>Ga0068854_100002722_pt1 | contig 10966 bp, 10 predicted proteins | sample KBSCornC42_FD_66590 | JGI IMG/M metagenome (GOLD analysis project Ga0068854, IMG submission 66590) | Corn rhizosphere microbial communities from Kellogg Biological Station, Michigan, USA - KBS Corn C4-2 | ecosystem: Host-associated > Plants > Roots > Rhizosphere > Soil ... | reverse complement strand
CTGGTCAACCGCACGGAAGAGCTTGAATTGTTGCTGCGGCGCTGGGAGCAGGCCAGGGGCGGCGCAGGGCGCGTTGTGCTACTGACCGGTGAACCGGGTATTGGGAAATCTCGCCTGGTCGCGGCGCTTGAACAGTATGCGACCGCCGGCCGGCATCTCTGTCTCCGCTTCCTCTGCTCGCCCCACCACCTTGATACGCCGCTCTACCCCATCATCCAGCATACCGAGCGAGCGGCAAAGTTTCAGCGCGGAGACTCTCCATCGGTGAAATGGAACAAGCTTGGCGGCATGCTTCCCAATGATGCTTCTTCGGAAGACAAGGCCCTGCTGGCTGAGCTGCTTTCGATCCAACACCCCGATGCCGATTTCCTCAAGACGATGACGCCGCAACATCGCAAGTCGATGGCTTTTGCGACAATCCTCCGTCAGCTCGATGAGTCAGCGCGAAAACAGCCGATCCTCGCGATCCTGGAGGATATACATTGGGCGGACCCGACTACGCTTGGGTTACTCGATCACGTGGTCGAGGCCATCCAACGGCTTCCCGTGCTCCTCGTCATCACGGCTCGCCCCGAGGTGAATGTCCCCTGGGCATCTCGTCCGCATGTCACCGTCAAATTACTGAGTGGGCTGGACGATGAGCTTGCGGCCACGCTGATCAAGCAGACTGCCAGCGGGCGGGAGCTACCGCGCGACGTGATCGAGCGGATCATTGCACATGCCGACAGCGTACCGCTATTTATCGAGGAGCTGACCAAGACGGTTCTTGGCAGGCTCCAAGACGAGCATGCATCGATTGCGTCGCTTTCGGCCGATGTCGTTCCTCCCTCGCTTTATTCCTCGCTCATGGCAAGACTCGACCGACTGCGTGTCGGTAAGGACGTCGCAAGCACCGGAGCGGTCATCGGCCGAGAGTTCTCATTCGAGCTCATACAGGCCGTATCGGGGCTGCCGGCCAAACGTTTGGAGGAGGTGCTCACCGAGCTTGCACGAGCTGAAATCGTTGTTCCGCATGGTGAGCCTCCGTCCGCCAGCTACACCTTCAGGCATGCGCTCGTGCAGGAGGCCGCTTATGCCTCCTTGCTGCGCGAGCAGCGCCGCGCGATCCACCGGCGCCTCGCCGAGGTGCTGGAAGAAGACGCCTCGGGCGAAGCGCCAGAGCCGCAAGTCATCGCCTGGCACTTTGCGGAGGGCGGCATGCCCGACAAATCGCTCGAGTACTATCGAAAGGCCGCCGAACACGCCACCGGCCGGTTCGCGCTGGCCGAGATGGTTCACCATCTTCGCAACGCCCTGCGCCAAATGGCGCATGTTCCGGATTCAGCAGAGCGGCAGCGTCGTGAGCTCGCGTTACAACTGCAACTCGGCCGCGCGGTGATCGATCACGAAGGCGCCGACTCGGATTCCGTGCGCGCGACGTTCGAGCGTGCACGTGAGCTTTGCTTGACGCTTAATGAAGTGGAAATGCTGCCGCGGGTCTACGACGGGCTCTTGGTGAATTACTACTTCATCCGTTCTCAGCCCGAAAAGATCATTCAATACACGCGCGACATGGTTCCATTTCACCAGCGGATCGGTGACCGCCAAGCGCTGTTCATGCAAAGGAGGGCAGAATCCCTGGCGAACTTCCTGTTTGGCAATTTCGAGGCCGCGCGCGACGCGATGGAAAGTCTCGATCCAGAACGCGACGGACCGAATGTCATGATGAGTACTCGGGATCCGAAGGTCGCTATTTCTGTGCTGCTCGGCATATGCCTCACGATTCTCGGCAAGGTTGATTCAGGCGCCGCTACGAGTCGCTCCGCCGTCGAGCGCGCCGAGAGCTTAGGTCATGCGGTCAGCCTCAATCTCGGCCTGCGCCGGGCCTGCGCTCAGGCGATGGTGCAAAAGGATGCTCGGAGGGTTGCTGAATTGGCCGACCGATTGATCGCGCTTCGTGCTGAATACGAAACGTACAAGGGCAGTTGGGAGGGCACATTCTTTCATGATTGGGCGCAGATGTGCGCCCGCCCCGATCCGGTGCTGTTTGACCGTATGCAGGTTTTTCTTCACCGCCTCGATGCTACCAAGAACTGGGCGGTGTTGCCCCTGTACCTGGCCTCCACAGCCGAGTTGTGCGGCCAATCGGGCGATGTTGCCACGGCCGCTGCAATGCTCGAGCGGGCGGCCGAAATCGTCAATCTGACCGGATCCCGATGGTGCGAAGCAGAGATTATCCGTTTACACGCCTGTTACGGCGCGCGTGATGCCGAGCAGGCAGTCGCATTGCTGCGCTCCAGCCTGTCCATTGCCCGCGAACAGGGCGCCAAACTCTGGGAATTGCGGACGGCAATGGATATGGCAAAGCTATTGCGAGACCATGGGGATCCCAGTGCCGCACGAACGGTGCTGACTCCCGTTTACGGCTGGTTTACCGAAGGCTTGGAGACGGCAGACCTTGCGGGGGCACGGGCATTGCTTGATGAAATTGCGCAGACGTGATGCTTCCTTCGACAGGATGGGCCCGAATTGTGCCCACCAGGCTCTGGTGGCGATTTACCTTTGGTGTTTTGGACTCGAGCTTCAAGCATTGGCGTTCGCGCCGCGTAGGTCGGTATCGCACCGGACTGTTGGACCGCTTCAAGAGTCCTCCAGATGGTTGCGAAGCTTGTGTGACGCCGATCGGCGGGCCTTGTCCAAGGTCCGGTCGAGGTGGAGGATACGGCATCGAAGGTCTGTATGGGGCAGAGTCTGCCAGGATGCCGGGCATCCCACGCGCGCTGCGCGCCGATGGAAAGCGCTCTTATGACTAGGGGCCGATTATCGAGACGCGACGTGCTCAAGGCCGCTGGAGCGAATGCCGCAACCGTTTTTGCGGCACCGGTATGTGCCCAAGTAGCCGAGCCATCTGAAATCACGTCCGCATTGGTCGCGGTGGCCAAGAAGGAGGGCAAGGTCGCTTTCTACACCTCGATGGATCTGCCGGTTGCTGAGCGCGTCGGCCGAGTTTTCGAAGCCAAATTCCCCGGCATCACTGTGCGCGTCGAGCGCTCGGGCGCCGAGCGCCTGTTCCAGCGCATTCAGCAGGAATACAACAGCGGCATCTATGCGGTTGATATAGTCAATACAGCAGACGCTGCCCATTGCATCGTGTGGAAGCGAAACGGCTGGCTCGTTCCGTATCTGCCGGAGGAGGTCGCGCGCAACTATCCGAAGGAATATTACGATGCGGACGGCTTTTTCGTTACGACACGCGTGTGGCTGTCCTCGCTCGGCTATAACACGACATTGGTAAAGCCGGAGGAGGCACCCAGGAGCTTCGCGGACCTGCTTGACCCAAAGTGGGCGGGGAAGATGGTTAAGGCGCATCCCTCCTACAGCGGCACCATCATGACGGCTACGTTCCAGATTGTGCGCGAGTTCGGCTGGGGGTATCTTGAGAAGCTCGCCAAGCAGCGAGTGATGCAGGTTCAATCCTCGACCGATACTCCGAAGAAGATCGCTCTCGGCGAGCGCGCCGTGATGGCCGATGGCAATGAGTACAATCTCATCCAACTCAAGGAGCAGGGGCAGCCTGTAGAAATCATATATCCGACCGAAGGTACTCCCCTGATCACGGGACCGAGCGCGCTGTTCAAGGCGGCGCCGAATCCCAACGCGGCGCGCCTTTTCCAGAACTGGCTGAACTCCCGTGAATCCCAGCAGCTGCTGGTCGACTTCGCGCGCACCCATTCCGTGCACGCGCTGGTCCAGCAAAAGCCCGGCAGCAAAGCGCTCAAGGAAATCAAAACACTTAAGGACGATCCTCTTGGCGTCGAAAAGAGCGCTGACGAGATCAAGGCACGGTACGCGAAAATATTTGGAGTATGAGACATTCATTGCAGATGGAACCGAGTGACGGATGCGTGCATAAGCCAACGCCACAAGCGCGGAAGCGAACCGTTTTCATCTTCCAGCTGAGAAACAAAGTTAGGCCCAGGTAAAAAGTTAGGCTAGCTAACATGTTGAAGTTCGCGGTGCCCCTCTCTGCCCTCGCTGGCATCTTTGTCGGTGCGTTGAATCCCGCGGCCAGGGCCGCGGATTATCCGACCCGTCCAATCCAGCTCATAGTTGGGTTTTCGGCCGGAGGAGGCGTTGATCTCGCGGCGCGAATGCTTGGCGAATGGTTGTCACAGCGTCTGGGCCAAAAAGTTGTCATCGAGAATCGGACCGGCACGGGCGGAAACCTCGCCGCGCAAGCGGTCATCAATTCCCCGCCCGATGGCCATACTCTTTTGTTCGCGGCCCCAAGCAACGTCATCGCCGGGTCGCTATACAAGAAGCTGTCATTCGACTTCCTGCGCGATACCGTGCCGATCGCGGGCGTGATGCGGCTTGCCAACCTCATGACGGTCCCCAACTCTTTGCCAGTTCGCAGCGTCCGAGACTTCATCGACTACGCAAACGCCAATCGCGGAAAAGTATCGATGGCCTCGACCGGCCATGGGACTTCGGTGCACCTGTCGGGTGAACTGTTCAAGGCGATGACCAAGATCGAAATGGTGCACGTGCCTTACCGCGGTGCCGCCAGTGCTTACCCGGATCTTATGGCGGGCAATGTCCACGTGATATTCGGCAACCTGACGGGCGCGATCGGTTTCGTGAAGGCTGGCCAGCTGCGGGCGCTGGGTGTGACTTCGCTGAAGCGGTGGGGAGGGTTGGAAGATATTCCAACGATCGCCGAAACCGTGCCCGGGTATGAGGCGGACGTCTGGTACGGCATTGTAGCGCCGAGGGGCACGCCACCGGAGATCGCCTCCGTGTTGAGCAAAGCCATCAATTCCGCGCTAGCCGATCCTCAGCTGGCCGCCCGGTTTGTCAGCGCAGGTGGGGTGCCCATGCCAATGAGCTCTGCCGAGTTCGGACAATGGATGGCCGACGAACACACGAAATGGCGCAAAGTCGTGGAATTCGCAGGAATATCGCTCGATTAGATCGTCTCAAATCGAAGTGACGACGAGGCATTGCTCAGTGCGATCGGACACCACGATCGGTACTTGTGGGCCCGTTTGCCGCACCGAAAGTTATGGATAATATGCCATAAGAGTTCCTGCTTGCCAGCGAGTCTTGTAAGCTGGCCGACATTGATGGAGGGCCGAATGGGTGGGATTGGCATTTCGGTGGACTCACAGGAAACCGAGAGTTCACCGTCGACACCACGAGTCAGTCTCCCACCGGAGGTTGTCGAGCACATCGCCAGCAAGCTCGGCATCATGACAGCCGAAACCAAGCAGGCATTGTCGGAGATTAGCCTGCTTGAAGGCGTGGCAGTCACCATCACACGCAAGAAGAATAACGACCAACTCACGATCAAGAAGCAGCCGGGTGGTTCGCCGTATGATGTGACGTACAAAGGCAGCACCACGAAGATCGATATTTGACGGTCTGCTGCGGCCCTGCGGGGCGATCATGGCAACGATCAACTTGCCGTGTGCCGTTCAACATTCGCACACCTGTCGGCATTTCGCCTCCGTAGGGGGCCCTGCATTGTCCAGATTGTCGTGTTGACCCCGCGATCGCCGTCCTTCTGACCGCACTCCGCCAGGGACGAATGTAGCGTCCGATAGCAACGCGGTGCTGGCGCTCTGATCATGGCATCTGCGCAAGTAGTCTGGCGGCGTGATTCTTCAGGTCCTGGTTGTCGTGGAGCACATCGTTGCGCGTCATGGCGTAGGCTCGATTGCGCACGACGCCGGCATCTTCGATTTCCTTGCCGGCCCCACGGCCCACCCGTTTGTTCCGGCGAAAAGCAACCAGAAAATCCGCGCCATTCGCCATGTTCGCCAAGGGCTCAAAGGGTGAGGCTTGATGGTCATCTGTGAAATATTTGCTGAGTTGACTCATTTGCCGGTAGTTGGCACCGCCACCGCCTGTAGTCTCATCCACCCCGAGAATCGTGCCGCCGTGATCCTGGAAGCCGGCAGCGAAGAATTCCCCCGCGCTCCAGGTCATCCCGTTTGTCACGACGATGACAGGGCGTGGAAATACAATGCGGTCGTCGGAGTTACATTGCGCTTTAGTTGTGTACTCGAAAGCGTCCGAAAACGTCGCGCCGGTGTCCAACGCCCGCTTGATCGACTCACTCCATTTATGCAATCCCTCCGGGGGCGGCCCTAGTTCGCTGACAGACGTCGGCAGATTGCAGAATCTCAGCGTCGTGTTCGTCGCCCGGAAATACAGAGTGGAGGGCGCGATCGGCCCGGGTGGAGCGACCCATTGCAATATGCGCTCGCTCGTCCGGATGCTTCCGCCCGCATTGTCGCGGACGTCGACGATCAATCCTTTGGTGTTGCTGTATTTCGCCACATGTTTTTTAAACTCGTCGACCCACTTATCCCCGTCCAAAGGGGAAACGTTTTCGAACGAGTAGAGCCGAATATATCCGAATACGTCGCCCCCAGGCGTCGTGTGAAATTTAGAATCGATGGGGGCGCTGCAGACGTCGTACTTCGCAAACAGGAATTTGCGGAAGTCGCCCATCTGTTGCATCTCGTCGCAATTGCTGTTGCAGGAATCGGGCAGCGATATGACCTGCCAGGCAATCTCGATATCGAGTTCCTGGCCGTCATCCGCTCGATAGCGGACCTGCACCGACTCCTCTTCGGGTACCGGATGGAGTTGTAAGACGCGTTGTGTCAAACGCGCCAAGCCGATGCACCCCCTTGCGCTAGGGGTGGCGCCGTCTCCGCCCGCACGATCCGCCGCGCCCTCGATCGGAGTGCCGTTCCAGCGGATGACCTCGACACCGGGGCGGAATGTTTGGTGCGTAAACCCAGGGACGATGCGACTTACGATGTATTTGCGCCGATCGTTCTCGATACACGCCTCAATCCTGAATGGAAGGAAGGCGTGGGCGCTAAGATACGGCCTCGGCGGCTTATAGCGCGTATGCTGGTCGCGAAGCTCGGTGAAGATCGCCATCATTCTGGCGTGGAAGCGCAGATCGTCGTTGAGTCCGCCAGCTACTTCGCGGAGGTCCCGCAGGCGTTCTACTGGACGCGCACCGTATAACTGTCTCTTTTGTGGAAGGTGGCAGTAAAACTCGTCGAGCAGCGTGATTCCTTGTTCGACAATCAACTTGCGCTGGCCGCTGGTCAGCTGGTTCTGGCGTGCTTCTTGCAGAAACTCCTTGAGGGATCGAAGACAGTCCGCCTTGGCAACCAGCCGGTGAATCCCGGAAATAGGCGCGAGGACTGTTGCCGCGCTTGCGGTCGCCCCGGCAAGCAGGGCACGGCGGGTGAGATGGTGCATCGACCCCTCCTGGTGGGTACCTCATGGCCTTTGTCGGGTGACAATCAAAATTGCGGCTCATGGGACCCGTCAACGGAATGATCCGTGCGTATGGGCCCTTCGAGTTTTTCACGGCGTCATATTCGTCACAAGTGATTTTCTATTTGGGGTTCGGCCAAGCAAAGCCCACGGCACGTGAGGGAGAAGGCGCCATGCGAATTGCTCGTCGGAAATTCCGACATCTGGCAGCGGGGCATTTACAATCCCGGCATGCTGTCAAATCGCCAGGGCGCAGGCCTATCCGTCACGTCCAGTGCGCTTGACGGTCGGCTTTGCCGCCGGCGGCACGGCCGACGTGCTTGCGCGCCTGATAGGCAATGGCTATCGGAGCGCGGCCAGCAATTCGTCATCGAGAACCGGCCGGGCGCCGGCACCAATATCGCCACCGAGGCGGTTGTGCGTGCGGCGCCAGACGGTTACACGCTTCTCGTGGCCGGCCCGTCAGGCGCGATCAACGCGATGCTTTACGACGAGCTCAATTTCAATTTCATCCGCGACATCGCGCCGGTCGCAACCATCACCCGCTAGCCCCAAGTCAATGGTGGTGAATCCATCGTTTCCGGGCCAAAACCGTCCTCGAGTTCATTGCGTACGCCAAGGCTAAGCCATGACACGGCGCGCCGTCGTCAATGCATGCCAGCACGGTCCTTCGGCGTCTGGTGCAGAGAGAACATGAAATCACCGTGCGATCTGGCCTGGCGGCCGGAAGGCTGGTGTGGTCTCGCCGGCCATGGTGCGGAACGTTATGGAGTAGCGCGGCGAGTGGACGGGTGGGATGCTGTGCTCCCAGATGCTGCGGGATTCGCCGGCCATCATGTAGAGAGAACGCGGTTCGGCTTCGAGCGTGAACCGCTGCCAGGTACGTCCGGTCTTGCGTCGAAAGCGAAATTTGCAGGCCGACGCAAGCGACAGTCCAAAGACTTGGTCGAAGTGCGGCTTGTCGCGGTGCCAGCCGATCCCGGTTCCTTGTTCATATTGCGTGAATAGCACTTGCCGGATGGAAGCAGCCGGGAGGCCCGCAAAGGCTTGCACCTTCACGATCAAGGGCGCGATCCAGGCGGGCAGGTCTTCCGCTTGTTCAAGCTTGTGCTGGTTATAGTCGTAGCGCCACCCGAAGGAGGCGACGCGGCGCTTGCCTTCAAAGGCGCCGAATTGGAACGGCGCGAGCGGCAGCGCGCGGATTTGGGCGATGAGCTCGTGCTCGCTCTGGGCGGTGATGAAGCTCGGTTGGTAGCGCAGGCCTCGGGGGGCGGCAGCGCCGTCAGAGAAGAGGGCGAGCTGTTCGGACACGAATCAATTCGCGCAATGCCGTGTCGAAGCTATCGGCTGCCGCAAGCGGGAAATGACACAGCCGTTAATTCTTGGGTGCAATTGCATCGATGCTGTCATTGCCCTGGTCCCGCGGCGGGTTGCCGGGCGTAGAGCCACCACTCGTGGAGTTCGTTGTTGTGTGTCCTCGCTGGTCCGTGGTGACGGACGCTCCCTTCGGCGGATCATAATCGAACTGACCGGGCGCCCGGGACGTTGGGCCGGCGCCGGATGTTGCCGGATCATCCCTCGGCGTCGGTTGCGGCGGCCCGCTCTCCTGCGCCTGTGACATCGTGCCCGCCGCGCACATCAAAATGGCAATGACTGCACATGGCCAGGTTTTAGAGTCCATGATGATCTCTCCGGTTAGAGGCTCGGCTCTGCGATCGACAGCGACCGCAACGACTACACCGCCCAATAAATGGGGGCGGCCGCATCTACGAAACGCGCGGCGGCCCCGATCAGTTGCGCTGGCCGGTCGTTCCACGTCCCGGCCAACCGGCAGGGCTGCGCACCGATGATCGCCTCGCGCCCTTGGCCGAAATCCCGGCTGCGGAAGGTGGGAGGGAGCCTGAAATGGGCGCTTTCGAAAGTCGAATAGAATTGCTCGCCCCCGACGTTTTCATAGGCCCCGCGAACCGCCGGCGCGGTGCAGATTCCACATATTGCTGGTGGCACCCTGTTGGCAGCTAGGACGCCAGCGGCTTTGGCGTGGCGCCTGGCCGCGAGTAAGCGCAAGGCTCCACTGCGTTCTCGCTGTGGGCTGAACTGGAACCTCCGGGGCGCTTCCCCATTGGTCATTCGGCGGGCGGAGGTAAATGTTGCAACGGGCTTGGTTGCTTGCGATTGGGCGTCGGCTCAGGGCGGACTATGATGCTACCGCGGAGCCTATCCCTGCGCGTCTTGCTGAACTCGTCAAGCAACTGGAGAGGTCCGCCAAAACAAGCAACGATGACGATAAAATTGCGCCTGCGCGAACCAGGAATGATGATTTTTGATGGTGGCGGCGGGGGAATGGGTTCGAACCACCGTCTCGTGCTGTTCACACACGCGCTCTGCCAATTGAGCTACCCTGCCGTCGACCGCTCTGTGGCCAGCCGCAATAGTGGAACGCCCGGCGGGCCGTCACTTGCATATGCGCCGATGCGGCGCAAGCAAATCACCACAAGACAGCAACGGCCGAGTCGGCATACGGTTTCGTCCAAAGAAGCTCACTGGGGGTATTGAGGATCGCTCCGTCATGAGTAGTGCGCGTATGCTGTCGTCGTTCGCGCGCGCGACGAGCCGCCAACCAGGGCGGCCATCGGAGAACAAGATCTGGATTAGGGGCTTCTGCCGCCATGGTGGCTAAGCCCGTGCGCGCGCCATTATAAATGACGCGACGCCGAAGAAGGTCGCAGCGGTCAACTGAGGCGTACTTACTCGGTTGTTTTCTGACGCTCGGGAAATCGCGCGATAAGGCGGTCTCTCTCCCAAACCTCGCCATCCTGGAGGTCTACAAGTCGCCGCGCTTGTTTGACTGCTTGTCTCTCGTCGGCACATTCGATGCGTTGGACGCCTGAAAAGTGTCCATCATCGCGAAAGGTATTAAGAGACGATATTGGTGCATGCGCTTCACTCCGTGCAATGCAGAGGCGGGAGCGCTATTGCGGCCTCCACGACCAACTCTAACTGGCGCTACCCAATGCCATTGATGTGGAACGGACAATGTGCGGCCGGCATTCTTTTGCATGTGGCCCAGCGAGGTGGGCGATGGACGCAAACTCAGGCGAGCCCTGGTCCGAGATGGACACTGGGCTGCCCGGCCCAGCAACGCACAAGGATTCGTAAGCTTCCTGTCCCACGGCAACTTTTTTGACGAACGAGTGGACCCCTCGAAGCGGCGCTGTCGGGACCGTCGGGCTCGGGGGAGCGCCGGAACTGCCAAGGGGTCCGCGCCAGGAACGTTCCAGGCAGGCTAGCGTTCAATCACGTTGGGTTTCAGACAGAAGGTTCCGGGAATGGAACGGCAACGCCTTTGCTCAGATCGCAGGTCCATGCGCCCCGTGGGGCTGCAACAGTCGTCGAGCCTGTCGGCTGCTCGTGAGCGCATGCAGAAGAAGAAGAAGAAGAAGAAGAAGAAAAATTCGCAAGGGAGCGCTGAGGGCGGCGCGTGACGTTGCGGGAGGCCGAAGCGAGACCGCGTCGGAAACGGATGGAGTTTATTTTTGACCGCGACGCGAATAGCATTCACCTGTGAATGTCGCGACATCCAACAGGAGCCGACATGACCCTGCACATCTCCGAGGATTTTGCTGCCTGTTTGGTCAACTGGAGCATCGTCTCCGTCATCCTCAACACGATGCCGCCG
>Ga0068854_100002716_pt1 | contig 10973 bp, 9 predicted proteins | sample KBSCornC42_FD_66590 | JGI IMG/M metagenome (GOLD analysis project Ga0068854, IMG submission 66590) | Corn rhizosphere microbial communities from Kellogg Biological Station, Michigan, USA - KBS Corn C4-2 | ecosystem: Host-associated > Plants > Roots > Rhizosphere > Soil ... | reverse complement strand
CCGTGCTGGGGACAACGGTGTCGGCGGGGGCAGGGAGGCACCGCCCGAGCCGCCACACGAGTCGTGATTCTCATGATGGCCGCCGCCGCTGTTCGCCGCCGAGCTGGTCGTCGTGGTCGTCGTTGGTCGTGGTCGTGGTGGTCGGCGCCGTCGTGCCGTTCGAGCTACAGGCTACCGACAGCACGCCGACCGCCACGGCGGCGATGCCGACGGTCAAGGATGCTCGTTTGCGGAGTTGGGCAGTGGTAAACGACAACGGAATCTCGCTTTCCTCGCAAAGTGACGACGTGACAGCGAGATAAATACCTACCGGGAGGCAGGCGCCACCTAACAGAGCCGCGGGCGGGTCATTGCGTAGAGAGTCCGTTGACGTGCTCCTCGGCTTACGCCGCTGTTGGGTCGCTTCCTGCTTCAAGATCCACTGCCACAACTCGTTGCGGTCTTACACGGACTTCACCAGGACCACCACTGACGTGGTCCTGCCCACTTTCGCGGGAGGCGTTTAGTCTCTCCGCCCGCCCGGCGGCGAGAATGACTTTGGCGGCGTTGTGGTCACGGTCATGGATTGCCCGGCACTGTGGGCACGTCCATTCACGCACTCCCAGCGGGAGTTCGTCGAGCCGGTGACCGCAGGCCGAGCAGATCTTGCTGGAAGCCAGCCAGCGCGACACCGAATGCAGTGTGCGCCCGTAGAGATTGGCTTTATCAAAGATGATTCGGACGAACTGCCCCCAGCCCGCGTCGCTGATGGCCTGTGCGAGCCGGCGGTTGGCGACCATCCCCACGATATTGAGGTCCTCGACGTGGATCACTTGGTTCTCGCGAACCAACGCCGAAGCCTGCTTGTGGTGATAATCCCGCCGGGCCCGCGCTACACGACTGTGCGTGATAGCAACCTTGCGCCGCGACTTATTTCTGTTGGCTGATCCTTTCTGCCGGCGGGACTTCTCCCGCTCGAGTCGCCGCAGCTTGCGTAGCTTGCGGCCCAAATGCCTTGGATTAGCGATGTCGGTACGCTGACCGTCGCTGTCGGCCACCGTCGCCAGCCGCGCGATACCCACGTCGACTCCGGCCTCACGATCAACAATCGCTAATGGGCAGGTTGCGATGCTGACAACAAAACTCGCATAGAAGTGCCCGTCGGGTTCGCGGACGATTGTGACACTCGACGGCTCATTGGGCAGCTCACGCGACCAACGCACCCGCACCTCGCCAACCTTCGCGACGAACAGCCCGCCATTAGCTCGCAGGCTGAACCCGTTGCGGGTGAGCCGAAACGACTGCCGGTTATCCTTCTTCGATTTCATTCGTGGACGGCCGACCCGACCACCACGGCGCTTACCAGAAGCCGAGTTGAAGAAGTTGCGCCAGGCCTGACGTGAGTCATTGACCGACTGCACCAACGCCACGCTGGGCACCTGACAAAGCCAGCGCCGCTCGGTCGTCTTCTTGGCCTGGGTGATGACACGGCGCTGAATCTCGCTGTCCGACAGCTTAACCCCGGCCCGAAATGCCTCATCGCGCAAGCGCAGCGCGTCGTTGAACACCACCCGGCAGCACCCGAAGACCTGCGCTAACATCCGCTGCTGGGCACGAGTCGGTTCGATGCGGTACCGGTAACGCATCTGCATAGGACCGACGTTAAAGCCGACCGCTGACAACAGCGGGATCACTCGTGGAACCCGAGTCCTGTCAGCCGGCCGAACTGACCGGCTCGATCGGCAGCCGTCGCAGCGCCGCGGGCGCATCGGTTGGCACGACCGGATGCTCCGGCGGTATCGGCGCGAGCCGCTTGTAAGGCTGCCCCTGCGCCGGCCGCTGGTCGACCTCGTCCTTGTTGGGCCACAGAGACGCCGCCCGCTCGGCCTGCGCGGTGATCGAAAGCGACGGATTCACACCGAGATTCGCCGAAATCGCCGCACCGTCCATCACCGACAAGGTCGGATAGCCGTACACCCGCTGATACGGGTCGATCACGCCGTGCTCCGGGGTGTCGCCGATCGCCGCCCCGCCGAGGAAGTGCGCGGTGAGCGGAATGTTGAACAACTCGCCCCAGGTGCCGCCCGCCACGCCGTCGATCTTCTTCGCGATCCGACGGGTGACCTCGTTGCCGACCGGAATCCAGGTGGGGTTGGGCTCGCCGTGACCCTGCTTGCTGGTCATCCGCCGGAAGCCCAGCTTCGAGCGTTCGGTGAACGTCGTGATCGAGTTGTCCAGATGCTGCATCACCAGCGCGATCATCGTGCGCTCGCTCCACCCCTGAGGGTTGAGGAGGCGGATCAGGTTGCGCGGATCCTCACGCGCCTGGTCGAGGAACTGCTTCCACCGCGGAACGTCGGTGCCCTGCGGTCCCGCACCGTCGGTCATCAGGGTCTGCAACAGCCCCATCGCGTTGGACCCCTTGCCATATCGCACCGGCTCGATGTGCGTGTCGGAGGTCGGATGGATCGACGAGGTGATCGCGACACCGTGCGTGAGGTCGAGGTCGCGGGTCACCTCGAAACGGCCCGCGCCGACGATCGACTCCGAGTTGGTGCGTGTCAACACACCGAGCTTGTCCGAGAGCCTCGGCAGCTTGCCCTTGTCGCGCATCTTGAACAGCAGCTTCTGGGTTCCGAAGGTGCCCGCTGCGAGCACCACGTGCGCTGCGGTGTACGTGCGCCGCTTGCGCGGCAGCAGGCCGGTCCGCACGGTGCGGACCCTCCACGACCCGTCGGGCCGCTGCTCGAAGCCGGTGACGGTCGTCATCGGAATGACTTCTGCCCCAGCCCTTTCCGCCAACCCGAGATAGTTCTTGACCAATGTGTTCTTGGCGCCGTAGCGGCAGCCCGTCATACAGGAGCCGCATTCGATGCAGCCCGTCCGTGCGGGCCCGGCACCGCCGAAGTAGGGGTCGGCCACGGTCTTGCCTGGCGCCTTCTCGCCGTCCGGCCCGAAGAACACGCCGACCGGGGTCGCCACGAACGTGTCGCCGACGCCCATCTCGTCGGCGACCTCTTTGACGATGCGGTCGGCGTCGGTGAACGTCGGGTTCTTGACGACGCCGAGCATGCGCTGGGCCTGGTCGTAGTGCGGCATCAGCTCGGCGCGCCAGTCGGTGATATGCGACCACTGCCCGTCGGCGAAGAACGGCTCCGGCGGCACATACAGCGTGTTGGCGTAGTTCAGGGAGCCGCCGCCAACCCCGGCGCCGGCCAGGATCATGACGTTGCGCAGCAGGTGGATCCTCTGGATGCCGTACATGCCGAACTTCGGCGCCCACAGGAACTTGCGCAGGTTCCACGAGGTCTTGGCGAAGTCTTCGTCGCTGAACCGCCGGCCCGCCTCGAGCACCCCGACGCGGTAGCCCTTCTCGGTGAGCCGAAGCGCGCTGACGCTTCCCCCGAATCCCGAACCGATGATCAGAACGTCATAGTCAGGTTTCATCGAACCAGTATGGACTGACCGCTGAGCTACTTCTAGACAGGGGAGCCTAATTTGTAAAGTAAGGCCGCCGTGACCAGGGCAAATCGCTGAGTTCAGCTTCCGACGTTGAGGCCGACCTTCTGGAATTCCTTGAGGTCGCAATAACCTGCCTTGGCCATCGACCGTCGCAAGCCGCCGACCAGGTTCAGCGAGCCGAACGGGTCGTCCGACGGGCCGGTGAGCACCTGCTCCAGCGGCGGTCGCTCACCGATCGCCACCTGCAGTAGCGCGCCGCGCGGCAGCGACGGATGGGCCGCCGCGGCCGGCCAGAACCAGCCGCCGCCGAGCGCCTCGGCCGCCGTCGCCAGCGGGGTACCGAGCACCACCGCGTCGGCCCCGCAGGCGATGGCCTTGGCCAGGTCGCCGGAGGTGTGGATGTCGCCATCTGCGAGCACGTGCACATAGCGGCCGCCGGTTTCGTCGAGATACTCGCGACGGGCGGCGGCGGCGTCGGCGATCGCGGTGGCCATCGGCACACTGATACCCAGCACCTCGTCGGTGCTCGTCGCCCCGGACGTCGACCCGTAGCCGACGATCACACCCGCCGCGCCGGTCCGCATCAGATGAAGTGCCGTGCGATGGTCGAGCACGCCGCCCGCAACCACCGGCACATCGAGCTCAGAAATAAAGGTCTTCAGGTTCAGCGGCTCGCCGTCCTGCGCGACGCGTTCGGCCGAAATGATGGTGCCCTGAATGACCAGCAGGTCGATGCCCGCGGCGATCAGCGACGGCGTGAGTGACTGCGCGTTCTGCGGGCTCACCCGCACGGCCGTCGTTACGCCCGCCTCGCGGATGCGGGCGACCGCTGCGCCCAGCAGCTCGGGATCCAGTGGGGCCGAATGCAATTGCTGCAGCAGCCGAATGGCCGCCGACGGTTCCGGCTCCTTCTCCGCGGCCTCGAGGACCTGAGCGATCTTCCCCTCGACATCGGCATGCCGGCCGATCAGACCTTCTCCGTTGAGCACGCCGAGGCCGCCGAGGCGGCCCAACTCGATCGCGAACCCCGGTGACACCAGGGCGTCGGTCGGATGCGACACCACCGGGATCTCGAACCGGTAGGCATCCATCTGCCAGGCCGTCGAGACGTCCTGCGATGACCGGGTGCGCCGCGACGGCACAATGTTGATGTCGTCGAGTTCGTAGGTGCGGCGGGCGGTTCTGCCCATGCCAATCTCAACCATCTCGTGCATGGCTACGCAGCTTGCCCCTAACGGGTGTTGTAGTTGGGCGCTTCGACGGTCATCGTGATGTCGTGCGGGTGGCTCTCTTTCAGACCCGCCGCCGTGATCTGAACGAACTGCGCCTGTTGCAACTGCTCGATGGTCGCCGAACCGGTGTAGCCCATGGCGGCGCGCAGACCGCCGGTGAGCTGATGGATCACCGTCGACAACGGACCGCGGAACGGCACCCGGCCCTCGATGCCCTCCGGCACCAGCTTGTCCTCGGAGAGCGCGTCGTCCTGGAAGTAGCGGTCCTTCGAATAGGACTTGGCGCCGCCCCGGCCCTGCATCGCACCCAGTGAACCCATGCCCCGGTAGCTCTTGAATTGCTTGCCGTTGACGAAGATCAGCTCGCCCGGCGACTCCGCGGTGCCCGCCAACAGCGAGCCCAACATCGCGGTCGACGCACCCGCGGCAAGCGCCTTGGCGATATCGCCGGAGTACTGCAGTCCCCCGTCGGCGATGACCGGCACGCCTGCAGGCGCGCAGGCGGCGACGGCCTCCAGGATCGCGGTGATCTGCGGCGCGCCGACGCCGGCCACCACCCGCGTGGTGCAGATCGAGCCCGGCCCGACACCGACCTTCACCGCGTCGGCCCCCGCCTCGACGAGCGCGGCGGCCGCTGCCCGGGTGGCGACGTTGCCGCCGATCACCTCGACCCGATCGCCCACGACGGCCTTGAGCCGGTGCACCATGTCGAGCACCAGCCGGTTGTGCGCATGCGCGGTGTCGACGATCAGCACGTCGACGCCCGCGTCCACGAGAGTCATCGCCCGCGTCCACGAATCGTCGCCGACGCCGACGGCCGCGCCGACCAGCAGCCTGCCGTCGCTGTCCTTGGTGGACAGCGGGAACTGTTCTGTCTTGACGAAGTCCTTGACGGTGATCAGTCCGGTCAGCTTGCCGTGCCCGTCGACAATCGGAAGCTTCTCAATCTTGTTGCGGCGCAACAGGCCTAGCGCGGCCTCCGCGGAAACACCCGCTTGCGCGGTGATCAACGGTGCTTTGGTCATCACCTCGGAGACGGGCTTGCCCATGTCGACTTCGAAGCGCATATCGCGGTTGGTGATGATGCCGACGAGCGCGCCGTCGGCATCGACCACCGGCAGACCGGAGATCCGGAACCGCGCGCACATAGCGTCGACCTCGGCCAGCGTGTTGTCCGGTGAGCAGGTGACCGGGTCGGTGACCATGCCGGCTTCGGAGCGCTTGACCGTCTCGACCTGGCCGGCCTGCTCGGCCACGGGGAGGTTGCGGTGAAGCACGCCCATGCCGCCCGCGCGCGCCATCGCGATCGCCATCCGGGACTCGGTGACGGTATCCATCGCCGAGCTGACCAACGGCACCCTCAGGCGGATCCTCTTGGTCAGTTGGCTGGACGTGTCGGCTGTGGCGGGCACCACATCGGAGGCGGCGGGCAGCAGCAGGACGTCGTCGAACGTGAGCCCGAGCATCGCGACCTTGGTCGGATCATCGCCGCCGGTCGGCACCGGAACGGCGATGGGAATGCTGCTTTCAGCAATCGACATGGGCGGGCCTTCCCGTGACAAACACAGTCGTCGAGCTCGATACCTATCTTATCGGCATTGAAGTCGCCGCCTTGGTCCCACACTGCCGCGGAGACACGCAGGTAACGAGGTTGCCAACGGCTGGCGCGATGCCAGTTCTGCTGCGTAGTGTGGACTCGTGCGTGATGACCTGCCACCGGGTTTGCCGCCCGATCCGTTCGCCGATGACCCGTGCGACCCCTCGGCGGCGCTTGATGCACTCGAGCCGGGCCAGCCGCTGGACCCGCAAGAGCGGACCGCTGTCGAGGCCGATCTCGCCGACTTAGCCGTATATGAGGCGCTGTTGGCGCACAAGGGAATTCGCGGTCTCGTGGTGTGCTGCGACGAATGCCAGCAGGACCACTACCACGACTGGGACATGCTGCGCGCCAACCTGCTGCAGCTGCTGGTCGACGGCACCGTGCGTCCGCACGAGCCGGCGTATGACCCCGAACCAGACGCCTACGTGACCTGGGATTATTGCCGCGGCTACGCCGACGCCTCGCTCAACGAAGCCACGTCGGACACCGACGGTTATCGCTAAGGGCTGAAACCAGCTACTCGCCGTTGCCGCGCTGCCTCTTGGGCGGCGGCATCTCCAGGGTCGTCGTTGTGACCGGGATGGTCACCTCCGGCTGGTTCTCGGTGACCGGATTCTGAGTCACCGGGCTTTGCGTGGCCGGGCTTTCAGCACCGCGGTGCCGGGGCGCCTGCTCGGGGGCTGTCGTCGGGGGCGCGACGACCTGGGCGCTGCCGCCTACGGGCGAATCGCCACCGCCAGCCGGGGGCGTATCTCCACCTGCGGCCGGCGCATCGCCAACGACGCCAGGGGCCCCGCCTTCCACGGGTGACGGGGTGCCACCCGCCGCCGGGCCGGCGACGGGCGGCACCCCAGCCTGTGAAGTGGTGGTGGTGGTCGTCGTGACCACGCGCGTGGTCGTTGTCGACGTAGTCGGGGTTGACGTTGCCGGCTGGGACGTGGTCGTCGTCGTCTCGGGCTGCGTCGTGGTCGTCGTCGGCGTCTCACTCGGCGGTGGCGGCTCAGGCGCGGGGGAACTCGTCGTCGTCGTCGTCGGCGAGCTGGTCGTCGGCGAGCTTGGTGTGGTGGTCGGCGACGTCGTTTCGGACGACGGAGTCGTGGTCTCCGACGGTGACGATGTCGGTCCGCTCGTCTCCGACGACGTGGTGGTCGACGTGGTCGAGTCAGGCGCAACCACGACCGGCTCGGGCATCACTGGAGGCGGAACGCCCGGCGGCAGCGTGGCATTGGGGTCCTTGGCGTCGACCTTCACTGTCAGGCCTTGCCATTGAGTGACCAGTTGCTGTTTCTGCTCAACGTCATTCACCGTCGCCACGGTCGTCGTGACCGCCTGCAGCTTGTCCTGCGCCTGCTGCCACTGGCCCTCGTTGATCAGCTGCTGCACCTCTGCCAGCTGCTGCGAGGCGAGCGCCACCTGATCGGTGCGCGTCTCCTCGCCGAACAGCATCGTGTGCAACCCGTAAAGCGGATCGCCCGGCCCGGCGCCTGCGACCACGGCGCCGAACCCACCGAGACACAACACGGCCGCGGCGACCGAACCCACAATCGCCATCGACGTGCGGGTGCGCCTGCGCGACTCGACCGAGTGCGTCAGCGCGACCACCGCGTCGCGGGGTGTCACCGGAGACATCAACGGCGGTGTGCGAATCTCGTCCCGCCACCCCGCGAGCAGGTGGGCCAGCTCAGCCTCACTTGGATCGGTGGAGTAGACCGGCTGCTGATTGGCCAGCGCGTCGAGGAATCGGTCCGTGCGGTTGATCTCGTTGAGCGACGGATCGCCCCCGTTGGCGCTCCAGCGTCCGAAGTCAGGCATGGCCGTGCTCCGTCGCGTTGATCTCGGCCTTCAGCCGCGCCAGCGCCCGGTGCTGCGCGACCCGGACCGCTCCGGGTGTCGAGCCGACGGCCTCGGCCGTCTCTTCGGCGCTCATGCCGACGACGACGCGCAGGATCAGGATTTCGCGCTGTTTTTCGGGCAGCAGGGACAGGAGTTTGGACATCCGGGCCGACGATTCGGAGTCCAGAGCCATCTGCTCGGGACCTGCCTCCAGCGAATACCGCTCGGGCACGACATCCGTGGGATCGGCACGATTCCTGGCGGCGGCGCGGTGAGCGTCAGCTACCTTGTGCGCGGCGATACCGTATACAAAGGCCAGAAACGGTCGTCCCTGATCCTTGTAGCGCGGCAGCGCCGTTATGGCGGCCAAGCACACCTCCTGTGCGACGTCATCAGCTGAAAGACCGCTACGCTCGGTCGTCCCAACCCTGGCCCGGCAGTACCGAACCACGATCGGACGAATGATCTCCAGCACCTCACGGAGCGCGTCCCGGTTGCCCGCCACCGCCTCAGCAACGACAGCATCGAGACGTTCTCCCGAAAATGTCATCGTGAGTGGTATCTCCAGCGTTACGTGGGGGACACGTCCCCGCAGTGTGGACGTCAGCTAAACAATAACGATCCGAATGGCGCGACCATTGTCAGCGGTCGGCCAAGTCGCCACCCCTGCGACGCACCGTAGCTGCGCATTCGTTACGAATCCTCAGCACGTCTGCTGCCGTGTGAGTAGCGCTGCCGATATCGGCCAGCAGGCAGGCCAACGCCCAGCGCAGCGGGATGATTCCCAGTCGGTCGGCGTCCTGCAGGGCCGCGTCGGCTAACCGCCGCGATGCGTCGATCTCCCCCGCGCTGCACAGCGCCGCCGCTCGGACGACGGCCGATTTCAGGGTGTGGCGCGCCGACCCCAGCGCTGCCGCCAAGTCGACGGCACGCTCGGCATGCCCCACCGCCGTCGCACCCTCACCGCGGGCCATGGCCAGCTCCGCGGACACCCACGCCAGCCGCACCGGCAGCCGCGGCGATGCCGGTCTCCTGAGCAGCTCACCGGCCCGCCGCAACGCGGTGGCCGACGCCGCGAACCGGCCCACGCCCAGCGCATCGGCCGCGAGCCCGATGAAGGCGTCGGCACCGGACTCCGGGTCCGAACCGGCCAGCGCGATCGCCAGGCCGTCCCACCCGCGCGCCCGGTCGTGCCAGCCGAGCTGACGCAAGAACGATGCACGGGTGCTGTGCGCAAGCGACACCAGCGGGCCGCCGCGCTGCAGTCGGCAGACGCCATCCAGGTCGGCCATGGCGCTGCCGTAGCGGCCCTGACCGCCTGCGACCACGGCGCGCAGCCACAGTTCGTGCGGCGTGGACGCCGGCGGCAGCGGCCAGAGACTGGGGTCGTCACCGAAGGCCGCGTTCGCCAGCACGATGCTCATCGGATCGCGACGCTATCAAGGCGCCGCGCAAAACCCGGTACCGGCGGGCACACACTCGATGTATGGCGAAATCGACATTGGTTAACAGTTCGTGGTGGCCATGTTAATTCGATGTCAACTACCTTCAGGAGGCGCCGTAGATTATTTGCGACACGACGGAAGGCGAACTGCGAAAACACAAGCCGTGATCGCGCCGCGGGTGTTTCGTTACCACCGATGTCGTTGCCGGAGGGTCGCACCGATGAACGTGATGTAAATTCTCGGCCTGCGGTTATGTACCTGAGCACATGTTCGGGCTATTGACGAAATTTCGTGAGCCCCCCTACTTTGTGTGCACGAGTAGTCATCGGCGACTTGTGCTCGGATCGGTTCCAACACTCACGCACCCGTTCTGTCACGAAAAGGGTGGGTAGAGAGGGGTTTTCCAATGCCACAGCCGCAGCAGCTACCCGGACCCAACGCCGATATCTGGGATTGGCAGATGCAAGGCTTGTGCCGAGGCGTCGATTCCTCTATGTTCTTTCACCCCGACGGCGAGCGTGGCCGCGCCCGCGCGCAGCGCGAGATGCGGGCCAAGGAGATGTGCCGCCAGTGCCCCGTCGTCGCGCAGTGCCGCTCTCACGCGCTGGCCGTCGGCGAGCCCTACGGCATCTGGGGCGGGCTGTCCGAGTCCGAGCGCGAACTGTTGCTCAAGCGAGGCATTCGACGCGCCTCCTAAGCGCGAGCAGACGCAAAAGCCCCCCGCAGGCTCGGCGTGTCGGGGGCTTTTCCGTCTGCTCGGCCTGCGAGGAGTCAGATCTTGACGGGCACGTAGCTGGTCAGCCCGCCGTCCACGACGAACTCCGCGCCGGTGGCATAGGCCGACTCGTCACTGACCAAGAACAACACGAAGGCCGACACCTCGGCGGGCAACGCGCCACGGCGCATCGGGATCGGCGCCATGAACTCTTGCGTAACACCTTCGCTCATCGGGGTGTGCACGAGACCGGGATGGATGGAGTTGACCCGGATACCGTATTGCGCCAACTCGACAGCGCCCGACTTGGTGATCCCCCGCAGGCCGAACTTCGCCGCCACATAGCTGTGCAGATGAGCGCTGCCTGCCAATCCCTCCACCGACGAGATGTTGACGATCGATCCGCCGCCGCCTGCGATCATCGGCTCGATAACCGCGCGCATGCCGAGATAGGCCCCGGTCAAGTTGACGTCAAGGACGCGCTGCCAGTCGGACAACGACGATCCTCGCAACGGAGCCATCTTGACGATTCCGGCGTTGTTCACCAGCGCATCGAGCCGCCCGAATCGCTGCACCGCCGCCTCGACCGCACCGTCCCACTGATCCGGATCCGTCACATCCAGATGAGTGAAATGAGCTGACGGACCAAGCGTTTCCGCGACGGCGAGCCCGTTGTCATCGAGGATGTCGCCGACCACCACGCGGGC
>Ga0068854_100002715_pt1 | contig 10974 bp, 8 predicted proteins | sample KBSCornC42_FD_66590 | JGI IMG/M metagenome (GOLD analysis project Ga0068854, IMG submission 66590) | Corn rhizosphere microbial communities from Kellogg Biological Station, Michigan, USA - KBS Corn C4-2 | ecosystem: Host-associated > Plants > Roots > Rhizosphere > Soil ... | reverse complement strand
CGATCGCATCCCGATCGTTCTGCCACAGACGCACCGACTTGCCCTGGTCAACCAGCAGCGCAGCACCGTTGCGCTGGTACTCCACGTCGCCGTTGCGCTGCACCCGGTGCGTGATGACGGTCCCGTCATACAAGATCGCGTTGGGCTGCACCGGGCGCGTAGGTCGGATCGTGAGTCGGCGCGGATCTTCGGCCGGCTCTTGAGGGCGCAGTCGCTGCAGCTCGAACAGCGCCGCGGTGTCGCCGCGCTGGCCACGTGCTGCGAGATACGCCAGGTAACGATCCTCCTGCGACGGCCGAGACGCCCTCAACGTATCGCGCTCGGCCGTGATGGCGCGGCTGAGCGCCGTTTCCTGCTCCACGCGCGTCATCCGCGCCGTCGACAATGCCGCCTTGACCTGTGCTGCCCGCGACAGCTTCGGATCTTCACCGATAGCGCTGCGTGCCGCACGGAACGCCGACCGGATTGCCTCGCGCCGTTCACGCTCGCTCTGCAGCTGCGCCGCCCACGCCGCGCGGTCAGCCTGGCCGAAGACTGCACGCTGCAGCATGAACTCACGCCACAGCGCCGGCGTCGGCTCCGGCCGCTGTGGTGAGGGCGCTTCAATCTCCCGGCCGGCCTGCGCCCGATAGGTTGTGCGCAGCAGCTGCGCCGCATCTGCCCAGGACAGATTCAATTCCTTCGTCAGGAAATCCGAGACGTTCAAGTTGCGCATGCCGGCACGGATGCGATCACAACCGTCCGCACCCTTGGTGATCGCGTACTTGTCGACGATCAGCCCATGCGTGCGCGAGAGCGTATCCAGCAACCGCTGCGCATCCAGGTTCGCCTTGATCTCGCGGAACTCGGCCCGCTCAGTGTCGCCGCGCGCAGCCCGCCGCTCCGACAGATCTCGCGCCAGCTGATCCAGCACACTGTCCGCTTCCCGTCCCGTCGCTGTGCGCGCCCGGCTGTTGAACTGCACCACAATGTCGCCGGCGCCCACGGCCGCTGGCCATGACGGCGGATGCTGCGAGTGGCCGGGGGGAGCGTCAGCCCTAACGGGATGGCTGTTAATTGCATTTATTCTTGCATCCGACTGCGCGCGCTCAAACGGCATCGAGCCAATCGCATCGAAGCCATGAATGTCAGCCAGGTTGCGCGGCCCAGGCCGCTGCTCGAACGGCGCCGGAGTGCCAGCCGCACCGGGCGGCGGCGCAAACTGGTACTGCGTGAACTTCGTCGCGCTCGCAGCCCCCATGCGCGCCCGCTCTGCAGGGCTACCCGCCTGATAGGCATCGTACATCCGTGCGGCCACAAATCGCCAAGCCCGATCCTCAGCCGACAGGCCTACGCTTCTTCGTTCGCTTGTTCCCGCTCCAGCGAAATCGCCAGCCCGTCGCAATGCGTCAGCTCGTTCGGCTTGCTCGACTCCCAGCTCCAGTAGTGGATCAGCCGGCAGTAGCTCTTGACCTCGCCTGGGGTGGCCATCCACACCGCCGAAGGGCAGACCTCGCACACGGTCTGCGGATTCGGGCGCCGCGTGGGGTCGATCTGCATCAACGTCAACGCCACCACGCCCGTGCCCGCCTCGCCGGTCACGTTGGCCTGGCTGCGCTTCGACTTCTCGTCCGAACTCCGGGCGTGAATCACCCCATCCGCGTCCACCGTCTCGTTCGGCCCAACGCCAGGCGTCCTGCTCTCCATACCCGCTGCGCTCGCCTCGGTCGATTGCTTTGCCATCCAAACCTCCATAGGGTTGATAGAACTGAAACTCGCGCTCGGCCAGCAGCGTGCGCTGCTCGTCCGCCGGCGCTTCCCGATAAATCTTGTAGAACGGGCTGCCGCCGTTCAGGTATTTGACTTCACGTGCCCGCGAGGTATGCCACTCGGCCAGCGCCTCACGGAACATGGCTGGCGTGGTGCGCGGCTGACCAGGCGCGACGTATTCCGCATGCACCCGGGCTTCCATCGCGGCCCGCTTGCCTTCGGCGCTCAACTCAACGAACTCGCGCGAGAAAACGTATTCCTTAAGGTTCACACCCTTGGCCGCGCCAGGCGGCTTCACGTTCTCGTATTCATTGCTGCGGCCGGCATTGCGCGTGCGCACCTCGCCGAATTCGGCCAGCAACGATCGGAAGTCTTCGTAACGTGTGATGTCCCGCGCCAGCAGGGCGTCCAGGATCGCCGACCGCAGCTCGCGGCTCGACCCATCGAACGCATCGCCCTTGTAGCGGCTGATCATCTCCGATGAGTCGGTGAAGGCCACGCGCCGGTTATCGCGCGGGCTGGCCAAGCCGTACTTGGCGTTGACGTGCTCCTGGAAGGCCTCCAGGAAGCGCGTCTGCTGGTCGACCTTGCCGAAGGGGTCCAGACGCCGGCCCGTCAGCCGGTTCAGCGCCGGCACCACGACGTGGATGTGCACCTTGCGCTCCACCAGATCACCCGTCTTGCGATCGGGATAGCTCTTGAGACGCGGCACGTGCGCTTCAGCGTAGAAGTTGTATTCGTCCGGCCGGTAGGCCGCGAACATGAACGCCTCGAAGTCACGCACGATCTCGGCCAGCACCTCACGCGACAGCTCGTCCTCTTTGAACGAGAGCGTGACGTTCATGTACCGGCTGGCATCGGTGCTGTCCATCGACTGGATCAGCGCATCCGTCAGGTCCAGATCGCCAGCGAGGACGACGCGCTCATCCATCTCGTCGCGCGTGAACTCGCGATCTTGCTTCTGGCCTTTCTCCAGATACTCCTTGACGCCTTCGCGGTAGTGCCGGATGCGGATCAGCATGAGCGGCTCAGTCCACCTGGGCCAGCGTGGCCTTCAGATACCGACCAATCAGCTGCAGCCGGTCGAGCATCTGCATGTAGGTTTCCTCAGACAGAGCGCCGCGCTCATGGTCTGCACTGGCTTGGCGCGCGAGCCGCTCGATGTCGCGGCTCGTCTTGCCAAAGATGAACAGCAGGCGTTCGCGGTGGGGCGTGGCCTTCAGACGCGCCACCAGCTGCGTGCGGTTGGTCAGCACCGCCTGGCGGAAGAACTCGGATTGGGTCAGGCCAGACGCCGCGACCTTGGCCAGGTACGCCTCGCGATCAGCTTCCGACAGCCGGAAGCTGATCGGCTTGGACAGGCCACCTTCGGGCTTCGCTTTGGGCATCGCAGAGTCTTCTTGTCGGGGTTGGGCTGCTGGATCGGGCGCGTCGCGCTACGCATAACAGGGGCGCGGAGGGCCGTCCTGTCGCGCAGTTCCACGCGGCAACGCCGCGGGGGTTTCAAAGGGGCGAGCCCCTTTGGCACGTTGTATTTTACGGGAGGCAAAGCATCACGTAAACATACACTACGTGCCTTACAATTTTGATCTAAGTGGTAACTATTCAATACTCTTACCAGAGTATGGTGAGACTCCTGAATAGAGATACAGAATCCTTTAGAATCCGGCGGAATCAATGCAGAACTGATGCAGAGCTATCTAAGAATCGATCGGTAATGATGCGATCACCGCGATACGGTGACTCGCCGAATCTCGTTAGCGGCTCATGAGTCACTTTTTGGCGCGCATATGAACGTTCAGGAATTCCAGAATCAGGTCCAGCCAGCACGACGACGCTCAATAATGCATCCGTGGCTCGCCGACATTCAGGCGCTGCGGGCGGCGGGTTACACCATCGAGCAGGTGCGCCAATTCCTCGCCGCGAATCAGGTCGTCGTGGCGTTCTCGACCTTGGCCGCCTTCATTGCACGGCAGACACCGCAGGAGAAACCGGCGCGCTCTCGGACCGCTCCGGCTGCGAACGTGAGCGAACCTGTCCGGCAAGCCGCTGACACGTCAGCACCGCCGAAGAAAGCGGAGCGGTCTTACAAGACCACGGAAGAACTGGCCAAGGAGAACCCAATGCTCAACAAGCGGGCCATCCTCGACTTGTACGCCCGCCAGTTCCAGGTAGAGTCGCCGAATCCGTTGGATGAGTTGATTCGCAAACAGGAAGAACGCAAGCGCTTGGCGCGTGAGCAAGTCAGTGCAGGGAGCGCAGGGGCCGGGCCGACTGCTGCGAGTGGATAGAAGGGAAGGCGGTCAGCGTCAGGAGTGTCCGCGCCCAGGTCGAAGGGCATAGGGGACCCCTCCGGGGACATGGGAGCGTTGGTTACCTTCCAGGCGGTTGTCGCGCGGCCAGCGCGGCTCGCGGGACCGAGTAGCAGGTTGGACTGACAACGCCCCGACTTCAGCGTCGCACTTGCCTGACCACCCTTCTCTGCAAGCCCGTTCGCCATGGCAGGTAGACCGCTCGCGGCGTATCCGGCCGCAGTCGTCATGCCGCGAGGGTGGGCGGGCCATGCCCGCCCAAGGGGGCGCCATTGCGGCGCCCCATCCAGCTTAGTATTCGTCCGGGAACAGTAGAGTCGTCACGCTGCGGTCAGACTCGGTAATGACCCATACCTTGCGGCTGCCGACCATGTAGCTCGACATGAGGCGTCCGCCCTCTTCCAGCGCGCGGGCGTTGCTGTAGCAATCCTCTTCGCACATGTCGCCCCAGTCGCCCATGGCGTGGCGAGCAACCAGCATGGCTGGCACGGACGGCAACAGGCCGCGCTCCTTCATGAAGTCATAGCAACCCGTCGTCATCGCCACGTCGCCCAGCTTGAACGGCAGGCCCCGGCGCTGCTCGACGCCTGCGGGTGCGGCCCCCATGAAGTGCTCGGTGTAGGTGCCGTCCGCCTTGTGATAGACGTAGCGCTCGCCCATGTTGCCTGCGCGGTCCTTCTGCGCCTGCGCGAACATGGAGGCCGGAACGTCGATGCCCAGCGTTTCCAGCTTGGCGCGGTAATCGTCCAGATCGAACGCATACGGCTTGCGCTCCTGCAGGTTCGTGTAGACGTAGCGGTCGGCGTCCAGATACTCGACCGTCAGCAGATACTGCTGCACGGGGCGATCCCAGCCGATCATCACACGCACGGGACGATTCAGGTAAGTCGTTTCAAAATAGTGTTGACTCATGTTTCGTACTCATATGGTTTGTTAGCTACCGGGCCCCTAGATTTGGAGCCCCCTCCAGGGCAGGTTTGTCAGGTGGTGTTGCGGCCTGTCAGCGCTGCCGCCGTTCCCCTGAGTTCCTCGCCCTGTGGACAAAGGAGGCGACGCTTGCCACGCCGCAAGGGCGCGCACGGAGGCCGCATGCGGAGCACAGCCCATGGGGCGAGCACCGAACGGGCGAGTACGCGGCGAAGCGAACCCTTGCGACGTGGCAAGCGTCGCCTACGGTCCACAACAGGGCGGGGAACTCAGGGGAACGGCGGTAGTGCCCGGCGACACCACTGGCAGACGCCGCGCGGCGAGCGCCTATTGCGGGCCTTGGCCCGCACTGGAATCCACGTAAGCGGTGGGATGCGCGACACGACACAGCGCAGAGGCCCACGGCAATGGTCAGGCAAGACGGCGGGCACACGGCCCGCCGCGGAAGAAGGCATTGCAGGCAACAGCGTGGACCACTACACTGCTGCCTGCGAGCGGGCGACTCACCCGCTCGCAACTCATACCTCGCCCAGCCTGCATGGCTGGGATTTTTTTGTCAGGCGGCGTGCTGACGCAGCAGCGGCGGCACCCAGCGTTTGCCCTCCAGCAAGCGCCCTGCAGCCTCCACCATCGGCCCTTTCTTCATGGCCGCGAGCGGCACGGCTTCCGCTGGCGAAACCGCTTCACTGACCGCTTGCAGCACATCGGTCTTGCGCACCTGGCACAAGTAGCCATCGGGCGTCGCGCTCCACCAGTCCGCCATGTCCAGATTGACGGCTCGCGCGAGTGCATCGGTGCAATGCTCGCCACTGCGGGATTGGATGCCATCAACGGTGAGCGCCGTGCAGTGGGCCAGCAGCGCGGTCAACTCTTCCTGCGGCATCGCCAACAGGTGTTCCCACAGCGCATCTGGTTCGCCCGGCAAGCGCTCGCCCCACTCTGCCCGCGCCGCATTGATCTGCTGCCATGCCCGCGAGTCTTCGAGCGCCGCATCGGCGGCATGCAAGTCGTACGCTACGTTCTTGGCCGACACCTTGATGCCGCCCTCGCCGCTCCGGTAGTACACCTCGCGCGCCAGATCCGTCACCATCGTGTGCGCCAACGCTGCGAGCGCCACATGGTGGTTCTCCATCAGCATGGCTTGCAAGGCAGCCGTGCGCTGCGCGGTCAGCGCGCGCACCAGTTTCTTGGGCATCGCGGGCAGGCGATTGGTAATGCCGCTTCCGGACACGGCTGCTGCGCCGCGCGCCTGCGCGCGAGCGGCCTTGACAGCAGCCTTGCGGTCTTCCGGGCGGATCGCACCTCGAATCACCTCCACGCCTTGGTCGCGCAGTGCAACGATGACGCCGGCATGGGTCTTGTCCGCGACCGTCTCCAACGCGGCTTCGCGCTCGCTGCGCTCCGTGTAGATGCCCTCCAGTTCATCCGACAAGCGCTGATAGGCCTCGTCCGCCCCCTCGTCATCGGACAACTCCAGCGCCTCCATCTGCGCTTCGATGGCCTCTTGGCGCTGGTCCAAGGCATCCATCGCAGCCTGCTCAGCCTCGGTCGGCTCGCGCAACATCCGCGGCGCACGACCGTAGGCATTCAGCGCGGCATAGTCGGGCTGCACCAGTGCGACAGCCCAAGCCCAACCCTCTTCCGCACGGATCGTCTCCGCTTGCTGTGCCAGTCGTTCTTCCGCCAACTGGTGAGCCAAGGCACCGTCCGCCCAGTACGCACCGTGTTCAGCGAACAGATCAACCTGTTCGTGCCCACCTGCGGCGAGATAGGCATCGCGCCCGACGAATTCAGCCACCGCCGAGTCGGAGGCGATGGACGCTTCGCCAAGCAGGGCACGGCGCAGCGCCGCCGGCGCACGCTGGTAGGCTGGAGTGCCGTGCCAGACTTGCTCTTGTGCCGCATGGTCGTCGCTCACCGTCAACGCCATCAACTGTTCCAGCGACATGGCACCCTCGCGGTAGAGCGCAATCAGTGCGGGTGCGACGTTGGCGAGTTTCAGGCGACGCTGCACCACGGCGACCGACACGCCGAAGTGCGCCGCCACGGTCTCCACACCGGCACCCTCGTCCACCATGCGGCGGAAGCATTCATATTCGTCGGCCGGATGCATGGGCTGGTGCGTGTTCTCGACCGCTGACAGTTCGACGGCGTTTTCATCGGCCACCACGCGCACGGTCACGGCGTAGTCCGCGTCGATCTTGCCTTCGTCGCGCAGCAGCCGCAGCGCGGCGAAACGGCGACGCCCTGCGGCTACAGCGTATGTCGCCTGCTTGCTTTTGCCCTTGGGCTTCGCCTCGGTCACGAGTAGCGGGTACAGCAGACCATGGGCCGCGATGGTGGCGGCAAGGCTGGCGACCAAGTTCGCATCGAGTGCGCCTTTACGGACGTTGGCTTCGGATTCGACCAGTCGGGACAGCGGTACAGCAATGTGTTGTTCTTGCATGATGGGTTTCCAGAAGGGTTGTCGTGCTACCGGGCTCCTAGATTCGGAGCCCCCTCGTGGGCAGGTTGGCCAGGCGGTGCGGCGGCCTGTCTAGCCTTGCCGCCGTTCTCCTGAGTTCGTCGCCCTGGGACCCAAGGAGGCAGCGCCGGCCAGGCCGACAAGGGCGCGCTTTGCGCGGCTTGCGAACCCTTGTCCGCCTGGTCGGCGGTGACTACGGTCCCGGATAAGGGCGAGGGGCTCGGGAGAATGGCGCGCGTGGCACGCCGTCACCGCTGGCCAACGCCGCGCGGCGAGCGCCTATTGCGGGCTTCAGCCCGCACTGGAATCGGAACAAGCGCAGAACGGTCGGCCCAGTCAGACAGGCCACACCGAGCGGGAACAACGACGGGGGAAACCGTGAGGAAAAGTGAAATTGACGCAGCAAAATCCATTGACAATGAATTGCTTTCCTTCACCCACCCGGTGAATTCAAGCCCAAGCACCTGCTTGGGCTTTTTTTCTTCAGCAGCGACCTTTCACACCTGTGATGAGATGGCGTGTGCTTCTCAAACTCTGAGTGGGAAGCGGATGGCCACAGGCTCCCTACCCTTGTCCTGGTAAGGGGCAGGCGAACGCCCACACCGATATGCGTGATATCGTCAGCGCTCGGTCAATACAGGTTCTTGAGAAACAGATGTACGAGGAATGCAGGGCATGGTGAGACGCAGGCCCGAATATCCCCCGCCACTCGCCGCCGGCACCTATCGAGCCACTTGCCGTGAAGTGGAAATGGTCCACGCCGCAATGAACGAACACAGCCGTGCTTTCACTGAAGCACTCTGCGTGAGCGACGGTCGATGGTGCATCTTCTACCGCGACGGCACCGAGGTGTGGAGTTGTAATGCGAGCTACGCGGCAGCGCATTTCGACATGGAGCCCGTGTCCGGTAGCAAGGACACCTGACTCGCGCACGCGTCTGTCAGGAACGCCAAGATGCCTGGCGCGCCGGCGATCGGCGTCAAGCCGCCAGCATGAGTTGCGGGGCGGCACTGCGCGATTGCTCGCTCATCTGCTGGACAGTCAACTGATAGCCGCGCGAGTAGACCGTCTTGAGCTCCACTCCAGTCGCCTCTCCGAAGCCCAGCTTCTTGCGCAGCTTGTAGATGTGCTGCTCGATCGAGCGTTCGGCAACACTGGCCTCCGTTCCCCAGACTGCAGAAGCGATCTGCTGGCGTGACAGAAACGCCCCAGGGGACGAGAACAAAAGCCAGGCCGTGGCAAATTCGCGGGCGGTCAAGCGGATGGGCGTGCCGCGTAACGTCACCGTCCGAGTGAGCCGGCACAGACTGTACGGCCCGACCACGGTACGGGTAGCGGACTCGGTCTGCTGCGTCCCGCGTTCCGCGCTGCGCTGAACGCGCTGAACGCGGGCATTCAACTCCTCTGCGGTGAAGTGGCCGGTGATCACGTCTTCGACAGCGCTGTCAAAAACACGCAGCATTTCCGCGCGTTCGGTGAAGGTGCCGAACACCAGCGTTGGCCAGCGCAAGTCGGCATTGCAGTCACGCCAGGACAGAACCAGCTGGCCGGCCGTGCTGAACAGCTGTGCATCGATCATCAGCAAGTCGAAGGCCTCGGTGCGCCGGGCGCGCAACAGCGCCAAAGCGTCGTCAAATCGCACGCACGTCACGTCCGCTGGCAGGCAAGCCGCCACGTACGCAAAGCTCGAAGGATTGCTGGTGAGGATGGCGAATTTCATAACGAACCCGATTGATGCGGCGCCCATCAACACGTAGACCCCGCTTGTTGTCTTTTACCCCAGCATAACTTTCACAAATCCTTCATACATCACTAGAAAGAGTGATCTTTGGCCTAGACAGTGCTTAATCCGAAAATCACCGCAGTTGTCATCAACATGACATCAAATTGAAATAGTTCGATGCAGATCCCGCACAACAGGAGGACGGCGAGAGAGCTGCCCACGTCAACGCGCGATGGCCACAAAGAAAAAGGCGCAGCCTTGAACACGTCTGCACCTTTGGTAAGACGGTTCAAGCCGGCGCCCTGCACCCGGCAATGACTCAGGTATCGGCCCGGAAATGCTCCGCACTTTGGCCGGCATTGACGGCCCGCTTGAGCCAGTCGGGCATCTCGCCCTCCCCGTCCCAGGTCTGGCCATCCGCGGTGCGATAGCGCACCTTCAGCTGGTTTCGCTGCCGCGATGGGAATGCGCCTGCCGCCGCCAGGTCGGCATACGTCAGCCCGTAGCGCGCGATCTGCAGCCGAACCCACGTAATCGCCTCGGCGCGGCGGCGCAGCGTCACGGTGGAACTGGGCTCGCTGAGGGAGGGGCGACGCGATTCGGCATGGGAGATGACGCTCGGAGAGGATTGCCCCGAATCATCGCTGTGCAAGGTCCGTGCGGACCCGCAGAGATTGCCATGGCGCGAGCACTCGCAGGTGGGGTTCGAAATGGGGTTAAAAATATCAAACATTGCTCGTGACGTGGGCTCGCACACCGGTGCTGCTGTGGGCAAGTGTGGGTAGCCTCGTGGGCAACCTGTGGGCAGGCGCAGCCTGTCCATCGGGTTGTCCATCAGGCTATCCACATGGGCCGCGCCAGCGGATGTCCACAGCCTGGTGGACCACCACGGGACCGGCATCGCCTCCGCGCAAAACAACCGCAACGCGGACACGCTGGCCGCGCATCTGCACGCCAACGACGTTTGCCGCCCGCATTGCTTGCGGGCATTTCATCGTAGGCGATCCGGCGCCCGTCTGAGGTATGTCTGGCAGGATAAACGACACCTCGGACGAATGACCGAAGGCACGCTTCATTGCTCTACATTATCGTCCGTTTCTGCCCTCAAGAACGCGCCTGTTATCGCATGGTGGATTGGTCCGTAGACACAAATGCGCTTGGATTAGGCCATTGATTAGGGAACGTACTGTCACGTACCGCCGAATATTTCAATAGCGATTTTGGGCGTGGGTTGAATATACCTTCCCTGAGAACCAAAGGGCGAGGAAGCTAACAAACGAGCAACTCCCCGCAAAGGATTTCCATCACATTGCTTCAGGCGAAGCGTTTGCTAACATTATTCGACTGGAGGTACCCGCGATGCCACCGATCCCTATCCAGTCCGGCGAGATACTCATTGCCGTACCCGAACTAAGCCGTGTGATTGGCGTACTGCAGTGTAGCTATGAGGTCGACATCTAGCCCTCCCCAGAGGGCGGCTTGACCATACACTTCACCATCAAAGATAAGCGGTATAGCCTTGCAACCGTGCGAGGCGGCATCCGGCGTTCGCGGCAGCTCGAAGTGGCCCTGCTGTTTCTGCAAATGCAGTGCCATCGATGGCGAAGGGCGCGACCCCATACTGATTTATGGACGCTTTCGTCTGATGAGCAATCGCTGGAAAGGCCCCAGCGCCTTGATTCTGGCTGATCGGGTTCATCGTGGTCTACCGTCTGTTCCAGGACTACGTGCTGAATCCCTACCTGATGAGCGAAGGGGTCAAGGTCAGTCCGCTCCTCGTCATCGTGGGGTTGCTTGCA
>Ga0068854_100002709_pt1 | contig 10986 bp, 11 predicted proteins | sample KBSCornC42_FD_66590 | JGI IMG/M metagenome (GOLD analysis project Ga0068854, IMG submission 66590) | Corn rhizosphere microbial communities from Kellogg Biological Station, Michigan, USA - KBS Corn C4-2 | ecosystem: Host-associated > Plants > Roots > Rhizosphere > Soil ... | reverse complement strand
CGCAGTCCGACAAGGAGCTCGATCGAGTGTGGCACGCCGATGAGCGCCAGCGCCGCCGCGGCCAGAACGCACGCAGTGACGGCAAGGGCAGCGTGCCCGCGTTGCCCCGCTTCAGCAAAGAAGGAAGTTTGCATCGGTCCCGGCTGGCTACTATGCCACTTTTCCGCAGACTGCGCAGATGGTTGTCGTTGTCATCGAGCCTTTGCGCGTCGCGGCCAACAACAGGGACGGCACGTAGCTTCATTTATGTTGGAGTGACGGCAGCGTAGGCTTGACGGAACTTTGCCTTCCCGCGTAGGCTGTCGGCCGAGGTTCCCTCCCTTGAAAAAATTAACTTGGTGGATCGGCGTGAATATTTTGCTGATCGTTCTAGGGACGGTCTTCAGATTCGGCCACTTTTGGCAGAGATGGGAGTTCCTGGCTGCGGCCACCGCGGCCGCGTACAATCTCTTCTTCTCCATCGTGGCATACGCATACGCCACTGAGCCGGGTGGCAAAACACTCAGCAAGACGTTGCAGGATCCAAAATATGTAGTCATCTACTTCATCCTGCGCGTCTCGGCTCCGTCGGCCTTCTTCCTCGCCTCCGCCGCGCTGATCCTCGGCGACCGGGATGTCGGCCATCGACCGGTCCGTCCGTCGGACGTCATTCTCAAGCTGGTTATGACCTTTTTCGCGTTCACCGCAGTCTGGCTCGGTAACATGCTGACCGAGCGTCACCTTCGAACGAAATTGGGCGCCGGAGAACTGCGATGGGCGCAACAGCTGAAGCGGCACGCATGGCTGATCGACCTTCCGCTCGTCGTTGGCTATCTCGGTCTTTTTCTCATCTATATTGGCCACCGATACGTCACCGAGGATGAACTGCTCCTGCAGGCGTTTGTCGGCGGCGCGAGCGCCCTCGAAATGTTGATCCTGAGCGCTGTCCATGGCCTCGAGGGGTTCGCGGACCACAGGGAGCTGGCGATCATCCCGTCCATGTAACCGGCAACTCGCCCTGACAACATTACCCACTTCGCGAGCGCGCAAGATCTTTCGCGCATAAGCGTGTGTGTGGATCACTTAACGCATGAGCAACATGTTTCCGAGTCGTCCAACCACGGTGCCGATCAGGTGGAGATCGTCCTCATCCAGATCGATCGCGGTATATCGCTCGTTACGACTGCGCAGGCGAATGCGGCCGGCGTGGAGTTCCAGTTGCTTCGCGAGCGTGATTCCTGAGACGCGGCAGATGACGATGTGCTTCGCGGCGTCGCGCACCTCGCGTGTCGGGATCACGAAGAGGAGATCGCCGTCGACATGCCCGCCTCGATCATGGAATCGCCGATCGCCTGAAACACGAGGCGTGCTCCTCGCAGGTAAAAAGGTCGCGGGACTTCGGCGGCGCGTTGCGCAACGGCGTTCGGGGTGGAGACAGCATCGATCGCGGGCGAGGGTCTCACCGCTGCGGCCAGGTAGCCGAGGACTCGGCGAAGCTCGTGACGCTGTTCGGCATCGAGGGAAAACGCGGGCTCGTCAAGCAGCGTTCCGACGTTTTCTTTGAGCGCGTGCGTGATGCGCACAACAGTGTCGAACGCGGGTCGTGCATGAATGCCGCTGAGGACCCTGCTGAGGGCCTCCGGCGACACTCCAGCTGATTCCGCGATGGCATTCTGGCGACGCCCGCTTGCGTCGATCGCGGCACGCAGTCGGTCGCGACAGACCACTACGACGACAACCTTTCCAACGCTTTCTCCACGTTTGTCAGACAGCAATCGAAGATGCGGCTCCAGCCAGCGCAGAGCAATGCCTTCGTCAGTGCGAGGTCGAGTGCGATTTCGGCGAGCGCGGCGAGCGCGTCGAACAGGAGACATGACACCCGCGTCTCGAGCGGCAGTGCCGTCCAATCGTGGAGCGTGAAGCCGTTCGGCAACGCGTCCGGTTCGGTGACGAGCGGCGCGGTGGATGCGGAATCGACCCTCATTTCATAACCTCCCGAAACGCGGCAGGAGTGGTGCCGAAGGCGGATCGGAACCAGCGGTAGAACGTCGAGACCGTTCCGAACCCGCAGCGCACGGCGATCTCCTCGGCTGGCAGCGGCGTGGTTTTCAGGAGTTGCAGCGCGTAGTCGAGCTGCTTCCGGCGCAGGAAATCGCGGAGCGGCATACCGAGGATTTCGGGCGCAATCCGGCTCAAATAAGGGACGGTGACGCCGAGAGTGGCGGCGAATTCCGAGACGCGCGCGGCGGTGACGTGCCGATAGCAGTCCCGCAGGTAGTGCGCAGCGGCGCGCTCAAGCCGCAGGCGGTGAGAATGAGTGAAGGTCCGTGGTCCGCGCATCGAACGGCGAGAAGACGCCGATGAGCTGCCGCGGCGTGGGCGCGACGCATGCGGGCGAGGCTCCGAGGCAGTCATCGACGCTTCTCCGTTTGAGGAGTGCGAGCGCCGCGACGTTCCCTACCTGCTTAGAGCTGAAGAAAGACACAAATTTTCCGGCGTGGGTCGTACGCAGACCCACGTCGGATGTAGCGAACGATGACAGGAGCTACCCGATCGGTGGGCCGATTTTGGCGGCAAGCCATACGAGGAGCGCCACGTCCCACAAGCCGGGCGGGAAGTGAATCTCGCCTTCGGCCGACGTTGATTGCGAGGTCGGTGCGCCTGGGGGAATGCGAATCTCGGCAGCGTCGGCGAATGCGGCAACCGGGAAGAGCAATAGGGCTATCAGCACAAGCGTGGCTGCGCCACGGTGGACACTCGAAAAAACCGATCGCATAAAACCCTCCTTGGGCCAGCGCGGTTTGCTGGCGATATGGGAGGGCGCCCTCAGAGAAGGAGGGTGATCCCGCGGGCGAAAGTATTAACGGTTTCTCGGAGGCGGCGGGACAAAGAGAAGCGCGGGCTGACGCTCTGCACGCCGAACGAAGGTCCGCACGGCTTGAACGCCGTCAGGCGTGAGAGTCCCCGCAGCCGCGGCTTCCTTGACGTAGGCGATCGCAGTGAGTGCGCCAGTAAGCATTCCTGCATCCGTAAAGACATGGAAGAGCCGCGTCGCAAGCTCCACAATCTGACGCGACTGACCGATCGCCAACAGCGCCTCCGCAATGTCGAGTCGAACGAGCGCCGCGTCCGTAACCATGCCGCGCGTTTCAAAATCAGCCGCCACGTCGCGTAAGCGCCGAATGGCCTCGCTCACTTTTCCGGACCTCAAGAGCACTTGCGCGATTCCCCATTCAGTAGTCAGCCGTTCACTCGCCGACCCGACCTCACGAAACACTGCAAGGGCTTTGTGGAAGTGCAGGCTGGCGTCGTTTAGATTGCCTCGATGAACGTCGCACTTTCCGAGGGCGTTCGATCCCCTTGCGACCCAGGCCGTGCTGTTCATGGATTCGCCATATTCGATGACGTGACGAAAGAGCGCCGCCGCATCGTCGAAGTTGCGTGCCTCGAATTTGATGCTTCCTCGCAGGTAGAGTGCTGTCATGCGGCGTTCGTCATCGCCGAGGTGAGCGAAGCCATGTTCCGCCCGCTCAGCCAGCGCCGCTGCTTCGTCGAGTCGATGCTGTTCGTACAGCACTGAAGCCCTCACCAGTGCGACGGAGGAAAGGCCGAGCGATGGCGATGCGAGGTGCTTATAAGCGCGTTCGGCTCGCGACAGTGATTCGAGCGCCTCGGGACATTGGCCGAGGAACAGTTGCGCGTTCGCGCGCTCCTTCCATGCTGTCCCGCGCAGGTCATAAATTGCTTTCGCAGGGTAGGTGTAGTCAGGCAACATCTCGGCGATTGAGATCGCAGCATCCGCGAACGTCAGGGCGTCGAGTGGTTCGCTCAAGCAGACTGTGTGTGCGTGCGCGCTCAAACGTCGGACGACGCCCCCGGATAGGAATCGCCTCTGCGTGTGCAGGTTCAACCAAGCTGCTTTTGCAGGTGCTTCGAAGAGCGGTTTCAGAAGCTCTTCGGCTTCGCGGTCCTCGTCAGCAATTCGCGCCGCATAGGACATTAGCGCGTCGTGCGTGGCAGAGCCAATTACCGGCTCCCACACGTCTACATCGCTCAGGTCGTCCTCAGCTACAGCGAAGAAGTCGAGCGTCGTTCGGCACGTCGCGCACTCGGCCGTGTGGCGGATGATGATGCTGCGCCGCGGCTCGGGCATCGCATCGGGATCGAAGGCGAAGATCGCGAGTTCACTTTCCGGTACGTGGTCCATGTCAGGAGATCTCCGACAGCGACCGGTACGCGGTAAGGGCGCGTCTCCGACACTTGTGCAGAAAGACGAGGATTGATCCGGGTGTCGAGTGAAGCACGTCCGCGATCGCGCGGGTGGTCTCGCCGTTCAGGTAGTACCGATGCAGCAACTCCCGACAGCGCGAACCGATGCCGGCCAGAAGTTGCGACAGCAGCAGCTTCCGCGTCACTTCGTTGAGGAGCGCATCGTCGGGCGTTGCCATGCACGGCACTTCACCGCAGAACAGAGCGTCCGCGGCGTCGGCGCGGCGCAGGTAATTTCGTGACGCGTTGCAAATCGCGCCGATGAGGTACGGTTCAACGGCACGTACGGACGCCGCGTGCATGAAGTACGTGGCGAAGACATCGTGAACCAGCGTCTCGGCCTCGGTGAACGGGATCTGAAACTTTCGAACCGCAATCTTGCGGAGCCTGATCGCGTATAGCAGATACACCTCCTCGAATCCCGCGGGCGCACCAGACGGCCGAATGTCCGGCTGTCGTGTCGTCCGCTCTGCTTCTCGTCGCGGCTCCTGCATATCTCTCTCTCATTATGGAGTGACAGAACGGGCAGGTTCGGTACCTCGGGTTATGAAATGAGAGGCTGCATCAGGCGGAGTCGGTTACGAAATGCGAACCCGAGGAACGGATAGAGGGCTGTACAACCGGGCTTGCGCATGCCCGACTTCATCCTGTTGCCGCGTCCTCCCTCACGTGAAGCTCTGATTCGTTTCTTTGCCGAACCGGAACCGCTCGCCGTGCGGCACGCGGCGGACCTCCTCGGTTGGCCGTGGCCGAAGCTCCTCTTCGAAGCACAAAACGAGGGGGCGCTTCTTTCGGATGAGCGCGTCGCGTGGGCCGAGGTTGCCTTCTGGCTGATCAACGCGTGGCCGCGTGGATGGCTCCTCGAAACACTCGGTGAGGCCGCGGTGCTCCTGCCACGCGAGCTACACCTGACGCGAGTAGGTTGGGAACTCCCGACTTACCTCGTCCGCGCGATGGAGCGTCAGGCGGTCTTAAAGCGTCGCGATCGCGAGGACGTACACGGGACGGACGTTCAGGAGCACGTCGCCGAACTCCTGCATCTCGCGATTGACGAAGAAATAGCCGCGACGTTCCGAGGCGATCGCGGCTTCTTCGCTGCCTTCGACTATCCGCAGTCCGAGTTGGATGTGGAGAGATGAAGAAGCGTCGCGTTCAGCATCGCCAGAGCGACAGTGGCTTTCGTCTCGCGGGGGAGATATCGCAGGCGTTGCCGATCGACAACGGTGCTGCGGGCGAGCGTCTCACGATCCCGGCAGACATCATCGAAGCGAAAGAAATCGTCTATCGCGCCGCGCGAGAGGACTTGCAGGAATTCGGTATCGAGTGTGGCGACCTCCTCGTCGTCGAACAGCGGCCTGACGGCCATGCTGCGTCGGCAGAACTTGTGGTCGCGAGGATCGGTGACCGAGTGTTCGTCGGCCATTGGTGGGGCAAGCGTGGAAGACGCGCCGTCATGGGCGACGCGTATTCAGTCGTCGCGGAAGAGCGCGGCCTTCAGGTAGTCGGAGCGATCACCGCAATCGTTCGGCCGACCGGCGGAACTTCGTCACCGCGTCCTTAGATGCTCAGTTCCCAAAGAGAGAGGGGCGCGATCGAAAGACACCTTTACGAGTCAAAAACTGGAGAGAGAGAGATGCTCGACGAAACTTGTATCGAGAACCAGCCGATACCCATTGCGGAAAACAAAACGATCGATCCTTCGCGGGATGAAGTTCTCGCGTTCCATGAAGCCGCGCACGCCGTCGCGATGTGGAAACTCGATTTCGGGATCGGGAGCATCACGATCGATCCCGACGAGCGCAGCTCGGGACATACGCGGCCTGCCCGCGCCTACGATCTCGAATCGGAGCGTGACCGGCGGCGCAGACGCTACATGGTCGAGCAGAACGCGATCATGTTTCACGCGGGCAGTGTGGCCGAACAGCTCCTGCGGCCGGGAACGAAACCGACGGGTGCAGCCATCGATCACGATCAGATTCATGACGACATGTACCAAGTAGAAGACAACGGATCAATTCACATCACGTGGTGCAACTACCTCTGGCAGCGGACATACACACTTCTCGCCTGGCCGGGGCAGTGGAAACTCATCGTGGCACTCGCGCGAGCACTCCTCACCTATCGAACATTGGACGGTCGTAGCGCCGAGTTCTATCTGAAACGCGTGGATGACGTTCTGCGGCACGATCCGTCCATGCCGAATGCGGTGCTCGTTGGCGAGATCACCTATGTCTGTTCGCCGTGGCATCGCAAGTGGCACTCGAAGGCGATCGAGACGACGACTCCCGCCAAGCGAACGGACCTCCCGGAACGCGTCGAAAACATGGAGCCGAAACCTGACCTCCGACCAGTGCAATGGGCGCTCGGACCACTCTCAACGCGCGCGCGGCGATGTATCGAGAACGCGAACATCCAGAGCGTCATGGACCTCGCGTACTGGAGTCGGCGTGCGCTCAGCTGCATGCGAGGCGCAGGAAAGCTCACCATTCAGGAGATCGTGGACGCGGCGGCGCGCGCGGGTGCGCATATCGCGCCGGATGACGCGCCTCTTCCTTGGATTGTCGATCCGGAACGCTGGCGCTGAAGCCGGCGCTAGGATTCAGACTCAACAAGGTGCAGACGGCGACACGATTGATCCTGATCAACCATACGCAAATCAGCCGTGTTAACTCGGCGCGAAAACCTTCACCCAGACTAGGCCGAATTGGGATGGGGGTCTATTTGGGGGTAGGCAAGGTTTGGGCTCCGCGTAAATATCTATGCCTGCGGTCGTTCGCACTGCACTTCGGTTGCCAGTACGGCCGTCGAACAGGTGACAAGTGCTTGGGCCAGATGAGGATCCCAGCGCGGGCACCGTCGGCGATATGCCTCATCGGTCGCGGATCACGCATCACCTTATGAGCGCTCGGCGGCCTGTCACCCAATCGATACACGCCACGCCACTCCTGCCGTTCGCGCTCCGTCCGAAAATAGTGGCGCCAGCGTTCGACCGCGGATGTGTCAATCGTCACCCGACCGGTCAGAACGCCGACGCAATAGATTCGTCGCGCGTGGTGCCGCACGTTTCTGATTGCGAGTGGATCATTGACTCACGAAATCCATACGAAGTCGCTCCGTATCTACGTCGGCGGGGGGGTGCAACCGATTTGCACCTCCTTTGCCTCCGATGTCGATCGAAGCACTACGAAGTGGACGGGGTTAACCGCGTCGTCGACTTTAAGCGCCTTCGTCGCCGAGTCCTCGGTGATTGCGTAACTCTCCGCGAGCAGCCCCTCCTCGGCGCGGACAAAGAGGCGGAGGCACGAGGGAACGGTGCCTGCGAAACGGCGGAACGACGCCGTCACCGCATTGCGGTGCGCTGTGTCGAACGCGAGCTGGGGAGCTTGTGAGTAAAACGTCGAGACGTGGAACGACAGCGTCTCCGTTGCCTGTGCGAAGAAGTGGAAGCGATACCAGATGTGATTCTCCGGGGTCTGCGACCCGTCGCCCCACGGGGCGAGCAGCTCGAGCTTGGGATTCGGCGACCAGCGAAGATCATCGGGATACAACTGCAGCCAGTCCGACTCCGCCGGCTCGCTCGCCGACGTATGTGACAGCGCGGGGAAGCGCTTCGAGTCGTAGGTATGGAGATGAAGCTTGAAGAACGGATTGCCGATCTCCGACGAAGCAGTCGGCTTCACGAGCGGCTTGTTGCCCGACTTGCTGCTGACGATGAAGACGCGGCTGCGGCGATCCTGGACGTCAGGACAATCGAGCATGCCGGCGAAGACGCCATCGAGATCACCGCGAACGGCATCGAGATCCTCCATCTTCGTGATGCGCTCGACGGCGATGCGGTTTGCTGGGAAGACCTGCTCCCACCGCGTCGGAATGAATGGCGCGCGTCCGCCGTCCACTTTCGCCACCGGTTTGATGGAAAGCATCGGATCGTCGGCCGCGCGTGCGAAGAAGTAGCTGACGCGGTCGGCATTGCGGCGGACTGCGGCGTCGGAGAAATAGACGGCGAGACTTCGCGTCGTGCCGCCGTCGTCCTGCTTCGCGAGCATTGGAAGGTAACGAGCCGACTCGGGGCGCGCGGCGATGCGCGAGTCGGGCACGTTGACCTTGAGCGAGTACCACTCCTGCTCCCGGAACGTGTTGCAGTCTTCGGGAACAGCGACGACGCTGTAGGTGAACTCGTGCAGATCGCGATCGGTGATTGCATCGATCCAGGCGAACTCCACCTGATCGAGGTCGATGCGATCGAGGGTGTCGAAGCCGGGACGGCGAAGCGTCGCCAGCCGCTTCTTCACCTCGTTCCCGCACTCATCACGCTCGCTGCGGAAGAGGCGAAACTCGCGGACCGCCGCGAGCTCGAGCGGGCGCTCGATCCTGCTTCCGCGCAGCGGCACGCGCCACCCGATACGCACGCTCCAGATCACATCGGCGTCGACCCACGGTAGTTTTCGCGGTTGTGAAGGACCGATGGCCGCGGTGGCGACCGCGCCACTGCCGCGTGTCGTCGCGAAATCCACCCGCGGCGCGGCGTCGTAGTCATGACCGCCATCGACTATGGTCACACCCTTGATCGCGGCGTTCTCGATCACCGGTATGCCGCGAGCTCCGCTGCCCTTGCCTCCTGTGAAGACTACTTCCGGCGGATTGTTCACATCGTACAGATCGCCGCCGGCAGTCACGGTGACGGATGTGACGCCGGCTGATCCAAACTCGCCGATCTTGGCGATCACCGAGCGCGTGTGACCGAGCACAGAGCCGAGGTCGACGTCTTCCGCGTATGAAGTCTGGTCAGGAAAGGTGAAGACCGGGACGACCAACGAGCGCTCTGTATTCGGCACGAGCATCGGCTTCAGGATCACCGCGAGCTGATTGCGATAGCGGTCGCGAAGCTCCGGTGAAGCAGTGGGAAGAGATTGCAGATCGACGGCGCCGAGTTGTTGCGCGACGAACGCGCGATAGATCGCGCGCTGCACCATGCACGCAGGCGTCGCCGGCTGCGCGGAGCAATCGTCCTCGAAGAACTTCTTCCGCCACCGCACCGCATCGGCACGCGTCGGCGCCGCCTGCGATACCTCGCACGTCGGGCCGGTCGCAGGGGGCGGCTGCGGCAGGATGAGATCGCGTTCCTTCTCGACGTCCTCGATCGCCGAGTAGGCGGCGTCGACGAAAATGTCGCTGGAGCTGAGTGGCGGCCCGCCGGCCTCGAATGTTTGGTCGAACGCCGCGACTCTTCCGCCGATCGCTCGCGCTTCGCGTAGTCCGCCGAACAGCTCACGCGTCCAGCGGCGCCTTCCCTCGCCATCCTTGAAGTGCGTGATGGCATCAGGCGACCATTTCGCGGAAAGCTCGGCGCGCCCGCGGAATCCGGCGAGCATGCGCGGCGGACGCTGCGGCGTGTCGTTCGCAGGAAGGGTGTCGTCGTCGATGTGGATGGTGAAGTGATCATCGAGGCGCTCGGTATCGATGATCTCCTCCCCCATGGCCACGAGCTCGGAGAAGGTCGCTTCGTGGATGTCGCGGCGTTTGTGTTCTTCACTGCCGACGACGATGTAGCGATCCTTGCTGGAGTTGGTCGAGAACGGGAACCAGGCCTTTGTCACCAGCTCGACGGCACCGCAGTGCGGATCAACCGCGTTGAGAAACGCGGCCGGCTTCAAATTCTCTGCGTCGTGAATTCCGGCCAGACGGCGACGCCAGTTCTCGCGCGTCCGCGCTACGTAACGCGCGCAGGCATTCTCGAGCCGCGCACCGCCCTGCTCAGTGACCTCGGCCGCGCTCACCCCACGCGCATGCAGCGCGACGCGCCAATGCGCGAGCGGAAGCGAAGTGTCGATCTCGATCCGCGCGTCGCGCGACGTTGCGAACAGCAACGCGTCCGGCGACGCCTTTTGCGGATCGAGCGGCTTGCAGTTCTCATCCACCGGCACGAGCTCGACGTATTTCGCATCGGCGCGAGGCGCGTCCATCGGCACGCCGCGTTTGAACATCACTGAGTCGCGCGCCGCGGTGGTCGATTCGACCGAGGCGTCCGGACCAACGCCGGAGAGTCCGACGCCACGGACGCGGAATTCGTATTCCCGCCCGAATCGCGGATGAAGCTTCGTCGTGCCGATCTCGCGCATCGAGATCAGCGGTCCGTCGGACGGCGGCGGCGCGAGCGCTTCGCCCACGCGATCGAGCGGCGCCGGAACGACGATGCTCCCACCCGCCCAGATCACGAAACCGGAAGGTATGGTGAGCACGGTCGGCGTCGCATTCTTGTCAGCGGAGTGGTTCTGCACGGGCTGCATCACATAGCCCTCGCGCGGACGCCGCGTCCGCACTACCGCTTCGCCGTTCTTGTCGAACACCTCGCGCTCGACCGTGCAGAGCGACTTCCATGACGGATCGCTGCCGGTCTCGCGGACATCGATGCGATAGCCCTTGAAACCACTGTGATAGGGCGTCTGCATCTCGCCGCGAATCACCGCGCCGACGAGCGTGCGCTCCCAGGTTATTCCGATCGCGTCGTACGGAGGAGTGTTGCGACGCACGCTCTCGGCGGCGTCGCGAACCTCGCGTTGGGCATCGAGCGTGATGAGTTTTCTTTCCCTTTCGACCTGGCTTGGATCATGCGCCTGGTTGTTGAGCGCCTGGACAGCGAAGAAGAAGTTGTCCGCGTTTCTTGTGGTTATCTGCGGACAGGCTTGGCCGACGGCGAGCATCTCTTCAATGGTCGGCTCCTCGTTCTCAATCAACAGG
>Ga0068854_100002697_pt1 | contig 11001 bp, 8 predicted proteins | sample KBSCornC42_FD_66590 | JGI IMG/M metagenome (GOLD analysis project Ga0068854, IMG submission 66590) | Corn rhizosphere microbial communities from Kellogg Biological Station, Michigan, USA - KBS Corn C4-2 | ecosystem: Host-associated > Plants > Roots > Rhizosphere > Soil ... | reverse complement strand
GGCCATCGGATTGTCGAAGGTGTGCGCCAGCACGCGGCTTCCATCGAGCCCCTCCCACCAGAACAAATCCGCGGGCATCTTGTTGGTTTCGGACCAGTTCACCTTGATCGTAAAGAAGCTGTCGATGCCGCCCTGCCGCAGCAGTTGTGGCAGTGCGCCCGAAAAGCCAAAGCAGTCCGGCAGCCAGCACACCGTGTGGCGCCGGCCGAATTCACTCTCGAAATAGCGCTGACCATAAAGGATCTGCCGCGTCAGCGACTCCCCGGTCGGCATGTTGGTGTCCGGCTCGACCCACATGCCGCCGATCGCTTCCCATTGCCCGGATGCGATGCGCGATTTGATCGCCTTGAACAGCGGCGGATCGTCCTCGGCGATCTGCGCGTAATAGTGGGCGGTGGACTGGTTGAAGCGGAAATCCTCCGAACTCTCCATCAGCGCGAGCGCTGTGTGGAAGGTACGACGCATCTTTCGCCGCGTCTCGTCATACGGCCACAGCCACGCCAGATCGATGTGCGCGTGCCCAGTGAGCAGCAGCTCACCCTCCTGCGGGAAGCGCTGCTGCAATTCGGTCAGATCTGCGAGCAGCGCGTCATAGGTGGCAACGACGCTGGCCTGCTGATCTTCGTCGAGCGGCGCCGCGGCTCCGATCGCCGGCAGCTCCCAGATCGACTGCTGCTGCGGCGAAGGGCTCACGCGCGCCAGATAGTTGGCCGTATCCGAGGGCCAGTCGAGGGACGCCTGTGCCCGCTCGGCCGCCTCGAGCATAAACGGCACGGCGGGGTGCCCACCCAGCGTCGCACAGGCCTCGGCGATCTGGCGGAACAGCAAATGCAGGCGATGCACCGGCCAGTCGATCCATTGCAGCACCGCGCGATTGAGTCGCGGCGCGTGCACCGGCACCCCGAACGGATCGCGAGCGGTGCAATCCGCCGCGATTGCGACCTGCCGGTGCTGCAGCGGAAACTCGCGATGGTAGGGGTCGAGGCCGAACGAGACACTCTTGCGGTTGGGGTAACTGAGCGTAACCAGACCTTCGCCGCCGAGGTCGAGATGGAGCACGGCCTCATCGAGCGGCCAGTGGCTCGGTACCTCTGCCGTCGCGGCAAAGCTGTGTACGCCCGTGCGGTTCGGCCACGCCGAACCCAGTGGCGCCGCGGCCCCATCGAGGCTCCAGCCTTCGACGTTGATCCCCTCGCGGACGCGCCAATAGCGCAGCTCCTCGAGACGGACGCGCAACCGCGCCAAACGCTGGTCGAGCGAAAGCGCCATAGACTCCGCCTCCGGCTACACCCACTCACCCTTACGCATCACCGGCGTCACCGAGCTGTCATGCTTGATGCCGTCGATATCGATCTGGCCCGAGCCGATCATCCAGTCGATGTGGATATTGCTGTTGTTGCCGCCCGCCGCCGTGATCTGCTCAGGCGTCATGTTGCCGAATTCACGGAAGCATTTCGAGTAGCACTGGCCGAGCGCGATATGGCAGGCCGCATTCTCATCGAACAGCGTATTGTAAAAGAGGATACCGCTCCTGCTGATCGGCGACGAGTGCGGCACCAGCGCCACCTCGCCGAGCCGGCGTCCGCCCTCGTCGGTGTCCATCGCCTTGATCAGCACATCCTCGCCGCGACTCGCGTGAGCCTCGACGATCCGTCCGCCCTCGAACCGCACTTCGATGTTCTCGATCAGCGTACCATTATGGCTGAGCGGTTTGGTAGACCGCACGCGGCCCTCGACGCGCAGCCGATGCGGGGTCGTAAACACCTCTTCGGTCGGAATATTAGGGTTGCAGACGATCCCACTGCGCGAGGCGCTCGCTCCACCCTTCCAGGCATGACCCTCGGCGAGCCCGATGGTTAGGTCTGTCCCCGGTCCCGAATATTTGAGCGAGGCGAAATTCATTTGCGTCAGCCAGTCCTGCCGGCGCTTGAGCTCGCCATTATGCTCGGCCCAGGCCGCCACCGGGTCGGGCCGGTCGACCCGTGTTGCCGCAAAGATCGCATCGGCGAGCTTGCGTGTGGCGGTGTCCTCGTCGTCCCCCTTGAACACCTCTTTCGCCCATGATGTACCGGGATATGGAACGATGGTCCAGTTCGTATCAAAATTGGTGATCTTTTCCGACGCCGGCTTGTAGGCCTTCGACATCGCACGATTGGCGCGTCCGACTTTGTCGGGGTCCTCGCCCGAGAGCATCATCGGGTTGTCGCCGGCAATCGCGAGCCGCGCGGTGCCCTCCGAGAATGCCTTGGCCACTCCGTCATAGAGCCAGCCTGCGGCACGGTCGAAGCTTGCGTCGGAGCCGTAGCGATACCGCGCGAGCGTCATTACCTCGTCTGAAAACACCGTCGTTACCAGCCCCGCGCCGGCCTTGTAGGCCGCGGCAGTGATGCGGCGGGCCAGCGGCAACGCCCCGATGGGGGAGGTCATGTAGAGGTCCTGGCCCGCGCGAAGGCCGAGCCCGACCTTGATGGCGATGTCGGCAAGCTTGTCGAGTTTTACAGGATCGATCGGGGCGGGCATAGGCGTTCCGGGGTTCGATGAAATCCCGGAAGGCCTAGCCCCTTGGGTCCGCCATGAAAAGCCCCTCGCGGACGCTCGCGCTAGACCGCGTCGTAGCAGGCGGTGAAATAGACCGATGACGTATTGGTCAAATTACTATTGGTCAGTGCGCCACTGGCGCCACTGGCGGACTGGTAGCAATTGAGGCGTGCGGCATTGGGCTGAACGAGAAGAATCACCGCCCCGGAAACGCCCGAAAATCCTGTCGCCGAACCGACCGCTGCCGCCGCGTAAATCCCGTCATTGAGCGAGTTGAAGGGTAAGCCCGCAATCTGCACCGCACCCGTGAGCGACCCCTTGCTTGAGAGCTGGAGATTGCCCGTTGCAACCACCATCCGGCCGATCTTTGTGTACCGTCCCTGCTGCACCGCGTAGCTGATGCCCGTGGACGCCCCGCCGATCAGAATCGTGGGCGTCCAGCTGCCCTCCTCGTAGTCGTCGAGCACGTTGGCGCCGGCGGAAGGATTCTGCGTCGCGGGGAACGCCAGCTGCCCAATCGGCAGGGTCACGAGGCCGGAGCTTTGCGCGATATTGAGCGCCTCGTACCAACTCGAGCCATTGGGTGAGATCTTCACATGAAACGCATCGTCCCCGGTCAGTCCCAGTTCCGCGCGACCCGACAGATTGTCCTGGAACAGCAGGCTTGCGGTATCGGCGGCGCTGGCCTTGTTGATCTTCATCCGGTGCGCGGTGCCGGCATGGCTAAAGAGGCTCGCATCTGACCCGATCGCGAGCCGGTTGGTCAGGTCTGCCGTCTCATTGATCCCGAGTTTGGCGAGCGAGGTGCCGCCATTGCTGACGAAGCTGGTCCATGCGCCGGCCTGCAGGATGGCAAGTTCGGCCGTGTCGATGACATAGGCGATCCAGCCGTCCGCGGGCGTGATGAAGCTCCAGGCGCCGCTCAGCCAGGCGGCGAACTTTCCGTCCTTGCCCGCCCACGCGCCGGTCGAGGCCGAAGCCACGATATATGTATCGCCCTCGGCTGGACTGCCCGGCGGGGCGGCAGTCGTGCGGCTCTTGACCGCCGGCTGCACCAATTGGTCGAGCAGCGCCATCGCGCTATTGTAGGTGACTTGCTTTTGCGCCTGCTGCGGGGCGATGTAGGGGAGAAGAAGGCGGGCCGTACTGGACATTGTTGAGCGATCCTCGATTTGATCGGCTCATGCTAAGCCCGCCCCGCCGAGCAGGGATAAGTTTGCGGCGCGGGGAGCTGAGCGATGCCGAAAATCGCTGATCTTGAAACGCCTTGCGTGCTGATTGACGCCGCGCGCGTGGAGGCCAATCTGGCCCGGGCCCAGGCCCATGCGAACGCCAATGGCTATAAGCTGCGTCCCCATATCAAGACCCACAAATCTATCCGTTTTGCCCGCCGCCAGATCGAGCTCGGTGCGGTCGGCATCACCGCCCAGAAGCTGGGCGAGGCCGAGGTCATGGCGGACGCCGGGATCGCCGACATCTTCGTGCCCTACAATATCGTCGGTGCGGGAAAACTCGCGCGGCTGGCGGCGCTCAATGCGCGCGTCACGCTCAGCGTCACGGCCGACAGTGCGGACGTGGTCGCCGGCTACGCTCGCACAGCGTCTACCTCAAAGCCTTTGACGGTACTGGTCGAATGCGACACCGGCGGCCGCCGCTGCGGCGTCCAGAGCCCGGCCGATGCGGTAGCGCTCGCCCGGATGATTGCGGGTGGACCCTCTCTGCGCTTCGGCGGTCTGATGAGCTATCCGCCCCGTGGCAAAATGGAGGAAGCGGACCGCTGGCTTGGCCAGGTAAAGGCCGAGATCGAGCGCGATGGCATCGCCGTCCCGGTCGTCACGTCCGGCAACACACCGGACATGTGGCATACCGGCGATCACAACGTGACCGAGCGGCGCCCCGGCACCTACATCTATTTCGACCGCGGGCAGGTGAGCTTCGGCGTCGCGAGTTGGGCCGACTGCGCGCTGACGGTACTGGCGACGGTCGTCTCGCGGCCGACGCCCACGCGCATCGTCCTCGACGCCGGATCCAAGGCCCTGAGCTCCGATCTTTTCGGACAAACCGGCTATGGCGCCTTTCAGGACCGGCCAAGCTTTGTGCTGACCTCACTGAGCGAGGAGCATGGGGTCATCGAGCTAGATGCGGCGTCGCAGTGGCCAGCCGTGGGCGAGCGGGTCCATATCGTTCCCAATCACGCCTGCGTCGTCTCGAACCTGTTCGATCGCGTTTATCTCGCCGGGACCGGCGGCGAGGTGGAAATTATGCCCGTCGATGCTCGTGGACGCAGCGACTAACTCCGCCATCGATCGGTAAACGAGGGGTAAAGCTAACCCTATTTTTACGGCGGCAGGCATAGGCTCGGCCCAAATTGGCCGGGCTATCGGCCGCCGGAGGGCCCATGCCGGCCTCGCATCATGACCTCATGGATGGAGTCCGGACGTCACCGGGCCGCCGCCATGCATAAGCTCCTCGAGTCCCAGCTCGACCAGTCTCGCGGCGCCGACGGCACGCTCGACCTCGAGGCACTCACCGCGCGCGTAACCGAGGCTTACGAGGCTGCCGAGGCCGAGCGCGAGGCCGCCGCCCGCGAGCTCGCCCGCCTTGCTGATGAGCGCGAGACCGCGCAGCGGGCCGTCGCGGAGCTTGAAACGCGCCGCAACGCCGATCTGCGCCAGACGCGCCGGCAGTTGCGGCTGCTCAACCGCCGCATGACGGCGGCCCTCGACTCAACCGGTTATGCGGTCTCGATTTTCGATGCCGATAAGCGGCTCGTGCACTGCAACAAGCAGTTCCTCGATCTCTATCATCTACCGGCCCGCTATGGCCGGCACGGGACGAGCTTTGCCGCTATCCTGCGGGCTCGCATCGCTGCCAACAGCATCGTCGGCGATGACCCCGAGCTCTACTTCAAAGATCGCATGGAAGGCGTCGAGCGCGGCGGCTTCTACAGCGCCGTCAACCGCATCAACACCGGCGAGGTCGTTTCGATCTACCATATGCCGCTGGCCGATGGCGGCTGGGTCGCGAGCCACAAGGACATCACCGAATTCTCCCGTCTCCAGGACGAACTCGCGTTTCGCGCCTACCACGATGCGCTCACCGGCCTGCCCAATCGCTACATGCTGCGCGAGCGGCTGGCGCAGTGCTTCACCCAGGCCGCCGGGCTCGGCAGCTTCGCGCTCCTGATCATCGACCTCGATGGCTTCAAGGCCATCAACGACACGCTCGGCCATGCCGCTGGTGATCAACTCCTGAAGCTCGTCGCGGGCCGTATCCAGGACGCGACCGGATCGTCGGGTATGGCGGCCCGGATGGGTGGTGACGAATTTGCCGTGGTGATGGACGTGGGAGCGCTCGCTCGCGACGCCCATATCCTCGCGATCAAGCTGGTCGAGGCCAGCAGGTCGCCGCTGCAGCTCGATGGCCAGCAGGCTCATATCGGCTTTTCCATCGGCGTGGCTGTCGCCCCCAATGACGGCGACACCGCCGAGGCCCTCCTCAAGAGCGCCGATCTCGCTCTTTACGCCGCCAAGAAAGAGCGGCGTAGCTCCTATCGCTATTTCGAGCCGGCAATGGGCAAGGTCTTGCATGACCGGCTCGAAATGGAGCACGACCTCGGCCTCGCACTCGAGCGCGGCGAATTCGAACTCAATTTCCAGCCGATCCTAAATCTCACCACGCAGAAGTTCTCCGGCTTCGAGGCGCTGCTGCGCTGGCGGCGGGGAGGAGGGGCACTGGTCTCGCCGGCCGAGTTCATTCCAGTCGCCGAGGACACCGGCCTCATCGTGCCCATCGGCGAATGGGTGCTACGCCAAGCCATCGAGGAGGCTGCAGGCTGGCCCGCCGATCTTTGTGTCGCGGTCAACGTATCGTCGGTACAGTTCCAGCGCGGCAATCTCGTCGGAACCGTCATGAATGCGCTCGGCAGCTCCGGGCTTTCGCCCGAGCGTGTCGAGATCGAGATCACGGAATCCGTATTCTTTGAAAACAGCGAGGCCAATCTCGATGCCTTGCGCCAGCTCCACGCGCTGGGGCTCAAGATTGCGCTCGACGATTTCGGCACCGGCTTTTCCGCCTTAAGCTATCTGCTGAGTTACCCCTTCGACAAGATCAAGATCGATGGCTCCTTCGTGCGTGCACTCGACAATGCACATGGCGCCCACGCGATCGTTCGTGCAGTTGCCGAGATCGGCCATCGCATGGGGATTGTCACAACCGCCGAAGGCGTCGAGACGGCACAGCAGCTGCGCAATGTCCACGCCGTCGGTTATTCGGAAGCGCAGGGCTACCTCATCGCCCGGCCGATGTCGGCCATGCAGGTCGAGCGGCTCTTTGCGCGCGAGGACGACGCAATGCCCTCCGAGCCGATGGAGCCGACGGCGCCACTGATGCGGGCCGGATAACAAAAGGGCGGCCCCGAAGGGCCGCCCGTTGTTCTTGCTCCTTGCCCGCGTTAGCGGTGGACGAAAAGCAGGATGATAATGATCAGCCAGATCGGCACGCCGAGCAGCCAAAGTCCGATTCCGCGAAGCATGATTGTCTCCTTCGATCAATAGCGGCCGAACACGTCGGCGAACACGGTGCCTTCATCGCGATGGCGTCCGCCCTTCATCGCCGCCCAATAGGCGCCGATGGCAGAGACCAGAAGCGAGGCGGCCGTCAGGAAGGCAGCCAGAACCGCAGTTTTGCGCGCGGTCTCGGCGACATCTGCCGCCTTGGCCTTGGCATCGTCGATGGCCTTGAGGACCTGATCAACGCGGGCACTCGCTTGGTCGGCCGGCAGTCCCGTGCGGGTTGCGACCAGCTGGCCGAGATAGGTCTTGTCATCGGCAGAAACCGAGCCGTTGACCGCGCTCGTTGCAAGGATGCGGCCCGCTTCGCCCGCCGCTGCGCCATTGTCGCTGGCAGGTGCACTTGCTCCGGCCGGCACGCGGAACAATTGGTCCGTGAAGTAGGCATTGGGATCAAGCGCGGAGGCCGCGTTGGGATTGGCCGCACCCTGGGCGACATTGGACGCCGCATTGGTGAGCGTGGAGGCGGCCGAGCCCACGGCATTGGCCGCTGCTCCGATGCCGCCGACGGCAATCAGTGCGCCCACGACCAGCGCGCCGGCCCAGACCAGCAGACCATGCGCACCGTCGCGCACATCACTCTCGTGCTCGGTGGCGTCATGGAAGCGCCGGCGCATGCGGCCAGCGAGATATCCGCCCGCCATGAAGCTCGAGATCTGGACCCAGAGCAGCCAGCTCGCGGCGGCAATTGCGACCCAAATGGGAGCGACACCCGTGAAGGTGCGGAAATTGGTGAAGCTCAGCCCGACTGCCGACCCGAACGTTAGCAGCAGCAGAGAGATCGCCGAAGCGAGCACGATGCCGCCGATCACGGCAGGCCAGTCGATGTAGGAATGATGTTCCTGAATGCCGGCGGCAGGGTTGCCGACCACCAGCATTTCACTTTCTGAGGCAAGGGACATGGGCGATCCTCTCAGCGCAGGCCGAAGAAGGAAAGGATGGCCAGGATCACAACGACCAGGCCGACGAGGTAGATGATGCCGTTCATGGGGAACTCCGTGACGCGATTTGATGGAGTCACAAATCCGCGAGGCATCGCTTTGGTTGCGCCCCCAGCACAAATCTTGTGCATTTGCAGGCGGAACCGTGGCGATACGGCCCAGTTGTTCGCCCGGCCCACCGGCTGCTAAAAGCTTCCCACAATCTGGGATTTTTACTGCGCATGGACGACAGCGTCGCCGAAAGCAAAGCCGCCGCAAGACGTTGGACGTGGCGCATTCCGGCCTACATCCTGCTGCCGTTCTACCTCATGCTCATCGGCGTACTGCTGCGCTACGCAGTCTATGTGCGCACCACCAACCATTGGGGCTTCACCGACTATCTGCGCTCGCTGTGCGTCTATGACTGCAATGCCTATGAGCGCCTGTCGCTCAATGGCTATGAGGGCCGACCGTCGGGCTTCGACAAGGGCGACGCCAACAACTGGGCGTTTTTCCCGCTCTATTCGATCTTCGTTTGGGCCATCAACCGCATCACGGGTCTGTCGATGCTGGTGGGCGGTTCGATCTTCACCTGCCTTACCACAGTCTGGGCAGCGATCCTCAGCTGGCCGCTCTTCGAAGGCCGTTTCCGCGCGTACTTTCTCTTCTGCGCGTTCCTGTTCCTCGGCCCGCTCTCTTATTATTTCTCGACGCTCTACACCGAATCCCTCTTCATCCTGCTGACCGTCGCAGGCTTCGTGCTGCTCAAGCAGCGCGACTATCTCGCCGCCGGGGCCACCGGCGCGCTGATGTCGGCCACCCGCTCGACGGGGCTGCTGTTCGCCGCCGCGATCCTCATCGCCGCATTTCAGAATCATCTGCGCGCTGGCGGGGGGGCTCGCCAGTTCTTCCGAACCATCTGGAAACGCACCGACCTGATGCTGGCCGTCGGCATGGTGCCGATCGGCATCTCGGTCTTTGCGGTCTATCTCTGGTTCCATTCCGGCGACGCGCTGGCGTTCGTCCATATCCAGCGCGCCTGGGGCCGGGTCTTTCAGGACCCGTTCTCGAACCTCTGGGCGACGCTCGTCGTCCAGTTCCAGACCTATCACAACTACCAGTCCATCTCGACCGACCTCGCCTTCGGCATTGCCGCCATCGTTGGCATCGCGCTCTCGGCAGTGATGGCCTGGAAGGGGCGGTGGGACTGGGCGATCTTCTCGCTGTTCGGTGTCTTGCTGCCGCTCTCGACCAACACCTATTCGATGATCCGCTTCGTCGCCGGCCTCGCGCCAATCCTGATCACCGCATCGCTGCTCGGCAGCCGCTGGAAATGGCTGTTCTATCTGCTGCTGCCCACTATGCTGATCGCCGACGTGTTCCTGCTGCCGGTCTGGACGGGCCGCAGCTACTACATGATGTAGCCCGTGCCCCCCGTCTATCGTCCCAAACTCTGGCACCTGGCCGCCATCGTCCTGATCGCGATCTTCGATCTTGGCGTGCTTTATATGGTCCTCAGCCCGCGTGTGTCCGAGGACTATCGCGCCTACTATATCACCCGCACCGCCTCGTGCTTTCCGCGGCTGATCTCGGGCTTTTATCCGTTGGGCGAGCCGCTGAGCTTCGTGCCCGGCAGCCACAATGGCTATGACCTCGATACCACCCGCTGGTGCGGCTTCAAGCCGACGAGCAGCACCGGCATCCGCTCCTTCGGCGACTATGGCGTCTTGAAGCTCAAATTCCCTGACCCGGGTGAAGATCTGCTCCTGACCTTCACCGGCTGGGTCAACAGCGACAAGCCGCGGCAGGTCGAGGTGCTCGTCAACGGGGATCGAGTGGGGACGCTCAATTTCACCGGCTATCCGCGCGTTAACGGCAAGATCATCGTTCCAGCTACGGTCGTTGCAGCCGGCAAGGGCGAGATGGAAATCCGTTTCAATGTGCCACGGACCGGCCCACCAGGAACCAACGGCGAGCCGGTCAATCTCGAGCTGCGGATGGAGTCGTTGCGGCTGGTGCCGCTTTCCGAAGCGCCGCCCGGAATGCTCGGCGCGAAAAAGGCGGAGTCTCCTCCGCCTTTTCCTAGAAGCCGTCGAGGCAGCTGAAACTACTTCGCAGCCGCGTCGGTGATTTCGGTCGTGTAGGCCCCGTCCGCTGGTTCCTTGGTGATCGCCGGATTGTCGCCGCTCTTGTTGGCGAGCAGCGTCGCAACGGTCTGCTTGAAGGCCGCCGGGTCGATCGCGCCAGTGAAGGTCGGATCGATCAGCTTGGCCACTTCGCCCATCATGTACTTCTGGTGGTCAAGGGTCGCAGCACCCGTGGGGTCGGACTCGACGACGATCTTGGCCGCCTCATCGGGGTTCTTCACCGCGTCCTGCCAGCCCTTCATCGAAGCTTTCACGAAGCGGACCATTTCGTCCTTGAACTTGGCATCGGCCAGCTTGTCCTGGAGGACATAGAGGCCGTCCTCGAGCATGCCGACGCCCTGGTCGAGGTAGTTGTAGACGAGGAGGTCATCCGGCTTCAGGCCGGCGTCCAGTACCTGGCCATATTCATTATAGGTCATGGTCGAGATGCAGGCCGCCTGCTTCTGAATCAGCGGGTCGACGTTGAAGCCCTGCTTGAGGACGGTCACCCCATCGGCGCCACCGCTGGTCCCCACGCCGAGCTTGGTCATGTAGGCGTAGAACGGATACTCGTTGCCGCCGAACCAGACGCCGAGGGTCTTGCCTTTGAAGTCGGCGGGGCCGGTGATGCCCATGTCCTTGCGGCAGGTCAGCTGCAACGCGGAGCCCTTGAACGGCTGGGCGATATTGACGAGGTTGATGCCCTTCTCGCGGCTGGACAGCGCGTCGGCTGCCCAGTCGATCACGACATCTGCGGTGCCACCCACTAGGGCCTGGACCGGGGTCACGTCGGTGGAGCCGCCGTCGATCTTCACATCGAGGCCGGCATCCTTGTAGTAGCCCTTT
>Ga0068854_100002692_pt1 | contig 11014 bp, 9 predicted proteins | sample KBSCornC42_FD_66590 | JGI IMG/M metagenome (GOLD analysis project Ga0068854, IMG submission 66590) | Corn rhizosphere microbial communities from Kellogg Biological Station, Michigan, USA - KBS Corn C4-2 | ecosystem: Host-associated > Plants > Roots > Rhizosphere > Soil ... | reverse complement strand
GCCGATACCGAACTGATCGCCTGGCTGATCGAGCAGCATCTCACCATGTCGACGGTTGCCCAGTCGCGCGACCTTTCCGATAGTAAGACGATTGAGAATTTCGCGGGCGTCGTGCAATCGGTCGAGCAAATGAAGCTTCTGACCATCCTGACCACCGCCGATATCAGGGGTGTCGGGCCCGGCGTCTGGAACGGCTGGAAAGCTCAATTACTGCGAACGCTCTATTACGAGACCGAACCGGCTTTGACCGGCGGATTCTCCGAGGTCAACCGCGCCCAACGCATCACGGCTGCACAAGCGGAATTCAGGCGAGCCTTTACCGAATGGCCCGAGGCGGAGCTCAACGCCTATATCGCTCGCCACTATCCGGCTTACTGGATGAAGGTCGAACTGGAACGCAAGATCCGACACGCTCGTTTCGTGCGTGCGAGCGAGCAGGAGGGCCATCGTCTCGCGATCAATGTCGGCTTCGACGAGACGCGCGGCGTCACCGAGCTGACGATTTTTGCGATTGACCACCCGTGGCTGCTGTCGATCATCGCCGGCGCCTGTGCTTCCGCCGGCGCCAATATTGTCGATGCGCAAATCTATACCACCACCGATGGCCGGGCATTGGATACGATCGCCATCACCCGGGAATATGACCGCGACGAAGACGAAGCGCGCCGCGCCCGACGGATCGGGGAGATGCTGGAAGGCGTGCTGGAAGGCCGATTGCAGCTTCCCGAAGTGGTGGCGCGCCGCGCCGCCGATCGCGGCAAGACGCGGCCGTTTGTGGTCGAGCCGGAAGTCACCATCAATAACCAGTGGTCCGATCGCTACACAGTAATCGAGGTGTCCGGCCTCGACCGCCCTGGCCTACTCTATCAATTGACCACCGCGATCTCGAAGCTCAACCTCAACATCGCCTCGGCGCATGTGGCGACCTTTGGCGAGCGCGCGCGCGACGTGTTCTACGTGACCGACCTGTTGGGCGCGCAGATCAACGCGCCGACCCGGCAGGCCGCCATCAAGAACGCGCTCATCCATCTCCTGGTCAACGACGAGACCGCCTCGAAGCCCGCGGCTTGACCCCCGGAGGCGCCGAGCAGAGCTTTATTCTGTCTGAGTAAGGCCAAAGGAAAATGCCAATGGTTGGGATCGCCAATCTGGTGGTGGCGGCAGTTGCCGCCCTGCATATCTATTTTCTTGTTCTCGAGATGTTTCTGTGGACCAGGCCGCTTGGCCTAAAAACATTTGGCAACACGGCGGAAAAGGCCGCAGACTCCGCGGTGCTCGCCGCCAATCAAGGGCTTTATAACGGCTTCCTAGCCGCCGGCCTGATTTGGGGACTGGTCCAGCGCATCCCTGAATTTGCCTTCCAGATCAAAGCATTCTTTCTGTGCTGCGTGATCGTGGCCGGGCTCTACGGCGCGCTCACCGCCAGTGGGAAAATCCTGTTTGTGCAGGCGCTGCCCGCTGTCCTGGCGTTGATCCTGCTCTGGCTGGCCTGATCACGACCTACCTCCTGCCTTGCGGTTGGGAGCCTTAATCAGGGCTTAAGACCGCCTTAAACCCGTGCCGTTACTGTTCCGCGTCGGACGGCGGGCAGACGGGATGGCGTGGGGACGAAAAAAGAGCGGCGGTCGCAAGGAGCCGCTATTTGGCCTCGCCGGTGCGCTGGCCGAGATCCGGCTTGGTCCCCAGGATCGGATTCCACCCGCGGGCGATGAGCCGAAGGCAAAATCCAGCCGCTCAAGCCGCTCAAGCCGCGGCGATGGGGATGAAGGCCCGCCGGCGCGCAAGCCACGCGGCGGCCGGAGCCGGAAACGAAAAACCAAAAGCACGGCTCGGCTGCGCCTCGGCCGCCTGGTTTATTGGAGCGCGGTGCTCGGGCTATGGGCTGGGATCGCGGTGGTCGGCGTGGTGATCTGGGTCGGTGCGCATCTTCCGGCCATCCAAAACCTGGACATTCCGAAGCGGCCTCCAACGATCCAGATCACCGGCATCGACGGCAGCGTGCTGGCAACGCGCGGCGAAATGGCCGGCGCCAATGTTTCGCTGAAGGAATTGCCGCCCTATCTGCCGAAGGCCTTCATCGCCATCGAGGACCGCCGGTTCTATTCGCATTTCGGCGTCGACCCCGTCGGCATTGGGCGCGCGGCACTGACCAACGTGCTGCATCGTGGGGTGTCGCAGGGCGGCTCGACGCTCACACAACAGCTCGCTAAGAATCTCTTCCTGACTCAGGAACGCACGCTGCAGCGCAAGCTGCAGGAAGCCGAGCTCGCGCTCTGGCTGGAGCGAAAATATTCCAAGAGCGAGATCCTCGAACTCTATCTGAACCGGGTCTATTTCGGCTCCGGCGCCTACGGTGTCGAAGCCGCTTCCCAGGCCTATTTTGGCAAGTCCGCCAGGAACGTCACCTTGTCGGAGGCGGCAATGCTGGCGGGCCTCGTCAAATCGCCCTCGCGGCTAGCCCCCAACCGCAATCCGGAAGGCGCGGAAAAGCGCGCTCAAATCGTGCTCGCCGCCATGGCGGACTCGAAATTTATCACCGAAGCCCAGGCTCAAGCCTCGATCGGCCATCCTTCCTATGCCGTGAAACCGGTCGGCGCGGGCACGCTGAACTATGTGGCCGACTGGATCGGTGAAGTGCTCGACGACCTGGTTGGTCAGATCGACCAGAACATCGTGGTGGAAACCTCGATCGATCCGAAGCTCCAGAGCGTGGCCGAAGCAGCCATCATTGATGAGCTCGCCGCCAAGAGCGTGAAGTACAATGTCAGCCAGGGTGCGCTGGTAGCCATGACGCCCGACGGCGCCGTGCGCGCCATGGTCGGCGGTCGCAACTATGGCGAGAGCCAATATAACCGCGCGGTCACCGCCAAGCGGCAACCGGGCTCCGCCTTCAAGCCATTCGTCTATCTAACCGCGATCGAAGCCGGGCTAACGCCCGACACCATTCGGCAGGACGCCCCGATCAACATCAAGGGCTGGACGCCGGAAAATTACAGCCATGAATATTTCGGTGCGGTGACGCTGACGCAGGCGCTGGCGATGTCGCTCAATACGGTCGCGGTGCGGCTGGGCCTTGAGGTCGGACCTAAGAATGTGGTGCGCACCGCGCATCGGCTCGGGATTTCATCCCGGCTCGATGCCAACGCCTCGATCGCGCTCGGGACTTCGGAAGTCTCGCTGCTCGAGCTGGTCGGCGCCTATGCACCCTTTGCCAATGGCGGGCTTGGCATCTCGCCCCACGTCGTGACCCGGATTCGCACCGACCAGGGCAAGCTACTCTACCAGCGCGCCGCCGACCCGTTCGGCCAGGTCGTCGAGCCACGTGCGGTCGCCATGATGAACACCATGATGCAGGAAACCTTGCTGAGCGGCACGGCGCGCAAGGCCGAAATCCCCGGCTGGGTGGCGGCCGGCAAGACCGGCACCAGCCAGGATTTCCGCGACGCCTGGTTTATCGGCTACACCGCCAATCTGGTGACCGGCGTCTGGCTCGGCAACGACGACAATTCGCCGACCAAGAAAACCACCGGCGGCGGATTGCCGGTGGAAATATGGACCCGCTTCATGCGGGCGGCGCATCAAGGCGCGACCCCCGCTCCGCTTCCGGGATCGCAGGAGCGGGGCCTGTTCTCATCCTTGATCAGCAGCAATGCCTCAAACGGTTCGACCATCGGCAACGCCCCGATGCCGGTCAGCAACAGCGTCCCTGTGCCGGCGCGGGCCGCGGTACGGCCTGAGGCCTCGAGGGGTTTGGATGGCTGGCTGATGGACCGGCTGTTCGGCCGCTAAAGTACGTCGACGCCAGGCCGGCCGGACGCCAGCCTTTCGCACGTTCAATCCCGGATCCCGTAGCGATGCAGATCATCGCCATGGGCATCGAGCCACGCCTTGGCGCGCTCGACATGATGGCAAACGCGCCCCACCACTTTCCAGAACCGCGGCGAATGATTCATTTCGACCAGATGCGCCACCTCATGGGCGGCGAGATAATCCAGCACGACGGGCGGCGCGAAGATCAAGCGCCAGGAAAACGACAAGGATCCGCTCGAGGTGCATGAACCCCAGCGGCTCGATTGATCGCGGATCGACAGCCGCCGGATCTTCACGTCGAGGAGCTCAGCATAGGCGTGCGCGGCGCGCTGCAGGTCCTTGCGCACCTCGCGCTTGAGAAAGTCATGAATCCGGCGCTCAACGTGTTCGATGCCTCCGGCGACGCATAGGATCCGCTCGCCGCTATCGCGGATTTCCGTCCATACCGTTCCGCGCATCGTGGCGCGGTGCACGATTCGATGCGGCACGCCTCGCAGCGGGACCATCGCGCCCGGCTCAAAGGGAGCGGCTTTCGGCAGCCGGCCAAGGCGCGCGGCAATCCAGCCGCCATGGCGTTGCGCGAAATCCTTGGCATCGGCGATGGTGCCGCGCGGTGGCATGGTCAGGATGGCTTCACGATCACTGGGATGAATGCGCAGCGTATAGCGCCGGGCACGGCGGTGCCGTCGCAGGCGGATCGAGTAGATTTGCGAGCCGTGCTTGATCAGCAGTCGGGAAGGTTCGGCTGGCCGCCGATAAAGAAGGGCGCGAGTGGCCATATCTCTCAGTCCGGGCAATAGGAATGCAGGCGGATTCTGCCATATCCGCTGCCATCGAAATCGCTCGGCGCAAAAACAAATCATTTGCCCAATATACAGGGGCCGAGGAGCCTTTACCCGCTACAAAGTGTGTGCAGGAACCGCAATTACGGACGCCAAAGGCCCCCACTGTAAAATATGAATATAGATTCAATAGTCACTCTTTGGGGAACTATTGAATCTTGGTTCTCCGTGCACCCAAGGCCGGAAAACACCACCTCCGGCAGGCCCTAACGGGTGGGCTTTAGGTGAAATTGCGGCGAACCGACAAATTATCCGCGCAAAACCGCGGACGATTGCGCTGATGGCGCGGACGAGCGGATGAAATCGGAGATGCGCGGCACAATCTCCGATTTGAATCGAGAGCCATTGAACACGCCATAGTGTCCGACGCCCTTCTGCACGTAATGAATCTTGCGATCAGCGGGAATCGAACGACACAGATCATGCGTGGCTTCGGTCTGACCGAGGCCAGAGATGTCGTCATTCTCTCCTTCGACGGTCATCAACGCCACACGCTTGATTTGTGACGGATCAACCGGATGGCCTCGATGTGTCATCTCGCCCTTGGGCAGAGCATGTCGGATGAACACCAGATCGACAGTCTGCAGATAGTATTCGGCGGTGAGGTCCATGACCGCCAGATATTCGTCGTAAAACTCGCGATGCTTGTCGACCAGATCGCCGTCGCCTTTGACGAGGTTCTCAAACAGCCTCTTATGCGCATCGACATGGCGATCGAGATTCATGCTGATGAAGCCATTGAGCTGCAGAAAGCCCGGATAGACATCGCGCATCACGCCGGGATGGGGAAACGGCACCTTGGTGATGACGTGGCTGCGGAACCAGTCGATGCCGCGCTCACCTGCCAGATTGTTGACGGCGGTTGGATTGCGGCGCGTGTCGATCGGGCCTCCCATCAAGGTCATTGATAGCGGCACGAACGGGTCATTCTCGGCTTCCATCACCGAGACCGCGGCAACTACTGGCACCGAGGGCTGACACACCGCCAGCACATGCACATTGCCGCCGAGCACATGCAGCATCTCGATCAGATAATCGACGTAATCGTCGAGATCGAAACGTCCGTCCGTCAGGGGGACCATCCGCGCATCCGACCAGTCCGTGATGTAAACCTCATGGGTCGGCAGGAATGCTTCCACGGTGCCGCGCAGCAAGGTCGCATAATGGCCGGACATCGGGGCCACGATCAAAATCCGGGGCTGAGGATTGCGCAGCGGCCGCATCAGCTTGCGCTCGAAATAGAGCAACCGGCAAAACGGCTTTTCCCACACCGAGTGAATTTCAATCGGCGTGCGCACGCCGTTGACTTCGGTGTCGTGCAACCCCCATTCGGGCTTGCCGTAGCGGCGCGTGGTGCGTTCGAACAATTCGCAGCTCGCCGCAATCGATTTGCCGAACTCGGTCTTGGACAGGGGATTAAGGGGATTCTGGAACAGCAATTTGGTGGCGTCTGTCACCGCCCGGAACGGGTTGAGTGAGGCCTGCGCCATTTCGTACATCCAGTACATCGGCGTCGTCAGGGCGGGACTGCCCTCCGCCGCAAGCGGCGGCACGCCGCCAAATTCTCCAATAGGCATCGATTCTCAAGCCTCTTTTTGCATCGCAGCACCCTGCCGGATGCGCAATAAAGCGTCAATCTCGCCATCCATGCAGAGATGAGGAAAACCAGCCTCAAGCTCGGTCCCGGCGGTATCCAGGCCCTCAAGGCGGGACTTTTTTCGATTTAGCGGACTTTCACATGCCGACACCGGCCGCTACTCACCCCCTTGCAACAGCGCGCCAGTCCGGCGAGCGCTTCGCAGCAGGGCGATGAATATCATGAAGGACGTCATAAACAGTAGAGCATTGATCGCCAGCGCCTCGACCATCAGATCTGCCCGGAATGTCTGGTTGATCAACAGGGCTCGCATGCCCTCAAAGACATAGGTCGGCGGCAGCACCCAGGCGGCGTATTGCAGCCAGTCCGGCAATACCGCAACCGGATAATAAACGCAGGCAAGCGGCATCACCCCGAACATCAACGTCCAGACAACGCTTTCCGCGCCAAGCCCATATCTCAATACCAGTCCAGACACGAAAACGCCGATCGACCAGCTGGTGAAGATCAGATTGCAGAAGAAGGCGATCAGCGGCAGGCCAATGCTGTAAAAATTGAATCCAAAAAACACCAGGGCCAGCAGTGTCATCGGAATGATGCCGATCGCCAGGCGAATCAGGCTCATCACCATCAGCGCGATCAAGAATTCGATCGGCTTCAGCGGGCTCATCATCAGATTGCCGAGGTTGCGGGCCCACATCTCCTCGAGAAAGGAGATCGAAAACCCAAGCTGGCCGCGAAACAGGATATCCCAGAGGATCACCGCGCCGATCAGCGAGCCGCCGGCCCGCGCAAAGAATCCGGAATTCTGCGCGATATAGCTTTGTAGGAAACCCCAGGTGATGATCTGCAGCGCCGGCCAGTACAACAGCTCCAACAGGCGCGGCCAGGACGAACGCAAGAGATACCAATAGCGCAGGATCATCGCCGCAATGCGGTGCGGGGCGATTCCGCCCTGGGCGAAGAGAACGCTCATTGCGCACTCTCCTTGGTTCGACCGCGCGCCACGTCCAGGAAGACCTGTTCGAGCGTGGTGCGGTTATAACGCGCCATGATGCCCTCAGGGCTATCATCGTCCTCGATCCGTCCACGCTTCATGATGATCACGCGGTCACAGAGCCGCTCGACCTCCAACATATTGTGGGAGGCGAGAAGGATCGTGGCGCCGCGCGCTCGGCAATAGGTCTCAAGCCGCCGTCGAATCCAATCGGCCGTGTCCGGATCGAGCGAGGCGGTCGGCTCGTCGAGCAGTAACAGCTCCGGACGGTTGATCAGCGCCTTGGCGAGCGCGACGCGGGTTTTCTGACCGGCAGACAGCTTGCCCGTAGCGCGATCGAGAAAATCGCCAAGGTCCAGATCGTCCGTGAGCTCCGCGATCCGCTCCTTCAAATCTTCCACCGCGTAGAGACGGCCGAACACCGTCAGGTTTTGCCGCACGGTCAACCGCATTGGCATATCGACATAGGGGCTTTCGAAATTCATCCGGCCGAGCACCTCGGCACTTTGATCGGGCATCGAACAGCCGAGCACACGAATACGCCCCGAGGTCGGAAGCACTAGCCCCATGATCATGGCGATGGTTGTGGTTTTTCCCGCGCCATTGCCGCCGAGCAGGCCGGTGACACTGCCGCGGCGAATCCGAAACGAAATGTCGTCGACCGCGGGGGTGGTCTTGTAGACCTTGACCAGACGCTCGACCTCAATGGCCTCCGCCAACGTGGGAGCGGTTGGCCGGCCTTTGGCTGCGGGATTTTGATCCATCATGCTTCGGTCATTGAGCCATCTTTCCACCAAGCGCAAGCATCCGTCCGATGGCGCGGGCTCTGATCGGTCTTCTGCATAACCCCCGTCCGCCCCATATGATCCCACCCGTTTGTGATCGCGCATCGACATGGATAGAATGTCTGGCATGACAGACGTCGCCGCCTCCGATTTTCGCCACCCGCGGCGTCATATCCGGCTCGATACCATCTTGCGGCTGCGATGGCTGGCGGTACTCGGACAGCTGACCGCCATTTTCATCGTGGTGCAGGGACTCGGCTTTGACGTGCCGGTGGTGCCTTGCCTTGCCATTATCGGCGTTTCGGCACTGCTCAATCTGACGCTGCAGATCATCTTCAATCCGATGCAGCGGCTGGAACCGGCCTATGCAGCCGCGCTATTTGCGCTCAACATTCTCGAACTGAGCGGGCTGCTATTCTTGACCGGCGGATTGCAGAATCCGTTTTCATTCCTGTTTCTGGCGCCCGTGTTGATTTCCGCGACTGCGCTTCCGGTTCGGCTGACGATCGGGCTGGGCATCCTGGTGGTGGCCTGCGCCTCGGTGCTGGTCTTCCAGAACCTGCCGCTGCCGTGGGACAAGGACGATCCGCTGGTGCTGCCGCCGATCTATTTGTTCGGCGTTTGGCTGTCGATTCTGCTCGCGATCGGCGTCACCAGTCTCTACGCTTTCCAGGTAACTGAAGAAGCCCGCAAGCTTTCCGATGCATTGACGGCGACCGAACTGGTGCTGATGCGCGAGCAGCACCTCACACAGATCGATGGATTGGCCGCCGCCGCCGCGCACGAACTCGGGACGCCGCTTGCGACCATCTTCCTGATCGCGCACGAACTCCAACAATCGGTCAAGGACGAGACGCTGGCCGCCGATATCAAGACCCTGCGCGAACAGTCGCAGCGCTGCCGCGATATTCTGTCCAAGATCACCCAGCTCTCGGCCGTTGGTGCGCCTTTCGACCAAATGCCGCTCTCTAGCCTGATCGAGGAGGCGGTGGCTCCGCACCGCGATTTTGGAGTCGACATCAAGGTTCGTATTGCGGTCGCCGGCGTGCCCGAACCGGTCGGGGTACGCAACCCTGCGATCCTCTATGGAATCGGCAATATTCTCGAAAACGCCATCGATTTTGCCCGCTCATCGGTGGAAGTGAATGCCTGGTGGAACAACGAGACGGTCGAGATCGTGATCTCCGACGACGGCCCCGGTATCGCTCCGGATATGCTCAACCGGATCGGCGAGCCCTATCTGTCGCGCCGGCCGCAGGCCGATGATCGGCCGAGCGAACATGGCGGCCTCGGTCTTGGCGTGTTCATCGCCCGCACCCTGCTTGAGCGAACCGGCGCCAAAGTTTCGTTTACCAACCGGACGTTTCCCGATCATGGTGCCGTGGTCCAGGTCGTTTGGCCTTTGCGTCGCTTCGTCGCACATGGCTCTCCTGAGACCGCGCAATGAGGAAATAAGCGCGCAAATACCTTGTCGCGCGCCATGCCCGGACAGTCTTGTGCCTTGGCAGCGCCCTGATCGGGAACCATATTGAGCGTTATCGAAGGAGATATCCGACCGTGAGCGCCACCGCCGAACTGACCGACCTTGCTGACCGATCGCTTCTGATCGTGGAAGACGACAAGCCGTTTCTGGAGCGGCTGTCCCGGGCAATGGAGACCCGCGGGTTTTCCGTGACCTCCTGTGACACGGTATCCGGCGGGCTTGCCGAAATCGGCCGCGCCGCGCCGGCCTTTGCCGTGGTCGATCTGCGGCTCGGCGATGGCAACGGCCTTGATGTGGTTTCAGCGTTGAAGCGCAAGCGGCCCGAGGCGCGCGCGATTGTGCTGACCGGCTATGGCAATATCGCCACCGCGGTCACCGCGGTCAAACTAGGCGCGGTCGATTATCTCTCGAAGCCCGCCGATGCCGATGATGTGGTCGCGGCCCTGCTGGCTTCGGGATCTGGCAAATCCGAGCTGCCGCAGAACCCCATGTCGGCCGATCGGGTGCGCTGGGAACATATCCAGCGCATCTACGAAATGTGCAACCGCAACGTCTCCGAGACGGCTCGCCGGCTGAATATGCATCGGCGTACCCTGCAGCGCATCCTGGCCAAACGCGCGCCAAAATAACCGCCGTCAAAAATCCGCGTGCCCCTGCGGGTCGATCAGCCGGTTGATCCGTTGCGCAGCCGCCATCGCGAAGCGAACCATCATTTGTTTGCGCGTTGCCGCTGCCAGGCGATGCTCCGGCGCTTCGCACTGCATATGCGCGCCATAGGCATCGGCCACGATCAGTCCGGTCCCTGCCGGGAATATTTCGCAAGGCAGGTCCTCGGTAAAGGCAAAGAACAGCCGGTCGCAATGTGCGCGGTACTCGGGCCATTTCTGATCGGCGCGTAAATCCTCGATTGAGGATTTGATCTCGACGATCCAGATTTCGCCACGCTCGTTCAGCGCCACCAGATCAGCACGGCGGCCCGAGGGCAGTGGCAATTCGCTGAGGCAGGAGAATCCGAGCGAACGCAACAGGCGCGCCGTGCCGCGGGCAATGGCGAGCGCCGTCTCCGACTGGCGGCGGTCGATCGGCGGCAGGGGATTGATCAGGCGCACAGGTGATTCCATGCCTCAACCCTAGCAAATCCGGCGGGGACCGCCATCGGGCGGGCATCATCCGGGCCGGTTCCGGAAGAATCACCGCCGCCTGAGCGTCAAAAAAAGGCAATGGGCTCGGGGTGTGCACAATCTTTTACTTGGCGATCCCGCAAAAATCCGCCATCTCTCGGACATGGCACATTCCGACCAAACCAGTTCCAAACAGGCGAGCGCGCCCGCCGGCGCCATGATTATTCCGGTCACGCCATTCGAGCAGAATTGCACACTGATCTGGTGCAAGGCCACCCGCAAGGCGATCGTGATCGATCCCGGCGGCGACCTGCCGCGGATTCAAGGTGCCATCCAGCAATCCAATGTCACGGTCGAGAAAATCTGGCTGACGCATGGC
>Ga0068854_100002691_pt1 | contig 11021 bp, 9 predicted proteins | sample KBSCornC42_FD_66590 | JGI IMG/M metagenome (GOLD analysis project Ga0068854, IMG submission 66590) | Corn rhizosphere microbial communities from Kellogg Biological Station, Michigan, USA - KBS Corn C4-2 | ecosystem: Host-associated > Plants > Roots > Rhizosphere > Soil ... | reverse complement strand
CGCCACCACTTCGCGGCGTTGCGGCCGTGCAGCCGCATGTAATAGAAGCCGGTGACGTTCGGTAAATAATTCTGGCGGATCGAGAACTGGAACTTCGGCTCGTCGATCTGCACCCACGCCGCTTTGAAGCCGTTCAGCAGCGTCAGCGTCGCGCTGATGCGATCGCTCCAGCTCTTGTGGCGCAATTCGACGGCAACCGGGTAATCGGCGAGCGCGCGCAGCAACTGCTCGAGGTAGTCGCGCGACGGCGGGTCGTCCTTGAAACTCGGCGGGAACTGCGCCAGCAGCGCGCCGAGGCGGCCGGCCGACGCGAGCGGGTCGAGGCCGCGGCGGAAGGCGTCGAGATCGGCGTCGTTCGGCTGCGCCAGCGACGCGATCGCCTGCGTGTCGTCGCGCGCGTCCGCGGGAAGGCCGCGCGCCACGCGCTCACGGAACATCCGCGGGTGGGTGAACTTCTGGAACAGCTTCACCGAGAACTCGAAGCCCGGCGGCGTCCGCTGCGCCCAGCCGCGGGTGATCTCCGGCCGCGGCTGCGCGTAGAACGTGCTGTTCACTTCGACGGTGTTGAAGTGCTCGGCGTAGAACGACAGCTCGTCGAAGCCCTTCGGCCGGCGGCGTGGCGGCGGATAGAACACGCCGTTCCACGTGCCCTTGCCTGACGGGTAGTTCCAGCCCGACGTGCCGATACGCAGATCGGATTCGCGGACGCGGGTCACCGGTGGGCTACCTGACCTTCTCGTAGGCGTCCTTGTCGAACCCGAAGATCACCTTCGCGCCCTTGATCATGATCGGCCGGCGGATCAGGTTCGGGTTCTCCATCATCAGGTCGATCGCCTCCTTCTTCGACTTCGGCAGCGGCCGCTCCTTCCAGACCGGGCTGCGCGTGCTCACGTAGTCGAGGAAATGATCCGCCTCGATGTGCTTTTCGAGGAACTCGCGGGACGGCGGTTCCTTGTTGATGTCGATGTCGTTCACCTCGACGCCGGCCGTGTCCAGAAAACTTCTGGCATTCTTGCAGGTGGTTCAGGTGGGCTTCCAGTAGAACGTCGGTTTCGCCATGCCAGTAGAATAATAAAAGTGCTGACGGTTAACGAGATCTTCCATTCGATTCAGGGTGAATCGACTTACGCCGGGCGGCCGTGCGTGTTCGTACGCCTCACGGCGTGCGACCTGCGCTGTGCGTGGTGCGACACGCCATACGCCTTCCATGAAGGGCGGAAGATGTCGGTGGACGAGGTGCTCGACGTCGTCGACCGCCACGGTTGCCCGCTCGTCGAGATCACCGGCGGCGAGCCGCTGCTGCAGGAGGACGTGTATCCGCTGATGGAACGGCTGCTCGCCGACGGCCGGACGGTGATGCTCGAAACCGGCGGTCATCGCACCATCGCGCAGGTGCCGGCGGCGGTGGTCAAGATCGTCGATGTCAAGTGTCCGGGCAGCGGCGAGTCGGCGAAGAACGACTGGAGCAACCTCGATCGCCTGGCGCCGCACGACGAGATCAAGTTCGTCGTCAAGGACCGCGCCGACTACGAGTTCGCGCGCGAGGTGATCGCGAAACACGATCTCGCGTCGCGGGCCGCCGCCATCCTGCTGTCGCCGGTCCACGGCGTGCTCGACCCGCGCACCCTCTCCGAATGGATCCTCGCCGACCACCTGCCGGCGCGCCTGCAGCTGCAGCTGCACAAGTTCATCTGGCACCCGTCGACGCGAGGCGTGTAGGTGCGCGCCGTCGTGCTGTTGAGCGGTGGGCTCGATTCGTACACGGCCGCCGCGATCGCGAAGGATCAGCGCTTCGCGCTGTGCGCGCTGACCATCGACTACGGCCAGCGGCACGCGCGCGAGGTGGAGGCGGCGCGGGCGATCGGGCGAGCGCTCGGCGTCGAGCGTCATCTCGAGCTTGCGATCGACCTGCGCGCGTTCGGCGGGTCGTCACTCACCTCGAACGCGCCGGTGCCGCACGGCCGCAACATCGACGCCGCCGGCATTCCGTCGACATACGTTCCGGCACGAAATACGATCTTTCTGTCGCTGGCGCTGGGCTGGGCCGAGACGCTCGACGCGCGCGACATCGTCATCGGCGTCAACGCGCTCGACTACTCCGGCTACCCTGACTGCCGTCCCGAATTCATCGCCGCCTTCGAGCGGGTTGCCGATCTCGGCACCCGCGCCGGCGTCGAGGGCGGCCGCTTCCGCATTCACACGCCGCTCATCGCGATGAGCAAAGCCGAGATCATCCGCCACGGCAACGCGCTCGGCCTCGACTACGGTCTCACGCACAGCTGCTACGATCCGCGGCCCGACGGCCGGCCGTGCGGCACGTGCGACAGCTGCGTCCTCCGCGCAAAAGGATTCCGCGAAGCCGGCATAGCCGACCCTGTCCTCATGGGCTAAGATCGCGAAACCTAGTGCAGATCCTCCGCGAACGGCCTCTCCGGCGCCAGGTCGCCGTGGTGACGCTGTCGGTCCTGATTCCGCTCCTGCTGTCGGCGGCCTGGTCGGCCAGCGTCACGCGGCGTGAACGCGAGGCTGAGGTTCGCGAGCAGGCCAGCTCGATCGCCGCCACGGCCGGCGCCTACCTCAACCAGTACCTCGGCGGCATCGATTCGATGGCCTCCGCACTCGTGAGGCATCAGTCGGTGATCGCGCTGGACCGTCCGGCGTGCGATCGGCTGTTCGCGGAGGTGCTGCGCGCGCAGCCGCTCGTTCTCAACATCATCCTCAGCGACGCCAACGGGACGGTCCACGGCACCGCGCTCCCGCTGCCGGCCGGCGTCGAATCGGTCGCGATGCCGAAGACCCGCGAAGCAGTGATCGCCACCGGCAAGCCGATCATCAGCGAGCTGACGACCGGCGTCGTGACCGGCAAGCCGACGATCATCCTCGCCTATCCGATCCGCGACTCCGGCGAAGCCGTCAAGGGGGTGCTCGGCATCGGCATCAACCTCACCGAGCTGCAGACGCTCTTCCGCGACATCCCGCTGCCCGAGAACTCGGTCGTGACGATGACCGACGAGAAGGGGCGCGTGCTGGCGCGCAGCCGGGATGCCGAACGCTATGTCGGCAAGCCCGCTGGCCGCGAGGCGCCCGCGGCCGAGCCGCACGACGTCCCGCGCGAACAGACGCTCACCGGACTGGATGGTGTGCGGCGCTTTTATGGGAACGCCGTCGTCGAGCGCGGGCCCTGGCTGTTGAGCGTTGGCATCCCCACCGGCGTGGCGCTGTCGCGGGCCGCGCCGTCCTACCAGCGCGACACGACGATTGCCGCCATTTCAATCGTCGCGATTCTGCTGTTCGCGCTTGGCGGCGCCTCGATGATCGGCAACGGCATCAACCGCGTCCGCGATGCGGTTCGACGGATCGCCGACGGCGACCTCTCGCCGCCGGTGCGGAGCAGCGTCCCGAATCGCGAACTCGCCGAACTGCAGGACGCCTTCATCACGATGGCTGCCAACCTGCGCGAGGCGCACCAGGCGCTCGACCGGCAGATCGAGCAGGAACGCAAGATGCGCGAGACGCTGCAGTCGCTGCAGCGCCAGGTGGTGCGCCAGGAGCGGCTCGCCGCTGTCGGCATCCTCGTCTCCGGCGTCGCCCACGAACTGAACAATCCGCTGCAGGCGATCCTCGGCACCGCCGAACTGCTCGAGCGCCACCGCGAGCTGACGCCGGAAGCACTCGAGGAAGTCGCGTTCGTCAAGACGCAGAGCGGACGCGCCCGCGAGATCATCCGCAATTTGTCGCGGTTCAGCAGCCAGCAGCCCGGCCCGCCGTCGCTCGTCGATCTCGGCGAGGTCATCGGCGAGGTGGTGCAGCTGCGCCGCCGCGACCTCGACAACTCAGCGATCGCGCTCGAGGTGAACATCGCCACGCAGCGGCAGGTCTACGCCAACTTCACCGAGATCGAGCAGGTGACGCTGAACTTCGTGATCAACGCCCAGCAGTCGATCGAGGCAGCCGGGCGTACCGGCGGTCGGATCCTGATTCGCGTCTTCGACGCCGGCAGGAAAGTCCGCCTCGAAGTACAGGACGATGGGCCGGGCGTGTCGCCGGAAGACGAGGCCAAGCTGTTCCAGCCGTTCTTCACCACCAAACCTGTCGGCAAAGGCACCGGCCTCGGTCTCTCGGTGAGCTACGGCATCATCGAGTCGTACGGCGGCATCATCGGCCATCACGGCAACGAATGGGGCGGCGCCACGTTCTACTTCGAGCTGCCGGTGAGCGAGCCGGCGGCGCGCCTTGCCACACCGAATACGTCCGGAGCCGCACCGAGATCCGATGACCGACCGCCTCTACTACACCGATCCCTATCTCCGGGACTTTGACGCGACTGTGCAGCGCGTGGACACGCGCGACGGCCGCACAGTGGTCACGCTCGATCGGACCGCGTTCTATCCCACGTCCGGCGGCCAGCCATTCGACACCGGCACGCTCGGCCCCTTCCGCGTCGTCGACGTCGTCGACGAAGAGGACGGGACGATCGCTCATGTCGTAGAACCAGGAACCGAGAACCTAGAACCCCAGAACCAGAACCCAGAACCTCAGAACCAGAACCCAGAACCTCAGAACCAGAACCCAGAACCTCAGAACCAGAACCCAGAACCTCAGAACCAGAACCAGAACCCCGAACCCCGAACCCCGAACCCCGAACCCGGCTCTTCCCTCCACGGCTCGATCAACTGGCCGCGCCGCTTCGACCACATGCAGCAGCACACCGGCCAGCACGTGCTGTCGGCGGCGTTCGAGCGTCTGTTCCACATCCGCACGGTCAGCTTCCACCTCGGCGCCGATGTCTCGACGATCGATCTGGCGCGCGAAGCGTCCGCCGCGGAGATCGCCGCCGCTGAAGACGAAGCCAATCGGGTGGTGTGGGAAGACCGGCCCGTAGCGATTCGGTATGCGAGCGCGGAAGATGCGGCGCAGCTGCCGCTGCGGAAGGAACCAAAACGCAGCGGGACGCTGCGATTGATCGACGTCGCCGACTTCGACCTGTCCGCGTGCGGCGGCACGCATGTGGCTCGCACCGGCGGCATTGGCGTGATCGCGGTCGCGCGCTGGGATCGGTTCAAGGGCGGGCAGCGGATCGAGTTCGTGTGCGGCGGCCGCGCGCTGCGCGCCTATCGGTCGCTGCGCGACGCCGCCGGCGCCAGCGTGCGCCTGCTCTCGGTCCTGCCGGAAGAACTTCCCGGCTCGATCGAACGGCTCCAGGCGGAGTTGAAGGAGCAGAAACGCGCCCACTCGGCGCAGCAGCAGGAACTCGCGCGTTATCGCGCCGACGAACTCGCGGCGGCGGCCGAATCGCTGCCCGCGGCGCAGTTGGTCGCCCGCGCCATCGACGCCGACGCCAACACGCTCAAAGCCATGGCTGCCTCGATCGCCTCGCGGCCTGGATTTGTCGTCGCCCTGTTGTCTGCGTCAACGCCGACGCTGGCGGTGATTGCGCGGTCCGATGGCGTCAACGTGTCTGCGCAACAGGTGATGACCGCGCTGATCGCACGCTTCGGCGGCCGCGGCGGCGGCCGGCCGGAACTTGCCCAGGGCGGCGGCCTGGTTGGTTCAGCCGACGCGATCGTCGCCGCCGTACGCGAGATGCTCTCGTTCTCGACGTAGCGCGAAGGCTTCAGCCGAGCGCACCGCGTGCCGGCTGATCGATCGGCGAAAGCCTTCGTGCGACGATGCCATCGACATGCGCGTCAACTACCGGGCGAAGGCCGCCAGCCGGACGACGATCGCGTCTTCGGTGGCGCTGATCGTCGGCCCCGGCACGTCGAAGTTGTTGGCGAGAATCGCGAAGACGAGCGGCTCACCCGACGCTGACGTCACGTAACCCGAAAGGCCGCGCACGTTCGACATCGATCCGGTCTTCGCGCGCGCATTGCCTTCGGCACGCGTTCCCTTCATCCGGTTCATCAGGCTGCCGTCGCGTCCGGCAATGGGCAGCGAGGCGTCGAACGGGCCGCGCAATCGCTGGTCGCCGGCGACGTGGGTCAGGATGGTCACGAGCGCATCGGCGGTCACGTAGTCGTAGCGTGACAACCCCGATCCATCGCGCTGAATCAGGCTGTCAGGTGCGACGCCCCACGGCTGCAGCGCGGCGGCGACTTCGCGCCGGCCGCCCTCGGCCGTCGCTCCGCCCGCGCCGCCGAGGCCGCCCAGGGTCTTCAACAGCGTCTCGGCGTAGAGGTTCTGGCTGTCCTTCATCAGCCGCAGCGCCAGCGTCGACAGCGGCGGCGATCGGTGCGTGGCGAGCGGCAATTCGCCGCGCGGCGGCGCGGCCTCGACGTCGTCGATGTCGACGGCGGCGCCGCGGACGTCGATGCCGCGCGCGATCAGCGCGCTGCGCAGCGCCGTCGTGAAGAAGAGCGTCGGGTTGTCCACGGACACCGCCAGCGCTGCGGACGGCGAGCCGGCCGCGATCGTTCCGGTGAGCTCGAGCCGCATGCTTCCGGGCAGACGACGCGTGCCAATCGCGGTCGCTGCACCGGAGGCCGAGGTCATCACCGAGCTGACGATGGCGAGGCTGCTGCCGGGCGGCGTGACGTGAACGCCGGCGGAATCGCCTGCCGCCGGTCCCGGCGCAATCGTCACGTGCAGGGTGTTCTCGTTGAACTGCAGCGCGCTCACGGCCGCGGCGTAGTCGTCTGGCAGATCGTCCCACGACCAGCCGAAGCCGAGCCCGTTGTCGTCGAACGCGTTGTCGTCGCCGATCACCCGTCCGGCGACGGTGCGGATACCGGCGCGCTTCAGCGCGTCCGCCCATTCGGCGAAGAGCGCGTCGCCGGCTTCGATGGTCAGGCTCGGGTCGCCGGAACCGACGACGACGAGATCGCCGCGCAGAATGCCGTCGGCGATCGGACCGGCTGCAAACAGCGCCGTCGGGTAGGTGTAGTCCCAGCCAAGGCGTTCGGCGGCGGCGGCGAGCGTCACGACTTTCATGTTCGACGCCGGCATCAGCAGCCGCCGCGGGTTGCGTTCGTAGAGCGTCTCGCCGCCGCGCAGCGACTTGACCAGAACACCCCAGTAGCTGCGCGCGAGGGCCGGCGCGTCGATCAGCGCATCGATGTCGTGTTGCAGATCGTCAATCGTCGTGTCCGGCTTCAGCCGAACCGGCGCGTGGTGACACGCCGCCGACACGAATATGACGAGGAGCAGGGAGCGCGAAGGCTGTAGCCGAGCGATCAGCGCGATTACTTCTTCTCCGGCGTGGGAGTCGCAGTCGGCGCGGCGCTCGGCTTCGCGATCTCGTCGAAGGCCTTCGTCGCCTCGTCGAGGTCCGCCTTGTCCGCCTTTGCGGCGCCGGGCTCACCGGGACGGACGGCGAACACGTCGTTGCCTTCCTGGCCGAAGGTCACCTTCTCGTCCTTCTTGCCCTCGTCGAACTTCACCGTCACGATCAGCGCCGGCTTGTCGACGCCGGTCTTCGCCGTCGAATCGACGAACGAGCTGGCGCGCATGTTCGACAGCTTGGAGAGGAGGCCGTCCATCTTCTCCTTGTCGACGTCGCCCGGATTCGGGCTGACCCGCTTCCACGTGTCCGGCTTGTCGTTGGCGCCCTTGACGCGATCGAGGACCACCGTCTCGCCATTGCGCGTCAGCTCGATGTGCGTGGCGTTGAACGGCCGGAACTCGAACAGGTCCTTGCGCCGGTAGTTGTCGGCGTCCTTCTTGAGATCGTCGAGCAGCGACTGCTCGACGGTGACGACCGCCGGCTTCGACGCATCTCGCGCGTAGACGGTGTTGTCCTTGTCGGCCTTGCCGCCGAGGAGGAGCGTGGCGCGCGAGCTGCCGAGCGCCAGGTTGACCGTCGCTTCCGGCTTGTCGAGGCCGTACTTCTTGAGATCGGCCGGCGACGCCTGGTCGGCGACGATCGACTTCATCTGCGCGCTCTGCAGGCGGCCGACCAGGCCTTCCACCGATCCGAAGTCGGCCTTGGTCTGCACCGGCTTCGTGATCTTCCAGTCGCCGCCCTCTTTGGCGATCGCGATCGTCTTGCCGCCGCTGCTCACGTCGATCGCGTCGACCTTCTCCCGGTCGAACTTCAGCAGGCCCTTGTCGCGCAGATCGAAGGTGGTGCGATTGAGGCTGGTCTCCTGCATCGCCGGAATCAGGAACACCTTCTTCTCGTCGTTCCGTTTCGCGTACAGCTCCGAGCCGGTCGCGGTCTTGTCGCCGATCAGCAGCTTGCGGTAATCCTTGTCGCCGGTTGCCTTGAAGTCGACTTCGACGCGCGGGTTGCTGAGCCCGTAGTCGTTCAGGTTGGTCGGGTTCTCGTCGATGACCCGCACGATCTCGGAAGAGGCGAGCGCCGAGGTGAGCGTGCCGATTTCACCGTCGTCGGCCTTGGCGGTCAGCGGCTCCACGACCTGCCAGCCGTCGGCGTTCTTCTTCACGGTGGTGGCGTCGCCGGCCGCCGATGTCACCTTGACCTCCTCGATCTTGCTCGAATCGAGGCTGGCGAAAACCTTGTCCTGCTTCTTGCCGCTGTCAGCGCCCGCGTCCGGCTGCTTCCAGGTGACGAAGTAGATATACGCGCCGAGGCCCGCCAGGACGACGACCAGCGCGATCGTGGACTTCAGCCCGCGCATCGCTCAGCGCCTCCGCCACCACGCATAGAAGCCACTCGCGAACACCATCCCCGGGATGATCAGCAGCGACAGAATCGTGACGTCGGTCTGCACCGTCGAGGTCATCGTGATGCGCCGATCGTCAGGCTCCTTGGGGCGAATCGAGATCAGGTTCTCCTGCTGCGACAGCCAGCCGACGATGTTCATGAACAGGTCGCGGTTGCCCTGGACGCCGAGCACGCCGTTGCTCGCGAAGTCCGAGTCGCCGACGATGACGACGCGCGTTTCCGGCTTCGGTGCGTTCGGATCGTCTCCCGGCTTCGGCGCCGGCGCGTTCGCGAGCGGCGCGCTCACCGCCGCGCCAATCGTGATCGGCCCTTTCTTGTCGCCTTTGGCCTCGTCGAGCGTGACCTCGCCGCTGGTCAGCAGCCCCTTGATGTCGGTTTCCGACCAGCTGCGCGGGCTGGTCTCGATGAAGCCCTGCGCGGTGTGCCCGTTGACGCCGCCGCTCACCGGCGACACCTCGCGGGCGAGCGGGAACGCGGTGATGTAGTTGAACCGCTGGGTGATCGGGTGGGACGGATAGTTCGCCGCCACCGGCACCGACGCGTCGGTGCCAATCAGCCGGCCCATGCCGCTCGCGTCGACGACGATGTTGTTGCCGGCCTGGACGCCCCAGTCGTGCGCCAGATCGATCAGGTTCTTCAACGGCGCGCTGTCGGCTTTCTCCGGCGGATCGAGCTCGAGCAGCAGCTTGCCGCCCTTGTCGAGATACTTTTTCAGCGCGTCGACTTCCTGCGGGAAGAAGTCGATCCGCGGCCCGGCGACGATCACCACCGCGGCGTCGTCCGGGACCGCTGCCTGCTGCGCGAGCACCAGCTTGTCGACGGTGTAGTTCTCGCGGCCGAGCGCCGCGGTAATCGTGTTGTAGCCGTCGGGCTCCGACGACGTCGTGTCTTTCTCGCCGTGGCCTTGCGTGAAGTAGACCTTCCGCTGCTGGCCGGAAACCGCCTTGATGATCCCGTTGGTGAGGTCCTGCTCGCTGTTGGAGGTGACCCGCTCGCTGCGCCCCTTGTAGTTGAAGACGATCGTTCCGTACTGCTGGATGTTGTTCTGCTTCGCGACCGCCGGCTTCTTGGCGGGATCGATGTACTCCACCGAGACCTTCTTCGAGAGGTACTCGTACTCCTTCAGCTTGTCCTGGTAGCTTGGGAACTCCTCGTCCTTGGCGAAGACCAGGATCTGCAGGGGCGAATCGAGCTTCTGCAAAACGTTGCGGCTCTGATCCGAGAGGCTGAACTGCTTGTTGGTGGTGAGATCCCAGCGTTTGTTCTGCTTGCCGGCGATGTAGTTGAGCGCGATCAGGATGGCGAGAACGACGAGCACGCTGGTCGCGGTGAGGGTGCCGTAGCGCGCCTGGCGCCGCTCGAAGAGCCTGCCAATCTCCCGGTACTCGCTCGCCACGTAGAGCAGCACGCAGACGAGGCCGGCGATCGCGAACTTCGTCGAGTGCTGACTGTAGTTGTTCAACGCCGGCGTGAACTTCAACGCCAGCGCAATCGCGACCAGCGCCACGCCGAGCCAGCTGATGAGACTGAAGATGCGTTTCATGGGGTTACCCGCGCCACCGTTCGCTGTCCACCGACTTCGCCGTCAGGAACAGCCCGAACGCGATGAAGCTCAGATAGTAGACGAGATGCTTGGTATCGAGGACGCCTTTGCCGAAGTCGTCGAGCGGATCGATGATCGAGAGCCGCTGCGTAACCGTTTCCGCCGTCGGTCCCCATGCGCTGCCGACCCAGGTGACGATCCACAGCAGCAGGAACACGGCGAAGGTGACCATGCCGGCGACGATCTGGTTCTTCGTGAGGCTCGAGATGAACAGCCCGAGCGAGACGAAGCAGCCGCCGAGCAGCAGCAGGCCGAGATAGAAGGTGATCACCGGTTTCCATTCGGGGTTGCCGAACGCGAACAGCACGCCGATGTGGATCAGGCTGACGAGCAGCATCACCCCGTACAGCGCCATCGCGCCCAGGAACTTGCCCATGATGATCTGGAAGTCGGTGATCGGCGAGGTGAGCAGCAGCTCGATCGTTCCCGACCGCTTCTCCTCCGAGTAGGTGCGCATCGTCACCATCGGCATGAGGAAGAGGACGAGGATGGTGACGTTCTGCAGCAGCGGCCTGATCATCTGCTGGTTGATGTTCATGGCCTGCGGCCCCTGCATCCCGAACTGGCTCATCTGCAGGCTCTGCCTGAGGAAGTAGTTCAGGATGAAGGTGAAGAACCAGCCGTAGAGCAGCGCCCACAGGCCGATCACGATGTAGGCAATCGGCGACGCGAAGTACGACTTCAGTTCTTTCTGTGCGATCGCAAGGATGTTGGTCATGGAACCGTGGCTCCCTCCGGTACGGGCTCGGCGGCGGCAACCGCCTGCACGTCTTCAGTGGTGAGCGAAAGGAA
>Ga0068854_100002686_pt1 | contig 11024 bp, 12 predicted proteins | sample KBSCornC42_FD_66590 | JGI IMG/M metagenome (GOLD analysis project Ga0068854, IMG submission 66590) | Corn rhizosphere microbial communities from Kellogg Biological Station, Michigan, USA - KBS Corn C4-2 | ecosystem: Host-associated > Plants > Roots > Rhizosphere > Soil ... | reverse complement strand
TGCGTGTGACGCTTCGCAACCACGCAAAGCGCAGTAATCCCGCTGATATATCTCTGATATCATTTGGAAAACTGGAGCGGGCGAAGGGATTCGAACCCTCGACCCCAACCTTGGCAAGGTAGGTACCAACCGTTTCCAAGCGTGTTTGTCGTTACTGCCGTTCCCAGACATCCGCCAATCTGCAAACTCTAGCGTTTTAGCCGTTTTTGGCAATTCTGAGGGTTTTTAGACGTTCGTGGTGGGGATAGAATGGGGTGGACTTTTGGGCCGATTCGGGGTATAATAATGGTATAGCCCCACTGGTTTCCCCACTGCAAATGTGGGGCGTGGGGACCTCAATCGACCATAAGGAAAAACCATATGACTGGCGTAACTCGCCCCGTCGGTCGGCCACGACGATTCGCAAAGTTCGAGCAGTTCGAAGCCGCCCTTCCGGAACGGATGACCAAGCGTCCCCTCTACTGCGACGGCATCGGCCTTTTCAGAGGGTCGGGGAGCTTCACCGTTTGGGTAAAGATCAGATTGCCTCGCGGAGGAACCTACCGTGGGCGCACCGTGCCGCACGGAGGCTCAATAGAACACAAGCTGGGCAACCGGGCTTCGTGGGATTGGCCACAGCTAATTGCCGAGCGAGATCGCCTTCAGGGCCTAGCCGACCGTGGCGAGCCGCTAGAAGCGGTTCAGGTGCCTACCTTCGCGGAATACGCAACCGAGTGGCTGGATCGCAAAAAGGCGACCCTGAAGGGCTACGGAGTGACAAAGGGTCATATCCATTCTGTGCTCAACCCCGCATTCGGTCGCAAAGCGCTGAACACAATTACCCTGGCTGACGTGAACCGATGGATTGGAGCACAAAGCAAGGGTCTGAAGGCTGCAACGGTCCAACGCCAGCTCGCAACCTTCAATTCCGTCATGAATGACGCTGTCCGAAATGGGCTGATCGATAGCAACCCATCGGATCGAGCGGATCGGCTGAAGGGCATTGAACCTCGCCAACGCTTTGTCACGGAGGAAGACTGGCAACGGATTCTTGCGGCAGCCGAGTCTATTGAACTCGAGCAAGACGCTAACCGTGAACAGATGCCGCAGCAAATACGCGGGTGGCTGAAGCACTATGTCGTGTGGGCCTACCAATCCGGGATGCGCCGCGCGGAAATCCTTGCGCTGACGTGGGATCACATCCGGCAGGTTGCGGAGGGGCATACGGTCGTGGAGGTTGGCAATACCAAGTCGGGCAAGCCGCGATTCGTTACCTGTACCGAGCAGATGGAAGCGATTGCAGCGCAGCTGCGCACAATTGAACGTGAAGAAGGCGACAACCGGCTTTTCCCGGTTTCGATGACAACGTTGAAGCGGAGTTTGACCCGGCTCTGGCGCAAGTCTGGGTTGGAAGATGTGCGGCTGCATGACCTTCGGCGCACCCACGCTACAATCCTACTTCAGCGCAATGTCGATCCACGAACCGTTGCCGGGCGCTTAGGTCATTCAGGGACCGGTATGCTGGCGAAGCACTATGCTGTCGATCTGGGCGACCGAGAGGCGGCACGGCTATTCGGACAAGGTTAGGTCGGTAAAGGGATTCGCCCTGCCTGATAATCTGCTGTTATTGAGCGATAAATTGAACGCTGCTGATTTTAGTTGACAATTGGCACGATTCTTGATATAATAGTGGTAGAGAGTGGGAGTTTATCTGCTCTCCATATTCAAAAAAATACGATCATCACGCCGAACGGAGTTCCCATCCGATCGGTGTTTTCGTTCGTCCAAAGTACAAGGAGAGATCGGGATGGAACCCGACTTTTATAACGACAAAGACGTCGCCCGTCGGCTCAACCTTTCACCGTCATGGGTTCGCGGCCAGCGCCATAAGCGCCGCTGCGGATTGCCCCACATTCTCGACGTTGATCCCCGGTATATCGGCAGATGTCCCCGCTATCGTAAGGCGGACATTGACGCTTTCATTGCCGTGATCGCCGCGTAACCCGTCCGATGATCTATCATGATTCAAAACAATGGCTGGGGGCGGCTACGGTCGCCTCTTCAGCCGAAAACGTAGCGAGTATTCCACCCCTCTTTGTCCCTATGCGGGGAACGTGGCTTGATGAAAACATCGACCTCCGCAGCCCAGAGGGCGATAAGATAACAGACGCCGTTATCGCAGTGCTGGACGGCATCGAGAAGAGAGATCGGAAGCGCCGGGCGATCGACCTGGCGAACCACCGTAGACGCGTCCGCAACCTTCTAGCGAACGGGTTTAGGTGTTTGTTTCACCGACAACCGGAGCAAGTGGCGTACCTGCGCAGCGCACACGCCTATGACGGTCGTCCCGATTGGTTGACGGGTAAGGCGCTGAGTCGAGAGGTCGATAACTTGACCGCGTGCGGCCTATTGTCGTCATCGGTCGGACAGCTTGGGAGCGCATCAACGTTCAAGATTAGCAAGGCTCTCTTTCTGCTCGCTGGAAAATGCGGGGTAACATCGAACAGCGTCACGTTAACGCCGCCCGCAACACGGCTCGTTAGGGTGCGCTCAGCAGGCCCAGGACGGGAGTTTGTCGACCCCGCCCCATCGGAGGACTCGAAGCGGTGGAATAGCGCTGTAGGGGCCTACAATCGGTTCCTAGAGACGCAGGACGTCGCATTGAAGCTCACAAGCGCTGAAGAGTGTGAATGGGTCGCCCGAGTAAACGCTCAGGCGCGATCTGCGGGAATGCCGCTCTATCGTCCAGAGATGTTCCAAAAGTGCCTCTACCGTCAATTCAACAACGGGACATTTGAGAACGGCGGTCGGCTGTATGGCGGCTGGTGGATCACCGTACCAAAAGCCTATCGGCCGAGGATAACGATCAACGGTGGCCCTACTGTCGAGCTCGACTATGCTGGCTGTGCGATACGCATGCTCTATCAGGCTCGTGGCATTGACTACCTCGATGACCCCTACTGGATTCCAGAGATCGCAGAACTGACAGAAAGGCTGGGCCTACCGGCCGACCACTACCGGGGCTGCATCAAGGCGCTTCTTCAGGCGGCAATCAACCATGACGAACACGGCCATCCCGAACTGATCGGTCTTCCGCTTTCATTCAAAACCCATTTCAAGCGCCGGGAAGTCTTGGGGTTCATCAAAGCCAAGCACTCAACGGTATCTGACTGTTTCGGAACGAAAGAAGGGCTTAGGCTTCAGAGGATCGAATCAGATATTGCGCTGGAGATAATATCCACAGCCATGGCAGAAGATGTTGCGGTACTCCCAATTCACGATTCTTTCGTGACGACTGTTGACAATCAACCTTTCCTACTAAGTTTAATGAGAGAGATTTATAAGAAGAAAATGGGTTTCTATCCGATAATTAAATAGACACTGCGAGAGGACTACTCAGGCATTCCTCATTACATAGCACCAGTAAGGAAAATGCTATTGGCAAGCTTGCCACTTTCAAGAGACTACCCTTTGCAGATAGTGTCGAGAAGCGTTCTTTGGACGGAGCCTGCCCCCGCCGGATCAAATCTCAATGATGGTGCCAGATAGTTCCTGACCAAATTGCCATTTATGTCATACAATCTAAGCATCATTATTGCGGATGTTTGCGAATCGCACTTTACCATGTAGAGCGTTTCAGTCTTGGGATATTGCGAAGATCGATCCAACGCCTGATCGGCCATCACCAGGACATTTATGTTTCCCGGCTGTCGAGATATATTGTTTTTGTCATAGTAGAAGACCGAGCCGGTAGTGCTTTCCGCATATTTGACCCACGCTTGAGGCCGTAAGCCGGGGGCTTCTGTTCCAAGGCCAGCGGTGGGTTTCGGCGAACAAGCCCGGGAAATTGAGTTCCCCAACTCAAGCCTTCCCTTATCGTAGGCATACCGAGCAGCGCCCTGACAGTCGCCATTTGCGAGCATCTGGCCGACCTTCTTTCGAAAGGCGCTTTCTCGGGACCGTGCGATGAGACTCCCGATTGCGTTACCAAGTACCGCCTGACCATCGTCGTTCGGCTGAGTCGTGCCTGCCGTGGATGGCGGGGGGCTCATATCCATTGTGTCGCAATGGACCATGCTGCCGCCCAGCGAGATGCAATTCGTGCTTGATTGCGCTTTGGCACCGCCAACCCAGAAAGTTGCTAGACAAGCCGCCATGGCCAAGCAGGCGCGCCGCTGTTTGACTTGGTCTTCAGCGATATACTTGGGCATGCCAATCCCCTCTTAGAGTCACCCTATGCTCTGAGTGGCCCCCGCTCATCCCAGGACAAAATGAGGTATAATAGACCGTGGACTGAAAGTCACCAATCTTGGCCTAACCTCGCAGATGGACGAGGCAGCGGTCCTCAACAAACTTGGCGGCCAAATCAGGGCCCAGCGGAAGGCGGTTGGCCTAACGCAGGAGAGCCTTGCGCTGCTGGCGGGGGTAGACCGTTCTTATTTCGGAGCTGTCGAACGAGGCGAACGGAACATCACGTTCACGGTTCTATGTCGGATTTGTCTCGCCTTAGAGTGTGACGTGGCAAGTCTCAGTGTCGGCATTCCGTAACGGCTGCCCTCGATCCGGCGAGCCGACAGTTGGGCTCATTCAGCACGCGAAGGGTCCGGAGCTGACGCGCTAAGAGTGCGCAGATTGTCTAACAGCTGCGCTTGGCAGTCGGCCTCCGAAATACCCCAAATTGAAGCTAGCTGACGCACTGCCTGCCAAGAGTCTGCTGGTTTGAGTGGCTTGGCTGGCGCACCTGCAAAAGGCCCGTCGGTTTCCGTTAGAACCCGCTGTCGTGGCATGGCCCTAGTCAGGGCCTTTCCTTTTTCCCCGCGAAGCATTGCAGGACCTACGGAGAACCAACAGCCCACGTCGATCGCCCTTTGGAGTTGCGCCGGGCTTCCCGAGAACCAATGCAAGATTGGTACCCCGGCATCCGGGGCTGCTGCCAAATGTTTTAAGACTTCGTCCGCCGCATGCCGGCTGTGAATTGTCAGGATCCTTCCGCCGTTATCCGAACAGAGCTTCAGAGCAGTTGCAAACACCCTGCTTTGCACCGCGCTGTGGTCCCGATATCCCGCTCCCCCGTCAAGGCCCACCTCGCCCACATACCTGACGCGAGGAAGCAATTCTTCGAATAGCGGAAGCTCACTAAATCGCTCATGCGCGAGCTGTGGATGCATACCCAGCGCGGTGCGTATGCGTTTGTGCCCCTTGGCTAGTTGTGCAGTCCGGGGCCATGCTCGTGGCGTGGTAGTTACGGACAGAACATAGATACGAGCTGCCTCGGCTTCGCGGACTTCCCGTTCTGGATCGGGATAGAGATCGAGGTGGCAATGGAAATCAATCAAGTCTTTAGGCCGTGCTGGTCCAGAAACGCTTCCAGCTCGTCCATACCACGCTCCACAACACCAAAGTAGGCCGCCCGTATGTTTGCGTCATCCGCCAAAGGGCCAGCCTCAAGAGTCCACATTCGAACGTCACGCTGATAACGCCGCTTTAGCGCGGAATGGATCGATACCAGGTCGTCCCGTTCATCTTCATCAGCAAGCGCGTCCGCCAAATTTTGGGTTAGATAATCCGTATGATCCTTCAGCTTGGCACGGAGAAAGGCTGAGCGGCGTATCGAGCACGGCCAGCAACGACCGCATTGCTTCCCTTTTCGTTTCCAGTTTCCACAAGACACCGTGGACGAGGCAAAAATCGCCATATTTGGCTTGTCGGCATGGCGCGCGAGCATTTCGCCTTTTGTCTCGAACCGATGCGGGTTCACGATGTCCACTGGCATTTCGAGTAAGTCAAAGAGCTGCTGCATTTGAGCTAGGTAGTGTGGATGGGCTGTTCGAGTGCTGAGCGCCCCGATACGCCGTGGCGTGAGGGGAGGGTTGAGTGCAATCAATCCGTTTTCGCAGATGTTCAGCGCAATTCGCCCACCGCGGAATTGAGCCATTGTGTCCGCTGCCATCGCGGCGGCGACCAAGAACAAGAAGCTGCGAGTTCGCGTGGTGATTTCGGTTATGTAGGGCCAACTCGGGTAGCTGTTAAAGTGATAGCGCTGAAGGCTGGTTGGCAACCGCGATGCTATGAGTTCTTGATAGGATTTGTCCCCATGAGGAGCGTGGCTCACGAGGAGGGGGCGCATTTTATTGTCAATCAGTTCTAGGGCGCCAAGAGCACTATCTAAGCCACCGGAAAACAATGCGACGCAATCCGATTGAGATGGATCAACGAATGTTTTTCGCGCCTTTACGTCCAAGCGCGTCGGCGGCCGCATGCCCCCTGACCGAAATGTGAATGACCAAAAATCGCCGCTCAGGAAATTGAGCGTCTTCGCCAATAGGGGTGCCAGCGCTTGCCAGCGCTCAACCTCTAGGACTGGTAGGTCGATCTCCAGAGTTCGGGTCCAACCATCTGCCTCATCCTCGCGGAGTGCGAACGTATCAGCCGCAGTGACAGCCAGAGCCACTGAAACGAAATCGATCGCCCGAGGTCGCGGGGGTAACGAGAGCCGTTCAAACTTGTCGCGGAAATCGTTGCCGATAACAGCCCCGCCTTCGTACTCCGTAGCGGGTGCATAGAGAAGGATCGCGATATCGTCTTTCCCAGCGTTGCTACCCATCAGCTCTGGGGCAACCTCGCAAACTATGCGCGTCATTCGTCGCTGCCCCAAGCCTGCCAGATGTCGGCCATCGCGGCCCGTTCGAGGGCTTTTATATCCTCTCGACTCACTGCACCGAGGTCGCCAACCAGACGCGGGGAGAGATGTTGATCCATTGCCGCTCTGACAATTTCGAACAGCTGATTCTCGGTTGTCGTCGAGCGCTCGACGTTAGGGGCATGCTTCCACGCCTCCCCCGCAACAGCCGAAATTTCTTGGAAGAGGATTCGGGCGAAAAATTCGACTAGAATCGCTACAACCTGATCCGCTGAGATGGCAGTTGGGTCAAATGTCGCCTTGTCTCCCAGGACCTCCGCCAACGACTCTTGCACGGCTGAGCGGATTTGATCGGCGTCTGCATTTTCAGGTGCAAGGGCCTCAGCAATCGACTGGGCCGCTTGATCCATTGAACGTCCGGCGAGTGCGGCCAGGTCGAGCCTTTGCTCGCCCGGCGCGCCCTCGGCCCCCGCAAGGGCTCTCGCGAAGTCAGCGCCAGCCTCATAAGCCGGGCCGAAGCGGCGAGGTCCTACCTCTGACCCGCCCGTTGCATCGGTTGCGTATTTGCTGAGAGCCTTGGTGAGTGACCCTCCACTGCCCGCCGCTACCTTTCCAAATTCGGTGCGAAACCCCCGAAAGCGTTGGCCTTCCGGCGCGGGAATAGGTTTCCCGGGGTCTGCATCAGCCCACGGCGGAACGAGTGGCGACCGTGGCGATGGTCCCCGTCGAGAGGAAGACGTTCCCATTAATCGACCTCCGCCCACGATTCAGTTTTCAACAGGGGGGCGAGCCATCTCGGCCGTTCTGTCAGCGATCGCAGAAAGCGATTGAGGGTAAGCGCCGCCGCGCTTGACGTGCGTGCCAAAATGATTGCCCCCTTTACATCGGAGCGCACTTTGGACCAGTCGGGGATCTTCCGCATTTCCCCGATCATTTCCTCCATCGCGCGCCCCACTTCCGCAGTATCGATACTTTCTGCCGCTTCTCGAGCTGAGATAGAGCTGATCGTTGCGACCTTTAGTAAGTCGCCTACCGCCTTAAGCGTTGCAGGGGACAGACCGCTGCCGCGAACATGCATCGGAACGGTTTCGCGGGAGAGATAGACAGCTGAGCGCAGATCAATGCCCGCGAGCTTAGGCTCCAAGTGGACCCAGTCTTTCAGCACTCCCAAATGTCGCTTCCACGGCTCGGGGCATACGCGCTCTAGTTCTGAATCTGAGCTGGCTTGCTCGATCGCAGCGATCAACTCTGGCTTGCCATTCAATGCCGTCTGGATTGAGTGTTGTAGCTCTTCAGTAGCCGGGCCGTCGGTGCATCGTTCGAACAGAGCCAGCTTGGCAATGACTCCCTCGTCCAGATTCATGCCTCTGCGCGATGCGATGGACGTCCTCATACGCACGACATTCATCAGTCGCTTCACAATTCGGGGATTGCCGTTCACACGCGCCGATTGAGCGAGCATTGGCGCCATTCGTAGGCCTAGTTCGATCTGCTTTCTAAGCCCCTCATCGCTGCGTTTGAGTATCTGCATGATCCGATCAACGGTGTAGCCACCATCGTCACGCCATGCCTGCCGAAGGTCTTGAATCAGAAATTCGCGAAGCTCTTGCAGCGCTGCGGCATCGTCCACCTCTCGCGAAGCTACCAAGAGAGTTAGATAGGCGCGTATTTCGAGCACGCCCGGCCGGGGAACGAACACAGGCATTTGAATGAGCTTGTCGAGGTAGTCGGTTACGTGGCGATCGCCCGGATCGTGAAAATGCTTAGATACAGCATGCCGTACCATGTCTTCGTCTGCTGCAATCACGAACGCCGTGTTGGGGAGGAAAAGGAAGAGGCGGATGGCCTCTAGAGTGTGGATGGTGTTTGGCGGCAGGCAACGGTCGAGATTGTCAATAAAAACGACCAACTTCCGGTCCAACCCGTCCAGGACCTCGCCAAACTCTCGCCGAAAGGCCGCGATCTCCTCGGTCGGTTCCTTGTCAGCCGCAGGGGACAGGAGTTTTCCAGCGCCATCCGCTAATTTTTCTGCGGTCTCCCCAGCTCCCTTCTTTTCCTCTTCGTTTGGATCGCCGCTGAGCATTTTTCCGCCCGCTTCGACAAACCGTCCGGCTACCCCAAAAGCAGGAAACCCAAGGGCCGCAGCGCCGCCTTCAACCAGCATACCTAGCAACCGCAGTTTGTTCACTCGTTTCAGTAGGTTGCCCGCTCGCGTTTTCAGACTCTCCGGAGCCGCTTTGATAAGCGCACCTGAAATGACCGACATGAGAGCAGCCCGGGCATCGTCAAAGTCTTGATAAAGCCAAGCATCGAACCGGACGATTAGGTACTTGTCGTCTTGCTTGCTGAGGATGCTCTCAACGAGGTTGAGGGTGCTGGATTTGCCAATGCCCCACCCGCCGAACACACCGAGTGATAGCGGGAGTAGCTTCTCGTCCGCTATGAGTTCAGCGATAAGCTCGGCAATCTCCGAGTAATTGAGAAAATCAGTGTTAGTCTCTGTGTCGGCCCACACGTGCCGATCCCCCCTTTACTCATCTCGGCACCTATTTGCCGCCCCGCTCTTTGCCCCAATGGCATCCCCAACGTTGCTTTATAGGACAAAGCACGCGGTTTGCTTCCTAGTTTGCAACCAAAATGAACGAATCTACTGGCAGTTCGCGAGTTTCTTTCGAAACCATGCACGCATCGACGCCGACTCGCCCAAGGCGGTTCAGTCAGATAGGTTCGCAACATAACGGCGTTGGCGCGCAATTCGTCAAAGGGGGGGCATGAGCGATACGGAATTAGCTGAAGCCGGCTCGCGTACAACGGTTGCACCGCAGCGAAAGGTGGCTGACCCCAGAGCGGTCGTTTGCGACCAGTGCGTTGGCAGCAAGAACGTGCCGGCCGCATCATTTATACAACGGACATTTGACGATCCCGTTGCTGCGTTCACTCTCTGGCTGGCACTCGCCACTACGGGGCTATGGATTTTCACCGGCTTCCTGTGGCGAGCTACTTACAATCTAGCCAAGGACACCAAAACTGCGGGAACCGACCAAGCTGACAAAATGGAGAGGTCGATTGGCGAGGCAGGCAGAGCCGCTCAAGCAATGGAAGCCCTCGCGAAGAGTAATGCCGCTAGCAGTGCCCAGATCGTTGAAAGCGTCAACCTGACTAGGCGAGCGATGCGCGCCTCAATCTCTGTAGTGGTTGGCGATGCAGTCTATCAGGAAAAAAACGTCAACTTCGCTGCCCACCCAAGGATCATCAACAAAGGTTCCACGGAGGCCGTCAATGTCCGCTGGAAAATAGCCGCAGGAATCCTACCAAACCCGATCCCGCAGGATTTCAGATTTCCCCTTCCTGACAAGTATGGCGGGGGCTCCGTGATAGGTCCCCAGAATGATGGAATTATCAGCGCAGTGGCACCGCAGCGCGTACTCCCAGCCGAAGTCGACGCGGTCAGGAGAATACAAGGGCGGGCGCTCTATGTCTGGGGCTATGTCGTTTACAAAGACATCTTCGGGCGCACCCACCGCACGACATTCTGCCAGCAACTGTATTGGCTCCAGACTAAAAAAAAGAGCTTCCTACGCGACGCGAATTACATCATCCGCGGGCAATACCTGGACCGGCACAACCGCGCCAATTAGGATGGGCATCGCTCACAAGGCCAAGCGATCCGATCTAGCTCCATCGGCGAGCTGAAAGGCCAGAAGCTGGCCGGGCGATGTCGCTTGAGGTATTCTCAACGGCGGAGGAACACGATGCGTCTATCCACGAAGGACGGCAGGCCGCTGAAGGTGTCGGGAAACAAGGTCTATACCGGTTCCGGCCAGATTGTAGGCAGGATCTACGGCGACAGAGTCCACGGCACTGATGGCCGCTACGTAGGAACGATAGTTAGCGACAGGCTCGTCTATCGTTCGACCCATAGTTCGACCATTAAGTCGTCGTTTTCCGCCGCCAATCAGGCAGGTAGTGGAATGGCCCATCGGGCTGGGTCCGGCATGTGGGGCGATGAACCTAACATTCCCGACTAACGCAGCCTCGTCGCAGCTTTTTTTGAATTTTTATATAGCCGGGGAGGTGACTTTCCTACGGCCTCTAAGCGAACCTATTTTATCCCTCCCCCCGGGTGGGGCGCCCAGCCACCAGCCGCAATTCGCGTCAGCCAACAGACAGGACTGATGGATGTCAAACGGGTGGCTCCACGGCCTATTAAACTAACTGCGGCGTGGGGATGCGGTGGGGCGAGCACTGGTTCGCCGTCCCACACAATCACTAACTTATTGAAAAGACTGGAGCGGGCGAAGGGATTCGAACCCTCGACCCCAACCTTGGCAAGGTTGTGCTCTACCCCTGAGCTACGCCCGCTCTGGCGCCGGCCCGTGAAGCCACGGGCGGGTAAGGAGCGGGG
>Ga0068854_100002675_pt1 | contig 11041 bp, 12 predicted proteins | sample KBSCornC42_FD_66590 | JGI IMG/M metagenome (GOLD analysis project Ga0068854, IMG submission 66590) | Corn rhizosphere microbial communities from Kellogg Biological Station, Michigan, USA - KBS Corn C4-2 | ecosystem: Host-associated > Plants > Roots > Rhizosphere > Soil ... | reverse complement strand
GAGATGCTGGTGGAAGTGGCCGAACGCTATCGAAAGCCGATGATGATCACGGAAACGGGTGCCGAGGGTTCAGGCCGGGCGCCATGGTTCCACTATGTCTGCCAGGAGGTGCTCGACGCGATCGAGCGCGGCGTTCAGGTTGAGGGACTCTGCATCTACCCAATCACTGCTTACCCCGGTTGGGACAACAGCAGGCACGCGGACGTCGGGCTGTTCTCGACCGTCACCGCGAATGGCCAGCGTCACCGCTACGAACCGCTCTACCAGGAGCTGCAGCGCCAGATGCAGATCTTCGCGGTCGAGCAGTCGCTGGACCCGATGTACAACCGTCGGCGGGTTGCGGGCGGGGGCCGGTACTAGACGGCAGGTGCGGGCCTTGGCTGCTCCGACGGCGTTCCGATCCAAGGCCAGCCGTCACGCCAGTCGATCCTGTCGATCATCAGCACCCGGCGGCTGTTGATCTCATCCTGCTGCCGCTGCCGCGGCCGTTCCACGTCGACCGCGTGATAGATCATCCAGACCTGCCCATCATTGTCCGTGACGAGACAGTTGTGGCCCGGCGCGAGCCACCGCTCGTTGCGCTCAAGCATGAGGCTGTTGGGCACGCCTTTCGCTTGCTCCAAGGTCTCGAATGGGCCGGTGGCGCTTTGCGAACGCGCGACCATGACGCCATATTCCGCATCCGGCCCGCAGCAATTGTCGCCCGAATAGAACAGGTAGTAGAAACCGTCGTGGAGAAGCACCCACGACGCCTCGACCAGTCGGGGAAACGCGCCCTCCCGGCCATTCGGCCAGATCAGGTCGATCTGCTTGCTTTCAGGCACGAAGGACATGCGATCCGCGGCGAGTTCCTGCACCTTGATCGGCTGGAATCCGGAACCCCAATAGAGCAGATGCTTGCCCGTGGACGGATCGTCGAAGGCCATCGGATCGATATATTCGAAGCCCGCCCCCAGAAGCAGCGGCATGCCCATGTCGATGAACGGGCCGGCGGGTGAGGACGAGGTGGCGACGGCAAGTGCGTGGCCGGCCTCGTGGACGTGGCAGATGTCCGGGGTGGCCGAATAATACATGAAATAGGTCGAGCCATCGAAAATGACGCTCGGCGCCCAGAAATCCTGAGTTTCCTGCGCCCAGTCCGGCTTTTCCGGGAGAGCATCTCCAAGCAGGCCCCAGTTGATGAGGTCCGCCGACCGGGCGAGCTGAATGTTGATCCACTTGCCTTCCCGAAGCGTCTGCGTCGCGTAGGCGTAGTAGAAGCCGTCGGGCGCGTGGATCACCGCCGGATCGGGAAAATCCGAGTCGAGGATCGGATTGACGTAGAAGCCTCCAGGAAGGCTTGAGCTTTCGAGGCGCGGGTGGGTGGACACGTACCGCTACTGCCTTCCCGCCAGAAGTGCATCGACCACGGTAGGATCCGCGAGAGTCGAAGTGTCGCCGAGGTTGGAGGTCTCTCCTTCCGCGATCTTTCGGAGGATGCGGCGCATGATCTTGCCCGAGCGAGTCTTGGGCAGCGCAGGGGTGAAGTGGATTTTCTCGGGCGTGGCCAGCGCACCGATATCCTTACGCACCTCCTGGTTCAGTTCGCGCCGGAGCTCGTCGCTTCCTTCCTCGCCAGCGACAGGCGTGACGAAGGCGTAGATCGCCGTGCCCTTGATGTCGTGCGGGTAGCCCACGACGGCTGCTTCCGCGACCTTCGGGTGAGCGACCAGCGCGCTTTCGACTTCCGCAGTGCCGATCCGGTGGCCGGAAACGTTGATCACATCGTCCACCCGGCCGGTAATCCAGTAATAGCCGTCCTCGTCGCGGCGGCAGCCGTCGCCGGTGAAGTAGAGACCCGGATAAGCCTTGAAGTAGGTTTCGAAGAAGCGGCCGTGGTCGTTCCACACGGTGCGCATCTGGCCCGGCCAGGAGGAGGCGAGGCAAAGATTGCCGCTGGTCGGTCCTTCAAGGATGTTGTGCTGCGGATCGACGAGAACCGGGTGAACTCCGGGCAAGGGCCTGGTGGCCGATCCGGGCTTGGTGGGCGTGGCGCCGGGGAAGGGGGAGATCAGGATTCCACCGGTTTCCGTCTGCCACCAGGTGTCCACGACCGGACAGCGCCCGTCGCCGACCACGCGCCAGTACCATTCCCACGCTTCCGGGTTGATGGGCTCGCCGACGGTGCCGAGCAGCCGCAACGTCGAGCGGCTGTGGCGCTTCACCGGCTCTTCGCCTTCGCGCATCAGGGCCCTGATCGCCGTCGGCGCCGTGTAGAAAATGGTCACCCCAAGCCGGTCGACAGTTTCCCAGAAGCGGCCGAAATCCGGATAATTGGGAACGCCGTCGAACATGACGGTCGTCGCCCCCATCGCGAGCGGGCCGTAGACGACATAGGTGTGACCGGTGATCCAGCCCACGTCGGCTGTGCACCAATAGATGTCGTCCTCGCGGTAATCGAACACCCAATCGAAGGTGGTCGCGGCCCAGACGGCATAGCCGCCGGTAGTGTGAACCACGCCCTTGGGTTTGCCGGTCGAGCCCGAGGTGTAGAGGATGAAGAGCGGGTCTTCCGCGTTCATCACTTCGGGCTCGCACTCGGTCGGCAGGCTGTCGCGGTGATCCGAGTAGCGGATGTCGCGGCCTTCCTTCATCGGAACGTCGGCGCCGGTGCGGGTGACGACGATCACCGTCTCTACGTCCCGCTGCTCCAGCGCCGCATCCACATTCTTCTTGAGCGGGATCCGCTTGCCGCCGCGAACGCCCTCGTCGGCGGTGATCACGCAGCGGGCGTCGCAATCCGCGATCCGGCCGGCGACACTCTCCGGCGAGAAGCCGCCGAACACGACGGAGTGGATGGCGCCGATCCGGGCGCAGGCGAGCATTGCCGCGGCAGCCTCCGGGATCATCGGCATGTAGATCATCACGCGGTCGCCGCGGCCGATGCCCTGGAGCTTCAGCAGATTGGCGAAGCGGCAGGTCTCTTCATACAATTCGCGATAGCTGACCCGGCGGCCTTCGCCGGGCTCATCAGCTTCGAAGATGACGGCGGTGCGCTCGCCATTCTTCTCTAGGTGCCGGTCGAGGCAATTGACCGAGAGGTTGAGTTCGCCGTCGGCGTACCAGCGGATGCCGAAATCCGCTTCATGAAAGGACCAGTCGCCCGCTTCGGCCGGGAATTTGTGCCAGTCGAGCCGCTTCGCCTGTTCCAGCCAGAAGGTCTTCGGGTCCTGCTCGGCCTCGCGGCGGAGCGCTTCCAGCTGCTCCGGCCCGATCCGCGCCTGAAATCCGTCCGGAACCGCGTGCACGGCTTCGCTCATTCTTTCCCTCCTTGACCCCGTTCGACAACGCGCTTTGCCTGCATCAGATGCGGCCGATCAACCATTTTCCCGCCCACCGAGACGGTGCCGGCCTCGGGGTGCGCCTCGAATGCGGCGATAACCTCAATGGCGTGATGGATTTCGCTGTCCGACGGGGCGAAAGCGGCATTGATCACCGGGACCTGCGCGGGATGGATCGCCAACTTGCCGGTGAAGCCCTCGCGGCGCGCGGCTTCGGCTTCAGCACGGAGGCCATCTTCGTCGCGGAAATCCTGGAAAACGCCGTCGACCGGCTGGACTCCTGCAGCGACAGCTCCCGCAAGGCAAAGCGACCGCGCCAGCTTGTAGGTGAAGGCGAGCTCCCCGGCCTCATCGAGCTTCGACGAGGCGCCGAGCGCCGCCGACAGGTCTTCCGCCCCCCAGCTCATGGCAACGAGAGGAGACTTCGGATCGCGGTAGGAAAGCAGGCCGAACAGGCTCGCCGGAGTCTCCGTCACGATCGCGTGGATCGGAATGTTGCCGCTGCGGTGCGCGAGACGGGTGATGTCCGCGCCGCTCTCCGCCTTGGGCAGAACGATCCCGTGGATGTCGGCAATTCCGATCAGCTGCAGATCGTCCTTGTGAAATTCGCTTCCGAGTGGATTGATCCGGACCCACCATTGCGGGCCGCCGGAGCGAGGCAGAAGAGATTTCAGCAGCTTCCGCGCGTGCGCCTTGCGCTCAGGGACGACACTGTCTTCGAGGTCGAAGATGATTGCGTCGGCTTCGGTCGAGAGCGCCTTGTCGATCTTCTTCTCGCTGTCCGCCGGAACGAACAGCCAGGTTCGCGGCTCGAATGTCATCGCGGCTGTTTGAGCAGGAGCGCGGTGCGCGTGCATTCGCACACCAGTTCTCCGCGCTGGTTGAAGCTGCGGTGCGCCCAAGTGACAATGCCCGCATTGGGCCGCGACTTGCTCTCGCGGAGGGCAATGCATTCGCTTGTCGAGCGGAGTGTGTCGCCGACGAACACGGGCTTCGGAAATTTCAGCGCGTCGTAGCCAAGGTTGGCGACCAGCGTTCCGAGCGTGGTGTCCTCAACGCTCACCCCGATCATCAGGCCGAAGGTGAAGATGGAATTGACCAGCGGCCGTCCGAATTCCGATTGTGCCGCGGCCTCATGATCGAGGTGCAGCGGCTGCGGATTGTGAGTGAGCGTGGAGATGAGGACGTTGTCGGTTTCGGTGACAGTGCGGCGGACCGAATGCTCGACCCGCTCGCCCACCTGCCACTCGTCGAAATAGCGCCCTGGCATGGGAGCGCTCTAGGCGCGCCACACCTCAATTGCCAAGCGTCAGACGCTCTTGCGGGTCAGCCGGGCCTTGAGATCGCACATGCCGATTCTGTCGACCGCGCCTTCCGGATCACTGGAGCGAACGACGTTGGCGATATGCCCAAGCATCTGGCCGACGATGTCGACGCTCTGAAGCGCCATTCCGTGGCGCATCACGACGCCCAGATCGCCGGAGAGCTCGTCACCCATCGCATCGAGCATGCGCCGTGCATATTCCAGCTCTTCGGCCAGCCGGAGTTTCAGCACATCGTCACTCGGTTGCAGGGCGGCCGAAAGCGGCGGGGGTTCGCGCCGGATCGATGGTCGCGTGCCGTTGTCCGATCGGAACTCCGCCTGAATCGCGTCGCAGCGCGCCTGCGCCTGCGTCGAAACCTCGCGCAAGTGTGTGGGCGCCCCGTAATAGTCTGGCCCTTTGGTGACGATCCGGCTCACAACCCCGAATTAAACCAACAGCGTAAAGAAAAGATTTTCGTCCGTCGGCGCGATACAAATATTTCGAGACGGCGCTCAGGCGGCTTCCCGGTCCTCCGCGCCATCGTAGAGAGCCTGGGCCTCGTGGATCGCGCCGGAATGTTCGACCGCCCACTGAACCAGCCCGCAGATCGGCTTTTGAAGCGAATGTCCGAGCGGGGTCAGCTCGTAGTCGACCCGCGGCGGGATCGTCGGGGTAACGGTGCGGCTGACCAGCCCATCTCGCTCGAGATTCCGAAGGGTGAGGGTCAGCATCCGCTGCGATACGCTTGGGATTGCCCGCCGGAGCTCGTTGAAGCGCATTGAGCCGTTGGCGAGAGTCTGCACGACGAGCAGGCTCCATTTGTCGCCGATGCGCTGCAGGAGACCGCTGATTGTCTGGCAGATTGGGCTGTTCGGGTCTTTCATCGCCGGTTCCTTCGCTGTTCCTGTCTCACAAATTTGTTCGTCCGCCACAAAAAAGTGCGTTCTTGCGGGTCGTCCGCTTGTGGTTATTTAGGGTGCCTCGGTAACAAATCTATACCAAGGAGGCAATAGTGACCACCCTGCATATCGACAGCAGCATTAGCGGCGACGCGAGCGTCAGCCGGACTCTCACCCGCTCGATCGTCGACAGCCTCGGCGGCGCCGCGTTATATCGCGATCTCGCGGCGGAACCCTTGTCTCACCTCACGGAACGCGGGCAGGATCCCGAACTACTCGACGAATTTCTCGCCGCCGATACGGTGGTGATCGGCGCTCCGATGTACAATTTCACCGTGCCGAGCCAGCTCAAGGCGTGGATCGACCGGATTCTCGTTGCCGGAAAGACCTTCCGCTACACCGCCAACGGGCCGGAGGGGCTTGCTACGGGTAAGCGAGTGATCATCGCTCTCGCTCGTGGCGGGATTTACAGCGAAGGGCCCGCGGCCGGGTTCGAGCATGTCGAGACTTACTTGCGCGGCGTGTTCAACTTCATCGGCATCGAGCCGGAGTTCGTCGTTGCCGAGGGCGTGAACATCAGCCCCGAGCACAAGGAGAACGCGATAGCCGCTGCACTCGGTGAGACGGTGCGGCTCGCCGCCTAGTAGCCATCAATTCACGAACCAGAGGCGGGGCCTGTGCGTTGGTCCCGCCGAAGGAGAAATGAAATGAGCGAATTAGACGCGAAAGACCGGCATGAACTCAAGGACAGCCAATATGCCTTCCCGAAGGAACGCAAGGAACCGCTGGAAGACGCCAGCCACGTCCGCAACGCGATCGCCCGCTTCGATCAGGTGAAGGGCGTTTCCGACGAGGAGCGCGATGAGGCGTGGAAGCGGATCAAGGCCGCGGCGAAGAAGCACGGCGTCGAAGTGCACGAGAAGAGCTGGCACGAGTTGGGGAAGAAGCCACATACCAAGAATGAGCATTGAGTTGAGCTGTTAAGGGTACAGATAGCCGCTGCTGTTGAGATGGACAGCCTTGAAAGCCTTCACGACCGTGTCGAATACGGGGTTCTGGACTCCCCCTACCGAATAATACCCGCAGGCCATTGGCCGAGCGCCGTTCTTGTCTGCGGGCCACTGAACTTTGACGGGACAGAGCTTCGAAAGACGGTCTGGCGAATTTCCGATGGCTTGATTGTCGGGGGGGAAGAGTGGCGCGAGAATTTGGCGGAAACGCGCAGCCTCTTCTTTGGTAACTCGGAAATGTTCTCCACCAAGGAGGAGTACTTCTCCGTCCGGCCAGACCGTCACGTCAGCGTAGCTGCCGATGCGGCAAACGCCGAGACAAACAAGGGCCTCCGGTGGAAGAGTTGAAACCGTCCGAAGCGAAATGGTAATCCCGCTGTCCGCGGAACGGTTCGCGTCTGAGCCTGAGGAAGCTGCTGCAAGCGCCAACGCGGCCAATGTGAAACGCGGGCTCCTAATCACGCACCGAACTTAGCACAGTTTAGTCCGGCTTCTATTGGAAAGCTTACGCCAGTAGCCTCAGCGGATTCTCGATCAGCGGCTTCATCGTCTGCATGAATGAGGCCGCGTCCCAGCCGTCCACCACCCGGTGATCGCAGGAGAGCGAGAGGTTCATCCGCTTCCGAACCTCGATGTCGCCTTCGATTGGGACGAGCTTCTCCTCGATCTTGTTGACCGCGATGATCGCGACCTGGGGCGGATTGATCACCGGGGTTGAGGCAACGCCGCCCATCGGGCCGAGGCTGGAGATGGTGATGGTGGCGCCGGTCAGCTCCTCGCGGGACGCCTTGCCGCTCCGAGCGGCTTCGGAGAGGCGCAGGATCTCCGCCGCAATCTGCCAGATGCTCATCCGCTCGGCGCCGTGGATCACCGGCACCATCAGACCGTTCTCGGTCTGGGTGGCGACGCCCATGTCGACCGAGCCGTGGCGAGTGACCGTCATCCCCTGATCGTCAAAGGTGGCGTTGAGCATCGGCCAGTCGCGAAGCGCGCGGCACATCGCGGCGATCAGGAACGGGAGAAGCGTGAGCTTGGGGCTGTCGCCGCGGTCGCGGTTCATCATTGCGCGCGTCTCCTCGAGCGCGGTGACGTCGAATTCCTCGACCAGGCTGAAGTGCGGAACGCGCCGGTTCGCTTCGGCCATATTCTCCGCGATCTTGCGGCGCAGGCCGACCACCTTGATCGTCTCGTCCTGACGCGGGGGGGCGCTGCTTCGCCCCGAGACGCTGCCGCCGTTGTAGAGCAGGTACGCATCGAGGTCGGAGTGGCGGACCCGGCCATCCTTGCTCTTCACCTGCGCCAGGTCGATCCCGAGGTCGCGGGCGCGCGAGCGGACCGCTGGCGATGCGAGAATCGGATGCGCCGCACCGACCTCGTTCGTCCTGAGCGAAGTCGAAGGGCGTTCGCTCGAAGTTTGTGCCGAGCGCCCTTCGACTTCGCGCTCCGCGCTCCGCTCAGGACGAGCGGAACTAGCTTGAGCGTCTCCGGCGCTTACCGGAATCGCCGTCGCCATTTCAGGAGTCGCTTCGACCGCGCCATCGGCCAGCGGGCGCTCGTCCTTGCTGTCGTCGGCAGTTTCCGCACCCCGATCCGCCCCTTCCGTTTCGATCACCGCCAGGGTCGAGCCGATCGGGATCTGGTCACCGACTTCGCCTGCTAGCTCGATCACCTTGCCCGCGACCGGCGTCTCCATCTCGACGGTCGCCTTATCCGTCATCAGGTCCGCGAGCTGCTGATCCTCCTCGACCGTGTCGCCCACCTTCACGTGCCAGGCGACGATCTCCGCCTCGGCGATCCCCTCGCCAATGTCGGGCAGCCGGAATTCGAAGCGAGCCATCCCCCTTAGTCCTCCAGAGTCTTCCGGATCGCCGTCCCGATCCGTACCGGGCCCGGAAAATAGGCCCATTCGAGCGAGTGCGGATAGGGCGTGTCGAAGCCGGCGGCGCGCTGCACCGGCGCTTCCAGCGAATAGAAGCAGCGTTCCTCGACTAGAGCGACCAGCTCGGCGCCGAAGCCGGTGGTCCGGGTCGCTTCGTGAACGACCACGCAGCGGCCGGTCTTGCGCACCGATTCCTCGATCGCCTCGATATCCAGCGGCACGAGCGTGCGAAGGTCGATCACTTCCGCGTCGATCCCCATCTCCTCGACTGTAGCGAGGCAGACGTGCACCATCGTGCCATAGGCCAGCACGGTGACGTCTGCGCCTTCGCGGACGACCTTCGCCTTGCCGAGCGGCACCTTGTAGTAATCGTCCGGCACCTCGGAGGATTGATGCTTGGCCCAAGGCACCATCGGCCGGTCGAAGAAGCCATTGAACGGGCCGTTGTAGATCCGCTTGGGCTCGAAGAAGAGCACCGGATCATCATCCTCGATCGCCGCGATCAGCAGACCCTTGGCATCGTAAGGATTGGACGGGATGACGGTTTTCAGGCCCGCGACATGGGTGAACAGCGCCTCGGGCGACTGGCTGTGGGTCTGTCCACCGAAGATACCGCCGCCGTAGGGAGAGCGGATCACCATCGGCACGTTCCATTCGCCTGCGGTGCGGTAGCGGATGCGCGCGGCCTCGGAGACGATCTGGTCGTAGGCGGGGTAGATGTAGTCGGCGAACTGGATCTCGGCGACTGGGCGAAGGCCGTAGGTCGCCATGCCGATGGCGGTGGCGACGATCCCGTTCTCGGCGATCGGCGTGTCGAAGACCCGGGTCTTCCCGTACTTCTTCTGCAGGCCCTCGGTGACGCGGAAGACCCCGCCGAAGTAGCCGACATCCTCGCCCATCGCGACGACGTTGCTGTCGCGGCCGAGCATCACGTCATGGGCGCTGTTGAGCGCCTGAATCATGTTCATCGTGCTCACCGCTTTTTCGCCTCCAGTTCGGCGACCATCGCATCCTGCTCTTCCTTCAGGTGCCACGGCATCTCGGCATAGACGTCGGTGAACATGGTTCGAACGTCGTGCGGGAAATCGATGCTGGTGGTGGCAAGAGTGCCCTTGCGCTCGGCCTCCTTCTGCGCTGCGCGGACTTCGGCGGAGCATTCCTCTTCGAGTGCCTGGTGCCGTTCTTCATCCCACTCTCCGATCGCAATAAGGTGCGCTTTCAGCCGCTCGATCGGGTCGCCGAGCGGCCACGCCTTGGCTTCGTCGGCGGGCCGGTAACCGGACGGATCGTCGGAGGTCGAATGGGCCGAGGCGCGATAGGTGAAGAATTCGATCACCGCCGGACCGTTGTTGGAGCGGGCGCGGTCGGCGGCCCAGCGGACGACCGAATAGACCGCGAGCGCGTCGTTGCCGTCGACCCGGAGGCCGGGGAGACCGTAGCCGATCGCTCGCTGGGCGAAGGTCGCCCGCTCGCCGCCGGCAATCCCTGAGAAGCTGGAGATCGCCCATTGGTTATTGACGATTCCGAGCACCACCGGCGCGTTGTAGACGGAGGCGAAGGTCATTCCGGCGTGGAAATCGCCCTCGGCTGTCGATCCGTCGCCGATCCAACCCATCGCGATCCGGCTGTCGCCCTTGATCGCCGAGGCCATCGCCCAGCCGACCGCCTGCGGGAATTGGGTGGCGAGATTGCCGGACACGGAGAAGAACCCGTGCTCCTTCGAAGCATACATGACCGGAAGCTGACGGCCTTTCAGCTTGTCGCCGCGGTTGGAATAGACCTGGCACATCATCTCGACGAGGGGATAGCCGCGAGCCACCAGGAGCCCCTGCTGCCGGTAGGTCGGGAAGTTCATGTCCTCGCGGTCGAGCGCCGCGGCGGCCGCGGTCGAAACCGCCTCCTCGCCCGTCGCCTTCATGTAGAAGCTGGTCTTCCCCTGCCGCTGCGCGCGATACATGCGGTCGTCGAAGATTCGAACGACGATCATATCGCGAAGGATCTTGCGGAGCGTATCGGGATCGAGCTTCGGGTCCCAAGGCCCGACCGCCTTGTGCTCGTCATCCAGGACACGGATCAGGCCGGTCGCAAGTTGCTCGGTTTCCGCCATCGTCGCGGTGATGTCCGGCTTGGGCGCTGCACCGGCCGGCGGGATCACAAGGCTCGAAAAGTCGGGTGTGTCGCCGGGGCGGAACGGCGGCTCCGGAACGTGCAGTGAAAGCTGCGGCCGGTTCGGCTTCTTCGGGGCGTCGTTGTCGCGCATTTGAGCGGCGGCTTAGTCGCGCTGGGGGCACTCGGCAAGCAATGTGCCGGAGCCGAAATGCTTTGTATCCCAAGTGGATCGGCCCGATTAGCACTCCAGCTAGGCAGCGCTCGCGGCGAGCTCTTTGCGGGATCCCAACCCTCGGTGCGCCAAAGCTGCGTTGACGGCTGCAAAGCCAGGCGGCTAGGTCGCGCGCATGGCCGAAGAACCTACCAGCGGACTGCCCGACCGGCTCTCGCTCGACCCGCGGAGCCCCTATTTCGACGCCGATCTCCTGCAGAAAGGGATCGGCATCAAGTTCAACGGGCAGGAAAAGACCAACGTGCAGGAATACTGCATCTCCGAAGGGTGGATCAAAATTCCCGCGGG
>Ga0068854_100002662_pt1 | contig 11078 bp, 9 predicted proteins | sample KBSCornC42_FD_66590 | JGI IMG/M metagenome (GOLD analysis project Ga0068854, IMG submission 66590) | Corn rhizosphere microbial communities from Kellogg Biological Station, Michigan, USA - KBS Corn C4-2 | ecosystem: Host-associated > Plants > Roots > Rhizosphere > Soil ... | reverse complement strand
ACGCGGGTGGCTCCGAGTTCGACCGCCTTCAGCGAATTGGCGACGCTGAGCGACAGGTTTTCGTGGGCATGGATGCCGATCTGGGTCTCCGGCTTCAACGCTTGCCGGAGCGCATTCACGCGGTCGGCCACATCGGATACCAGCAGGGCGCCAGCGGAGTCGGTGACATAGACGCAGTGTGCGCCATAGGACTCCATCAGCTTGGCCTGACCGACCAAGCCTTCGGGCGTGTTCATATGGGACATCATAAGGAAGCCGGCGACATCGAGACCCATCTTGCGTGCGGCCTCGATGTGCTGCTTGGCCACGTCGGCCTCGGTGCAATGGGTCGCGATACGCACCGATTTGACGCCGGCTTTGGCCGCATTCTTGAGATCGTGGATGGTGCCGATCCCGGGGATCAGAAGCGTCGTAAGCTTGGCGTGTTTCAGCACAGAGGCTGCGGCCTCAAGCCATTCGACGTCGGTATGCTTGCCAAAGCCATAGTTGAAGGTCGAGCCCGTGAGGCCATCCCCATGGGCCACCTCGACCGCATCGACCTTGGCGTCGTCGAGTGCCTTGGCAATGCTCTTGATCTGCTCGATCGTGTATTGATGGCGGATGGCGTGCATACCATCGCGCAAGGTGACGTCCTGGATGTAAAGGCGCGGTTTCATGCTGCTTTCTCCGTCATCTATTTAGAAAAATGGGCTTGAGCATTTCCTGGCACATCGCCGGTTAGCCGAAGCGAACGCGCACGGTGCCGATATCGGAAATGCGGGCTTCATAATCCTCGCCCTTCTGGGCGCCCACCATCGGGCCGAGCGCCCCGGTCAGCACGGTATCGCCCGCGCGGAGCGGCTCACCGGCGCCGGCCAGCTTTCTTACCAGCCAAAGCGCCGCCTTCAAAGGGTGACCAAGGCAGGCCGCCCCGGAGCCGACCGAGACGACGTTGTTGTTGCGGGTCAACATCATGCCGCAGGTCAAAAGGTCCACATCGGTCAGCTTGCGAATGGTGTTTCCGAGCACGAAACGGGCGCTGGAGCCGTTGTCGGCGATGGTATCGACAATGCTGATCTTCCAGTCGGCGATGCGGCTGTCGACGATTTCCAGCGCCGGTGCCACGAAGGCGACCGCGCGCATCAACTCCGCCATGGTGGTGTCGGGCCGGTCGAGATCGCGGTCCAGAACCATCGCCACTTCGGCCTCAATCCGTGGCTGGATCAGTTGGCCGGTCGGGACCTCCCCGCCATGCTCGATATCCATCTCTTGAAACAGGGCGCCGAAATCCGGCTCATTGACCCCTAGCTGCTGCTGGACGGCCGCCGAGGTCAGGCCGATCTTGCGGCCTACCAGTCGGGCCCCTCCTGCGAGACGGCGGCGGGTCAGTTCCGCCTGCACCTGATAGGCCGCCTCGACGTTTCCGGTGCCCAGGTCACCAACGATCGGCGGCACCTGGCGGCGGTCGGCTTCGGCCTTCTGCAGCAGGTCGGCGGCGGCGATGACTTTGGGATTTGCTTCACTCTTGGGCATTTCTTGATCTCCCGGAACGGTGTTTCTTCTCTGGCCCGACACTCCGCAGAAAGTCCGTCACCCCTGCGGTGGAAGTTGGTCTGACAAGCGATCATCAGGACCGAACCCATATCACCGTGGGAATTTGCGCTCCACCCCGTCGCCGCTCGATGGGGGCATTTCACCTCATGGGCTGAGGCGAAACGGGCCCTGCTTCATCTTGGTGCGGACTGGCGATCATCGACCTTTGCACCCTGTTGGCTTCAGATATCAGACAACAGGGTGCCGATCAGACGATCATCAGGACGGACGCTATTTCCCTAACAAGACCTTCGCATTGGCCTCAAAATTGGTCTTGGGCAGCGCACGCTGAGCAAACTCGGCCGGCCGCGGCTGACGGATGGTGAAGGGATAGTCCGAGCCCACGACCAGGCGGTCTGATCCCACCCGCTCGCTCAAATAGGCCAGCGCTGCGGTATCGTAAGTTATCGTGTCGTACCAGAACCGGCGGAGCGTATCGCTTGCGGACTCCGCCAGCACCTTTGTCAGCAGATTGGTAGAGTATCCGAAATCGAGCCGAGGGGCGACCCAGGGTATGGCGCCGCCAGCATGGCTCAACAGGATGCGCAGTTTTGGAAAGCGGTGCTGAACCTTGCTCCCCAATAGCGACATGGTAGCAAACGCCGTTTCCAGCGGAAACGACCCAATGGCCGTAAGCTCACGACGGCCGATCCGCTCTCCGCCAATCGGATGCAGCGGGTGAATGAAGATCAGAAGGCCGAGCGCCTCGGCAGCCGCATACACCGGGTCCAACCGCTCGTCCCCAAGGGGGATGCCGTTGATATGGGTGCCGATCTCGATGCCAAGCAAACCGAGAGAACGAACATCCTCCAACCGCTTGGCGGCAAGCGCCGGATCCTGCATCGGGACCATGCCAATGCCTTGGAATTTGCCCGGCGCTGCAGCCATCATATACGCCGTCTTCTCATTGATGATCTTGCTCAAATCATCGGCGTCGCCTGCGGGGAGCCAATGCGAGAGCAGTTCGGGCATCGGCGAAAGTACCTGCACGTCGATCCCGTCCTCCGCCATATCGTCAATTCGGCGGCCAATATCCCAGCAGCGCGAGTCGATCTCGCGAAATACCTGGCCCCGCACCATCACGACTGCCTCGCCGCCGCCGCGCAGCTCAACGCTGGGCCAAGCCTCACTGCGGCCAGGCGCCGCCGGCAGATTGTCCGGCACGATATGCGTATGAACGTCGATATTCTGCATGGTTTCTCCCGATGCTGTTTTGAGTTGAAAGCTTGTTCCAGTCGACTAGCGGCGTCCGGCGGCACGTCTGATGAAAATACACTTACCGTACATCTGGACTGTTTCTCGGTTTGGGTCTACATTCCCGGAACTGGGTCTACCAGATTTTGACATCTGGACGATCCTGCGGCGACAGGGCGGCACCCTGATAACATAGAAGTTTGCAAGGCCTCTATTTCGCAGACGGGAATTGTTGCATTGCACCATTTCTTGTCGCCGGGTTTCGCAGTCGGCTTCAAGGTCGATGGATCAAAGTGGTGGACAGGGGAGGAGGCATGCGCGCAGACCAGATCGCTGATCTTGTGATCATGCTTGTAATCCAGGGCGGCTTGTCCAGAGGCATGTGGCTGCCGGATGGCGCCGGAGTATCACATGTCTGTCCCTAGCATCAGGCGAACGCAGGCCGAGCGAACCGAAACGACCCGCAAGCTAATCTTGGATGCCGTCATTCGCATCATGGCCCGGAAAGGTGCGGCTGGTCTTCGTACCGGCGAGGTGGCGAAAGAGGCCGGTGTTTCCATCGGCGCGCAGCTTCATCACTTCCCCACCAAGAACGAGTTGATTCGCGCCGCCTTCGAGTTTGTCAACGAGCGCGCGACGCAAATGAGCGAACAGCGTGCGAGGTTCGCGCTGCGGGCGCGGGGATTGGATGACGTGATCGACGCCGTCGTCGCCGACGCCACGGAGTTCTTCTTCGGAAACGGGTTCTTCGTTGAGCATGCCTGGGCGATGGGTCAGCCTGATCCCGCACTTACAAAAGCGGTCAGGAAAATGTCGCGGAAGTCGCGCTTTCATGTCGAGGCGGTCTGGCAGCGAACGCTACAGAACCGGGGCTTGCCTGAAGATGTTGCCGCCGACATGCTGGCGTTGACGCTCAACATCGTTCGTGGCCTTGCGATGCGACGGTTTATGGACGACGATGCAGCGGAACGTGCGCGACTGATCCGGGTCTGGCGGGAAATGATCCGCGCCTACCTCGCTGCAAGGCTGGGGGAGCAGGAATTAGCACGAATTTTCGCCGCATCTGCCGGCGAGGAAGGGCAGAGGCAAGCGGCCGCTCAAGCGGTTTCGTTTCTGTCATCGGATGGCTTGCCCGAGACGGCAACCAAGAACAAGCGAACGAGGAAAATATTGCGATGACGATACCGATTATTCAGGTTAGCTACGTCCGGCTTCCAACGCAGAAGATCGAGGAAAGCGCCCGGTTTGCGACCGACATGCTGGGCCTGCAGCGAAACAACGCTATCGGCAGCGACGTGATGTTCCGCTGCGACAATTTCTACCATCGGATCTGCTTTGCCGCAGGCCCGCAAGAGCAGCAGACCATCGGCATCGAATTGCCGGATGAGAGCCATGTCGAGCCCGCGCGCGCCGCCTTGAAAGCGGCGGGCTTTCCGGTCCGCGACGCGACCGAAGACGAGTGCAAGCGTCGTTTCATCCGCCAGGGGCTGGTTACCCAGGACGCCTCGGGCAATGTGGTCGATCTGGTGGTTCGCCCCTCCGCCGCTGGTCGGCGCTATTTCCCGCCGCGCGACGCCGGCATCACCGGGTTCCAGGGGATTGCCGTGCGTAGTACGGATGTAGCCAAGGATCTGGTGTTTTGGACCAATGTTCTCGGCGCCAAGATCAGCGACCGGGTCGGCGACATCACTTATCTGCGGATCGACGATCGGCATCATCGGATTGCGCTGTACCCGTCGAACCGGAAGGGCATTCTCGAAGTTGCTTTCGACGTGGAAAGCCTTGATTGCATCATGCAGAGCAACTACTTTTTACGAGAGCGCCAGGTGAAAGTGGTACATGGTCCGGGACGGGAGACCGCTTCGCACCAGATTTTTGTCCGGTTCCAGGGACCTGATGATTGCCTTTTCGCCTATGTCTGCGAAATGCAGGACGTGAAGCCCGGCGACCGGCCTCGCCAATTCAATACCAAGCCGGAATCACTTTGTGTCTGGGGGAGCGAGTGCACTGACGTCCCCGAGCTAGCTTTGTCTTCGCTATAACCGTCTTTGACAGGAGAGACCCATGATCGAGCTAAAAGAAATTAGTTACGTGCGGTTGGGCACTCCCGACCTGAAGATGGCCGAAGATTTCGCGACAGGCATCCTTGGCTTGGAAGTCGGCGACCGCAGCAAAAAGAGCGTTTATTTCCGCTCCGACGATAAGGCTCATACCCTCTGCTACACCGAAGGCAGTCCCGAGGATCAGGCGGTTGGGTTCGAGATCGACAGCGAAGAGGACTTGCAGGCTGCAGCCTCAACCCTGGAAGCCCTCGGCCATCCCGTGCATCTGGGCACGCCGAGCGAATGTTCCGCCCGAATGGTCAAGGCCTTCATCGGATTCAAGGATCCGACCGGCAACTCGATCGAACTGGTGGTCCGCCCGGCCCGTAGCGGCAAGCGTTACTACCCGACCCGGGATATCGGCATCACTGGCTTCAGCCATTGCGGCCTGTACACCACGGACCCGGTGCGCGACGAAAAGTTCTGGACCCAGGTTTGCAATGCGCGGGTCAGCGACCGGATTGGTGATATCGCCTTGATGCGCATCCATGAGATCCACCATACCATCGCTCTGGCACCTGGAGCGAAGCCAGGCGTTCAGCACATCAATCACCAGGTAAAAACCAACGATGACGTGCTGGCGGCGTATTACTTCCTGACTGACAAACACGTGCCGATCATGTTCGGACCGGGCCGGCACCCCACCTCCGGTGCGCGCTTCCTGTATTACACGGGCCCCGACGGTATGCTGTACGAATATTCGGTGGGTGTTGACGCTATTGAGGATGAAGCGACGCATCGTCCGCGTTCGTTCGCGTTCGAGCCCAGTAGTATCGATATGTGGGGTTCTCCGCGGGGAGGCATAGCGAACGCTCCCCAGTAACTGTCCCTGTTTTGACGTGTCGAACGGGCCCCTCGCGGGGCCCGTTTGCTTTTGATGACGCAGGACAGTCGCCGGTGTGCTTGCCGACGGGATCAGGCGAGCCGTTTTCTAGCTGGCCTCAGCGCTGGAACGCTGCAGGGCAGTCCCGCCGCGCTATAGTTTTGCGCGCGATTTGGCTGCTTAAGCGATTGCGGCGAACAGCCGAACGTTTTCTTGAAAGCCCGGCTGAAGTGCGACAGGTCGTTGAATCCGAAGTTCATCGCGGCGTCACTGGCTAACTTGTCCTTCCGCCAGCGCGGTGAAGCTTGCCGACAACCGCTGCTGCCACAACCATCGTATGGGCGTCGTGCCATCGGCGGCGAACAGGCGGTTGAGGGTTCGCGGCGCGATATGATTGGCGCGGGCAATTCGCTCCGCTGTCAGTTCGGGGTCTTGAAGATGAGGTTCGTCGTGATCCGCGGCTTTTGACCTATCTCGCACCTTAACGGCGTCAGGGGCGTCATCGCGCATGCTCGTTTCGCCCGAGCCTCGATTGGCGAACATGGACAGGCGGCCAGCTTGAACAAATCGCGGCTATTTGGTTCGGCCGTATTGACAACCTTGCATGAATTTAGGTCAAACGATTCTGCAAAAAAGGCCATACATTGAGGACGATGATCATGAACGAGCTCGATTTCAGCGGAAAGACGGTACTCGTGGTTGGCGGATCGAGCGGCATAGGCAACGGTATCGCGCAGGCCTTCCGAACCAAGGGTGCATCTGTGCATGTCTATGGCACGCGTGCCAAAGCCAGCGATTACTCGGCCGAGGAGGGATCGGACCTCACCGGGTTGAATTACGCGCAGCTCGATGTCGGCAACACCGATGCGATCGAAGCGTTGAAGCCTGCGTTCGATCGGCTCGACGTTCTGGTCCTTTCCCAAGGCATTGCGATCTACAAGCGCGCCGAATTCGCAACGGCGGGTTTTCGCAAGGTGATCGACGTCAACCTGATCAGCCTGATGGCCTGCGGCGCCAAATTCCACGACATGCTGAAGACCAGCAAGGGCACCTTCATCATCGTCAGTTCGACGGCCGCTTTTCATTCGACCAAGGGTAACCCGGGCTATAATGCTTCCAAGACCGGCGCGATGGGGCTTACGCGCACGCTCGGTGAGGCCTGGGCCGAAGATGGCATCCGCGTCAATGGCATCGCGCCCGGTTTCGTGGACACCAAGATGACCAAGGTCACCACCACCAATCCTAAACGACTGGAGGCTGCCGTGGAGAGCATACCCTTGAGGCGCCTTGGAACGCCGGCCGAGATGGCGGGCGCGGCGCTTTTCCTGGCCTCTCCGCTTTCCTCCTATATTGTCGGTCAGACGCTTATCGTTGACGGCGGCCTGACGCTTTGAGCGCAACCTGAAGCCAATCCGCGGAGACGCGCCATGAGCCATGAAGCCTGGCAGGGTCTGGTCGATCTCGGGCGGCTGCGCGGCTGGATGGACCAGGAAGGTCTGGGCCGCGGTGATATCGAAAATCCCACGCTGCTCGCAGGTGGGACGCAGAACATCCTGTTGCGATTTCGCCGCGACGGGCGTGACTTCGTACTCCGCCGCTCTCCCCAGCATCCTCGCGGTGACGGTAACGCCACCAACCGCCGCGAGGCCAAGGTTCTCAAGGGACTTGCTTCCACTAGCGTGCCGCATCCGCGGCTGATTGCGGCCTGTTCATCTGAAGATATCCTTGGCGCGGCCTTCTATCTGATGGAGCCGATCGAAGGCTTCAACGCTACCGTGAAGTTGCCAGCACTGCACGCCGGCGATGCATCCATCCGCAGGCGCATGGCGTTTGCGCTGGTGGAAGGGGCGCTGTCACTCGGACGGGTGGATTGTGTCGCTGCAGGCCTGGCTGATCTGGGTAAGAGTCAAGGCTTCCTCGATCGCCAGGTGCCGCGCTGGCGGGCGTTGTTGGATAGCTATCACGATTACAGCGAGTGGCCGGGTCCTGACGCCATCCCGGGGCTCGATGATGTCGCGGCGTGGTTGACAAGGAACCAGCCCAAGGATTTCACGCCGGGGTTGCTGCACGGCGATTATCATTTGTCCAATGTCATGTATCGCAATGATGGGCCGGAGCTTGCGGCCATTGTCGATTGGGAGTTGACCACCATCGGTGATCCCCTGCTGGACATGGGATGGATCATGGCTACCTGGGCCGACCCGCAAGGCAATACCACCTCCGAGAATACCATCAGGCCGTGGACGGGCTTCCCCCCGATCGAGGAACTCGTCGCTCATTACGCGGCGGATAGCACGCGCGACACCTCCAACATGCGTTGGTACGGCGTGTTGGCCTGTTATAAACTCGGGATTATCCTGGAAGGCACCTACGCGCGGGCCTGTTCCGGGCTTGCTGCCAAGGAGACCGGCGATCGGCTGCATAATTCCAGCATCAAGCTGTTCCGTCGGGCGCTTGGGTGGCTGGAGCGGGGAGGTTTCTCTTAGCCGATTCCATATCGTCGTGGCACGATATGGCGGTTTTCGGCAGCGTCAGGCTATATGTGGCCGACGCCCAAAGATTTATCCCTCGGGCAGGAAGTGCAGACCGTCCGAGACTCTCGATTGTGGAGAATGACATGAACAACAACCCCGTTATCGTCGATGCCATCCGGACTCCTATGGGCCGGGGCAAGCCTGGCGGCGCCCTGTCGGAGGTTCACGCGGTGGACCTGCTCGCTGGAGTGCTAAAGCAGATCGTTACCCGCAACAAGATCGATCCGGGTAGTGTCGATGACGTCATCATCGGCTGCGTCAGCCAGGTCGGTGAGCAATCGGCGACCCCGGGCCGGATGGCGTTGTTGGCTGCGGGCTTTCCGACCCATGTGCCGTCCACCACCATCGACCGGAAATGTGGATCGAGCCAGCAGGCCGTCCATTTTGCCGCCCAGGGCATCATGGCTGGTGCCTACGACATCGTCATCGCCGGCGGTGTCGAATCCATGAGCCGTATTCCGATGGGGACCGCCAGGATGTCCCAGGATCCCTACGGTCCGCTGGTCACCCAGCGCTATGCACCGGGCCTGGTGTCGCAGGGCGTGGCAGCCGAGTTGATCGCCGCGAAGTGGGGCCTTTCGCGCAAGGAGCTTGATGCCTATTCGGCGCGTTCGCATCATCTGGCCGCCAAGGCACAGGCCGAGGGGAACTTCGCCAATGAGATCGTGCCGGTCTCGGTGGGGGACCGCCGGGTTGATACGGACGAAACCATCCGCCCAACCACCACCGCGGAAGGTCTCGGCCAGTTGAAGGCTTCCTTCGAGAATGCGGATGTCGCCAAGCGCTTTCCGCAACTTGGCTGGCACATCACCGCAGGCAATTCGTCCCAGATCACCGACGGCGCCTCGGCGCTACTGATCATGAGTGAAGCCACTGCCAAACGCCTCGGCCTGAAACCCCGTGCGCGCTTCGTCGGATTTGACGTCTGTGGTGATGATCCGTTGTTGATGCTGACCGCACCGATCCCGGCCACCCAACGCGTGCTGAAGAAGACCGGGCTTTCTATCGGTGACATCGACCACTATGAAGTGAACGAGGCCTTCGCGCCGGTGCCACTGGCCTGGCAGAAGGAGTTCAACGCCGACCCGAGGCGGCTCAACCCGCGGGGTGGCGCGATCGCGCTGGGGCATCCGCTGGGAGCCTCCGGCGCTCGTTTGATGACCACAATGTTGAACGCCCTCGAACAGACTGGCGGCCGCTATGGGCTACAGACGATGTGCGAGGCGGGTGGCATGGCCAACGCCACGATTATCGAGAGGCTGTAACCTCGGGGCCGATGGCCTGAGATCTTCTTGGGGGCGCCGGAAGTTTCCGGCGCCCTTTTGCAGTGGGCACGGTCCGCGCCGAAACCCTGTGATCCGGCGAAGATTTCAGCTTAAGCGCCCGCGGCGCCGGCCCATTTTGCCTCGGGCTCATTGATAATCCCCGGAGATATGGTTTGATCAATTGTCAAAAGGGAGGATCGATGCGCTACCAGCTGCCGCCGCTAAATGCACTGCGCGCCTTTGAAGCCGCCGCTCGGCACCAGAGCGTTTCGCGGGCCGCCCAGGAGCTGAGCGTGACGGCGGGAGCGGTGAGCCGGCATATCGCGTTGCTTGAGGAGCATTTGCAATGTCAACTCGTCACGCGGCAGCCGCGCGGCATCGGGCTGACTGAGAGGGGGCTTGCCTATTTTCAATCGATTGGCGCCGCCTTCCGTGAGATTGATGCGGCCAGCCGTACGGTTCGTCGGGGGTTGAGTGACTCCTCGAAGCTGGTTGTGCGCCTCTCTACCACAATCACGACGGAGTGGCTGGCGCCGCGTTTGAATTCCTTCCGGTCGTTGCACCCATCGATCGAGCTTGGGCTTACGGCCAACCTGCAGCCCGCAAGTTTCGACACCGACGGCATGGACATTGTCGTCGGCACGGCAATGGTCCCGACGCCCGACCTGCATTTTGATCATCTGTTCTTCCACAAACACGTTCCGGTGTGCTCGCCGGAATTTCTGAAGGATTTGGTGATCAGCACTCCCGCCGATCTGCTCAAACAGCCTATCCTCTACGCGCCACTGGAAGTTTCGATCTGGACCGCCTGGTTCGAGCGTGTCGGCGTGCCGGGCGCCGATATTACCGGTGGTATGAGGCTGGACAGTCTGGCGCTTACTTACCAAGCCGCGCGTTCTGGTGCCGGTATCGCGTTGGGCGTGCCGTTTTACCTTGCGGACGATCTCCTGTCGGGAGGTCTCGTGGCGCCATTCCCGTTCGTCCTCGAACATGAAGGTCCGCTGAATCTGATCTGTCGTAAGAGCCGGATGGGGGAACCCGCTATTGCCGCGTTTCGGGATTGGATCCTGGACGAAACGCGCCAGACAAACCTGAAAGTGGACGCGTGGCTGCAGCGAATTTCGGCTCAGCCGGAATACGCCTCTCTCAAAATGGCGCAGGGCTGATCCCCGCTGGCCAAGGCGCCATGACATTTGGTGGCCAAATTCGCGCATGCCTGCGATGCCTTTGAACTCATGGCCTCGGGCAAGCATTTCGGCAAAGTGGCAAGCGCTATCGATTAGGGGTCGGTGGCGAAAACCTGATTGTAACAAAATAAGGGGAGGAAGTCGGTGGCGCCCTATCGTTTCGAAGGACAAGTAGCTTTGGTCACGGGAGCAGGCGCTGGTCTCGGCCGCCAGCACGCGCTTGAATTGGCACGGCGCGGGGCCAAGGTGATGGTCAACGATATCGGAATACACCGTGAGCACACGGCCGAAAAATTCGTCGGCGAACTAAGAGCTGAAGGCCTCGAAGCCGAATTCGACGACACCAGCGTCGGGATTGAAAGCCAGGCCATAGCGCTGGTGGATCGGACCGTGAAGCGGTT
>Ga0068854_100002649_pt1 | contig 11100 bp, 9 predicted proteins | sample KBSCornC42_FD_66590 | JGI IMG/M metagenome (GOLD analysis project Ga0068854, IMG submission 66590) | Corn rhizosphere microbial communities from Kellogg Biological Station, Michigan, USA - KBS Corn C4-2 | ecosystem: Host-associated > Plants > Roots > Rhizosphere > Soil ... | reverse complement strand
ACTGCGGCCAGCCCAATCCCAGACCAAGGCCTGAAGACATCGCAGAATGGCAGATTCAAGCTAGGAATCTGTTGGTTCAAGGTAAAACGATCGAAGCAATTAAGTTTGTTCGCGAGCACACAGGTCTCGGTCTCAACGAGGCAAAGGACCTCATCGAATCATGGATGAAAACGTAACGCCAGAAGTCGACGACCAAGTCCTAGTCGAGGGTGATCCATTCACGGGACCAGACGTCACCGTTCTCGCATTCGACAGCAAAGAGGAATTTGAAGTTGGCGTCGAGCTCGAAGCCGTCCTCCTCGAATCAATCGCGCAGGGACAACGAGGCGAGACGATTCCCGCGGAACAAATCCTGCGCGAAATGCTCAGCCGCGACTGAATGCTGATCAGCAGAGGGATTCCTTTGTGACCTTTGTGTCTTTGTGGTGAAACGCCTTTCAAACTTGGCCTCCCGCTTGCGATACATCCCTTCAGCATCACAAGAAAGGGAGACCCTAAATGATCAATCCAAAGGTTTTAGCCCGCAATCTCGCACTCGCAGGAGCGCTGCCGCTCCTCGTCGCATCGTCCGCTTTTGCGCAATATGGTAGCTATCCGGGGACATATCGCGCCGCCAGCCGCGGCTATGCGAATCGCACCGTCGAAGGGACTGTCGCGTCCGTCGCGGTAGCCCGCAATGGAGGCGAACACGTCCGCCTCACGAACGGTATGGACGTGGTCGTTCCGCCGTCAATCACCAGCATGTATCAGAACCGCCGCTATCAGGCCGCCATGCTTGTACCCGGCGACGTCGTTCGTCTGAACGTCTACAGCCGCGAAGGTGATGGACGCGATGCGCAGGTTCGTTCGATGGAAATCCTCTCGCGCTATGACAACGGCTACGGCCGCAACGGCAATAACGGATACCGCAACGGCTACAACGATCGTTTGATCAGCGGGACCGTCGTTTCGTACGACCGCCGCAGCAACCTGGCAGTCGTGCAGACCGACAGCGGCCGCACGGTGAACGTCGACGTGAACGTTTACGGTGGCCGGAATCGGTTCCATCGCGGCGACCGAGTGAACATCTCGGGCCGCATGAACCGCGGCACGTTCGTCGCCGACGGCGTCCGCGTTCAGTAACCATTCTCTGTTCGCAACTCGAAACGCCGGAAGGTTCGCGCCTTCCGGCGTTTTGTTTTTGACGCGAAACCTTCACGTTCGCGACACGTTTAGGGAGGGATCATCGTCGCCTGACAAAAACGATGTCCGAAAAGAGGATCGATGAGCTCCGTATCCACCCTGAACCCACCACCGTCCGCTGCCACCTCCACGAAGTCGCTGCGCATCGGCGTCCTGGCGGCTATCGGAACCCTCGACCCGCGCGATTCCGGCGACACCATCACCGGCTTGATGCTCGGGCAAGTATTCGAGATGGCGTATTCGATGACCGAGGCCGGCACGCTGGAGCCGTGCCTCTTCGCTGAGTTTTTGCGCAAGGATCGCGATGGCGTGCAGCCGGTGTACTCCGCGCCCGTGCGCAAAGGGATCTTTTTTTCTGACGGCACCGAGCTGACGGCGGAGATCGCCGCAGCGTCGCTGGCGAATGCTGGCGCGTTGCGCGGGCGAGCCACCGTTTCCGCGCGAGACGGACGGGTAATCTTCACGATGAGCGGACCCAGTCCGCGATTCGAGAACGTCCTCTGCCAGTGGAACACCGGCATCGTCCTCGACCGGCAGGGCACCTTCTACGGCACGGGGCCATATCGACTGGCTGCGGGCACGACGATGCAGTCGATGCGCGATTCTGGTTTGGCGCGGCTGGAGAAAAATCCGAAGTATCGCGGGAACGTCGTCAGCGATGAGCTGCTCTTCGTCATCTATCCCACCGACATCGACGGCACGCCGAACCGCCTGATCGACGCCGCTAAGCGCGGCGAGATCGATCTCACGCTCAATCTCTCCGTGAACGACATCGTGCGCTACGGCATCAACGGCTATCAGCCGATGATGCAGCCGGGCAACTCGACCGGGATCCTTTTCTTCAACAACGAACGGCCGATCTTTCGCGACGTTACTTTGCGGCGTGCGATTCAAAACGCGATCAATCCGATTCCGATCGCGGAGATCTGCTACGAGAAAAATCACTTCGCGTTCCTGGCTGGCGACCTCATTCCGCCGCTCATGGGAAAGGTCAGCGGATCGACCGAGATGCGCGACCGCGAGCTGTTGCGAAAGCATCCCGCGAAACCTGCCAGCCTGACGCTGCTCGTTCCGTGGATTCCGCGGCCGTATCTGCCGAAGCCGATTCCGGCGGCGCAGGAAATCGCGCGGCAGCTCGGCACCTACGGCATCCAGGTCAAGCTGCTCGAGACGCGCAGCAGCGAGCACTACTTCCGCTCGCTGACGGTCGGCGATTACGACCTTTCCATCGGCGGCTGGGTGGCCGACAATCCCGATCCCGCCGAGTTTTACGAGTCGCTGCTGTCGTCGGCGCAGGTGTCGACCGGCGGTCAGTACCTGACCAATCAGGCGCGGTGGAAGAGCGCCGAAACCGACGCCGCCCTGGCCGCCTATCGCGCCGATCCTTCGCCCGCGAACCGCAAAGTGATCACGAACATGATCGAGCGCGAGGCCATCCTCATCCCGCTGATCTACGGAGCGTCGACCGCCATCCGCAGCCGCAAGGTGAAGAACTTCCACATCGCGCCGTCAGGCCACGTCGATTTCGCCGACGTCGAAATGTTCTGAATGGGCCGGTCAGTGCAGCATCCCGACTAACTTTTCGTAGCGCGCCAAGTGTGGCGGAGTCTGAATACGCAAGGTCTCCAGCAGCGACTTCACGAGCCGCGGTTTCGTCCATCCGACCTCGGACGCATGATCACCCGGCCAGTCGTCCTGGTTTTCGTGGTTTACCTTAACGCCGTCAGGCGGAAGACGGAGCGCTGACGAACGGGTGACTACTCCGTCGTTGAGCTTTTCTTTCAAGCGCCCGATTGCAGCAGCAAGTTTAAACAGGATGAGCTCTTCGTTGCCGACCGACGCGTCACCGGCGACTTGAATGTATCGAACACCCTCGACGTCGGGCGTGGCCTCATCAAACTGGGAGCCACCAGTCGTCGTCAGATCATGAAGCGCGCCTGCCTTTTTGCGCAGTTCGAGCACGGCCGACATGAAGGGAGGAATGAACGCGAAGAGCGGATCCGCCTTGTTTTCGATTGCATCGGCAACTGGAGATCCTCGATGCGGTGTTCCAATCGTTATTAGAGTTGCGACAGGGTCGGGTGAATCAAACACCTTCTTGATTGCATGACGCGCGTCCAGTCCGCCCATGCTGTGCGCGATGATGTGGACGCGCTCACCGTTTCGTTCCCGGTGAATGAAGTCAGCCAGTTGACCACCGCGTTTATCGATCGTTCCAATCGGATCGACCTGGGGCACCAATACTCGATGGCCTAATCCTTTGAGGTGAGCCGCAACTCGGTTGAAGTAGTTGACTGGGCTCGGCAGCCCCGACGGGCTACCGAAGCCCAAAACGCCGTGAGCAAGGACGATGGTGTGCCCCATGCGTAAACCTCTGAGTGATAGAAGGACAGCGGAACAGTTTTCGCGGATCTACTTTTTCTGCGCCGCGATCCAGCGCGTGATCCTTGCGTCGAGAACGTCCAGCGGCAGGCTGCCGCCGGCGAGCACTTCGTCGTGGAAGCTGCGGATGTCGAACTTTGATCCGAGCTCTTTCGTCGCCCGCGTCCGAAGGTCGCGAATCTTGAGCTGGCCGAGCTTGTAGCTGCACGCCTGCGCCGGCCAGGAGATGTAGCGGTCCGTTTCGGATTGAATCGTCGGCTCGTCGACCGCGTGCGACTTGCGCATGTAGTCGACGACCTGATCGCGGCTCCATCCCATGTCGTGGATGCCGGTGTCGACGACGAGACGCACCGCGCGGAAAAGCTCGGAACGCAGGCGGCCGTAGTCCGAGCCGGGATCCTGATAAAAGCCGACCTCCTTGCCGAGTTGCTCCGCATACAGCGCCCATCCCTCGGTGTACGCCGAGTTGCCGCCGTGCTTGCGGAACTCGGGGAGGCCTTTCAGGGTCTGCTGAATGGAAAGCTGCATGTGATGTCCGGGAATGCCCTCGTGATACGCCACCGCCTCGTCGTTGATGAACGAGCGGCTGGCGAAGTCGGAGACGGCCACGGAAACGCGGCCGGGACGTTTTCCATCCGGCGTTCCGGTCTGGTAATGCGTGGCCGCGGCCTTCTGGAACTCGGGGATCGCTTCCACGGTCACGGGCGCCGAGGGGATGACGTTGAAAAGTTCGGGGAGCTTCGGCCGCATCTGTTTGATGTAGCGATCGAAGTCGTCGACGATCGCCTGTGCCGAGGAGGGTTTGTACTTCGGATCGGACTCGATGTGATCGCGGAACGATGCGAGGTCGGCGTAGCCGTTCGCCTTGGCCAATGCCGTCATCTCGCCGACGATGCGGTCGAACTCCGCCAGCCCGATGCGATGAATCTCCGCTGGCGAAAGGTTGGTCGTCGTCAGGCGCCGGATCGCAGCCTGATAGCGCCGCTTCCCGTCCGGAAGACTCTCGATCGAGAGCGTCGAACGTCCGTGCGGCGCGTAGTCGGTGGCGATGAACGAGGCGAACTGTTTGTACGCCGGCAGCACCTCGGTATTCACCGCAGCGGTGATGGCGTCCGCGAGGCGCTTCTTGTCGGCATCCGAAAAATCGGCCGGCATCTTCTTGATCGGATTCAGAAACGGATTCGCGGCGATGATTCCTGCGCACTGCGCCGGAATCTTCTCCGCCACGAACTTGACGATGACCAGATGATCTTTGACTCCCGCGCGCAGCACATCCTCGGTCTGCATCAACGCATTCGGGATCTGATGGAGCCGCGCGATGTAGTCGTCGTAATGCTTGACCGAGTCGAGCGGCACCGCGTTCGGCAGGTCGGCCAGCCCCGTGTGAACGCCGCCCTGCGCCGTGACCGGCATCTCGTAATTCTTCAGATCGAAGTCGTCGACGTTCTCCTGCATGTTGCGCAGAAAGAGGTCGTGTGACGTCCGATCCTCTTCGCTGAAGCCGTCCGTTTTAATCGCCTTGATCTTCGCCAGATACTCGGCGTTCATGGCGTTCCGCTTCACGACCGCGGCCAGCGAGTTGTCGCCGAGCTTGTCGTTGTAGCGATAGTCGCCGACAGCCGTAGCCTGCGTCGGATTCAGCTTCAGACTGGTCTGCCAGAAATCCTCGAACAGCGCGTTCTGCGCCGCGAGGCGCCGTTCCGGCGAGTCGGCCGGCTTTGTCTGGGCGGTGATGGAGAGGGTGGCGAAGAGAGCGAGAGCGGCAAGTTTGCGCATTCGCGGAAGCGTAGCAGACTGCTTTGGAGAAACTCGCCGGCACGCGTGACGTAGGTTCAAACATGCTCGAAGGCATACTTCCGAGGTCCATCGACAATACGTATCGCGGCCAGAAGGTCGCGCTGTGGCTCCTTGGCTTCCTGGTACTCATCAAGTCCGTCATCGGCGTGAACTCCATCTTGAACGGCGCCGATGTCATGACCAGGGCGGACGGAATCGCGCTCAACACCTACCCTGCCGCCGCCGTACAGAACCTCATCGCGCTCTGGGCGCTCCTCGGCCTCGGTCACATCATCCTGGCAGTTCTGGGCGTTCTCGTCCTGATCCGGTATCGCGGTATGACTCCATTGATGTTTGCATTGCTCCTGCTGAGTCACCTCGGCGGAAAGCTGATTGGTCAGTTCCACCCGATCGTCAGGGCTGGAGCGCCGCCGGCGTTCATTGTCAATCTTGTGTTGCTCACGTTGATTGTCGTTGGACTCGCGCTGTCGCTGTGGCGGCGGCGATGAATCACCCCAGGGTCTGTGCCCACTCCACGCGGTTCCGGTTCTCTTTGGCGCGATAGAGCATCGCGTCGGCAGTGGCGATGGCGGCGCTGGTGTTGTAGTCGCTGGTCACGCAGACGCCGAGGCTGATGGTGGTGTGGAGGTTGGGAGCGATCGAAGAGAGATCGAGGCGCTCGACTGCTAGGCGGAGGCGTTCGGCGATCTCGTGGGCCTGCTCGGCGGTGGCCGAGTGAAGGACGACGAGGAACTCCTCGCCGCCGATTCGTCCGATCTGATCGGTGGCGCGCAATTCGGCGCGGCAGGTGTGGGCGACGCTTCGCAGGACGGCGTCGCCGGCGGCGTGACCGAACGTATCGTTGATCCGTTTGAAGCGATCGATGTCCAGAACGATGACTGCCGCGGCGCGGCCCTCGCGTTTCGCGGCGTCGAAGGCGATCTCGGCCAACGCCAGGATGTGGCGGCGATTGGGAAGGCGCGTCAGCTCGTCGGTCATTGCCATGGCGCGCATGCGACGCGTGTTGACGACCTGACGCCAGAAAAGGATGGCCATTGCGGCCGCGAGCAGCGCGATCAATGCGCTGACGGCGATCTGCAGTTTGCGGCTGCGTTCCGCCTCGCGCAGCGCGACGGCGCGCAAGCCGTTCTCGCGGGCCAGCGCGCGATTTTCGCGATCCTTCTTTTCACTATCGAAGGCCACGCGCAACCGCGACGAGAGCTCGTCGTTTCGCATCGCGGCGAGCGTTTGCGCGATTGCGGTATGCCGCGCCTCGGCGTCGTACGCATTGCGCCAGTCGCCGAGCTGCGCGTAGGCGAGCGCCCCTTCCTCCGCATTCTTCTCAAGGAAACGGACGTTCTTTTCCTGCTCGAAATAGCGCCGCGCCGCGTCGAGCTCCGTCAGCGCCTCGCGAAACCGCCCCAGCCGGCGATAGACCATGCCGAGGTACTGCTTCGCGCTGGCCGTCCCTTCCGCGTCGTGCGCTTTCTCATAGAACGCGACCGCCTCATCGAGCAGCGGCAAGGCCTCGGACGCCCGCCCCTGTTTCATGAGCGCCAATCCGAGCGCGCGCTTCGTGTACGCGACGTCGGAAGGGCGCTGGAGCTTTTGAAACATCGCCAGCGCACGCCGAAAGTGAAGCTCCGCCGCTGCGAAGTCGCCTTTCGTTTCGAACGTACTGCCGATGTTGAAGAGCGTGTCGGCGACGTCGCTCGGCTGGCCATGTTTCTCGTAATTGCCGAGGAGCTGGCGGTAGTACTCGATGGCGCGGTCGTACTGTGCCACGTGCACATCGGCATAAACATTGGCAATGTTCGAGAGCGCTTCCAGACGCCCCTTTTCGTCGCCGAGTTGCGCGCTGAGGCGATAGGCGTTCTGCAAATTCACCAGCGCGTCCGCCAGTGCCCCGCGCGTGTACTGGAGGTAGCCGAGGTTCTCCACGGTCTCCGCTTCGAGGGCACGATCGCCGGCCTGCCGCGCCAGAGCCACGGCGACGCCAAACTCCCGCTCCGCGTCGACGTTCTTCCCCTCGACGATCAGAGCCGTAGCCCGGCAGGCCAGCAACTTCGCGCGAAGGTCGATGTTTCCGGCCTTGTCCGCAGCCGTCAGTCCAATCGCCACCGCCTGATGCGCCGCAGGCGGAGTGTCCGCCCATTTGCACTCGAGCAACTGCACGCGCGCAATGACCGCGGGATCTGACGGTTTCTCGCGCTCGACGGAATCGAGCACTTGACGCGAGCGCGGCTTGTCGCTGGCGCGAATGCGCTGCGCTTCGTCGAGGAGGCCGTTCAGCCGGGCGGTATCCGCGGCGTCGAGACGCATGACTCCGACCAGGCACACGAACGTGTACATCGCGAGCCGGCGAAAAGTCATGTGGGGCTAGTGTCTCACGCGCGTCGGAACGTTCACGCGTAAGGCGTCGGCGAGAACGTGCGAAAACTTCGTAGCACCGGACGCATTCAAATGACCGCCATCGACAAAATTGCGGCGGTCGTGGATGAATGCGTCGCCCACGAGCGCGCTGCCGTCGATGTAGCGAACTCCGAAGCGGGCGGCGGCGGATCGAATATCGCGATCGAAACCGGCCGCATCTTCGATCGCCCTCGGAATGGGTGCGATGGGCAGCCGGACGAATACGACTTCGGTGCCGCGCTTGCGTTGCCGCGCCACCGCCTCCTGCAGCTCGGCGTACAGCGGCTCGTGCTCTTCGACATATTCGGCCGGTATCCCGATCGGCTGCAGTTCCCGAAAACGCTCCGGTGTGGCCACGCGCGGAACGCCGAAGAATCCGCGGACCCATAAATAGTCCTGCTTCGCCACGGCGTCGGCATTGTTGATGAACTTCAACAGGTCGCCGTGCATTTGAAAAAGATCGAACCACTGTCCCAGGTTTCGCCTGCGAGCGGGCGAGGCGCCGTGGACGAAGGCATAGGTCACGGTGCGTGCCGCGGCGGCCGGGCCGCGCTCGACGGCGTCCGGCCGGCGGTGCAGCGAGGCGAGAGAATCGCGCGCCGCGCGAAGCGTCACGTTGCCCTGCAACATACCGAGCGTCGTAAAGTCCATCGGCGTCACGCCTGCCACAATGAGGGCCGGCCGCTCGTCGAGGAGCTCGAGGATCCGGAACCCGCACAGCATCGACGTTCCGCTCAGGCCGAGGTTGAACGTCGGACCGGCGGTGCGCTCGATCTCATCGCTGCGGATTCCCTCTTCCGTCCGCGACGTCCCGAGCGCGTAGACCGAGTAGTGGACGCCGGCCGCAAGATCGTTGACCAGTGCATCGATCTTCGGCGACGACGACAGCGGCGAGCCGGTATTCAAACGTCGAATGCCGTAGCGCGCTTCGGACGTGCGCACGAGCAGTTCATAGGAAACGCTCAGCGCGCCGATCACCAACGCAAACGACACGGCGGCAACCACGACGAACGTTCGCTCAGAACCGGAAGTAGATGAATTCGTTGGCATCGCCCCAGGTGAAAATCGTCAGAAAGAGCATGACCGCGGCGCTGGCACCCCATGCCCACGCCGGCAAACGCTTTGGCAGATCGCGGCCGGTCACCAGGAGTCCGATGACGATGGCCACCGCTCCGAGCGCGAGATAAAACACCACCGGCGAATGAAAGTTCATCGTCAGGCCGGTAGGCAGGAGCAGTTGCTCGAGCATCGCCGCCGCTGCGCTGACGGACCGCGCACGAAAAAAAACCCATGCCAGGCAAACGAATTGAAACGTCACGACGGAGACGACTGCGCGAGTGACGCGTGACTGCCGGATCGCGTTCGGGATGCGCTCGACGATCGGTTGCAGCAAATGCTCGGCGCCGAGGTAGGTGGCGTGCAGCAGTCCCCAGACCACGAACGTCCAGTTCGCTCCATGCCACAGTCCGCCCAGGCCCATCACGATGTAGAGATTGCGCAGCGTCGTCAGCGTCCCGCGGCGGTTGCCGCCGAGCGGGATGTAGAGGTAGTCGCGCAGCCACGTCGAGAGCGAGATGTGCCACCGCCGCCAGAAGTCGCGAAATCCGGTGGCGATGTAAGGCATGCGAAAGTTCTCCGGGATCGAAAACCCGAGCAGGCGCGCAGTGCCGATGGCGATGTTCGAATAGCCGGCGAAGTCGAAGTAGATCTGGAACGCGAATGCGTAGACGCCTACCCACAATTCGATCGTGTTGAACGAGCCGAAATCGTTGAAGACGAGATTTGCCAGCGGTGCGATGTTGTCGGCCAGCACCACCTTCTGAAAGAGACCGAGGATGATGAGGTATCCGCCGCGCATCCAGTCGATGGCGTCGTTCTCGCGCCGGGTCTCGAGTTGCGGCACGAACTGCGCGGCACGAAGGATCGGTCCCGCCACGAGCTGCGGAAAAAAGGCGATGAACAGCATGAAATCGATCAGCGATTTTTTCGGCGCGATGCGGCCGCGGTAGACGTCGAGGACGTAGCTGACGCCGTGAAACGTGTAAAACGAGATGCCGACCGGAAGCACGAGCCTTCCGATCCACGCCGGCATCGGCGGCAACGATGTAATGCCGGCGAAATGGGAGATCGAATAGAACGTGCCGAGGAGGAATCCGGCGTACTTCAGCGCCGCCAGCACGCCGAAATTCACCGTACAGCTCAGCGCCACCAGGAGCTTGCGCCTGGGCGGACTTGCCACCGTCCCGAGCGACCTGCCGATCGTGTAGTCGATCAGACTCGACGCCGCGAGCAGCAGCACGAAGGGTGGGTTCCAGCATCCGTAAAAAAAGTAGCTGGCGATCAGCAGTGCGATCTTGCGCGCGCGCCAGCCGGGAATGGCGTAGTAGCCGATGAGAACCGTGGGAAGGAACCACAGATACGAGAAGGAGTTGAACCACATGAGGCGATGCCGGAAGTATAAGCCGCGTCATTGGAGGGAGTGGGGAGTAGGGAGTCGGGTGTGGGAGCAAAAAATCAATCGCAGTTCCGATCTCCCACACCCCACCCCCTACGCCCCACTCCCGTGCTTCATCTATAGTTGTTCATCATCATTTCCGAAGACGAGCGGCAGCAGCGGCTGAAAGATTGGTGGTGCGTTCTTCTGCTCGCGGCCATCGTCACCGCGCTTTTTTCGGACGTCCTCTTCCTCGGCAACAACTTCTACGTCCGCGATCTCTTCGTCTACCACTTCCCGATGAAGCACGTCGTCCGCGAGATCGTTTCGCGCGGCGAGTTTCCGTGGTGGAATCCGTACTTTGCGTCGGGGCAGCCGATGGCTGCGAACCCGGCCTACGAGATCTTCTACCCGCCGCAGTGGCTGATCTTTCTCGGGCCGTTTACGTTCGGCTTCGCGCTGCACGTTCTCGCGCACGTTTATCTCGCGGCGATCGGAGCGTTTCTGTTTTTCCGGTCGATGGCGCTGCGGCGCGATGCGTCGGTGTTCGGGGCGCTGTCGTTCGCGCTGAGCGGATTTCTCCTCGGCACGGCGACGAATTTGCCGACGTTCTTCGTCTGGAGCTGGGCCGGCTTCGCGGGATGGGCGGCGTTGCGTGTCATGCGCGGCGGATCGATCGCGCTGCCGTCGATCATCTTCGCGATGCCGATCCTCGTCGGCGAGCCGGTGTCGCTTCTGCAGTTGTTCGGATTGATGTTCGTCCTGGCCGGGCTGAAATCGGCGCCGCGCCTGGCGATGACCATCGCCATCGCCACGCTGATCGCAGCAGTGCAACTCGTTCCGGCGGTCGACCACGCCCGCGATTCCATCCGCAGCCGCGGCCTGCCGTACAAAACGGTGGCCGATTTCAGCCT
>Ga0068854_100002645_pt1 | contig 11101 bp, 6 predicted proteins | sample KBSCornC42_FD_66590 | JGI IMG/M metagenome (GOLD analysis project Ga0068854, IMG submission 66590) | Corn rhizosphere microbial communities from Kellogg Biological Station, Michigan, USA - KBS Corn C4-2 | ecosystem: Host-associated > Plants > Roots > Rhizosphere > Soil ... | reverse complement strand
GATCCATGGCAACTTATGCGTAAGCTTCAGCCGCCGGGCAATCACGTGTGAGATCCAGGGCGGCCCGCTGGAAAAAACCGCCTCCACTTTGTCAGTTCGGATCAACTCGCCAGCAGATTTGAGAGCGGGAAGGTACCAGCCCCAGTATCGGTCGGGGAATGAGAGCATGGCGAGCAGGTGTTGCCGGGCCAGGGAATTCGGGCCTCGGCCTTGCACTTGCCCGACGTCGCCGGTTTGCGATCTCCGATGCTGAATCAGGCGTCGGTACCAATCGAGCGGCGTTGATAACGAGCCGGTGCGAATCACCTTCAAATTGCTCGGAAGAACCATGCTGGGATCAACGCTTTCGTAGACACGGTCTTCCACCGTCAGGACGAACGGGTGAATGTCGCACTCTGGCAGATATCGGCAGAGTCGGGCAATGCGGAGGCCCCCAACTGCTGAGTTGGGCGGGAACGTGTGACTTACAATTAGAACCCGCATCACGGACCATTATCTCCAGCGGACATGAAGCTTGGGGTTACTGCCCAGGTGATTGCTTCCCCGGGAAGGCGGACATCTTGCCTAGAGCCTACTGCGCATCCGCACGGGCTGTGCGGACCGAAGTGAAGGATTAGATGCTGTGAGACGCCTTTCATACTAGTTGTTCCGAACCGCGTTGCTCCTGGAATCGGTTTGCAGAAACGCAAGACCGCTGTTGTAATACGACTTCCAAAATCCGCCTTGCGGCGTGTCCATCCCACAATGGGGGCCGGCGCGAGGAACGCGACCAGTTGCGCAAAATATGCCTTCCGGCACTGACGATTCGAATTGGGTTAACGCCAATAATCTGATTGCTGCCATGCTCGACCGTGGCGGGGCGTTCGGTATTGTTGCGCAACGTGAGGCACGGCACACCTAAGGCCGTGGTTTCTTCTTGAATCCCGCCGGAGTCAGTCAGCACCAGCCGGGAATGGTCCATGAGACAGAGGAAATCCAGGTACCCCAGGGGGTCGAGGGCTCGCAAACCGGTAGGCGAGCCGTCGTTGGATCCTCCAAAATAGTGGTCGAGATTCAAGTCGCGAACTCTAGCCATCGTCCGGGGATGGATCGGGAAAAACACCGGGATCTCCTGCGCCAGTTCACCAATCGCCTGCAACAACGGTTCCAGGGTTTCCGGTTGGTCTACGTTAGAAGGACGATGCAGTGTAAGCACGCCATAGGGGAGAATATGTTCGCCGTTCTTTACGCCAAGCTTCTCCAGCATTCGCGACTTCGCAGCAATCGCACGGTGCCGCAGCAGCGTGTCGATCATGACATTGCCCACCAGAAAAATCCTGTCCTCGGATACTCCCTCGGCTTTCAGGTTGTCGACCCCGCTTTGTTCGGTGACAAATAACAGTTCGGAAATGGTGTCGGTGACTTTACGGTTGATCTCTTCGGGCATGGTGAGATCGAAGCTTCGCAAGCCAGCTTCGATGTGGGCCACCGGGATGCCGAGTTTAACCGCGGTCAGCGTTGCGGCCAGGGTCGAATTCACGTCGCCCACGACGAACACCAGGTCCGGGCGGAATTCCTCCAGCACTGGTTCCAGACGCTTCATCACTTCCGCGGTCTGCCAGGTATGACTGCCGGAGCCCACTTGCAGATTGATATCAGGTTCAGGCAGGCCCAGCTCCTCAAAAAAGGTGCCGGACAGCTTGTCATCGTAGTGTTGGCCCGTGTGCACCAGGCGGTGCGACACGCCCGAAACCTGCCGCAACTCCGACACTACCGGCGCAATTTTCATAAAGTTGGGTCTTGCGCCGACCACGCTAAGAATTCGCATCTGCATCCCCGCTGCCGAAACCCGAAATCAGCTCGTGGCAGGTCACTTTCATGCCGGCACCCTCGGCCGCGATCGCTGCGGCATCTTTCTCGCCGAGCGCCCGCTCCGAGCATCGTCCGACGCTCCGCCTGGTTCGGATCCGGACGCGTGGCCAAAAGGCCGGCCGGTTTAAAGCGCCCAAGGAAACGTCGAACTCCGAGAGCGACAGCAATAAACCACTCTCGAGAGCCTTGACGTATGCTTCTTTTCGGGTCCAGCAGTTGAAAAAAGCTCGATGCTGGTCATCGACGGGCAAGCTGGCCAAATCCCGCTGCTCGGAAACCGAGAAAAAGCGTTGTGCAATGGCCTTTATTTCCACATCATACCGGATCGCTTTTATGTCCACTCCGCTCCCCCCCAAAGTAACTCCAACACAGGCCATATCCCCGGAATGAGAAACATCGAACCGCAATCCGCAGCTCCAGATGTTGAAGTGCCGGTGGCGGCTTGACGGTAGAGTGCCAACCCCAGGCTGCGTGCGGGATTTTCCCTCATCGTGTTTACCTGTACACCGCGGTGCGCGGTCGGCGTGAACCAGATACAAGAGGTCTCCGTGAATGAACAAAGTCTTACGTTTGGACGTCAATTGTCTTCGAACGAGCAACGTTGTCGTCGAGGATGCGCCAGATCCTGTCCCTATGCGGACTGTTGGAGGTTGCCCGCGAGAGACTCTCTCGCAGAAGGCTGGCGAGTTCGCGCACGTACGGCAGCCGCAACATCGAATGGGGCACGTCGATTAGGTGAATTTCGACCCCACCACGCGACCGGGATCCCCACCCCATGGTCGTATCTTTTACGTAGTAGAACGGCTGCCTGGGGCGCTTAAACAGAGCCACCGGAGCGTCAAATCGGGGATTACTGAAGTCCCTTCCTGGCCAATAAGCCCTTTGCCAGGGGGTTACCGGCGGGAGCGAAAAAGGATGCAGGATTCGATCGAGCGTTCTGCGAAGACTGCGGGTCAGAGACTTGAGCCGGCGACGCGCCCCGGAACGGAGCAACTGGCGTGTCCTTTGATGATAGTAATGGATACGCCAAAGCCACCGGACATACGCGTTCTGCAGGACCCAGGTGTCAAAAACCGCGAATAAGCCAACGGTTTCGCCCTGGGCTTCCAACTCGAGAATCATTTGTTCGGCAATGTGAGCACCCGCGCACATGCCCCCTAGATAATAAGGTCCTGAAGGCTGGATGGAGCGCATACCTTCGATGTACGCAAGGGCGAGACTGCGCATATCCGTCAGTGAAATCGGCGAGTTTGGTGGAGCCACACGACGACGCGACTGTAGTTTATAGACCACCTGGGTGGTGCCCATCGCTTTCGCAAGGGCGGCATATCCGAGGGCGGTTGTGCCCGGCGATGCAACTGCGAAAAACGGTACACCATCTCCAGCTTGCACCGGCATCACAATGGGATCTGACTGGGCCTCGTTGCCGTCCCGCAGCAACTTTGCCATGGATTCGATAGTCGGAGCGCGGAAAAGAGCCGTCAACGGGATCTCGTGGCCAGTCTCCTTGGCAATGGCCGCCATAAGCTGAACAGCCAAAAGCGAATGCCCGCCAACGTCAAAAAAATTGTCGGTTACGCCAATCGCCTCGTTGTGCAGCACTTTTCTCCAAATCTTCGCAAGGGCGGCTTCGGTCTCATCACGCGGCGCAGTGATGGAAGTGCGTTGTGCCGCCAGTGGTTCGGGCAACGCTTGCCGATCGATCTTCCCATTGGGGGTCAGGGGAAACTTTGCCAGCACCGCGATCGCCTGCGGCACCATGTAGTCCGGCACTTCCTGCTTCAGATAGTCGCGCAGTTGCTCGCCCGTGACATTGCTGCCTTGCACCACGGCATAGCCCAACAGCCGTTTGTCGCCCTGCTCGTTCTCCCGCGCCAGTACCAGCGCCTGCTTCACTCCCGCATACCGCGCCAGCGCCGCTTCAATCTCTCCCAACTCGATCCGGAAGCCGCGTACCTTCACCTGATCGTCACCGCGTCCCAGAAACTCGATCTCGCCACCTTCCAGATACCGCGCCAGGTCCCCCGTCCGGTACATCTTGCAGGTACCGTCTGTGGAGTATGGATTTTCGATGAACCGTTCCGCCGTCTTCTCCGCCTGGTTCAGATACCCAGCCGTCACACCAGCTCCCGCAATGTAGAGTTCACCTCGCACTCCAACCGGTACCGGCTGTAGGTTCTGGTCGAGCACGTACACCTGCGTGTTCTGGATTGGCCGTCCTATTGGAATGCTAGAAAGCCGGTTGGATTTCCAACCGTAGCTTTTCAGCGTCAATGTGAGCGAGCCAACCGTCGTCTCCGTCGGACCGTAGTGGTTCAGAACCTCGCAGCTCGAAGGGAGTGCTTCGATCTTCTCGAGCAGCTTTGCCGTCAGCGTCTCGCCGCCAAAGACCAGATACTTCCGCGGCAGCAGCTTCTTAGCCTGTTCGGCCTCCGATTGCGTCTGTAGCAGCGCCGCCATATGCGAAGGCACGATCTTCAGCACATCGATGCCATACTTCGCCGCGTACTCGCCAAACCGCACGCCGTCGGTAGCCGTTTCATAGCCGATCACATGCAGCGTGCCGCCCGAGATCAGCGAGGGATAAATGCAGGTGTTCCCCAGGTCCGCCCCCAGCGTCGATACCGTCGCGAACTGCAGGCCTTCGGAATGCTTTGCCGCCTCCAGGCGTTTGCTAATGAAATCGGCGTAGTTGACCAAATTGCGATGCCGTACGGCCACGCCCTTCGGAACACCGGTGGAGCCGGAGGTGTAGAGCACATACACCAGATTCTCGGGAGTGGTTGTGCAGGATGGATTCGAAGTAGGTTCTCCGACCCATGGCTTAGGCTCGGCGTCGAGCACCAGTTTCGCGCCGGGAAACTCGGGAACCTGGAGGGATAATTTCGACTGGGTGAGTACCACGACGGCGCCTTCCATCTGCTGGCGCAAGCGCGCCGGAGGATTGTCTGGGTTCAGGGGCACATACGCCCCCCCGGCTTTCAGGATTGCCAGGACTGCAACCATGGTCTCGGCGGAGCGCTCCAAACACAGTCCCACCAGCTTGTCCGGACCGACTCCTTGCCGGCGCAGATAGTGCGCCAGCTGGTTGGCTCGAGCATTCAGTTGTTGGTAGGTGAAGGCCAGCTCACCACAGCGCACAGCCACGCGCTCTGGCGTTCGCTCGGCTTGAACCTCGAACAGCTGATGCAGACACTTCGCTGCCGGATACTCGGCTGCCGTCTTATTCCACTCCACCAGCAGTTGCTGGCGCTCAGCTTCAGAAAGCAGCGGTAGTTCGGAAACCTTGGCTTCGGCATTCGCCAGACCTGCCGCCAGCAGATTCTGATACCAGCCGGCAATGCGTTCGACCATCCCCCGTTCGAGCCGCGCCCCATCGTAATGAAACTCTAGCCCCACTCGCGGCCCCCGCCGCACCACCACCAGACGCAGTTTGAAGCGCTCGGCGAGCACGTGCATCCGCTCCGGCTCAAAGCTGAGCTCGCCGAATTGTTCACCTTCTCCTAAATCCACCGAGCTGAAGCTGAGTGGCAAGTCGGGGCTCTCGCCATCAACAATTTGGGTCCAGGAAAAAGCCTCCTGCCAATTGCGAGCCTCTTCGATGACGGAGCCGGCCTTTGCGGCCGCACTCCGGAATGTTGCTTGCGCATCAAGAGCGAAGCCCAACGGGAAGTTTCGGGCCAAAGGACCGAAGGCCGATGCGAGTTCTTCATATCGGCGGCCGTCAAATTCGCAGCCCAGAATGATTGTGGTTTCGGCGGTGAGTCTGGAGAGAAGCATGACCCAAGCACTCAGCAAGGCATGGTCCTGTGCGACTGTGGACGCAGCCGACTTACCAAGCTCGGAAGAAAGCTTTTCCGGGGCGGTAAGGCTCAAAACCTCCGGAGAAAACGATGCTGTTTCCTTGGTTTCAAAGGGTAGGGCCACTTTTTCAAGGGAAGGGAAGTCGATCGCTCGGCAAGTATCTATCCAGAACTTTCGCCCAGGCTTGGTTTCATCGCTGGCCAGCATCTCGTTCTGCCATTCGACGAGATCGGCATATTGCATTACGTCGTCGTTGTTTGCGTGGCCGGAGTATGTAAGCCCGATTTCGCGAGCGATATTCCTTAAAGTGGCAGTGTCGCCGAGGAAGCTGGGAAGGGTCAACACAAGCAGGTGCTCAGCGCCGTTGACTTCGAGTAGCAACACACGGAAACCGGAGTCCTGTTCGCCCCCACGCGCGTTCTCCCGCTCGATTCGCAAGACCCGTTCGAAATCTGCTGCTTCGAAGGCCGTGCTCTGGAATACAATTCGCGGCTCGTTGAGGATTACCTGAAACGGTAGTTTAACGCCGGACTGGCGACGCAGCACCGTGCGCAGTATTTCGTGATTGGAGACCACGCTGGTTATGGAGCGCGCGAGCTTAGCTCCATCACACTCGCCCCGGATCCGCACGCAAAGCTGGGCAGTGGCGGGAATGCCTTTCGCTATCTGCTGCCACGCACGTTCCTGTTGCGGGGAAAGCCGGAACGCCGCCGGTGCCATTGTAGAATTCGAAGCCATTCAGTTTGTGTCCCGAGCAATTTTTGCAGCTACCACCTGATCTGACACATTACTTTCGTCTACATATCCGCGACGCTTTCCACCAGATCTTCTTCAATTTTCCCCGTCCCGCCTTCTGGACCTTAACTTGTTCCGATTCGCGCCAATCCTTGTCGGCCTCGGCCGGCAATCCGCAAAGCGAGCTCAACCGCACTTCGCTTGCAACGGCGGACGTGGTCGCGGCCAGACGGCGTGGTCAGCGTACAGAGGCCTCGGCGCGGGTAAAGGTGAAGGTTACTGGTGGCAGAACCCGTCATAAAGGCAGCCAGTTCAGCGGCGAAGATCCGGCGTGACCATCCATCAAAAAATAATTATGGCGCATGGTCGGAAAAAAGGACGTGTTCCTCTTCACCCAGGCGAAGCAACTGAGCGCGCACCAGGGGGCCGCGACTGGCAGAGGCACAGATAACGTCCCGGGGACGACCCGTACGTGAGTTCCACCTTTCCAGCAGAGAGTCGTGGGCGACACCTCGTGGCGTGCGCCGACTTCGTTCAGACTTTTTTTACGGGCGGTCACATTCAAGCGGCCCCAGATGCGCAGGAACCATGGAATGAGATAAGAAGTTTTGCCCGGCAGTAGATGCTCCAGAAACCACAACCTCCGATGTGCGAAGGTGGTCGGAAAAACGTGCTGCGCAGCTGCCTCCGAGGCAACTTCGTGAAAATCGGGTGCCGTCTTCTCCGGACTCATCGTCGGTTCAGAAACCTTCAGGCAGCACTAGGGGGGAGGGAGCGAAATTATTGTAAACGTAAGCAGCTGGGATTTATCAAGAAAAATTTCCGAGCTATTGGAAGCTAGCGCTAACGCCACTCGCAGGATCCTACTTTGATGGGAACATCGCCGCTTGCGAAACGGATGCTGCAGAAGCGCGGCTATGACAAGAATGCTATGTCCGCGATCGGCGGATTTTCGACATGGACGACACCTCGAATTTCACAGCCGCCAAATCGAGGGCTTGATTTTTCCCATTCCGTGCTGCGGGAAGATTTACCACGATAATGCCGTTCACTGGATTCCGGGCGTGCTTCCGACGCACAGTGAAGCCGAGGAGGACGCTTCGCGCCGCCTCGGCTGCAGCAATGCATTGCAACGACTCACTGCACAGTCACCGCCGTACTCCCCGTGACACCATTCAACGTGGCGGAGATCGTCGAAATACCCGGGTTGGCCGTGGTGAGTTGGCCCTGTGAATTGATGACCGCGACGGAAACATCGGAAGAACTCCAGCTTGCTTGACCGGTGATTTTGGCAGTCGATTGATCACTGAAAGTCCCCGTCGCAATGTACTGTTGACCGGCTCCCAGGCTCAGCGTCGCGTTGGCTGGCGTCAGCGCGATCGAAACCAGGGTGGCGTTGGTCACGGTCAGAATCGCACTGCCCACCTGGCCGCCGAACGTGGCCGAAATGGTTGTCTGTCCTGGCGCCAAGGCGGTGGCCACTCCTTGGCTTCCAGTCGCCGTGCTGATGGTCGCCACTGAACCGGCAGAAGAAGTCCAGGTCACCACCGACGTGATGTCGAGCACGTTTCCGTCAGAGAAGGTGCCTTTTGCGGTGAAGCTTCCCCGAATCGACTGCGGCAGCTTGGTGCTGGCTGGCGTGACCTGAATGGAGGTCAGAGTCGAGCCTTCTACGATCAAGTTTGCCGTCGCGCTGATCGATCCCGATTGCACGGTGATTGTGACTGCGCCCGCTGATTCGCCCGTAGCGGTCCCCGATCCGCTGATAATGGCGATACTCGGGTCGGAAGAAGTCCAAGTCGCATTTCCGTTCACGGAATGCTGGCTGCCGTCGGAGTACGTGCCCATCGCGCTGTAACCGAGCGTTGCGGCAGGCGCCAGAATGGCGTTGGCCGGCGTCAGCGCGATCGAAACCAGGTTAGCGGAACTCACCGTCAGACTGGCCGAGCCAGTCGTAGTGCCGAGCGTGGCGTTGATACTGGTTGTCCCGGATGCGATGCCGGTTGCGGTTAAGAGTGACCCGCCGCCACTTCCCACGGTTGCAATGCTGGTGTTGCCAGACGTCCACTTACAAATCGAGGTGAGATCTTGACTGGTTGAATCACTGAAAAGTCCGGTGGCCGTGTAGCTCGCCTGTCCGCCGATCGGTACGGTTTGAGTTGCCGGCGCTACCGTAATGGAGGACAGCGTCGCAGCAGTCACATTCAACGGGATAGTCGCGCTCACTGATCCTAAAGTTGCCGTAACGTTTGTAGTGCCGGTCACCGTGCGTGGCTGCCCGGTGGCAACCCCACTGCTCGGGCCGATGGTGGCCACGGTCGTATCGGAGGATGTCCAGGTCACCTGACGCGTGAGATTTCGTGTGCTGCCATTGTTAAACGTTCCGGTAGCGGTGAACTGGATGGTCGTGCCCTGAGCGATGGAAGGACTCGACGGGGTGATCGCCAAAGAGGAGAGATTGGCGGCGTTCACGGTTAGAGGCGCGTTTCCTGTTACGTCCTCAAAGGACGCCGAGATCGTCGTGGTTCCGACATTGAAGGCGCTCGCCAGTCCGCTGACCGTGATCGAGGCGACCCCGGTTGCGGATGAATTCCACACGACCGAACCGGTGATGTTCTGCGTCGATGAATCCGAAAAAGTTCCCGTGGCCGTAAATTGCTGCGCTATTCCGATAGAGATGTTTGCATTTGCCGGGGTGACAACGATGGAGACCACTGTGGCTGAAGTCACAGTCAGCGTGGCCGAACCGGTCACGGAACCTGAGGTAGCGGAAATGGATGTGGTACCAGTGCTCAGGGCCTTTACCATTCCCAGTGTAGGAGCGGAACTGCTCACGGTCGCGACGGACGGGTTCGACGATGCCCAGGTCACATTGCCGGTTAGGTTCTGCGTGCTGCCGTCGTTGTAGGTGCCGGTCGCGATGAACTGTTCGCTGGTTGACGGCGCAACCGACAGAGTTGTTGAAGTGACGGCGATCGAGACCAGTGTGGTGGAAATCGTTAGGGTTGCGGTGCCGCTCACTCCGCTGGAGCTCGCGGAAATCGTGACGCTGCCGTGAGCTTTCGGAGTCAGCATCCCACTGGCATCCACCGTCGCGATGGAACTGTCCGATGAGGACCAACTGACCTTGCTGGTCAGATTTTGTGTGGTCCCATTGCTGTAGCCCCCGGTCGCGGTCAACTGTTCGGCGGTGCCCACGGTCACGTTCATGCTGGCCGCGGTAACCTGAATTCCGGAGAGCGCAGGAGGACTCGCGGTTCCGGTTCCCGAGCCTCCGCCACAGGCAGCCAAAACGCTAAGGCTCGCGACCACAAAAGCGAAAAATGTACTTCTCATGATCCAGTGCTCCCTTGCGAAAGAGTCGGCTACTCACCATGAGCAAGGCTTGCGCCATATAGGGAAGCCAAGGCCGCACGTTTTCAGCAGCTTGGACTGTGTGTTGTGCGAGGCGGGAGGAGCGACGGAAATCTTTTCGCCAGGTAACGGAACCCACGTTCCTCAAAATGGACTAATCACACGGGGCATTCTTTGTTACCCGCAGATTACAAAAGTACCAGGCGGCCGCGGGGAGGGTAACGTATCAAGCGAAACTTCATGCCGGAGAAACCGACATTCACCAACGGTCATCGTCCGCTGGGGCGTAGCAGGGTATGCACCAACAGTTCGTGAGCACCCATGCACACGACGCGCAGCCCAGATTCCACCAGAGTAGAATGTAGTTCTGCTGAGGAGGAATCATGAAGAAGCTCCTGTTCGTTCTAGTGGTGCTACTTGTTGCACAGCTGAGTTTTGCCGTCGAAGACATCAAAGAAGTAGACAGGATTAAGGACTCAGGAACTGTCCTCAAGGAAATTCTGGGCATCCCAGATGACATTCCTAAGGATCTGCTCGACCGCGCCGAATGCGTGATTGTGCTCCCCTCGGTCAAGAAGCTGGCGATCGGAATCGGCGGCAGTTACGGACGCGGCGTGATGGTGTGCCGAACGGGGCAGCATTACACCGGCGGTTGGGGTGCTCCGGCGATGTATGCTCTCGAGGGCGGAAACATCGGTTTCCAACTCGGTGGTCAAGCTACGGATTTTGTTCTTCTGGTTATGAACCCACGGGGTGCTGAATCTCTGATGGGCAGCAAAGTGAAACTGGGGGCTGATGCTGCGGCCGCTGCCGGTCCCAAGGGCCGCGATACCACAGCCGCCACCGACGTCGCCATGCGAGCAGAGATTCTTTCCTACTCCCGTTCCCGGGGCTTGTTTGCCGGTGTGTCTCTCGAAGGATCAACGCTGCGTCCGGATACCGGGGCCAATGAGAAGCTCTATGGGAAGAAGCTGACCGCGAAAGAAATTCTCCGCGAAGGCAAAGTCGGAACGCCCGCCGCCGCCCACGACCTGGATGCTGAATTGACGAAAGCTTCCCCCAAGAACCTTTCGGATCCGAAATCACTGGAATAGCCGATTTCGAATCCTGTCCGGCAAGCAGATTGGCGCAAGGTGAGCCGCGCGAAGCAAGGCCAAACGGATACGCCAGCCTGGGGGTTTGGAAAGAACCCCGGCATACGGGCTGGCTACCCGGTCTTGGCCAGCGTCTTTAGCGACTGCTCGTAGGGAGCCCGTGCAATCCCACGCTCGGTGACGATCGCCGTCACGTACTTCGCCGGGGTCACGTCGAAAGCAGGATTTTCAACGCCTACTCCTTCCGGCGTGACCAACTTGCC
>Ga0068854_100002641_pt1 | contig 11109 bp, 10 predicted proteins | sample KBSCornC42_FD_66590 | JGI IMG/M metagenome (GOLD analysis project Ga0068854, IMG submission 66590) | Corn rhizosphere microbial communities from Kellogg Biological Station, Michigan, USA - KBS Corn C4-2 | ecosystem: Host-associated > Plants > Roots > Rhizosphere > Soil ... | reverse complement strand
GTGCCGCGGTACGTCGCGCTGCTCGGCTCGATCAATGTCGGCGGCAACCAGCTGAAGATGGCCGATCTCAAGGCGACGTTGGAGAAGCGTGGCTTCGCCAACGTCGCCACGGTCGTCGCCAGCGGCAACGTGCTGTTCGATCACACCAGGGCGGGTGACGCCAGGCTGGAACGCGAGATCGCCGACGCGGTCAAAGAGGAGTTCGGCATCGACACCTTTGCGGCGGTTCGGACCAAAAGTGAGCTTGCGGACGCGCTCGAGGAGAGTCCGTTCGCCGGCAAGGGCGAGGACAAGTTCGTCCACGTCCATTTCCTCGAAGGCCAGCCGAGCCAGGCGAAATTCGCCCAGCTTGCCGCCGACCACGAAGGCCGCGGGCGCGAAAAGCTTGCCGCGGGCACCCGGGCGCTGCACATCGATTATGTCGACGGGGTCGGCAGCAGCAAGCTGACTGCCGCCTTCGTCGCCCGGCGTCTCGGCAGCCGCGGCACCGCGCGCAACGTCCGCTCGATCCAGCGGATCATCGAGAAGTTCGACTGATGCCCCGCCAGCAATCCACGCCCGAAACGCGATCGGTCCGCCTGCTCAAGGTCGGCGAGCAGGTCCGTCACGTGCTGTCCGAACTGCTGACCCGGCAGCAGGTCCACGACGATACCCTCAGCGCGCATTCGGTCTCGGTCACCGAGGTTCGGATGAGCCCGGACTTGCGCCACGCGACGGCGTTCGTGAAGCCGCTGCTCGGCGAGGACGAGGAGGCCGTGCTCAAGGCGCTGCGGACCAACACCGCGTTCTTCCAGCGCGAGGTGGCGAGCCGGCTCAAGCTGAAGTACGCGGCGAAGCTCAAGTTTCTCTCGGATGAGAGCTTCGACGAGGCGGCGCGGATCGATGCCTTGCTGAGCGATCCGAAGGTCGCCCGCGACCTCGGCCCGCGCGAGAGCTGATGGCCAAGCTCTATTTCTACTACGCGAGCATGAACGCGGGGAAATCGACCACGCTGCTCCAGGCCGACTTCAATTACCGCGAGCGCGGCATGGCGACGATGCTGTGGACCGCGGCGCTCGATGACCGTGGCGGCGGCAACGCCATCGAAAGCCGCATTGGTTTGCACATGGACGCGCACCGCTTCGATCCCGGCACCGACTTGTGGGATCACGTCGCCGCCGCGCACCGCGTGGAGCCGCTGGCCTGCGTGCTGGTCGACGAGGCGCAGTTCCTTGCCCCTGACCAAGTCTGGCAGCTTGCTCGGTTGGCCGACGAGTGTGACATCCCGGTGCTGTGCTACGGTCTGCGAACGGACTTTCAGGGCGAGCTGTTTCCCGGATCGGCCACGCTTCTGGGCATCGCCGACGCCCTGATCGAATTGAAAGCGGTGTGCCACTGCGGGCGCAAGGCGACGATGAACCTGCGGGTCGATGGAGAGGGCGCGGCGGTGCGGGAGGGGGCGCAGACCGAGATCGGCGGCAACGACCGCTACCTCGCGCTTTGCCGACGGCATTTCCGCGAGGCGCTGGCGGGATAGCCCGCCGCGTCCTATCTCATTGACCATGGACGGACCGCTTTACCAGGCCGCGGCGCTGATCGTGCCGCTGATCTTCGCCATCGTCTTCCACGAAGTCGCCCACGGCTGGGTCGCCAACCTGCTCGGCGACCCGACCGCCAAGGAGCGCAAGCGTCTGAGCCTCAATCCGCTGCGCCACGTCGATCCGGTGGGCACGCTTCTGGTGCCCGGGTTCCTGTGGCTTACCACGCACACCTCCTTCGGCTGGGCCAAGCCGGTCCCGGTGATCAAGCAGCGGCTGCGCAACCCGCGCTTCGGAATGATGGCGGTGGCGGCCGCTGGGCCGGGGACCAATCTGCTGCTGGCGGTAGTCGGCGCGGTCCTGCTCGGCCTGCTGGTCCGTAGCGTCGGTGGTGCCGCACCGAGCGAGACGGCGAAATTCATCGGCCTCAACCTCAACAACTTCCTGATGATCAATATCTTCCTGGCTTTGTTCAACCTGCTGCCGATCCCGCCGTTCGACGGCTCGCACATCGTCGAGGGCGCGTTGCCTCGCCGCGCGGCGGCGGTGTACGACAGACTGCGCCCGCTAGGGTTTGTGCTGGTCATCGTCCTGCTGGTGGTGATCCCGCAGTTCTTCCCCCAGGCAAGCATCATCCAGCGGTTCGTGCTGCCGCCGGTCGAATGGCTCGGCGGTCACTATTTCGCGCTGGCCGAGGCCGTGGCGCGGTCCTGAGCCATTGCCGCACGGCTGGATCATTCTCGACAAGCCGGTCGGGCTCGGCTCGACCCAGGCGGTCGCCGCGGTCAAGCGCAACTTGCGGGCGGCGGGCCACGGCAAGGTCAAGGTGGGCCACGGCGGCACGCTCGATCCGCTGGCGAGCGGAGTGCTGCCGATCGCGCTGGGCGAGGCGACCAAGCTCGCCGGGCGGATGCTGGAGGCGAGCAAGGAATACGAGTTCACGGTCCAATTCGGGCGGGAAACGGATACTCTCGATCTGGAAGGCGAGGTTGTCGCCGAGAGCGAATGGCAGCCCGGTTTCGGTGCCGTCGAAACCGTCATCGAGCGGCAATTCCTCGGTGAGATTGAGCAGATACCGCCCGCGTACTCAGCTCTCATGGTAAAAGGGCAGCGCGCGTACGACAGAGCGCGCGCGGGCGAGAGAGTCGAATTGGAGCCACGGAAGGTGAAGGTTGGTCCGTGGCGTTGCATCGCCGAGGGCTTCGTCGGCGAGCGGGACTCAAGCGAACAGTTTGCCACGCTGGCTGTGGAAGTCTCCAAGGGCACCTACATCCGCAGCCTTGCCCGCGACATTGCCCACGCGCTCCGGACGGTCGGCCACGTCACTCACCTTCGCCGTACCCGCGCCGGGCCGTTCTCGCTCGGGCAGGCCATTTCGCTGGACAAACTGAACGCCATCGGCCAAGGGGCCGCGCTTGAGAACGTACTCTTGCCGCTGGAGGCAGGGCTGGACGGCATCCCGGCTCTCGATCTCGGCCCGGAACAGGCGAGGGCGGTCCGACAGGGCCGGGTTCTGACCGGGCTGGACTTGCCGGACGGGGTCTGCTGGGCGCGAAGCGGTGGAACTCCGCTGGCGTTGCTGCAGATCGCAACCGGCGAAGCCAGGGTCCTGCGGGGCTTCAATCTAGCCGATGCCGCGGAGTGAAACGAATGTCGGTTACCGCCGAGAAGAAGACCAGCATCATCGAAGACAACGCCCGCGCCAAGGGCGATACCGGTTCCCCCGAAGTGCAGGTGGCGATCCTCACCGAACGGATCAACAACCTCCAGGGCCACTTCAAGGACCACCACAAGGACAACCACTCGCGCCGCGGCCTGCTGCAGATGGTCAACAAGCGCCGCAGCCTGCTCGACTACCTCAAGAAGAAGGATGTCGAGCGCTACAACGCGCTGATCGCGAAGCTCGGTCTCCGCAAGTAATCCGAAGCGGCCCTTCAGCGGGCCGCTTCGCATATCGGGGCGCCTCGCATTTCGGCGAGGAGCCTATGGGGCGCAACCAGCCCCGCACCGGACCGGGACGGCATCCCCGGCTAGCGAACCCCGCGCCGCAATAGGGCCGCGCGGGCACAAGGAAACCCAATGTTCGATACCAAAAGCGTAAGCATGGAGTGGGGCGGAAAGACCCTCACTCTGGAAACCGGGCGGATCGCCCGCCAGGCCGACGGCGCGGTTCTCGCGACCTACGGCGAGACCGTGGTGCTGTGCGCCGTCACCGCCGCCAAGTCGGTCAAGGAAGGGCAGGACTTCTTCCCGCTCACCGTCCACTACCAGGAAAAGTTCTTCGCCGCGGGGCGCATCCCGGGCGGCTTCTTCAAGCGCGAACGCGGCGCGACCGAGAAGGAGACGCTGGTCTCCCGCCTGATCGACCGTCCGGTGCGCCCGCTGTTCCCGGAAGGGTTCTACAACGAGATCAACGTCATCGCACAGGTGCTGAGCTATGATGGCGAGACCGAGCCCGACATCGTCGCGATGATCGCCGCTTCGGCCGCGCTGACCATCTCCGGCGTGCCGTTCATGGGCCCGATCGGCGCCGCGCGCGTCGGCTATGTCGACGGCGGCTACACGCTCAATCCGCGCCAGCCCGAAGCCGCCGACGGCGCGCTCGACCTCGTCGTCGCCGCCACCGGCAACGCCGTCATGATGGTCGAATCCGAAGCAAAGGAGCTTTCGGAAGAGGTCATGCTGGGCGCGGTGCTGTTCGCCCACGACGAGATCAAGAAGGTCGTCAACCTGATCGTCGACCTGGCCGAGAAGGCCGCCAAGGACCCGTGGGAAGTCGCGCAGGCCGACAACGCGGCAATGAAGGCGGAGATCAAGGGTCTGATCGGCGCCGACGTCGCCAAGGCTTATGCCACGACGGACAAGTCGGCACGGCGCGAGGCGCTGGAAGTCGCGCGGCAGAAGGTCAAGGATCACTATGCCGACCGCGACGGCCAGACCGCGATGACGGCGATCAAGCTGACCAAGAAGGTCGAGGCCGACGTCGTCCGCGGCGCCATCCTCAAGGACGGCAAGCGCATCGACGGGCGCAAGACCGACCAGGTCCGCCCGATCGAAAGCCAGGTCCATCTGCTCCCGCGCGCGCACGGTTCGGCGCTGTTCACCCGCGGCGAGACCCAGGCGATCTGCACCACCACGCTCGGGACCAAGGACGCCGAGCAGATGATCGACGGGCTCGAGGGCCTGTCCTACTCCAACTTCATGCTGCACTATAACTTCCCGCCCTATTCGGTCGGCGAAGTCGGCCGCTTCGGGGCGCCCTCGCGCCGCGACACCGGCCACGGCAAGCTCGCCTGGCGCGCGCTGCGCGCGGTGCTGCCGACGAAGGAGGAGTTCCCCTACACGATCCGCGTGGTCTCGGACATCACCGAGTCCAACGGCTCGTCATCGATGGCCACGGTGTGCGGCGGCAGCCTCGCGCTGATGGACGCCGGCGTGCCGATCAAGCGCCCGGTCAGCGGCATTGCCATGGGTCTGATCCTCGAAGGCTCGGACTTCACCGTGCTGTCGGACATCCTCGGCGACGAGGATCACCTCGGCGACATGGACTTCAAGGTTGCGGGTACGTCCGAGGGCATCACCACGATGCAGATGGACATCAAGGTCGCCGGCATCACCCGCGAGATATTCGAGGCGGCGCTCAACCAGGCGAAGGCCGGGCGCGCGCACATCCTCGGCGAGATGACCAAGGCGCTGGGCTGCGCCCGAACCGAGCTGTCCGAGCATGCCCCGCGGATCGAGACGCTGCAGATCGACAAGTCGAAGATCCGCGAAGTCATCGGCACCGGCGGCAAGGTGATCCGCGAGATCGTCGCCGAGACCGGCGCCAAGGTCGACATCGACGACGAGGGCCTGATCAAGATCAGCAGCAGCGATCTGTCGCAGATCGAGGCGGCGCGGGCGTGGATCCTCGGCATTGTCGAGGAGCCCGAGGTCGGCAAGATCTACGACGGCAAGGTCGTGACGATCGTCGATTTCGGCGCGTTCGTGAACTTCATGGGCGGCAAGGACGGCCTCGTCCACGTCTCGGAAATGAAGAACGAGCGGGTCGAGAAGCCGACCGACGTGGTCAGCGAAGGCCAGGCTGTGAAGGTCAAGGTGCTCGAGGTTGACCCGCGCGGCAAGGTCCGCCTGTCGATGCGGCTGGTCGACCAGGAAACCGGGGAGCCGATCGAGGACACCCGCCCGCCGCGCGAGCCGCGCGGTGATCGTGGCGACCGTCGTCCGGGCGGTCGCGGCGCGGATCGTGACCGGGGCCCGCGGCGTGACGGCGACCGCGGCCCGCGCCGCGACGGCGGCGACCGTAGCCCGCGGCGTGACCGCGACGACAATCGTGGCGATCGGGGCCCGCGCGAAGAGCGTGGTGGCGGCGATCCCGATCACATGCCGGCGTTCCTCAAGCAGGACGACTGAGTCGCCCGCCTGAGATCGCACGAGGGGCCGTGGGAGCGATCCCGCGGCCCTTCGCGTTTCCGGAGCCACCATGATCCCGCGCGTTCATCTCGCCACTGCCCACGCGCCCGATGGCGAGGAGCTGCGGCTCTATTCGCACGACCGCGACTTCATGATCCTTCTCCGCCGCGACGACCTGATGAGCACGCGCATGCGCGGCTCGGAGGAGGCGCTGGCGGTCGAGACAATCAAGCGCATGGCCGGGCGTCCGGCGCCTCGCCTGCTGATTGGCGGATACGGCCTGGGCTTCACCTTGCGCGCGGCACTGGGCGCGCTCGGACCCGACGGCCATGTCACGGTGGCGGAGCTTGTCCCCGAAATCGTCGAGTGGGCGCGCGGTCCGATGGCCGAGCTCACCGCCGGCTGCCTGGACGACCCGCGGGTCGAGCTGCGGATCGGCGACGTCGCCGAGACCATCGCGTGGAGCGAGCACGGCTTCGATGCGATTCTGCTCGACGTCGACAACGGTCCGGACGGGTTGGTCCAGGCAGGCAACGACCGGCTCTATTCGGCCGCCGGTCTCGCCGCGGCAAAGCGCGCATTGCGACCCGGCGGAATTCTCGCAGTATGGTCGGCGCGGCCCGATGCCGGGTTCACCCGAAGGCTGCGCGGGGCCGGGTTCACCGTCGAGGAAACGTCGGTCGCGGCCCGCCCCAACGGCAAAGGCCCACGCCACGTCATCTGGTTTGCCCGTTTACCGCAGCGCTAGGCGAATCAGCAAGGCGACGACCCCGACGGTCGCCACACCGACGAGCCACAACGCGACGAACCAGGCCAGCCTGCGCGCGATCAATGGTATCCCTCGGTGCCGACTTTGCCGCGAAACACCCAGTACGACCACCCGGTATAGCCGAGGATCAAGGGCACGATGACCGCAGCTCCGACGAGCATGAACGCCTGGCTCCGCTCGGGCGCGGCGGCGTCCCAAATCGTCACCGAGGGCGGGACGATGTGCGGAAAGATCGAGACGCCAAGCCCGGCCATGCCGAGCGCGAACAGTCCCAGGGCGCTCAGGAACGCCCGCGCCGCCTTGCGCTTGGCCAGCGCTCGCAACAGGTTGAGGAAGGCGAGGCCGGTCAGGATTGGCACCGGCGCGACGAACCAGATCAACGGCACGCTGAACCAGCGCGCGAAGTAGGCGGGAAAGAGAAAGGGTGTCGCCAGGCTCACCGCGGCCATCAACGCCGCCACCGCAAACGCCGCCAACCGGGCGAAGCGGTAGCCGTGGTCCTCGGCGCGGCCCTCGGTCTTCAGCGCCAGCCAGCAGGCCCCGAGCAGGATGTAGCCGACCGCCGTGCCGGCGCCGGTCAGCAGCGAGTAGGGCGATAACCAGTCGAGCCAGCCTCCGGCATAGGCGCGGTTGGCCACTTTCACTCCCTGGATCAAGGCGCCGAGGATCACGCCTTGCGCGAGCGCAGCGGTCAGCGAACCGGCGAAGATCGCAAAGTCCCAGAACTTGCGGTGCCGCGCGTCGCGCCAGCGGAACTCGAAGCCGGTGCCGCGAAAGATCAGTCCCAGCAACATGGCGATGACCAGCGGATAGGTCGCCGGCATGACGATCGCGTAAGCTAGCGGGAACGCCGCAAACAGTCCGCCGCCGCCGAGCACCAGCCAGGTCTCGTTGCCGTCCCACACCGGCGCGACCGAGTTCAACGCCTGGTCGCGTTCCTCGCCGTCGGCCAGTGCGGGGAGGAGGATGCCGATGCCAAGGTCGAACCCGTCCATCACCACGTACATGAACACCGCGAAGGCGATGATGAACGCCCATGCGATGGCGAGGTCCAGTGCAACGCTCACTGCGCGGTCCCGCGTTGCGCGCCTTGCGCCGGGCCGGGGACGATCCCGGCGGTGCGGATCGGGGCCCGTCCCTCTTGCGCGGTCAGGTCGCGCTCCTGCGGGTGCGGCGGGTCGGCCATCAGTCGCAGCACGTACCAGAGGCCTATCCCGAACACCGCGAAATAGACGACCGCGAACGCCGCGAGCGAAGTCGCGACCGCAGGAGTGGCGAGCGGACTGGCGCTTTCGGCGGTGCGCAGCAGTCCGTAAACGGTCCACGGCTGGCGCCCGACTTCGGTCGTCACCCACCCGGCGATCACTGCGACGAACCCCGCCGGCCCGAGCGCCAGCGCCAGCCAATGCAAAGCCCGCCAGTCGAAGAGCCGCTTTCGAAGGCGGGCAACCAGGCTCCACAGGCCCAGCGCGAAGATCGCGAAACCAAGGCCGACCATGATCCGGAACGACCAGAACACGATCGCCACGGGCGGCTGGTCTTCGCGCGCCACGCTATCGAGCCCGGCGAGCGGCGCGTCCGGATCGTGCTTGAGGATCAGCGAGGAGGCCTTGGGCAGTTCGACGGCGTAGCGCACAGTCTGCGCATCCTGGTCGGGCCAGCCGAACAGGATCAGCGGCGCGCCCTTCGGGTGGCTCTGGAAGTGCCCCTCCATGGCCATGATCTTGGTCGGCTGGTGCTCGAGCGTGTTGAGCCCATGCTGGTCGCCGGCGAGGATCTGGATCGGCGCGACCAGCGCCGCCATCCACATCGCCATCGAGAACATCGTCCGTGCTTGCGGGGTGTCGCGCCGCTTGAGCAAGTGCCACGCCCCGACGCCGCCCACCGCCAGCGCGGTGGTCAGATACGCGGCAATTACGGTGTGGACGAAGCGGTAGGGAAAGCTGGGGTTGAAAATGATGTCCAGCCAGCTCGGCCCGGGCAGGAACTGGCCTTGTGGCCCAATCTCATACCCGGCCGGGGTCTGCATCCAGCTGTTGGCGGCGAGGATCCAGAACGCCGAGATCGCCGTCCCCGTCGCCACCAGACAGGTCGCCGCGAAGTGCAGGCCCTTGCCGACTTTGTTCATACCGAACAGCATGACGCCCAGGAACCCGGCCTCGAGGAAGAACGCGGTCAACACCTCGTAGGCCATCAGCGGGCCGATCACCCCGCCGGCCTTGTCCGAAAACACCGCCCAGTTGGTTCCGAACTGGTAGGACATGACCACGCCCGAAACGACGCCCATCGCGAACACCACCGCGAAAATCCGCAGCCAGTAGCGGTAGAGGTCGAGGTACTTGTCCTCGCGCTTGAGCAGCCACAACCCCTCGAGCACCGCGAGGTAGCTCGCCAGGCCGATGGTGAAGGAGGGAAAGACGAAGTGGAAGCTGACCGTGAAGGCGAACTGGGCACGGGCCAGCAGCAGGGCGGTCGGGTCAACCATCGCTGGCCCACTGCCTAGCGCAATCCGCCGCCCGTCGCGCGTGCAATCTGCGCACGCGAGGTTGCACTTTCGGCTGTGCCCGACAGAGTGCGGGACAGGGAGGGCGCGGAATGGATCGCAGCAGGCTAAAGTCGATCCTCGCCGGGTCGGCAGGCAATCTGGTCGAATGGTATGACTGGTTCGCCTACGCCTCGTTCGCGATCTATTTCGCGCCGGTGTTCTTTCCGAAGGGCGACCCGACCGCGCAGTTGCTGAGCACCGCGGCGGTGTTCGCGGTGGGCTTCATCGTCCGCCCGATCGGGGCCTACGCGATGGGCCGCTATGCCGACCATGCCGGGCGGAAAGCCGGGCTGACGCTGTCGGTGGCGCTGATGTTCGGCGGCTCGATGCTGCTCGCGCTGGCGCCGACTTACGCCCAAGCCGGCGTCGCCGGACCGGTGGCGCTGGTGGTCGCGCGGATGCTCCAGGGGCTTTCGCTGGGCGGTGAGTACGGGGCCAGCGCGACCTACCTGTCGGAGATCGCGCCGCGCAAGAACCGGGGCTTCTGGGCGAGTTTCCAGTACATGACGCTGTGCGGCGGGCAGCTTTGCGCGATCGCCGTGGCGGTGGTGCTCCAGGCCTTCCTCAGCGAAGCCGAGTTGACCGCGTGGGGCTGGCGGGTGCCGTTCCTGATCGGAGCGTTGCTCGCGCTCGCGGTTTACCTCCTCCGCCGGAACATGGCCGAGACGCAGAGCTTCCAAAACCTCGCCCAGGATCGCCCGCGTTCGACCGCGCGGATGCTGTGGGCCGAGCACCGGCGCGAGACGATCCTCGTCGCGATGCTCTCGGCCGGCGGCGGTTTGGGGGCCTACACCTACACCAGCTACATGCAGAAATACCTGTTCAACTCGGTCGGCTTCTCCAAGGCCACCGCGACTTACATCGTCGCTGCCGGCCTGCTGTGGTTCACCGCGATGCAGCCGGTGTTCGGCGCGCTCGCCGATCGCTTCGGGCGCAAGCCGATGCTGCTCCTGTTCGGCATCGGCGGGGCGGTTGCCGCGATCCCGTTCTTCTTCGCGATGGAGCGGGTGAGCTCTCCCGTCGCCGCGGCGCTGCTGCTGCTGATTCCGCTGACCCTGCAGTCGGGCTACAGCGCCAACAACGCGCTGGTGAAGGCCGAACTGTTCCCCGCCCACATCCGCGGCCTTGGCGTCGCGCTGCCCTACGCGATCGGCAACGCGCTGTTCGCCGGCACGGTCGAGGTGGTCGCGCTGGGGCTGAAGGACGCGGGCGTCGAGCGCCTGTTCTACGCCTACGTCGCCCTGATCATCGCGATGGCAGGCGTGGCGACCTGGCTGCTGCCGGAGACCCGCCACACAAGCCTGATCGTCGAGGACTAGCGAAGGCCGTTAGCGAACCCTGGGCCCTCCAAAGGGCAGCGGCGGCGGGGGCCGGCGATGGCCGCGCGGCAGCTGCGCCTGGTAGGCGCGGCCGCAGTGCTCGACGCAGTAGGGAAACCCAGGGTTCACCTTGTCGCCGCAGAAGTGGAAGTCGGGCTCGCCCGGGTGGCCCATCGGCCAGCGGCATATACGGTCGTTGAGGTCGAGCAGACCGGTCTTGTCGGCGATCTCCGGGCTCGGCTTGGCCGGAACCAGCCGCCGCGGCGGAGCCGGCGGGATCGGCGCCTGCTGATCGCCCGGACCCTGGCGGAGGAACCCGCCGGGCCCGACGGAGACGATCCGCTGCTGGCTCGATGGGGGCTGCGGTACGGTCGGGGTCGCATACGTGGGAGTCGGCGTGGGGGCCGGCGCGGCGGCGGGCGCCGGCGCGGGCCGCGGAGCAGCGGTCTTGGGAGCAACCGGCTTGGCCGCGGCCGCAACGGGCTTGGCGGCGGGAGCCGGCTCGGGCTTGTCGTTGGGCTTGACCGGGCTCGGCCGTGCCTTGAG
>Ga0068854_100002637_pt1 | contig 11114 bp, 5 predicted proteins | sample KBSCornC42_FD_66590 | JGI IMG/M metagenome (GOLD analysis project Ga0068854, IMG submission 66590) | Corn rhizosphere microbial communities from Kellogg Biological Station, Michigan, USA - KBS Corn C4-2 | ecosystem: Host-associated > Plants > Roots > Rhizosphere > Soil ... | reverse complement strand
AGCGTGTAGCGCGTCACCGTCTCAGCGGATTTCGTTCCGTACGGAACGCGGGCCGAATCGCCGAGGTAGATGAGAGGGTGGTGGGGGAGGGCGCGGGCGATTTCGCGGAAGACGGTTAGCCCGCCGACGCCGGAGTCGAAGATTCCGATTGGTGAGGCAGGGGGTGAAGCAGGGGCGAGGGACGAGGGATGAGGGGAGCGGGTTCTGGTGGCCATGGCACTAGCGATGCGCAGGAGCAGGCGCTGCAGCTTGCGAAAGCACAGACAGGAGTGTCTGTGCCACACCGGCTTTCGCCGGTATCAGCATCCGGGCAAATTCGGCAGGATCAATGTGGCACAGACACTCTTGTCTGTGCTGGTGAGGCTCGGGAGAGCTGAGAAGATCGACGCGCCGGCGAGCCGCCGGCGGTCCAGCCGCCGAGCCGGCGGCGCTCCGTGGCTCGGGACTTGTCCCTGGTCCCTCGTCCCTCATCCCTGCTTCTCACCCTCGTCCCTGCCGTCCGCAGCCGCCATGGCGCCGCCGCCTTCGCGCTTGATGTTGTATTGCTCGATCTTCTTGTACAGGTTCGAGCGCGGTGTATCGATGGCCTCGGCGGTCTTGGAAACGTTCCAGCCGTTCTCGCGCAGTTTGGCGAGGATGAAGGCCTTCTCAGCTTCGTCCTTGAAATCCTGCAGCGTGGCCAGGCGCATGGCCGAGGAGATGATGTCGGCGGCGGCGCGGAAGAATTCGGCGGGGAGGTCGGTGATGTCGATCGTGTCGGACGGCACCATGATCACCAGCCGCTCGATCATGTTGCGCAGCTCGCGCACGTTGCCGCGCCAGGCCGCGTCCTGCAATGCTTTTTGTGCGGCCGTTGCGAATTTCTTCGCGGCACGGTTGTACTGCGCGGAAAAGAGCGTCGCGAAATGCTGGGCGAGGAGCGGAATGTCGTCCTTCCGCTCGCGCAGCGGCGGCGTGCGGACGGGGATGACGTTCAGCCGGTAGAAGAGATCCTCGCGGAAACGGCCGGCGCGGATTTCTTCGGTGAGATCCTTGTTCGTCGCCGCGATCACGCGCACATCGACTTTGATGACGGTGGCCGAACCGACGGGCTCGACTTCCCCCTCCTGCAGCACGCGCAGCACCTTGGCCTGCGTGCGCAGCGACATGTCGCCGATCTCGTCGAGGAAGATCGTGCCGCCGTCCGCGGCCACGAACTTGCCGGTCTGTTTGCGGACCGCGCCGGTGAACGATCCCTTTTCATGTCCGAACAACTCCGACTCGATCAACTCCTCGGGGATTGCCGCGCAGTTGACCTGGATGAACGGCTGCGCGGCGCGCGAGGAGCGGCGATGGATCTCGCGCGCGACGAGCTCCTTGCCGGTGCCCGACTCGCCGGTGATGAGGACCGTCGCTTTTGTCGGTGCGGCCAGCTCGATCTGCGACTTGAGCTCCTTCATCGAAGCCGACTCGCCGACGAGCTGGTAGTCGCGCGCCTCGCGTTCGCGCAGTTCGCCGACTTCCTCCTCCAGCTTCTGCTGGCGGACGGCGTTGCGAACGGAAAGCAGCAGCTTGTCGCGGTTCAGCGGCTTCTCGAGGAAGTCGAACGCGCCGCGCTTCGTGCACTCGACGGCGGTGGAGATGTCGCCGTGTCCGGAGACCATGATCACCGGCGACGGCACGTGCTGCTCTTTCAGATTCTCGAGGACTTCGATGCCGTCGAGCACGGGCATCTTGATATCGAGGAGGATGGCGTCGTATGGCGCCGCGGTGCGCGTGGCTTTGTCGATGCCGTCCTGGCCGGACCGCGCCTCATCGATGCGGTAGCCCTCGTACTCCAGCGTCATCCGGATCGCTTCGCGGATCGCCGTTTCATCATCGATGACAAGAATTCGGAACGCCATTCAAGTACCTCGCTCGTGCATGAGTCCGGCCAATTGTATGGGGGGCGTAGTGCGGGCGTCTCGCCTGCACCCGCTGGGCGTCCTCGCCCGGCGGGAGTTTTTGTGATGCTTGCGTAGCCGTTTTGTATGTTCACAGAAACCACAGTCGGGCGAGACGCCACGACGGATGCAGGCGAGACGCCCGCACTCCGCTACAATCCGCGCCGCTATGGACGTCACGATTACTCGGGAACCGAAGGTTGCGAAGGCGGATCATCTTTTTGTGTTGATCGCCGAGGGGAGTAAGCCGGATGTCGCCGTTGCGGCGAAGGCGATGCAGGCGATTGCGGCGGCGGGGTTTGCTGGACGCGCGGACGAAACGCTGAGCACCGTCGCGGGCGAGCCGAAGAAGATCACGCTGGTCGGCGTCGGCAAAGCGGAGTCGTTCACGATTCGCGGACTGCGCACGGCGATTTACAGCATCGCCAAGATGGCGAAGAAGGGACGCGACGCGAACATCATCGTCGTCCTGCCGATCGCCGTTCCGAAACTTGGCGCCGAGGACACCACGCGCGTCGCGGCTGAAGCGCTGGCCGCGTCCGACTACAAATACGACGTCTACATCACGAAGTCAGACGACAAGCCGATCCCGATCCGCGCGGCGCTCGTTCCGCCGGAGAGCATCGATGCGAAGCGCGCGAAACAGCTCGATGACGAAGCGAAAGCGATCGCGACCGGCGTGCGCACCGTGCGCGACCTCGGCAATGGTCCCGGCAATCTCGTCACGCCGACGTTCATCGGCCAGCGCGCCGAGGAAGTGGCCAAAGGCGCCGGTATCAAGTGCACCGTTTATGGGCGGCGCGAGATTGAGAAGATGAAGATGGGCGGGCTGCTGGCCGTCAATCGCGGATCGATCGAAGAGCCGCGTTTCATCGTCCTCGAGTATGCGCCCCGCAAAGCGAAAAAACATGTGGCGCTGGTCGGCAAGGGCATCACCTTCGACTCCGGCGGCATCTCCATCAAGCCGTCCGAGAAGATGGAGGAGATGAAGTTCGACATGTGCGGCGCGGCGGCCGTGATCGGCACGATTCAGGCGGCGGCCATGCTGGCGCTGCCGATCCGCGTGACCGGCATCGTCGCGTCGACCGACAACCTGCCGAGCGGCAGCGCGTACAAGCCGGGCGACATCATCACCACCAGCAGCGGCAAGACGGTCGAGGTCGTGAATACCGACGCCGAGGGGCGCATGATTCTGAGCGACGCATTGCATTACGCGTCCGAATTGAAGCCCGACCACATCATCGATTACGCCACGCTGACCGGCGCGTGTGTCGTCGCGCTCGGCAGCGAGGCGGCGGGACTTTTCAGCAACAATGACGAGCTGGCTCAGAAGTTGATTGAGTGTGGGGAGCGCGTCGGCGAGCGCCTCTGGAGACTGCCCGAGTGGGACGATTACAAGGAATTGATCCGCAGCGATTGGGCGGACATGAAAAACTCGGGCGGCCGATGGGGCGGCGCGATCACGGCGGCATTGTTTCTGAAGGAGTTCGTCAATTGTCCATCGTGGGCGCATCTGGATATCGCCGGGACGGCGTACGCGGAGCACGAGACGGCGCGCGAGGCGCGTGGAGCGACCGGCGCGGGTGTGCGCGTGACCATCGCGTTTCTCGAATCGTTGTCACGCTCCTGATCGCCGCGGCTGTCTTCGGCTGCGACGGCAAGCGTCCGGCGCAGGTGCGCATCGCGCCGCCGCCGCGCAACGAGGTCAATTTCGCGACGGTTGATTCGCCGAGTCTGCAGTTTCTTCCGCGCCAGCAGGAGGCGCAGATCTGGAAGCTGGACGAAGATCCGATCGTCATTCCCGGCGATCACCTGAACACGTACCTCGGCCCCGTCGACGCGCCGCAGTTCGCGCGCTACGAGACGCTCGATCTCGCCATCGGCAAATACAGCACGCCCGGCGGCAACGGTTTCGCAACGGTCGAAATCTACCGCTTCCCCGATTTCGTGAAGGCGTTCGGGGCGTACTCGAAACAGAAAAACGGCAACCTGCGGTTTCTCGATATCCCGAACGAATCGTTCGCGAAGGCGCATTCGGTTCACGTGTGGCGCGGGCCGTTTTACGTGCGCATCACCGGTGCGAGCGACGGCGACAAAGTTCTGCGCCTGGCCACGTTCGTTGCCGACAAGATGCCGCCCGCGCCGAGCAAGCCGGCGGTGTTCGCGTTCCTGCCGGACAAGCAGCGCGTTCCCGGCAGCGAGCGCTACTCGGCCGATTCGGCGTTCGGCCAGCGCTTCCTGGCGAATTCATTTCAGTCGACCTTCAACGTCGACAACGATCTGATTGACGGCATCGTCATTCCGGCCGCGAACAAGCAGGCGGCGAGCAACATCCTCGATCAGTACAAGATGCTCTATCTCCACAACGGCAAGCTGCTCGACCCGATCCCGAACCTCGGCGAGGACAATTTCACGGCCGAGGATCGCTACCTCGGGCGCGTGGTTGCGTTTCGTATCGATCGATTCGTGATCGCGTTCAATGGCTACCGCGACCGCCAACACCTCGTCGACCTCGCCACCGCCGCCGATCAGCGCATCCTCGGCACAATCCGCAAGCAGCTCGTCACCGCCGACAAGCAGGCCGAAGACGCGGATAACGGCAAGACGTCAACCGTGCCGGCGTGGATGCAGAACAAGCACTAGCCGGCACGGCCGACAACGGAGCGCTGGCGTCCTCGCCGGCTGGCTCGGCTGCGTCCTCGCTGCCGAACGGCAAACCCTCCAATTTCGCTGGTAACGCAACACTTGCGCAAGCCTCCCATTCGGCGGCGAGGACGCCGCCGAGCCAGCCGGCGAGACGCCAGCGCTCCACCGCTACGCGGAAAAGTCATTGACCACTATGCGGCGTGAAGATACAGCGGAGCGGATTAGCCGATCCTGACGACGACGAGCGTGACGTCATCTTCCTGCGGCTCGTTGCCACGGAACGATTCGACGTCGCGCAGCACGGCGTCGCGGACTTCCTCGGCGGTTCCGTCGCACGCGGCGACGATGCGCGCGAGGCGATCGAGTCCGTATTCGTCGCCGGATGCATTCACCGTTTCATAGATGCCGTCGCTGTGCAGGACGAAGGTGTCGCCGCTTGCGAACGGGACGATGCGTTGAGGAACGGTAGCGCCGAGGCGCGCGCCGAGCGGAGGTGCGAAGAGCTCGATCAGTTGGGTTTCGCGCGAGTCCCCTCGGACGTGGAGCAGCGGCGGATGACCAGCCGAGGCAATCGTGGCCTGATGCGTTTCGTGATCGAGGAGCAGGACGGAGATCGTGACCATCATCCGGCGGCGGCTGCTGTGCGTGACTACTTCCTGCAGACGGTCGAGCACGCGCGCGGGATCGAGCAGTTGGTCGCGCAGCAGCGTGAATCCGCTGCGCAGCGCGGAGAGCGTGATGCCGCTGGCCAGTCCGTGGCCGGCGACGTCGCCGCAGATGATGGCCAGACGTCCATCGACGACGTAGTAGTCGTAGTAGTCGCCGCCGACTTCGCTGGCCGGCAGCGAGACCCCGGCGATGTCTGCCCACGGAAGCTGCGGCGGCGCTTCCGGCAACATGCTGATCTGCACTTCGCGCGCGAACCGCAGCTCGTCGCGAATGCGCAATTGTTCTCGCGCTTCATCGCGGCTGCGCAAACCGTCTTCGATCGAGGTTCTCCGCAGATTGCGGCTGGTCAGCGCGCCGATCGCGAAGCAGAAGGCGTTGACGGTGACGAGTGAGACGTAGAGAGCGGTGGGGTATTTGCCTTTGCGCGGCGTCGGCGCGATCAGTACGGCGGCGACGACGATGCCGAGCATCACGACGTTGAGAACGATCCGCTGCCGCAGCAGAAGCCGCAGTGCCATCGTCGAGGCCGGAAAAAGAAGCGCCCAGGCGATCCAGCCTCCGTTATCGGCCAGCGCGAAGTAGATGAGCGTGGCGAACTTGACGATGTACGCCGTCACCAGCCAACCGGCGAGGTTGCGGCCCACGATCCGCGCGTATGCGCGTGGTTCCCGTCCCGTCCGCCGCCGCGCGCGCCGCAGCTCCGTCATCGCAGCGATCATGAAAATCGTCAGCGCGGCGTCCGCGAGCGCCATACAGATGTGCACGGCCGGCAGCAGTTTGGCCATGAACGAAAACGGAATGAGAAGGAACGACGTGAATGCGAAGAGCCAGCAGACGACGTAGGCCCATCCGAGATTCTGCTCGTCGAAGCGCGCCCTCACCATCTGCGTCTCGGTGGTCTGGGCGAGTTGTTCGAGGGAGACGCGTTCCATCGGCGGCATTGTCGCCGATGGATACGAAAGATGGTTGCCGAGGTTCAAAACGCCGGCACGATCGAAGTGCGATCGTGCCGGCGTCGTGAGATCGGTTTAATGAGGAACGGTGACGAACACGGTCTTCGTGGTCGTGTGGCCGCCGCCGTCGGTGCAGGTGATGGTGATGGTGTAAACGCGGCCAATGTCTGTGCCGCCACGTTCGGCGCGCAGGTTGACGTGATGCGCATCGACGATCGTCCAGTCGGGCGAGGCATCGCCGTCGCCGAGGCCGTCGACCGGCTCATTGCTGGTAACGGAGGTGATCGAGCAGACGCCCGTGCCGCAGCCGCCGGTGGTGCCGTAGGCGATGGTGACCGGGATCATCTTGTGGTTCGGCGGCCAGAGCGAATTCGGATTCGCCGTTCCACCGGTGATGACCAGCGGCGGCGCGGTGACGGTGACGGTCTGCGTGTCGCTGGCGCTGTTGTTGGCGGCGTCGGTGGCTGTCCAGGTGATCGTGGTCGTGCCGAGCGGGAACGGCGCGCCGAGCGGTTGGCCGTCGCTGCGAACGGTGCTGACGGTGACGCCGGTGCACGGTCCCGAGGTAATCGGCGAGCCGGGATCGACAGCCGCCGTGCAGCTCGCGCCGGCGGTGACGGTGACGTCGTCCGGCGCGGTGATCGCGGGCGGATTGCTGTCCGTCACGGTCACGTGCTGGATGGCGGCGGCGCCGTTGCCGTGTCCGTCGTTCGCGGTGTAGGTGACGTTGGTCGTGCCGACCGGGAAGACGTTGCCGGCCGGAACGCCAGTGCGGGTGATGACAACGCAACTGCTGCAGTTGTCGGTGGCGGTGGCGTGTCCGAGCTGCGCGTCGGTGACGACGGCGTTGCACGACGGGCCTGCGCCGACGGTGACGTTCGCAGGCGCCGTGACGACCGGCGCGGTCGTATCGGACGCGCCGGCGGTGAGGAGCACGCTGGTGAAAGACGTGTTCATGTTCGGCACGATCAGATCGGCGGCGCCGTCGCAATTGAGATCGACGGCGGCGATGGCGTTCGGCTGCCAGTGTGAGTTGAGGCAGGTCGGACCGTAGCCGACGCTGATCGGCAGGATGGCGCCGAAGGTTCCGTCGCCATTTCCGGGACGCGCGCTCAGGTTGCTGCCGTCGGGCGTGCAGCCGGACTGGTTCGCGGTGACGATGTCGATGTTGCCATCGCCATCGAGATCGGCAAGTGCGACGAAGACCGGATTCGTGACGACGCTGTTGATCTGGAAGCGGGTGCGCGTGAACGTGGCGTCGCCGTTGTTGCGAAGCACCGTGACGCCGCGCAACCAGTTGCCCGCGGTGGTGACGACGTCGATGTCGCCGTCGTGGTCGATGTCGGCGGCCGCGAGGTGCGCGGCGCCGTCCGCGCCTTCGACCGGATCGGGATAAAGAATGTAGCTCGGCGCGCCGAACGTGCCGTTGCCGGCGCCGAGGAAGATGGCGGTCGCATCTCCGGCTGCGACGGCGAGATCGAGGTGATGATCGCCATTCAGATCGACGGCGACGACCGCGAGCGGCGAATGCGTGTCGGTGGAGATGACCGTGGCCGCGGCGAAGTGGCCGGTGCCGTCGCCGAGGTAAAGGCGGACGCCGTTCGGGAAGGTGTTGGAGTCGACCGCGAGAAGATCGAGATTGCCGTCCTCGTTCACGTCGGCAGCGACGAGGCGCGACACGAAGCCGTTGCTGGCCGGACTATTTGCGGTCGGCACGGCCGTGAACGTGCCGGTGGCGTTGTTGTTGTTCAGCAGGATGGAAATGATGTGGCCGACCGGATCGACGCTGAATCCGGCGGTGTTGCCGACGGCGAGATCGGGCGCGCCGTCGTTGTTGAAGTCGCCCGCGACGATGGCCTGCGGTGTGACGAAGCCGGTGATCGTGGCCAGCGTCGGAAACGAGCCGCCGCCGCTTCCGAATCGGACGGTGACGCTGCTCCCGAACTGATCGGCGGTAGCGAAGTCCTCCGCGCAGTCATTGTTGAAATCCGCGACCGCGATCGCGAATGGTCCCGAGTCACCGGTGAGAATGGTCGGAGGAGGATAGGAAATCGCCGCCACGAGCGGCGCGGAGATGAGGAGGGCACAGAGGGCGACCATGGATCGGTGCATGGGATCTCCTTTTTTGTTAAGCCGCTCCTGCCGAGGGAAGCGGCGGTGTTGGATGAGAGAGAGCTGGGAATCTATGTTCCCATCGCGACGCGTGGTGTGACGGGACGCACGTCGTCAGGCGGAGGACGAAGGGGCCCGGAGATGTTGCTCTCCGCGCTCCCCGCGTCTCCGCGTGAAAACGGTCTCTCTGTTGAGCTCTACTGCGACGGCACGTACGTCGGGTCGGTGGTGCGGTTGTCGATCACTGAGCCGTAGGCGGCGACGCGGCCGGTGCCGCTGATGACGCGGGCGGTGATGCGGCCGTTGTAGACGTTGTTGAATCCGAAGGATTTGAAGATCCCGTTTTTCGGCAGGTACTCGCCCGCGCCGAGGGGGAGCGTCAGCTTGCCGGCCACTTTGGAATCGGGGGTGTAGGCGAGCAATTCGACGGTGATCGGGTTGCCGGTCACTTCGACCAGGCCGAGGTTCGTGCGGAAGGCGGGCGACTCCTCGAGCTGCACGATCTGGAGCGCGCGTTCGCCGTTTCCGACCGCGTCGGCCGCGGTGACGCCGGGGATGAACTGGCCGAACGTTCCGCCGTTCGATTTGTCGCGGCTGAACGTCCGCGCGGTGACCACGAGCTGCGAGTCATTCGCCGTCGTGGCGATGACCGCGCCGCCGCCGGTGATGCCCCACAGCGTCGGCAGGACGTTGTCGACCGCCAGCGTTTCGCCGGCGCCGATCGTCTTCACCTTGTTCGGCACGCTCGCGCCGGTGAAGGCCAGCGTCACGTCGACGGGCGACGTTCCGCCGTTGTAGATGCGCATGTCGGTGTGGAAGTTCGAGAACGACGTATCGAACTCCGCCACGCCGGGAACGACGAAGCGTTTCGCGGCGATCTTCGCCGGATCGGCGGGGAAGACCAGAAGCGGATCGGTGGTGGTGTTGTCGAGCACCGACGCGTAGGCGCTGACGTGGCCGGTATCGCTGGTCACGCGCACTTCCACGCGTCCGTCGGTGATCGAGGAGATGCCGAAGAATTGGTCGAGCCGCTGCTGCTGCGATTCGTACGGTTTCAGCGAATATGCCCGTTCGGCCACCGTGTGGCCGGCGTCATCGAGCAGCGTGGCCACGAAGTCGACGGCCTGTCCGGAGCCTTCGATGAAGCCGAGGTTCGTGCGGAAGCCGCCGCTGGCGCTGCTCTGCGAGACCTGCTGCAGCGAGATCTTCGACGCGCTCGCCTTCGACAGGAAGTTCACCAGCGGCAGCGCGGGAATGTACTGCCCGAACGTGCCGGTCGAGGCCACGCTGTACGTGCGGCTGGCGGCGACGGTGGCCAGGCTGATGCTGACCGGTGTGTCCTTGCCGGCGAAATTGAGCGGACGGATTTCGAGCGAGCCTTGCGGCGCTTCGCCCAGGACGCCCGCGCCGTACCAGTCTTTGACGATGTCGTTCAGCGCCTTCGTGTCGCCGGCGGCGACGGTGAGCGTGGTCTGCTTGCCGGTGACCGTGCCGTCGGTGCCGTTCGGCGTGTAGGTGAGTTGATAGTTGATCGACTGCGCCGCGGTGTTCGTCAGGCGCACGTCGCTGACGAAACGCGAGCCGATGCCGTCCGCGTGCGCGACGGCGGGGATGAGCAGCGCATTGAATCCGGCGTTCGGATCCTTTGGCGTCGGCGTGACCGGCGCGACGACGCTGACCGAGACCGGCACGTTGATCGGCGCGGGAGGATCGCCGAACGCGCCGACTTTGCCGGCCGCCGCAGCGCGGTTGATGGTGACGCTGGCCTGCGTCGAGCCGACGTCGAGCTGCGAGAGGTCGATGGTCGCGGTGACCGTCGCCCCTTCCACCGGCAGCGGTCCGCTCGACGGCGAGATGGTCATGAACGGCTTGTCCGAGGAGGCGCTGAAGGTATCGCCGGTGGCCAGCGGCGCGGTCTTGCCGTTCGTGGTGATGCCCGGAATGAAGATCTGTTGCGTGATGACGCAGGGCGACTGCGGGCAGGGGAGCTGTGCGAAGTTGAAGTTCGACTGTTTCGGCGACTGCGGCGCCGTGACGAGCACGCTCGTCGCCGGCGAGAAGCCGCCGAAGTTGCCGCCGCAGATCGGCGCGGCGTGAACGCGGTAGTAGTAGCGGGTATCGACGGTGACGGTGTGCGAGAAGTTGCGCGTCGTCGCTCCGTTGATCTGGAACGTCTGCGCGTCGCTGAAATCGGCCTTCGTCGCTTCCTGCAATTCGTAGGCGGCATCGCGCTGCGCGCTGCCGTCCCACGAGATCGGGTAGCTCGTGGCCGAGGGAGCGGTGGGCGGCGCCGACATCGCCGGCACGCGTGGGCCGCATTGCGTGGTCACGGTCACCGTGTTGCTGTTGGTGCTGCCGCACTCGTTCGTGACGCGCACCCAATATTGCGTCGGGCCGACGTTGTTGATGCTGCCCTTGAAGACCGGTCCGGTTGCGCCGCTGACTGGATTCGACGGATCGCCCGATTGCGCGCGGAACCACTGGTAGGACGTTGCGCCGGTCGCGACGACGGCGAGAGAGAACGTTTCGCCGGCGATCAGCGAAACGTTCGCCGGCTGCGTGACGATTTGCGGTGGCGTGCATTGCGGCACGGTGAGCGTGGCTGGAGTGCTGTCGGTGCTGCAGCCGTTCGTGGCGCGCACCCAGAAGCGCGTCGTCGACGTGATCGGGCCGGTGAAGAGCACGGTCCCGAAGTTCGAGTATTCGTCCGAGGCGAGGAGTTGCGCGAGGAACTGTTCGTCGGTGGTGCCGCCGAGGAGCGCGGCGATGAACGTGGTCTGTTCGACCGGCGTTGCGGTGCGCCGTAGCAGCC
>Ga0068854_100002635_pt1 | contig 11126 bp, 11 predicted proteins | sample KBSCornC42_FD_66590 | JGI IMG/M metagenome (GOLD analysis project Ga0068854, IMG submission 66590) | Corn rhizosphere microbial communities from Kellogg Biological Station, Michigan, USA - KBS Corn C4-2 | ecosystem: Host-associated > Plants > Roots > Rhizosphere > Soil ... | reverse complement strand
TGTTGGTGGTGAACGACGCGGCGGTGTTGAACGCGAGATCCGGAGCGACGGCGCCGAAATGCTGCGGATTGAACGGCAGCCACGGCTGGACGCGCTGAAGCAGATACAGGACGAGCATCGACACGCCGCTGAACGACAGCATTGCGGCGGCGTACTCCGTCCAGCGCATCTCGTGGGCCTCGTCGACGCCGGTCACACGGTAAATCGCTCGCTCAATCGGCCGCAGGATCGGATCAAGCGGCGTCCGCTCGCCTGTGAACACGCGGGTCATGAACCGGCCCAGTGGGCGGGTGATGGCGAGGATCGCCGCGAAGAACACGCCGATTTGCAGCCAGCCGTTCGCAGTCATGACGATCTCAGAACTTCTCCGGCCGAAGCAGCGCCACCGTCAGGTACACGAGCAGCGCCGCGCTGACGAGTAATCCGACCAGATCATCGACGCTCATTGCCGCACTCCGAGGCGCTCGCAGATTCGCACGTAGCCAAGCGCCATCGCGAAGAACACAATCGTTCCGAGCACGACGAAGGCGTCGGCGGTCATCGCTGGATGCTCCCATCGAAGCCGAAGACCAGCGCCGCGACGAACAACTGCTGCGTCGGCGTGAGGTGGTTGTCGGCGCCGGCGAAGAACCCGCCGAGCGCGCCGTGCGAGTCGTCCACGCGGTATTCGCCGCGGACGATCGCCTGCGCGCCGCCTACCGGCAGGCGGTACTCGGCGCCGGCGGTGAACGCGACGACGCGCTGCGGCACGCCGGTCCACCGGCCGTCGCGATCCCAGCAGAACTCGGGGCGCACGGTCGCACTCCACGGGCCGGCGATCGCCGCGTGGACGACGGCTTGCGCCGACATCCACAGCGCCTCACCGCCGGGTATCGCCTCGAGCCGCTCCGCCGCGATCTGGTATTCGACGGCCGCTGTCAGGCGGTCGGATTTACGCTCGACGATCGTGTCGGACAACACACGCCAGAATTCAATCGCCGTCTGCGGTTGATGCGAACCGGCCAGCACGGTTTCCTTCAGCGTCACGTGATCGCTGGCCTTGTAGGCGAGCTGCCCGACCAGGCTCGGCGCATCGTTGGCGTGCGCGAGATGGAAGTAGCCGTTGACGACGGCGGCGACGATCGTCAGCCGGTCGGTTGCCGCGTAGCTCGCGTTGACGCCGAGCATCAGGTACGGCGTGTAGTCGGCGCCCCAGGGACGCGTGTACGCGAAGTTGTCCTTCGCGTACAGCGAGTCGTAGCCAATCAGGCTGTTGAAGATGCCGCCTTGCAGCGTCAGGCCTTTGCCGACCGGCGCCAGATAGGACACATTGGTCGCACCGAGATGCAGCAGGACGTCGGCGCCGCCGATGTTCGGCGCCGTGGCCGAAAAGCCGAACAGCGTCGCGTCTTCGCCGGTTTGCGCCGTGACCTCCACGCCGAGGCGATGCGATCCGGTCGCAGTGCTCTTGATGTATGCGGCCGCCATGTCGAGGGCCGCCTCGTCGACCCTTGGCGTCGTGCCGCGATTCCGAAACAGATGATTCGCCGGCGAAGTCGGCGCGCCAAGGATCGCGACGTCGGCGAATGCGCCGTAGTGCCACACCGGCGGCGCCACCGCGGCAACGTCCTGCGCGTGCGCCGACGTGGCCGCGAGCAGCACGCACAGCAACCAGCAGGCGACCATGATCACGTGATGCCCGAGCGCTGCCATGCGCCGCGCGAGCCGTGTCTCGCTCGTCGGCAGCCATCGCGGCGGCATGCCGCCGACGACGATGGTCGCGTGGTCGGGCAGCAGCCGCGAGACATCCTCCGGACGGCTGCACAGGCAGAGGCGCACCGCGCCTTCCCCGCCAAGCTCGGTGACCAGGTCGCGGTACGCGCCCACGACGAGCTCGGTGGAGTCGAGCCGCTCGTCGATGGTCGGCGGCACGGCGTGCGGCACCAGGACCAGCAGCCGCGCGCCGGCGCCGCGCGCAAGCGGCACGGCCGCCGCAATCGCCGCGCGCGTCGCGCCCGGGGTCGTCGCCAGCACGTGAATCGTCCGCTCCATGACCATCTGTGATCACGGTAGCGGGGCGCGCCTAAGGACCGCCGAAAAACCGCCTAAAAGACTGCTTAAGGTGATTCGGTGGCGAGCCGATAGCCGACCCACGGCTCGCTCATCAGGTAGCGCGGATGCGCGGGATCCGGCTCGATCTTCTTGCGCAGCTGCGCCACGAGCACCCACAGGTGTTCCGGCTGGTCGACGGCGTTCGGACCCCAGACGGCCTTGAGAATCGCCCGGTGGGTCAGGACGCGATTGGCGTTGTGGGCGAGAAAGGCGAGCAGCTCGAACTCTTTCGGGGTGAGACGGATCTCCTCGTCGTCGCGCAGCAGGCGGCGGCGGTCGTAGTCGATGGTCAGATCGCCGACCGTGACGCGGCCGCTCTCGGCGTGGTCATCGCTGCCGACGCGGCGCAGCCACACGCGGATTCGCGCCAGCAGCTCCTCCGGCCCGAACGGCTTGGTGACATAGTCGTCGGCGCCGAGGTCGAGCGCCGCCACCTTGTCCGCTTCGTTGGCGCGCGCCGACAGCACGATGATCGGCATCGCCGCCGACAGGCGAATCCGGCGGCACACCTCCGAGCCCTCGAGATCCGGCAGGCCGAGGTCGAGCACGATCAGATCCGGTGGATGCTCGCCGGCGCTCTTCAGCGCATCGGCGCCGTTGCCCGCGACCTCCACGTCGTAGCCGCGCGACCGCAGCAGCGGCGACAGCGTCCGCTGGATCGACAGCTCGTCGTCGACGAGGAGAATGCGCGCTGCCGCCATCAGGTGGTCACCACGAGCGGCTTCTGCTCCACCGGCACGGCGATCGTGAACCGCGCGCCGCCGCCGGCGCTGCAGTTCTCTGCCCAGACGCGGCCGCGTTCCACGGCGAGCAGGCCGCGGACGATCGACAGCCCCATGCCGGTGCCGGCGACGCGTTTGGTCTGCGCGCCGCGATAGAAACGGTCGAAGAGCCGCGGCAGATCCGCTTCCGAGAGGCCGGGCCCGTAGTCGCGAACGGCAATCACCAGTTCGCCGCCGGCGATCGCGACGTCGACGTCGATCGGCCGTGCCGGCGGCGAGAACTTGGCGGCGTTGTCGAGCAGGTGCGCCAGACCCGCGGCCGTCAGCCGCGGATCGAGGCGGACGAGCGTATCGGACTCGATCGAGACCCGCACATCGTGCGAGCCGATCGCGTGCGTCACCTGCTCGCGCGCCGACTCGACGATCTGCGCCGGATGGACCCAGTGCAGCTCGGTGGCTACCGCGCCGGCATCGATCCGCGCCATCTCGAGGATGTCGTCGAACAACCGGGTGAGCCGCTCGACTTCGGCGAGGACGATCTGACTCTGCTCGCGCCGCTGCGGCTCTTCGAGCCATGCCGCCTGCAGGTTGGTGGCAGCGACGCGGATCGCCGTGAGCGGAGTCCGCAGATCGTGGCCGAGCGAGGCCAGCAGCGCCGACTTCAGCTCCTCACTCTGCCGCGCCAGCTCCGCGGTCTTGCGTTCCTCGAGAAACTGGACGCGCTCGATCGCGATCGCCACGATGCCGCCGAGCGCGTCGAGGGAACCGGGATCGACAGGACGGCCGGCGGCGGCGAGGATGCCGATCGGCTTCGTCCCCAGGCGGAGCGGGACGAGCCGCACCGTCCGCCCGCTCGCCACCACCGTTCGGTGTCCTGAGTAGGTGCGTTCGCGCGCGTCGAACTCGAGGGTGCGCTCCATGCCGGCGGCGGCAATCGCCAGGTCGCGCCGATCCAGATCGATCGAGGTCGGGCCGTTGGTCACCACCGTCCACTCGGTTCCACGCGGCAGCGCGATCGCGACGTACTCGAGATCAAACCGGCGCGCGACGAAGCGCGCCAGCTGTTCGACCGCTTCGCGGCTGTCGGTCGTCAACAGCACGTCGCGGCTGAGATCGAACAGCCGCGCCATCTCGTCGCGGCGATCAAGGGCCTCGATGGTGCGTTGCCTCGCCACCGACGACAGATTGCTGGCAACGAGGCTGACGGCGAGGAACACCAGCAGCGCGATCCAGTTCTGCGGGTCGGCAATCGTGAAGCCGCCGACCGGGGGAAGGAAGAAGAAGTTGAGACACAGCACCGACAACGCGGAGGTGACCAGCGCGACCGCGAGCCGCGACGCGGCCGCGACGATGAGCACCACCAGGAGATAGGTGAGCGCCACCGTCGTCGGATTGGCGATGCGCACCCACGCGTACATCGCCGTGATCGCCGCGATGGCGGCGAACGCGGCGACCGTGTCGCGCCCGTCGTGCGCCGGTGATCTCTGCATCGTCGAGGGCGCGCGAGCGCCCGCTGCACCCATTGTCGTATAGCTCCTGATTGTCCCTTTTTAGGGACTTTTTAGTACTTACCTGACGGCGATGAGCGATGTTTGATCGCGTGGAGATCCTGGCAGTGGCCGCAGCCGGTTCGGCCGGCACCGGTTCCGTCGAACCGGCCAACGTGCTGCGCGCGTACTTCGCGGCGCGCCGCGCACGAGCGGCGCGGCGGTTCCTCTGTTGTGCGGTCCCGGTGATCACGATGGTGCTGGTCGGCGCGCAGGCCGCCGCGGGACTGCTGGCGCATGGCGCCGTGCTCGCGCAGATGGCGATATCCGGCGGCGTCGCCGCCGGCGCCGCCGTGGCGGAATGGCGAGCCACGCGGACATTCCATGCGCTCGTTCGGACGGGTCGGTCAGCGGCGCCGCCGCTCCCTTCTTGAGGTGCTCCGATTGCTGACGCAATCGCCTACAGATCTTCCGGCCTCCCCTACGCCATCCGGATTCGCCGGCTTCAAACGACTCCTTCTCGGCCAGCCGATTCCGTCGCATCTCGCCCATCACGAGCGGCTGTCGCGCGTCACCGGCCTGGCGGTGCTGTCGTCCGACGCGTTGTCGTCGGTGGCGTACGCCACTGACTTCATCCTCGCGACGCTGCTCGTCGCCGGCGTCGGCAGCTTCGGCTACGCGATGCCGATCAGCATCGTCATCGCTGCGCTGCTCGGCATCGTCGCATTCTCGTACCGGCAGACGATTCACGCCTATCCAACCGGCGGCGGCGCCTACATCGTCGCGAAAGACAACGTCGGGCCGACCGCCGGCCTGATTGCGGCCGCATCGCTGCTCGTCGATTACACGCTCACCGTTTCTGTGAGCATTTCCGCCGGCGTGCTCGCGATCACCTCGGCAGCGCCGGGACTGCACGCCTATCGCGTCGAGATCTGCCTCGCCTTCCTGCTGGTGCTGATGCTCGGCAACCTGCGCGGGATTCGCGAGTCGGGACAGATCTTCGCCGTGCCGACGTATTTTTTCGTCGTCAGCATCATGATCTTGATCGCGGCCGGCGCCTTTCAGTACCTGACCGGCAGCGTGACGCCGGTCCGCGTGCCGCTGCCACCCGAGGCCGGACACGCGCCGCTGACCACCTTCCTGCTGCTGACCGCGTTCGCCAACGGATGCACGGCGATGACCGGCGTCGAGGCGGTGTCGAACGGCGTGCCGGCGTTCCGGCCGCCGGAATCGAAGAACGCCGCAGCGACCCTGACGGCGATGGCGCTGCTCGCGATCGTGATGTTCATCGGCATCACGTTCCTCGCTCACGCATACGCGGTCGTGCCGACGACGACCGAGTCGGGCGTCTCGCAACTCGGCCGCGCGATCTTCGGTACCGGGACGGTCGCCTACTATCTCATCCAGGCCGCGACGACCCTCATCCTCGTCCTCGCGGCGAATACCGCCTACGCCGACTTCCCGCGGCTCGCGTCGATCGTCTCGCGCGACGGCTACCTGCCGCGGCAGTTCATGAACCAGGGCGATCGGCTCGCGTTCTCCAACGGCATCCTGGTGCTGTCGACGTTTGCCGCGATTCTGATCGTCGCCTTCCGCGGCGACACGCAGTCGCTGCTGCCGCTCTACATGATCGGCGTCTTCATCTCGTTCACGCTGTCGCAGGCGGGCATGGTGATTCACTGGCGCCGTACGCAGACACCTGGCTGGAGGTCGAGCGCGGCGGTCAACGGCTTCGGCGCGGTGGTCACCGGGGTCGTGTTGATCATCGTCACCGTGACGAAGACGCTCGAAGGCGCGTGGATCGTCCTGCTGCTGATCCCGTTGATCGTCGCCGTCTTCAAGGCGACGCGGCGGCACTACCTGCACGTCGCCGCCCAGCTCACGCTGAAGGGGTACGCGCCGCCGGCACGGCGGCACAACACCGTCCTGATTCCGATCGGCGGCATCCAGCGCGCGGTCGTCGAAGCGCTGCGCTATGCGGAATCGCTGTCCGACGACGTGCGCGCGATCTACGTCGACACTGACGCCGTGGCGACGGCGCAGATCGAGCGCGAGTGGCAGACGTGGGGTGGAACGGCAACGCTGATCGTGCTGCCGTCGCCGTTCCGCTCGCTGATGGAACCGCTGCTCGAGTACATCGGCCAGGTCGAGGCCGACCGGCCCGACGATTACGTGACGATCATCCTGCCGGAGTTCGTGCCGGCGCGGTGGTGGCAGCACCTGCTGCACAACCAGCGTGCGCTGCTCATCAAAGGCGCGCTGCTCTTCCGCCCGAACACCGTCGTCACGAGCGTGCCGTTCCATCTGACTAAATAGGTCAGGCGGGTCAAGCGGGCCAGGCGGGCCAGGCGGGTCGAATTACCCTATTCCGACCTGCTTGACTTGCCCGACCTGCCTGACCCGCCCGACCTCTCCCGTCGACGCACTTGCACCCGGATCGGCGAGCCGACGAAGCCGAATTTCTGCCGCAGCTGATTGACGAGGAATCGCTCGTAGGAGAAATGCAGCGTCGTCGCGACGTTGGTGAAGAACACGAACGACGGCGGCGCGGCGCCAATCTGCGCCGCGTACAGGATGCGGACGTGCTTGCGCCCGGGGCTCACCGGCGGATGCGCCGCGGTCACCGACTCGATGAACTTGTTCAGCGCCGGCGTCGGCACGCGGACGCGGCGCGCCGCGGCCACCCTGTCGATCGTCTCGAGCACCTTGCCGGCGCGTTCACCGGTGAGCGCCGAGATGTGGAGGATCGGCGCGTAGTCGAGGAAGCGCATGCCGTGGCGCAGTCGGTCGTCGAACACCTTGACGAAGTTCTGATCCTGGCTTTTCACCAGGTCCCACTTGTTGGCAACGATGACGATGCCGCGGCCGGCGCGATCGGCTTCGCCGCCGATCGCGGCGTCGAGGTCGGTGGCGCCGCTGTTGGCGTCGATGATCAACGCCACGACATCGGCGTCGGCAATCGACGCCTTCGCGAGCGACACACTGACCAGCTCGACTTTGCCGCCGCTGCGGACGCGCCCCGGCCGCCGCATGCCGGCGGTGTCGATGATGCGGAAGCGGCGGCGGTGCCAGATGAGCGGCGCGTCGATCGCGTCGCGCGTCGTGCCCGGCAGGTCGCTGACGAGCACGCGCTCTTCGCGCAGCAGCCGGTTGACGAGCGACGACTTGCCGACGTTGGGCCGTCCGACGATCGCAACGCGGGTTTCTTCGCTGGCCGCGTCGGGTAGGGGCTGGGGGCTGGAGGCTTGCTGATCCTCTCTCGAATTGACCGCGAGCCCCGAGCCCCGAGCCCCGAGTCCCGTCACGATCTCGTCGAGCAGTTCGGCGACTCCAGTACCGTGCTCGGCGGAGATCTCGAGCAGCGGATCGAATCCGAGCTGGTAAAAATCGACGATCGATTTCTGCGAGCGCTTATCGTCGGTCTTGTTCACGGCGAGCAGCACGGGACGTCCGGTCTCCCGCAGCTCGCGGGCGATGCGCTCGTCGCCGGGGATCAATCCTTCGCGGCCATCGACTAGAAAGACAAGGAGATCGGCGCCGCCGATCGCGCGCTGGCCCTGCTCGACGACGAGGTCGTGCAGCGGATCCTCGCTCGCGCCGTACAAACCGCCGGTGTCGAAGAGGTCGAAGCTCGCGCCGCGCCAGACGACGGGCCGCGTCAGCGCATCGCGCGTCGTGCCGGCGATCGGCGCGACGATCGCGCGGCGGCTGCCGGTCATGCGGTTGAACAGGGTCGATTTGCCGACGTTGGGACGGCCGACAAGCACGACGGACGGCGTTTTACGGGCCATTTCGCGGGGTTGTCAAAACTTCACTTAGCCTCAGCCTTGACAGCGTAAGTCTCACAATCTATAGTATTTACAACCCCGCTGGAGACTCTAAGCATGATCAAGGTCGACATCGTCAACGAAGTGTCGAAGATCGCCGACATCACCAAGGTGAAAGCTGAGGTGGCAGTCGATGCGGTGTTCGACGCGATGCGGACCTCCATGCAGCGGGGCGAGCGCATCGAGCTCCGCGGCTTTGGCGTCTTCCAGGTCAAGCCGCGCAAGCGCGGCATCGGCCGCAACCCACGGACCGGTAAGGAAGTCCGCATTCCGCCGGGACGCACCATCCGCTTCAAACCGGGCAAAGACCTGCAGAATATCGGCTAACTTGGACCCGACGCCGGCCGCCGTCTGGCAGCCTCGCCCGAAATTTCAAGATCGGGTCGGACTGCACGTTCTGTTGTTCGCCCTGACCATTGCGACCACGACATTGGTGGGCGCGAACTGGTACATCAGCTTTCTCGACGATTTTCGCGGATCGACGTCGCTGCCGATGCCGTTCACCGCGCTGCTCATCCGCGGATTCTGGTACAGCGGCACCATCCTCGCGATCCTCGGGTCGCACGAGCTCGGGCACTACTTCGCCTGCCGCTACTACAACGTCGACGCGTCGCTGCCCTTTTTCATCCCGGTCCCCATTCTACTGACCGGCACGATGGGCGCGTTCATCCGCATCCGCGAACCGATTCCGCAGAAGCGGATGTTGTTCGACATCGGGATCGCCGGGCCGATCGCCGGATTCGTCGTCGCCGTGCCGGCGCTGTTCCTCGGCATCGCGATGTCGCACGTCGCGAAATTGCCGGACACGTTCACCGGCTACGAGCTCGGCGAGCCGCTGCTGTTCAAGCTGGCCAGCTGGCTGCTGTGGGGCACGCAGGCCGACGGGTACTCGCTGAACCTGCACCCGATGGCGTTCGCGGCCTGGTTCGGCCTGCTGGCGACGGCCTTGAACCTGTTTCCGATTGGTCAGCTCGACGGCGGGCACATCTCGTACGCCGTGCTCGGGTCGCGCGTGTCGACCTACGTGACGTTCAGCACCGTCGCCGTCGCGATGCTGCTGGCGTGGTTTGCGAGCAGCTGGATCATGTGGACCGCGCTGACCGTGGTGATGCTGATCGTCTTCGGACCGCGGCACCCGCGCGTCTTCGACGAAGAGGTGCCGCTCGATCGATCGCGGCTGCTCCTCGCGCTGTTCGCGCTGCTGATGTTCGTACTCTGCTTCACGCCGGCGCCGATCCGGCCGATGGATCTGATCGCCCGGTAACAGACCGCTCCGGTAGTGTCCGGCTTCAGCCGGACCCAACGACGGCCCGCCTGAAGGCGGACATTACAAAACGCTCAACGGATCGACGTCGACGACGACGCGCCGTTGAAGATCGGGACGCGAGGCGATCGCGGCCAGCAGCGTCTCGCGCATCTTCCGACGGTTGGCGCCTTTGATCAGCAGCTGGGCGCGGAACTCGCCGCGCAGCTTGCCAAGCGGCGGCGGCGCCGGGCCGAGCACGCGCAGCTCTCCGGCGGCGTCGCTGCGCCTCACCTTCTCCACCAGGTCCGCCGCGTCGTCCATCGCGCCGGTGAAGGTGCGGGCGCGAACCACGGTGTTGACGAGCGAAACGAGCGGTGGATACCGCATCGCTTTCCGGAAGCGCAGCTCGCGGTCGAAAAACGCCGGGTAATCCTGCCGGCAGGCGAGCTGGATGCTGTAGTGGTCCGGGTAGATCGTCTGGACGATCGCTTCGCCCGGCTGTTCGCCGCGGCCGGCACGGCCGGCAACCTGTGTCAACAGCTGAAACGTCCGTTCCGAGGCGCGAAAGTCGGCGAGGCCGAGCCCGACGTCGGCCGAGACGACGCCGACGAGCGTGACCCGGGGAAAATCGTGGCCCTTCGCGATCATCTGGGTGCCGACCAGGACATCGATCTCGCCGTCCCGAAAGCGTGAGAGCAGCGCGTTGAGCGCTCCCTTTCGCCGGATCGCATCGCGGTCGAGCCGCGCGACGCGCGCGCTGGGACACACCGCCTTCAGTTCCGCTTCGACGCGCTCGGTGCCGAACCCCTGCTGGTCCAGGTACGGGCCGGCGCACAACGGGCAAGCCGGCGGCACCCGCTGCGCGTAGTTGCAGTAGTGGCAGCGCGCCCGGCGCGCCGTCCCCTCGCCGTGGACGACCAGCGAGACGCTGCAGTTCGGACAGTCGATCGTCCCGGCGCACTGGCGGCAGAAGACCGCCGTCGCGAAGCCGCGCCGGTTGAGGAGGATCAGCGACTGCTCGCAGCGCGACAGCCGGTCGGCAATCGCCGCGCGCAGCGGCGCGCTGAGGATCACGTCCGGACCCGCGGCCGCGTACTCCTCGCGCATGTCGACGATGGTCACTCTCGCCAGCGGCCGATCGAGAACGCGGCGCTCGAGGACGATGCGCTCGTACTTGCCGGCCATCGCGTTGTGGTAGGTCTCCATCGACGGCGTCGCCGATCCGAGGACGATCAGCGCGCCGGCGCGCTGCGCGCGGACGATCGCGACGTCGCGGCCGTTGTAGCGCGGGATCTCCTCCTGCTTGTACGAGCCGTCGTGTTCCTCGTCGACGACGATCAGGCCGAGGTGTTCGATCGGCGCGAACACCGCCGACCGCGTGCCGACCACGACGTCGACGTCGCCGCGGCGGATGCGCTGCCACTGATCGTGGCGCTCGCCGTCGCTGAGGCCGCTGTGCTGGATGGCGACGCGCTCGGCGAAGGCGTCGCGGAAGAGCGCGGCGACCGCCGGCGTCAACGCGATCTCGGGGACGAGCATCAGCACGCGACGGCCGGCGGCGCGGACGGCTGCCGACAGGCGGATGTAGATCTCGGTCTTGCCGCTGCCGGTCACGCCGTGCAGCAGCGCGACCTTGAACTCGCGCGCGGCGGCGAGCCGCGTCAACCGCGCCAGCGCGGCCTCCTGCTCGACGGTCAGCATTCGGTCGGCCTCGCGCACGGCAGGCGGCGTCCGATGCGTGTCGGATCCGGTG
>Ga0068854_100002633_pt1 | contig 11129 bp, 9 predicted proteins | sample KBSCornC42_FD_66590 | JGI IMG/M metagenome (GOLD analysis project Ga0068854, IMG submission 66590) | Corn rhizosphere microbial communities from Kellogg Biological Station, Michigan, USA - KBS Corn C4-2 | ecosystem: Host-associated > Plants > Roots > Rhizosphere > Soil ... | reverse complement strand
CGCCGTCGGCGGAGGAGCTGCGCGCGCTGCCCCAAAAGGTGCATTACTTGGCACGCATCTACTCGCGCATGCACCGGGGCATCGTGCCGCACGACTTCCACATAAGTGAAGAGACGATCGGACAAGTTGGCCAATTCGACTTCGCCTTCATCTGCATGGACCCCGGCACGCCCAAGCGGTTGCTCGTCGAGCATTTGGAGCGGCACGGCATCCCATTTGTTGACGTTGGCATGGGCGTCGACCTGATCGACGACGGTCTCACGGGACTTGTCCGCGTCACCGCCAGCACGCCGGCCAAGCGTGACCATGTACGCGAGAAGCGCCGGATTTCGTTCAAGGACGGCGGCAAGGACCACATTTACGACAAGAACATCCAGATCGCCGACCTGAATATGCTCAATGCGGCACTTGCCGTCATACGTTTCAAGAAGCACTTCGGTTTCTACAAGGACCTCGGCGGCGAACATTACGCGGCCTACGCGATCAACGGCAATGCCATCACCAATGAGGACGAGGCATGAGCCACAGTTCCTACAAGCACGAGTTCGTCACTGCCTTCCCAGACCGCCTCGAAGAGGGAATCCTCTATGTGTCGGTGGAGTTCGGCACCTCGGCGCACCGCTGCTTCTGTAGTTGCGGGCAGGAGGTCTACAGCCGCTTTTCGCCCCGTGATTGGGCGATGACCTTTGACGGTGAGACGGTCTCTCTCTGGCCATCGATCGGCAACTGGAGTTTTCCCTGTCAGTCACATTACATCCTGAAAAAGGGCCAGGTGCAGTGGGCTGATAAGTGGTCGCGCGAGGAAATCGAGTATGGCCGTGCCGCCGACCGCGACAGGAAAGCGCGGCATTACGGAACCGAGGCCGCGGCGCGGAAGGCGCCCTTGCCCGCCCTGGCCCCTGCCAAGGGCATCTTCGCGGGTTTCCTGGCTTGGCTGTCGGGCCGATGATCCACCGCTTCAATGCCAGCCATAGCGTCACCTGCCTCACCCCGAGCGGAGCGGTGTGAGCCGGCACGATGGCGAAGATCAAGAACCCCGTCCTGTTCTCCGATTACTTCGGGATCGACAGTCAGCTTCTAGATGACGCTGGCGTCCTGAACCCGACCCTGAATGCCGACACGGGACTTTTCATTGACCCGTTGCTGCTGGAACACAGCCGTCACCCCGAAATCCAGACTGGCGCACGCGCTACCTACGAGCAGCACTTCACCACCGTCATCAAACTGCTGCGCGGCGTGAAATCACCGGGTGACGTGGCGTGGCGCAGTGCCCTGCGGCAGCTTTCCTTTCCTGAAATCAAGTGGACCTGCCTCGGCTACGGAGCCGCTTCCGTTTCAGGCAGCGGCTCCGGAAGCGACATGACGGGCGGCTACATCGAGACCGCCCGGCAAATCGTGGAGCTTGGGGTTGAGGACCCTGACCTCTTCGCCGCCATGGCGCTGTTCGAGGAGGGCATCGGTCCCGACCGCATCAGCGACATGACGACCAACGTCATCTTTGGCGACCTGCTCGCATTTAATCATCGCGTGCTGGCCGACTTGCCGATTCCCCGCCAGGCCATGACGCTGCGGCTCCGCAACGGGAAAACCTTCGATGCCGTGCTGCCGGTAAACCCTTACATCTCCGGCCCTCTTGCACCTGTTGTGCTGGTCCCAAGCGACATTCTCCGGGACCTGCCCATTGCCGCTGACTGGCACGATGTCGCCGATGCCGCTGCGAAGAATGCGGAGTTGCGGCTTCGCGTAAATGATCAGATCGCACAGATGTGGACGGTGAAGAGCCGCCGGGACAAAGCGGAGCTAAAGAGGTGGGCGCTTTCTGAAAAGAGCGCCTTCGAGACGGTGCTGGAGATGATCCACGGCGCCAACCCGACCGCTTACGACATGGCGGCCGACGCGCTTGGGGAGATCGTCTGGCGCAAGCTGGCCGCCCACCTTCCCGAGCAGGCGCCATTCAAGCTGCAGGTGCCGCCCGTGATGGACCTGGCCGGCGTGGTGAGCGTGGTCGAGCAAATTCTCGAGCAGTTCCGCTTCCTGATAGAGGACCGGCGCCTGTCGGAAGAGCTATATCATGCCGGCAGGCCAAGGCCCGAGAAGGCTGCGCAGCGACTGTTTTTCGCGGTCGCGTATGCCTACTGCAAGGCCAACAACCTGGACCTCACCCCTGAGGCCGACACTGGTAACGGCCCGGTCGATTTCAAGGTGTCGAGCGGCTTTTCGGGCCGGGTGATCGTAGAAATAAAACTTTCCACGAACAATAAGCTCGTGAAAGGCTACACGCGTCAGCTCGATACCTACAAGACAGCTGAGGAAACACAAAAGGGCTACTATGTCGTCCTCGATGTCGGCGGCATCGGGAACAAGGACCAGGCCCTGGTCGCGGCCAAGAATGTAGCCACCATGCGCGGCGAATCCGTCTCGCCGATCGTCTTCATCGAAGGTGCGCGGCGGCTTTCCGCCAGCAAATTATAGCGCGCCTGAGTCCTGCTTTCCCCTCCGCTTATGCACACCGTGCACATCGCCGGAAAAAAGGTGGTGGTTGTGGTGGCGGGCATTCTGTCCGTATTGGGCTTTTGCCCCTTCCTAATTGCAAACCGCACCGGCCTCCCCATCGCAAGCTCACTAGCGGACGTCGGCTTTCGGCTTGCTAGATTACGCAGAGACGTGGGAGTGACCGGGGCAGCCTCAGCTTTTGCTGGAAAGGTACTGCCTCACACGGTCCTGTGTTCTACGCCTCGGCATTCTTCCTAAACGAAGGTCAACTACAAATCTCGGATCCCCAACGGACAGGCGGCCAAAGGTGCTGGGTGACACACTGCTTCGCACCAAATATGCCTCGATCTGCTCCAGTAGCTCCATCGTCTTCGACTCGCTTAGCGCTTGCGTTCTTGCTATGTTCCTACTAGGAAGGCTTCCTAGAGTCTAGGATCGAATTTCCTAGATGGATGCGATAGGACTGGCAGCGATGGAAGACGCACGTAGAGCCCTGGACGAGCTGATCCAGCAGCGAGGGGTCAATTACTCCTCGATATCGCGCCTCCTGGGACGCAATGCCGCCTATATCCAGCAGTACATCCGGCGCGGCAGCCCCAGGCAGCTGGACGAACAGGATCGCGCGGTGCTCGCCCGTTTCTTTGGCGTCGATGAAAAGGTTCTCGGCGCCCCGGAACGGCGTTCTGGACCCGTTGTCGAACTGGTCCATGTACCGGTTCTCGCGGTCGAGGCCTCCGCCGGTCACGGTGCGCTCGCCGAAATGGAAGCCAAATGCGCCCAATTCGGTTTCGATGAAAAATGGCTGCGACGGCTGACGGCCAGCAAGGCAACGAACCTGTCGATCATCGCGGTTCATGGAGACTCGATGGAGCCCACCTTGCATGACGGCGACGAAGTGATGGTCGATCTGGGCGATGGCCAATCGCGCCTGCGCGACGGAATTTATGTGATGCGCATGGATGACATGCTCAACGTCAAGCGCGTGGCGATCGAACCGCAAGGCAAGCGGGTCTCGGTGCTGAGCGATAATCCCGCCTATCCCAGTTGGCGCGGTCTCGAAAAGCGCACCATCAATATCGTCGGCCGCGTTCTCTGGTTCGGCCGAGCGCTGCGCTAGGCTCACCATCCCGATGCTTGCCATTCTTGCCGCCTCGATTGTCGCCGCCGGGCAGACCTTCACTTGCACGCCCACCCATGTCTGGGATGGCGATGGCCCCGTCTGGTGCGCAGAGGGACCGCATCTCCGCATCGCGGGGATCGCGGCGCGCGAAATGGACGGCACATGCCGCTCCAACCAGCCCTGCCCCTCTGCCTCGGCGGTAGACGCCCGTGATGCGCTGGTAGGCCTGCTGGGTGGGCCGCGCGGCACCATCCCGACAGGTCATGTCGTCGTTCGAGGTCCGAGGCTGACATGCCGCTCCGAAGGGTCTGCCGGAGGCAGCAGGACAGCCGCCTGGTGCCGCCTGCCTTCGGGCGCCGATCTCTCCTGCGCCATGATCCGCACGGGGACGGTTCTTCGCTGGGATCGCTATTGGAAGGGTCCAGCGTGCCGCTAGGCGCCGACCTGCATCTTACCGGATACCTGGAAGAAGGACCATATGGCCTGCTTCTTCGTAGTAGCGGCGGCGTGTGGGAACTGGACGCGCGCCACCCGTCGCGTCGTCTGATCGGCTGCGAGGTCGAAGTCACGGGCCAGCGTGCCGGGTTCAACGGGATCGTCTGCGATCAGATTTGGCCGGCAGGACAGCCCCGCCCCAGCAGACTCAGGCGCCGGCTCAGGCTCAACATCGAATATCTGCTGACCGCAGCATTCGTGGGCTACGGCTTCATAGCCTTGCTCCTCGGCCTCGCCGGACATTTCCGCTGATGCTCAGCGAGTGGGAGCTCTGGGCTTGTGCCAATCAGGTGCTGACGACGCATGGCGACAAGGCCCCGCTCCATGTCGCCGAACAGATTGGCGCCCTGGCACTGGCCGGCGACGAGTCAGGCATCCTAACCTGGCAGGCTATCGCCCGACGGATTGCGCAGTTGACCGGAAAAGATGGCGATACACCGCTGCACTGAGCGGCGCACCACGCAACATGCGGCTTACCCGATCGGCGCCATGTCGCCCGGAAACAGGCAGGGCTGAATTCCGCCGCTGGTATAGCCATCACCCTTGATAACGAAGCCACGCATCCTCTCGACCAGATGCCGTGCAAGATCGACACGGGCGCTGCGCTGCGCGCGCGGATCATCGGCATTCAGACCAGCGAGCGTCGGCTCGGGCGCCACGGCGAGCGCAACTTCGAGATGGGTCAGCAGGACATCGTCAGCGATTCGGGACATAATCGCGATGAGAACAAATATAGAACTTCTAGTCAATCGGCTGCATGCGGATGGATGCGGAAAGCCCGGTTAGATTCCGATCTCGAAAGGCTTGGTGAGCGAGCGGTCCAGTTCCGGCGGTTCGCGCGCGGGTGCCGGCGCCGGCGCCCGGTCCTTCGCCTGGCCTCGCGCGGCGGCATCGCGCAGGAGATCGACGGTCTCCAGAGCCGAGCGCTTCATGCCCGGATTGCGTTCGACTGCGGCCTCGAGCTTGCCGGCACTGTCGACGAACAGGGTCAATCCATCGCGCAAGCGGGTGACCGTCACCAGGAAGGTTTGCTGGTTCGCCAAGTTACGTTCCCGGCTGTCCATGACCGCGATCCCCCGATCGGACGTCAGGCCCTGTGCCATATGGGCATTGAGTGCATAGGCGAGATCGAGCCGTTCGAGCATCGGATCATCGCGCCCCAGCGTGTGCTCGGCCCCGAGCGAAGTCTTCACCGTGACGGATTTGCCGTCGATAGCGGTGATGCGCGCCTGATCGGCATTGAGGAGGCCACGCTTATGATCGGTCTCGGTCCAGCGGATCCGGTCACCCGCATGGATGTCGAGCACACGAACTTCGAACAAGCGCAGCGGCTCCTGCTCGCCTTGTGGGCGCAACTGGCTGGGCCGGAACGCGAAGTGGCGGCCACGCTCGTTCTCGAGGCTGACCCGCTCCCGCGCTATGTCGTTTTCGACCACCCGATAGCGCCCGGGCCGCAGACCCTGGGCTCGCTGGCGCCGATCGACTTCGACCACCGTGCCCGCTGCATAGCTGCGTGCATAGCGCAGTTCCTCGCGCGTCACGTTGATGCGCGAGAGGATTCCGAGCCGCATCGAGCCTGGCCCCAGCTCGCCATTGGCTTTCAAGCCGGTCTGGACGGCCTCGTTGACCTCACCGCGTAGCGCCCGGCCCGAGGCATAGATCGATGTCGTCTCGCGCTCCGCCGGCGACAGAGAAAGCCACGCGGCGGCCGCTTCGACGGCCGCCCCATTCCCTGCTTCCACGACATGGGCTTCCAGATGCCGCAGCGCCTCGTCGATATGACCGCCCTGGGCAGCATATTGGGCGTCGCGCAGCGCCTTCTCACGCGCGCGCAGGTTGACGTTCATGAACGCGGTTTCGACGCCCGCCTGCTGCATGACATCGAAGGGTTTCCCGGCATCGACCGCGCCAAGCTGCTTCCTGTCGCCGATGCTGGCGAAGCGGTCCAGTTCCAGCAGATTAGCCAGACGAACGAGCTTCTCCTTGTCGGCATTGCCGACCATTGAGGCTTCGTCGAGCAGCACGACGGTGCCGCGCATCGCGGCCTTTGCCTCGGCAACCCGCGATGGGCCGGCCCCTTCGAGCAGGTCTCGATGCTGGCGCAGGAAGCGCGACACCGTCATCGAGGGAATGCCGGTTTCACGCTCGAGCATCTGGACCAGCGTGTTTTGCACCGCGAGGCCGAGCACGGCCCTGCCTTCCTCGCGCAGCACATCGGCAACCGGTTTCAGGACAGTGCTCTTGCCAGCGCCAGCGACACCCTGGATCGCGACGATCCGGTTGTGCGAGGCCAGCAGCAGGCGTCCCGCACCTTCCTGGCCCGGGTTCAGTGTCATGCCGTATTTGAGCTGGGAGAGGGCCTGCAACCGCTCCGCGGCAACATCGGGCGGAACGATCGCGGGAGCGAGGCCGCGCCCGCTTTCGACGGCGGCAATGATGCGCTGTTCAAGTCCGAGCGCATCACGGGTCGTGACAAGATCTCGATCGGCGCCCCTGCCCTTCAGGAGATGCCCCTGGCGCAGCAACTGGCCGACACGATTCTCGATTTCCGTGATCGATGTGGGGAGCGCGAAACCGAGCGCCGCGCGGAATATATCGGCGCGCGTGAAGGCCGCCTCACGCTCGCCGAGGTGGCGGATGGCGGAGGCAACAGCATGGACCGCGGCAATCTGCTCCGGCGTCCGGTTCCCCATCCGCGCAGGCAGGAGCGGGTCACTCTCCCTGAGGCCGAGACGGGTCGCGAAGGCTGCGGCAAGCGCGCTGCCCTGCCGCACGAGCCGGAGCGCCGCCTGTCCAAAGCCCGCCACGTTGCCGATGTCCTGCGCTGCGCGCGCGTTGGCCCGGGCGATCACCTGAGCGGGATCGAAACCGAGCTTGGCGGCGGCCTCTCCCCACTGCCGCGCAAGCGCATCGCGATCCACGATCCGGCCCTTCTCCGCTCGCGTCATGAGGTTCGCGACATTGCGTGCCGCAAGACCCTTTCCCTCCATCGTGGCAAGCCGATCGAGGATTTCCGCGCGCCGGGAACTGAAGGCGTCGCGAATGGCCTTGGGAATGCCCACGGCCTCGAAATTGCCGTGCTTGCCATATTCGCCGACCTCATAGCCGAGCTTTTCGACCGCCAGCCGAAAGCGCGCCATGGTCATCGCGTTGAGCAAGGTATTGTGCTCCCAGAGCTTGTCGTTGCGGAGCGCCCGCCACTTGCCGTCTGGACCCTGCGTCACATTGGCAACGACCGCATGAAGGTGTGCATTGGGCTCCTGGTTGCGGTTCGTGTCGTGCTGGAACAGACCCACGACGAGATTGCCCGTCATGACAACCCGCTCCTTGCCGCGCACCTCCATCCGCGTCTCCGCGAGGTTCTTCTCGGCCCAGGCCAGGGTCTCCCTGACCGCTGCGGCATAGGCATCGAGGATGCGTTTGTCCCCGCCGACGAGCGCGAGGATCGACCAGCTCTTGGGCATCGAAAAGGTGAGATCCGTGCCCGCACGATGAATACGATTGTCGCTGCCGACGCGGCTCCCGTCGGGCAGCATTCCCTTCAATACGGCCTCGAACTGCTTCGCCTCGATCCTGCCGCGAAGTCCAAGTCTGTCGGCGCCCTTGCCAAGCCATTCGCCCGATCGGTCGGCATCGGCGCGGGTGTAGTAATTGTCGGCGGCGAAGTAATTGGCGGCGCCGCCGGCAGTGCGGACATTGGCTACCGAGAGCATGATGCCCAACCCGGCCGTGCGGCGCTTGGTTCACGCATCACAGTTCCAGATCACCGAGATCAGGGCCTTCGCGCGACGCGGTATCGCGCTCAGGCAATCCGTCCTCGACCATCAGCCGACGGGCCTCGGCCTCACCGGTTCGACCTGCCGCCTTGTCGGTATCGGTCGGCCGGCTTGCCGGTGCCTTTGCCGGTGGGGCGTCAGGCCGCCCGGCTTCTCTTGCGTCCCTTTCAGGATCGCTTTCGGCGGTCGTCCGATCGCTGCGAGACCCCGGTCCCGGGCGCGACGCAATCGGGATTGGGGCGGCATCCGATGATGCCTTCGCACCCCTCGTCTTCTCTGGTTGGGCGGCGCGGGAGGGCTTGTCTGTAGGATCATTCGCTCGCGCACGATCGGCCTCCCTCAAGCCTTTCTCTGTCATCGGCGTGCGATCGCTGGCGCCGGGATCAAGCGCGAGAACACCCTGCTTGGGAACCACCGGCTTGCCCGCCCCGTCGTCGTTGGCAGACGGATGCTCGGCAGCGGTAGAGTCCGATGGATTGGGCGAAACACCGGCGGGCGCCTGGCGCCGAGATGAGGCGGCGACCGGGCGCTCCTCGGCCCGCCCGATGAAGGTCTCCGCCAACCTCGGCCGACTTATCGGCTTCAACCTTATGGGAGCGGCCGGGAAGCCGTCGGGGAACTTGATGTACCCCGAAAGCCGGGACAGGTTCATCAGCTGGTCGGGGAGGAGCAGCGGCTCGATATGTTTGCGCGGCGTCAGACTAACTGCATCTCGGGCGTTGTTGTAGCCGTAGGTGTAGCCCTCTTCCATGTCCCGGACCTGACGGTGGCCGATGAAATCCGAGCACCAGGTCGCCGTCTCGCGGTCTGCCGTGCCCAGGATCAGTTTGGTGCGAGCCAGCGACGACAAGGTCATCGCCATGTTCTCGCCGTAGACCTCCTTGAGCTTGGCGTAGGCGTGCAGGCCCAGGACAATCGCACCGCCGAAATTGCGCGCGGTCTGGAGCCCTTTCTCAAGCGCCGGAAGCCTGTGCAGCGCCCCCAGCTCGTCGACGAAAAACCAGCACTTGAGGTCCCGGGTTCGTGGGCCAGTCATCAACGTGTTCATCGCCATGTCGAGCCAGAGCGTGAGCAACTGCGCGCAAACGCTCATGTCGACATAGCGCGCCGAGATGAACACGACCGAGCCCTTGCCCTCAGAGTCGTGACCGTCGTTCTCGATCCACTGGCGAACCGAGAAGCGCCGCCCCGAAGTCGGGAGGAGCTTCAGCGCCTTGGCGTTCACGTTGAACACGGCACGGATCGATTCCGCCATGCGGGCCGCTTCCGGCGCAGTTAGCGGATCGGCGATCGTGCCGCGCATCATGGCATGGACGCGCGACAGATCGGCGGTCATCAATTCACGCGCGAGCGCCTCGTTTGTCCTCCTGCCCTCGGCAATCAGCTTGAGACAAAACTCGACGAACAGCGCACGGGCGGCGATCACCCAGAACTGGGCCTCCCCGCCTCCGTCATGGGGGACAAGCGCCTCGGCCGCAGCCCAGAATTCACCCTCGGTGCGGCATTCGTCGAACAGACTCCATTGCGGGCAGCGGGCGTCGAGGGGATTGAGGATGGTATCCCGATGGCCTTCGTGAAAATGCTCGATGTACGCGCCGGTGAGATCGAAGACGACGCAGCGTTGCCCTTTCGCTCGGGCCTCCGCCAGCATGTCCGACATGGCGACGGTCTTGCCCATTCCGGTCGTGCCGATGAGCATCGCGTGGCTCTGTTCGAGGCGCCAGGGATAGATGACCGTGGCAAGGTGCGATGGCTGGTAGGGAAATGCCCGGGACAGTTCGCGCGGGGTACACAGATGCCACTTCCACCCGAGCGTCTCCGACAACTCGCGGGCACGCTCGCGCCGGTTGTGGTCACGCAATTCATCGACGAGTTCGGGAAGCGTGACTAGCATGGCGCCGCGCTCGTGTTTGCGCTCTTTGGAACGGCTGCCGAACCGCGCCGCGAACCAGTAAAACAGCACGAAACTGGGCACGAGAAACAGCGCCGATCGCACGAGCGCAGCGCCAAACAAATCGAGCATATGCTCCCAGGCGCGCACCACCGGCGGGAACGTATCGAGCATCGCGATGGGGAATTGAACGGAACCGCCAAAGGCTGTTTGGAGCGCGATCTTCTTGGTCGGATCGAACTCCATGAAACCGTAGAATGCGGCATAGGCCCGCATCCAGACCAGATAGACTTCCTGGTCCGTCAGACCTGTCGAAAGGGTCCACCACGAGGTCCACGCGATCACGATGACAGCGATCATCAACGGCCCTTTGAGACCGGCTGCGAACATGAAGCTGAAGTGTCCGAGGAGCTGACTGCCGCGGGTGAAATTGACGAGGTTGCGTTTCATGAGACGCCTCCCTCGCCGGCGGCCCCGGCCACACCGATTTCCTTGCACTTGCGGGCGTAGGCCTGGTGCGCCCGTTCGCGCAAACCATGATCCGCATGGCCCGCGAGCAGCGCATCCACACCGACCATCAGAAAGACGGACTGACGTGAAATGCGCTCGACGGTGGTGCTGCAACGGGAGGTGAGTTCTTCCTCCGCGCAGGCATTGGCGAGCAGCGAGCGAACCCATTCGCTCATGCTGATCCCCTTGGCTTTGGCAGCCTTGCGGATCAGCGAGCTGAGCTCGCTGGAGATGTAAACCTGGAGACAGATTGGCCGTGTCATGCACGGACTCCTTGTGGTCAGGAGCCCGGTGCGCACTGCGAAAGGCAATGCAGGGTCTAAGTCATTCCTAAGAACATGTCAAGAACATCGAGAAGCGCGCGTTTCCGTGGGCTGCGCCGGGAGATGCGGTCACTTCCACGTAAGGCGAATGAGCCAAGTCATATCTGACGGAGAAGCTGCCCTTTTCGATTTTGAGAAAAAATAAACGTATTTTCAGCGATATGCCTGCAAAATCCACCGCGACCTGTCGCGTACGGTGTGCCCACTGTTCCCAGCTTTCGGAGTAGGACCAGCAAACTGATCCGACCTATCCCGCAGCCCCAAGGAACGATCTTCCGGCGGAATGGGGGCGTCATCCTGTACGTGAAGGATTGGCCTGATCGACGCTGGGCGCGATGCGAAATCCGGGGTATGATTGCAGACAACTTCCACCTTCATGGAGAGCGACAATGGCCAGCGTGACCTTGTCCGCGACACCCAAGGGTAACGGCTTTCAGGCGACCGTCAGCTATGACAGCTGGGTTTCTATCAGCTCGGCGGAGACCTACCCGACTATGGCCGAGGCGATCTCGGCAGCGGCG
>Ga0068854_100002632_pt1 | contig 11130 bp, 7 predicted proteins | sample KBSCornC42_FD_66590 | JGI IMG/M metagenome (GOLD analysis project Ga0068854, IMG submission 66590) | Corn rhizosphere microbial communities from Kellogg Biological Station, Michigan, USA - KBS Corn C4-2 | ecosystem: Host-associated > Plants > Roots > Rhizosphere > Soil ... | reverse complement strand
GCTGAAAAAAATGAATAACAATATAGTTAGACGCAATTATCTATTTTTGTATTGTTTTATTAAAATTTATATATCTTGTCAAAGATATCCACATTTTAACAATACCATCGTCTCAATTTAGTACCTTTGTATCTATGCAAGAGAGTGGGAGCAGGCTAACAAGGCAACAAATAGATAGATTAGGCAATATGTCTATTTTTCTAGCCAAAAATACATATGAGCCGAGCAAAACCAAGATTCTTAAACTTGTGTACTTATGTGAGGAATGGTTTGTGAAAAAATTTGCTAGCCCTTTTATCGGTTTACCATTTCATGCTTGGCAATTTGGCCCGGTTCAAAAAGAGTTATATGTAAATCTTGGTGTTCCCGAACTAGAAGAAGGAACAAGTATTTTAGCTAACTACATCAAACCAATAGATTTTGGAAACAAGCATTTTCAAATCAGCCCATTATCTGAATTTAATGATGATGAATTTAGCGATGATGAAATAGCAATTATGGAGCAAGTCGCTAGTAATTATAAATATAGTGAAGCTAAAGATTTAGTATTTATTACTCATAAGCTCACTTCTTTATGGTATAAGACAGTCATTAGGGAAAATGGATTAATAGAAAGATTTGATAAATCAATTCAAAAAACTTCCGAATTGCAATTAGATTTTTCTGAATTATTAGAAAGTAATAAAGCGAAGGAATTTTATTTAGAGCAAGTAGAAATGCTTTCTTTCTCAAATTCACTTAAATAGATTAAGGAGTGTTTGAAGAAAAATCACTATTTTATTTTAATCCATTTTATTTTAAAGATGGAACGAAATGTAAACCGAAATACTTTATAGTTTTAAAAGACTTAGGTGATAAATCAATTGTTGCAACTCTTCCCTCAGGTCAAAATTATGTTCCATTTCCCGATAAGAACCTTAAAGCAGGTTGTATAGATTTGCCTGAATTAAGTTTTAAGTGCTTCTGCTTCTTAAAAGATACTCCTGCTACACATACTGATTATTGTTTTCCGAAAGACACATTTATATATGGTAGATGGGTTGAAGATTATTCATTAGAAATATTAAGTCTAACATATGCAGTGGAAAATGTTGATTATGTAAAATGTGGTAAAATAAATGATGACATATTTGATGAAATGCTCCGATGCCTTAAAGATTCTTCTCAAATAAAGCGGAAGTATAAGAAATTGATTGAGGAGTGGCTAAGATAATATCCGCTACCTCCTCCAAAATTCTCTTATAATTAACTTATTAATTATATGGCTATACGGCTTTAATTCCGTACCTTTGCGCCCTGAATTGAAGCCCGTCCTTATATCCCTACGAGGATGGGTTAATTGTTAACAGGGAAATTAAACAATTCCTGCAGGAATGCTGAGGCGGTAAGGCAGGAAAAACATTTATGGATATTCGTAACATAGCAATCATTGCGCACGTAGATCACGGTAAAACCACACTTGTAGATAAGATTCTGCATACTACGAACGTATTTCGCGACAACCAGGAAACCGGTGAATTGATAATGGACAGCAATGACCTGGAACGTGAGCGCGGTATCACCATTCTGAGCAAGAATGTGAGCGTAACGTACAAAGGTGTAAAGATCAATGTGATAGACACTCCGGGCCACGCCGATTTTGGTGGTGAGGTGGAACGCGTGCTGAAAATGGCAGATGGTGTGTTGCTGCTGGTGGATGCCTTTGAAGGCCCTATGCCGCAGACCCGCTTTGTGCTACAGAAAGCGCTGAACCTGAACCTGCACCCAATAGTTGTGATAAACAAGGTGGATAAGCCAAACTGCCGTCCGGATGAAGTGCATGATGCTGTATTTGAATTATTCTTCCAATTGGACGCTACTGAGGAACAGCTAAACTTCCCTACCCTTTACGGTTCTTCAAAACAAGGCTGGTTCAATACTTCATTGACACCAACTACTGATATAACAGTGCTGCTGGATACCATATTGGAAAAAGTGCCGGAACCTAAAATAGAAGAAGGCAACCTGCAGTTGCAGATCACCTCGCTTGATTATTCTACTTTTCTTGGCCGTATAGCTATAGGTAAAATAACCCGTGGCGTAATAAAAGAAGGTCAGAATGTAATGCTTTGCAAGCAGGATGGCAGCATGGTGCGCAGCAAAGTGAAAGAACTGTATGTGTTTGAAAACATGGGCAAGAGGAAAGTGGCCGAAGTAAAGGCTGGCGATATATGTGCGGTAGTAGGCATAGAAGGCTTCCAGATAGGCGAAACAATAGCTGATGCGGAAAACCCGGAAGCATTACCGATCATACCGATAGACGAGCCTACAATGAACATGCAGTTCAGCATCAACAACTCACCATTTTTTGGTAAAGAAGGTAAGTTCGTAACCAGCCGCCACATACGCGACAGGTTAATGAAAGAACTGGAAAAGAACCTGGCACTGCGCGTGGTTGAAACAGACGATGCTGATAAATTCCTGGTATATGGCCGTGGTATCTTGCACCTGAGCGTACTGGTAGAAACCATGCGCCGTGAAGGATATGAACTGACAGTGGGTCAGCCGCAGGTAATAACAAAAGAAATAGATGGCCGCAAGAACGAGCCATATGAAATACTGGTAGTGGACGTGCCTGCTGAATTCAGCGGTAAAGTGATAGACCTGGTAACACAGCGTAAAGGTGAAATGCACATAATGGAAACCAAAGGCCTGATGCAACACCTGGAATTTGATATTCCGTCACGTGGTTTGATAGGTCTGCGTTCACAAATGCTGACCAATACTGCAGGTGAAGCTGTAATGGCGCACCGCTTCAGCGAATACAAACCATGGAAGGGCTTTATACCCGGCCGTAGTAATGGTGTGCTGATTGCAAAACTGGGTGGCACTTCTACTGCTTACTCAATAGACAAGCTGCAGGACCGCGGTGCGTTCTTCGTAGATCCGGGCCAGGAACTGTACGCCGGCCAGGTAATAGGCGAGCATATAAAACCAGGTGACCTGGTGGTGAACGTGACAGAAGCTAAAAAGCTGACCAACATGCGTGCCAGCGGCAGTGACGACTCTGTGCGTATAGTGCCTAAGATACAGATGACCCTGGAAGAATGTATGGAATACATACAACAGGATGAGTGTATAGAAGTGACCCCACAAAGCATACGCCTGCGTAAAATAATGCTGGACGAAGAAGACAGGAAGAAATTTGCCAAGATGATGAAGGCGGAAGCATAAAAAAGTAAAAAAATATAAATTAAGCGAAAGGAGGGCAATTGCCCTCCTTTTTATATTTAAATTTTATTATAAGCATGAAAAAATTTAAATTTATGTAGGAAATAATAACCGGTAATTGAAAATTTAAGCTTGTTTTAACCAGTTTTTTCCAAACGAAAAGCGGAAAAAGGCTGTCTATATAATGCAGCTCGTTCGGTTGGAAAACGCGCAATAACGTTAGATATGAAAAAAATATTTTTACTCCTGGCACTTGCAAGCCTGAACTACATGGCAACGGCCCAGACCGCAAGGCAAACTGAAGCAGACCCAACCAGGATATGGGGCCACTTCGACATAATAAAAATGACCAGCAAAGGAGAAGAACATATAAATGTGAACTACAACCTGACGCCGAAACCTGTGGGAAACACGCTGAACGTGAACCTGAACACACCAAACCCATTGATGCTAAGTATGAAAGTAGCTGACGCAGCAGGCAGAACGAAATATAGCTGGAAACCGGAACAGGCGGCACCTAACTACAACAAGCAATTTGACCTGACAACATTAGCAAGCGGCGTATATGTGCTGAATGTGTATGATGGCAATAACAATAAGGTATATAGCATACCATTTTCAAAACAATAGTATCCTGATTTTTTTACCGTAAAAAGTAAAACAGAATGAAACGATTTTACTTATTAGGTTTATTTATCGCCCTGGTGCTGCTGACAGCACAAAAGGCAGATGCACAGCTGGATAGCTGTAATGTCTTTCTGCAGGGTAATTATATTGAAGTAGGTATAAACTGGAACGGTGCGTACGGATCTAGCGCGATGGCGCCAACCGGATATCACCCGAAAGGGCCGGCAGGTGAAATCAATGCTGCTTCCTGCGGTGCTTTATGCATAAGCAATGGAGCTAACCTCGGCTTTGTGGCAGACCCTGATAAGGATGGCTGGACAGTTGGTTCGCCTTACCCTTACTACGGCGATTATTTTTTGCCAGGCACACCCCAGGAAGGCTGGAGCATAATGGCAGATGGCGTACAGGCCAATGCCTGGAACCAGAATGGATGCGGAACAATATTTCCCACAGGCATGACAGGGTCAAATATTTCTTACTCTGCCTCCGGCAAAACGCGCACAGGTGTATGGCGCGGCACCTTTGATAGCCTTGCTATAACGCAGGTAACGACCCTTGACACAAACAACGTTTACTTTACGGTATATGTAACGGCAATAAATAAATCACATAATGTCAAACATGACATTTATTATCTGAGAACCCTGGACCCGGATAATGCCGAACCTGAAACCGGGAACTTTACCACATACAATAAAATAGAATACCAGCTGCCAAATCCGCAAAACAGGACCCTTGTTTCTGCGGTAGGTCTTACTGCAGCCAATGCCCAGATAGCGAGTGCATTTCTTGGCTTAGGTACACTTGACTGCCGGGCAAGATGTTTTATAATTGATGCAGGCCTCAGTCCTACTTCCGGTACGCTGGACAGTATGTATGGCAAATACGAAGGCAAAGGCGATACAGCAAATTACCAATACAGCGGCAGCAATACGCAGGATCAGGGTATTGGCCTGGTATTCAGGCTAGGCGACCTAAATGCTGCGGATAGTTTAACTTTTGCATACGCATACATACTTAGAAAGGGAGATCTTGACTCGGCTTTCCTTTCTACAAAACCTAAATGGACCGACTTTGGTGATACAGCTGCATTTAAATCGGGCGATACTGCCAGCGTTTGTAAAAACAGCATTATACCTGTAAGCATACTGAATGGCGGATATCTGAGCTGGAGCTGGACATCACCAACCGGAAACAGTATATATCCGAGCTATGGTACTGCAGTGAATGTATCGATAGATACCACGCCTGCGGTGCTACGCGCTGTAGGTTCAACTGCCGCCTGCCAAAGCGATACACTGTACATAACATTGCATCCTAACCTGGCAGTGAACCCAATAGTAAAGAGCCCGATTTACTATTGCATTGGTGGAACACCGCAGCCACTGCAAGCAACAGGTAAAAATCTGCGCTGGTATACCAGCCTCACCGGAGATACCGGAACAACAACAGCCCCAACACCGCGCACAGATTCTGTAGCAACATATCTTTACTACGTTAGCTCCACCATCAGAGGCTGCGAAAGCGATAAAGTACCCGTGCAGGTAGTAGTAAATCTGCCACCACCAAAGTTGGTAGCAGGCAATGGCGGAATGGCCTGCCTTGGAGAAAATGCGCAGTTGACTGCTACAACTATTAACAGCTCACATTATTATTGGTCTGGCCCAAATGGCTTTAAGAGTAATGATCAGAATGCTGTAGTAAATAGTGTAGTAGCTGCAGACTCCGGCATGTATATAGTAATAGATTCGCTATACGGTTGTCCTACACAAATAGACAGCACACTGCTATGGGTGAATAACTTATTCTCGAAAGTAAAGACGGGGAAACCTTCTGTATGTATTGGTGACACACTGGTCGTGGATTTTGCCGGCGCTGCCCCAGGCAACGACAGCAGCCTCTTCCAGTGGGATTTTGCCGGTGGTACTATAATAAAAGGCGATCCTACAGGCAAAAGTCGCGGCCCATATGTGGTGCAATGGGATACTGCAGGCAGCAAGTACATAGTGCTTATTTCGAAAAACCTCAGATGCGTATCGAAAGCTATAGATACACTGCCGGTAGCCTTTGCACCGCAGGTAGCATTCTCTATGCCGAAAGATATTTGTATTAATGATACAGTAACGCTACATGTAGCTGATTACAGCCTCACCAATGCCAACAAGTTCATGTGGACCTATGGTGGTGGCAGAGAAGTTAGCAATGGCACAACCAGCAGTGGCATTGACTATATGACCTTTAATAGCACCGGCACTAAAATAGTGACGCTGTCCATAGCTTACCCGCAGTGTATCAGATCTCCGTTTGCAGATACGGTGCAGGTGCATCCTTATGCTACTGCGCACGCTACAGCCAGCAGAACGGATATATGCGCCGGTGACAGCATAGTATTCACAGCTGATACCTTTAGTAAATACCGCTACATGTGGAGCCCAATGCAGTATTTCCGCGGCTACCAGGGTGGCAACACCAGCAGCGTAGCAATAGGTGATGTACTAGCCACAGGTAATATATACCTGACGGTAAGAGACCAATACAATTGTATCGGTCGTGATAGTATCATGATAAACACCCAGCCATGCTGCGATGTCTTCCTGCCAAATGCCTTTACACCAAATGGCGACGGAAGGAATGATGTATTCAGGATAGTAACTGTAGGCCATCACCCTGTGAAAGTATTTGAAGTGACGAACAGGTATGGTGAAATAGTATTCCGGAGCAATGTGGAAACAGAAGGTTGGGATGGTAAAGTGCATGGTGTACCGCAGGATGCAGGCACCTACTTCTACTATTTGAATTACACATGTAATGGCAAGACAATTGAGAAGAAGGGAGATGTGATACTGGTGAGATAGGATTTTAAAAAAGCAAATACACTAAAAGCGATTCTGTACCCCGGGCACAGAATCGCTTTGTCTTTTATAAACTATAACCAGTGATTTTATTTGTAGAATGAATTATTAACTAATAATTATGCAGTAAGGGCATTCTTTTTATGCAGCTTTTACAAACCATGTGCGAACGATTAAAACCAAAGAAAGTATGAGCCAGAAATTTATTCGCCTTTTTAGCTTATTGATAGCTTTATGCAGCGGGTTTACTGCAATAGCGCAGCCGGCAGCGCCAACTGTAAGTGGCAGCACTACTTATTGCCAGGGTACTACACTTACGCTAACGGCAAGCTCCCCGGCGGCCGCTCCCAGCTATAGCTGGACGGGACCTGGTGGTTTTACTGCCACTACCGCCAGCATCAGCATACCGTCTGTTACCACGGCAAATAATGGTGTGTATAGCGTAACGGTAACGTCAGGCGGCCTTACATCTGCCGCTACAAATACTACCGTTACTATCGTGGCGCGACCATTACCTCCGGCCACACCTGGTAGCCCATATGTTTACTGTCAACAGGACAAGGCCACACCGCTAAATGCGATAGGCGTGAACCTGCTATGGTATACGGACACTACAAAAGCAGGTAGCCCTGTTACACCCACCCCATCTACTACGGCTGCGGGCTCAACTCTCTACTACGTAAGCCAGACGGTGAATGGCTGCGAAAGTTATAAAGCTACCATAACGGTGGCGGTGAAAAACAAACCTGCGCCGCCAACAGTGAGCACTGTAATGTATTGCCAGCATGATATAGCAATACCGCTGAATGCAGGCGGTAGTAACCTACTGTGGTACCTGGTACCGGCAGGCGGCGTAGGCGTACGTGCAGCACCTACGCCCAACACTTCTTACGCCGATACGACTTATTACTATGTGAGCCAGACAGTGAATGGCTGCGAGAGTGATCGAGCACAGGAAGCCGTGATAGTAAACTATGAACCAAATGCGCTTATACTGGCGAACGCGCCGTATGTATGCCAGCACGATACCATGAGCTTTAGCTACTACGGCAATGCAACAACAACTGCGGCCTACAACTGGACTATGCCTGCAGGTGCGCAAATAGTGGGTGGCTATGGCCAGGGACCTATAGTGATACGCTTTGATTCTGCCGGCTTGCGAAAAGTAGTGTTGCAGGTAGATAACCATGGTTGCAAAAGCCCGCTAACTAGCTATATGGTAGATGTAAGGCAGAGCCCTTCCGTACCACTATTGCTGAGCCGCGAAGCCTGCCAGGGTGCAACTGTGACTGCTGCAGTGGGAACGCCCAATGAAACAATAGATAACTACATATGGGACTTTGGCAGCGCAACTGTAGTATATGGCGCTACAGGCCCCGGCCCATACGGACTACGCTGGAATACACAAGGTGTATATATGGTGAAGCTAACGGCAGTTTCCAACTCATGTCCATCTGTGCCGGTAATAGATACTATATACATACACCCACTGGCTGATGCACATATACAATACGCCAGCAATACCAATGTGTGTACCGGCGATAGTGTACACTTCACACTGGAAAACTACAACCCTGCGTACCTGTATCAATGGACGCCTGCATCGTTCTTTACTGATGAAACAAACAAGGCTGATGTGTATGGATTTATAGGCCTGGCTGGTTATGTGAAGGTGACCGCTACAACGGAATATGGATGCAGTTCTGCAGACAGCATACTGATAAGTACGCACTCATGTTGCAAGGTATATTTCCCAAATGCCTTTACTCCTAATGGCGATGGGCTGAACGATATCTTCCGCCCCCTAAACCAGGGCAGGATACAAATAAAAGAGTTCCGCGTATTTGACAGATGGGGCAAAACTGTATTTGAATCGAGAGATCAGCGCCTGGGATGGGATGGAAAACTGAATGGTATTCCGCAAGACATGGGCACTTACTTTTACTTCATACAATACATGTGTGCCGATGGTAAAAACTATGAAGACAAAGGCGAGCTGATGCTGATAAAGTAAATACTGCCAAAACCGATAGAATGATAAAGGGCCGAAAAAAGTTCGGCCCTTTGTTATTTGCGAGCTCCCAAATTGAATAAAAACCTTAATTGCAAAACATTTCATACATTTATATTATACCTAAACTTATACTTTGTGAAACTTATCATTTATTCTACCCTCTTTGTGCTGTGTGTTTTTTCATTCTATACAATTTCAGCTCAAACAGCCTCTCGACTGATAGCACAAGTAAATCAAAGCGTTAAAAGTTCAACTTCATCTGCCCAAATTGATTCTCAGGTGTTCGCGTACTCTGCGGGCCGGGGTGGTGATTTAACAAACAACCATTTTTGGGGAATTGCTATAGGGCGCATGTTTGACTCAATGAAAAACTATGTAAGTGTGAGCGGTGGCACTTTTACTAAAACAGGACTTATTCTGCAGGACTTTAAAGGGAAGAATACAACAAATGTTGTAGTGCTTAATCCCAACAGTAGTGGAGGATTTGATAATTATATGTCTGCAAGCTTGCTTTATGATATACACAATAACCTGGTTAAATATAATGACTACACATTCAGTTCATCAACCTGGGTTAATAATAGTGAAAGCGTCAACACTTTTGATGCGGCCAACAATATGATAACAAGTATTTGGCAAACATGGAATGGCAGCGCCTGGGTAAATAATAATAAAGATTCGATGGCTTATGATGCCTCAGGAAACATAATTCTTACCACCTACTTTTCGTGGGATATTACAAAGAACCAGTGGCAGGCAAGAGAATATGACGCTAACACATATAACGCTGCAAATCAAATGACTTCCCATCTTGTGCAAAATGTAGATACATCGGGTGCAGCAAAAAATTTAAACAAAGATCTTTATCAATATGACTTGCATGGACACATGCAGTCAGAAACTTTTCAAAACTGGAATAATTCGTCAGCATCGTGGATCACTTTCCTTGGCGATACGGTAAAGTATAACGCTACAGGCGATACCAGCACTGCAATAGGTACTACCTATCCCACTCCTTCCACCCCGCCAATTTACTCACGTCACATTGTTGTAACTGACGCGGGTGGTAACACTGTTTATGGATTGTTTCAGAGTTATGATAACGTAAAAGGCTATACGGATATAAGCCGTAATCTGTATACCTATAACAGCTTTGGGCAGATGCTGTCTAATACATCGGAAATAGCAAACGGGACGGGGGGCTGGATACCGGATACCTCTTCCTTTTATCAGTCGCGTTTTTATTATGAAACATATACACCTACCAGTGTGGCTTCAATAAATGTAAGTCCGGAGGTTTTAAAAGTTTATCCTAACCCTGCAAGCGACCTGGTAAACATAAGCTTGAAATGGAGCGAACCCCAAACATTCACTGTGGCCATTTACAATATGCAAGGCAGGCTGATGCAGCAATTGGGTGTGCAGAAAACAAGCGATTACGAAAAGCAAATATCAGTGTCTGTGCTGCCTGCCGGTAATTATATACTAAGTATAAAGGGTGAGCAGGGCTCGGTGCAAAGACAGCTGTCTGTGATACATTAAACTAATAAAGGGCTGAAAGACTTTAGCCCTCTTTCTTTGCTTTGCTATTATTCTAAAATCACTCGTTGAATATTTTTAGTTTGCCCGTCGCTGAACTCAATGAAGTATAGGCCACGAACGAGATTGCTCACGTTTACTGCCTCATGCGAAAGCGTCTTATTATAATGATTTTCAAACACGGTTCTGCCGGAAATATCGATCATGCGAACGGTGATCGCATTTTGATTTGACGCGGAGAGATATAGAGTTTCCTTTGCGGGATTAGGCGCCACGCTGTATGAAACATTGCTTGCAGTGGTTGCCGGTACAGATGTGGGCGTTATATCGTGCAGCCTCGCCATGTAGGGTGTATACATATAACGCCCATAAGCTGGTAATGGAATGCTGCCGAACTGAATAGCCGTACTGTCAGTGCCATAACCTACCACATAAATATCATTTCCGGAAGAGATGATATGTTCCGTAGAGGTGTAATCCGCATCAATGGTAGCAGCCCACTGCGCAACGCCTGCGGTAGAGAAATTTATGATGGCCGAGCCATAGCCGTTGTTATTTGTTGTAACACTATTGCCCCAATCAAGAAACCTTCTAACAGAGGCGAATACACTAAGCGAATTATCTGCACAGGCAGCGGCATGATACTGATAATCCACTTCGGCATCACCGGACAGTGTGTCTTTAAGCTGGCGCAACCAATATACATTGCCATTACTGTCGAGGCGCGATACAAGAAAATCATATACCCATGCCGGATGATGAAGTGTATAGCCACCCAGCGACATAGTATCGTGCAGGGTACCGCTGTAGTAAAGAATATTGTCGGTAGCCAGCGTTAGCTTTCGCGCTGCACAGGTGACGTCTGACATGAAGTGCGACCATAGGTAG
>Ga0068854_100002623_pt1 | contig 11144 bp, 9 predicted proteins | sample KBSCornC42_FD_66590 | JGI IMG/M metagenome (GOLD analysis project Ga0068854, IMG submission 66590) | Corn rhizosphere microbial communities from Kellogg Biological Station, Michigan, USA - KBS Corn C4-2 | ecosystem: Host-associated > Plants > Roots > Rhizosphere > Soil ... | reverse complement strand
CGGAATTCGTGGCTGATCATGTTGGCGATACCGGCACTGTTGGCGGCATCGCGCATCTCGCGTGCCTCACCAACGTCCAGCGTCATCGCCTTTTCGCAGATGATGTGCTTGCCAGCTGCAATCGCCTTCATGGCGAACGGGAAGTGAGTTTGCGGCGGCGTGGCAATCACTATGGCATCCACGTCGCTATCAACAACTGCGTCGAACGACGTAAGGGCTTTGGAGATGCCAAAATGTGCGGCGCGGGTCGCCGTCTTCTCTGCGTCCTGCCCGACCAGCATGGTCACATCGAAGCCTGATGCACGCAAGGCGCGGATATGCAGCGTGCATCCGATGTTGGTGCCGATGACTGCAACAGTTGGCTTGCCCATCAGTTTCTCCATTCTCGTTCCTTCGACCATTCGCGGGTCGAAGTGCTATTTTCGCGGCAGGTGAGGGTTGTGCGCTATCTACGCACGCATCATCAGGCTCTGCCGTGCCCGGTCCAGACCACCGACAGCCGCATCGAGTATGCGAGCGGTTTTCAGGAAGAGATGTGCGTCGCACTCGTCGCTGAAGCCCATGCCGCCATGGACTTGGATGTTGAGTCCGGCATTCTCGCGCGCGGCGCGCAGCGAGAGGTTGAGGGCAGCGGCAGGCAGATGTGTGGAACCTGGCACCTTTTCGACCAGCGACAGAGCGGCGAAATTGACGAGTTCGCGTGCGGCATGGGCCGAAATAGCCATGTTCGCACAGTGGTGCTTGACCGCCTGGAATGCGCCGATCGGCTGCCCGAACTGCTCGCGTACCTTGGCGTATTCGACTGCGCGATCACAGCATTCGCTGGCGATCCCGGCAAGCAGCCCGGCGATGAGCAACTGCGCCTTCGCGGCCAATGTCTCATCCACGACCGAATGGGCGGGCTCGGCGTCGTCCGCCACCTCGACCCTGCACGCCCAGTGCGCCTCGTCGTGCGGGTGCACGGTGCCCATCCCGAACAGTTCGATGCCGTCGGCATTGATCACTACGAGCAGGTCACAACCATCGGCGTCGAACGCGATGATATCCTCTCCGCCTTTCGATCGACAGGCGAGAGCAGCGCGCCTGGTCCCCGCAACGAGTTCCCCCGCCAACTCTGGGCGGCCGACCCGGAGCAAGGCATCCGCCGCGAGCACCGTGGCGGGGTAGGAGGTCGAAAGTAGATGCCGTCCGAAGGTCTGCGCGGCCAGCACTTCCTCCAGCAAGCTGAGGCCGACGCCTCCGGTCTCTTCCGGAAGGCCGATGGCGAGCCATCCAAGCTCGGCGACGTGCGACCACCGCACAGTTTCGCCGCCCGGATCGTCGCGAAGACGCGCGACGGGAAATAGCGATTCAACGGGACGGGTGAAGGAATCCACCAGTTCGCGGGTCTCGGAAATATCGCGGAAGATCGTCATGCTTTCCCTCGCGGCAATCCGAGCACGCGTTCACCGATGATATTGCGCTGGATTTCTGCCGTGCCGCCCGCAATGGTTTCGGAATATGCGTCGAGATATTCGTAGGCCCAGCCATGGTCGCCGGCCAGTTCGGCAGCACCGATGCCATAGAGATCGATCGCCAGATCCGAAGCACGTTTGGAAAGTTCGGCGAAATAGAGCCTGATCAACGAGCCTTCGGCCCCGGGCGTGCCGTTCTCGCTGGACAGAGCAAACGCATAGGACATCGCCTTGAGCGCTGCTGCATCTGCACGCAGGTCGGCAAGGCGGGGCGCGATGAACGGATCGGTGCAGTCGGCGGCCAGCTTCTCGATCTTTTCGACAAGGCCGATCTGGAGCGCCAGCGATGCCGTCCCGCGCTCGAAGCTGAGCGTTGCCATAGCGGTTCGCCAACCTTCGCCGATCCCACCGACGACTGATTCGCCGATTGGCACGCGGACCTGATCGTAGAAGACTTCGCAAAACTTCGAGGGACCAGCCATTGTCTTGATCGGGCGGACCGTTATCCCAGGCAGATCCATTGGGCAGATCAGCCAGGTCAGGCCTTTGTGGCGGACCGATCCGGGATCCGTGCGGATCAGCAGTTCCTGATAGTCGCCGATGTCGGCGTAGCTGCTCCAGATCTTCTGCCCCTCGATGACGATTTCATCGCCCTCTATCCTCCCCCGCGTGCGAAGGCTCGCAAGATCGGAGCCCGAACCGGGTTCGGAGAAGCCCTGGCACCAGATCACTTCGCCCGACAGGATCTTGGGGAGATGAAATGCCTTCTGCTCTTCGGTTCCGCAGGCAATGATCGTGGGCCCTGCATGGTTCACGCCCACGAAAGACGCGTTGTGCGTGCTCGGCGCACCGCTGCGTGCATATTCCTCGAACCACACGATCTGCTGCGCGACTGAAAGACTGCGCCCGCCATACGCACTCGGCCAGGTAAGGCCGGCCCAGCCACCCTCGTACATGCGGCGTTGCCAATCGAGCACGAACAGGCGTGATTCAGGACCGTCAAGCGGGGCGGAATGCGCGGGAATATTCGCTTCCAGCCAGGATCGCGCTTCGGCACGAAAACCTGCGAGCTCGTCGCTGGGCATGGGCACTGTCATCTCAACCTTCAGGCCGCGTCTTGCCAGGTCGCAAGGGCGGCCGCGCGCGCCTGCACCGAAGCGCCACCGAGCTCACCGAGCATCGCCTTCAATCGATAGGTCCAGAAATGTAGTGGAAATTCAAGGGTCAGACCCATCGCGCCGCAGAACTGGTGAAGGTCATAGACCATCGTCGGGATCGCATCCTGCACATAGCTTGCGGCAAGCGCGCAGTCGGCCTCGCTATCCGACCACGCCGCGCGCAGCGCGAGCCAGCGGGCTGATTGCTGCCTTCCCGCTGCCATGGCCAGTCGATGCTGGATCGCCTGAAACGAACCCAGCGGGCGATTGAACTGATAGCGGTTGGTCACATGTTCGATGACAGTGTCGATCGCCGATTGCATCAGGCCCGAGCCTTCGACGGCGAGCGCCAGCCGCCAGCGGCGTCGAACGGCCGCAGCAAGATCGGCACCCATCTTGCGCACGGTCAGCCCGTCAAGCGAGGCGAGCTTGCCATAGGGGTATGCAAATAAACTCTCGATGGGCTCCACGCGCGAAGGGTCGACGTCGATCAGCAGCAGTTCGTCACCCTGATCAACCAGCAGCGTGCGGGCTACCGTCAGGAACCGCGCCGGCGCGAGCGGATTTCCGGACGCCATCGCGAAAGGACGGGTGACCTCATCCGCCGGGAAAAGCTGGGCGACAAGAGCGGAAAAAGCAACCTCCGCACTCACTGGCAGGCGGGCAAGCCGTTCCACGACGAGCGCGGCATCGAGCAGCGTGAACTCCTCCTCGCGCGCGATGTCCAGAAAGCCCGAGGCTTGCAGTTCCGTGTCGAGTTTGGTCGAGAATGCCAGCACGACGCCGTCCTTCGGCGGCTCGATCTGCTGGTTCGAGATCAGTTGCTCCAGCCCATCGAGGATGGCGGTCTGGTTCTCGTTCGGTTCAAAATCCACGGGTAGTCTCACTCGGAAGGCCAAGGTAGCGGCGGGCGGCAAGGTTCAACTGGATTTCCGCAGCACCAGCCCCGATGCCGGAATAGAGTGCGCGCTGGTGATGCGCCTGTTGCAGGGGATCGCCGCCCAACATGCCGGATGGCATGAATTCGAGCACGAAGTCCGCAACCGCATGGTCGGCCTCTACGAGGATATAACGGGCGAGGCTGCCGTACGGGCTCGGTGGCTGCTCTTTCGCCCGCTCGTCCACGACGCGGTAGACCATCATGCGCGCGGCCTCCACCTTTGCCAGCACGCGGCCCGCACGGTCCTGAACAACTGGATCGTCGAAGCGGCCGTCCGTCTTGAGTTCGGCGATGACGCTGTCAAGCACCCTCCGCGCAAAAGCGTAGCGCGCGATGCCGATGCGCTCGTTCTGCAGGGCGTAGCTGATGATTTCCCAAGCCTGACCTTCGGCCCCGAGGCGGTTTTCCTCGGGCACGAAGACGTCGGTCAAGAAAAATTCGTGGATATCGCCTTCGCCGATGAGGGCGGGGATCTGTTTCACCTGAATGCCGGGAGATTTCATGTCGACCAGCAGGATCATGATCCCATCCTTGCCCGTCCCGCTCCGCGCCAGCAGGAAGCACTGGTCGGCATGGGTCGCGAACGATGTCCATACCTTGGCGCCATTGACAACATAGCCGCCATCGACCTTTTCGGCCTTGGTCCTGAGCGAAGCGAGGTCTGAGCCCGCCGAAGGCTCGGAAAAGCCCTGGCACCAGATCACGTTGCCTTCGGTGATCGGCGGCAGATAGCGAATCTGCTGCTCCGGCGTGGCGTAGCGCATCAGGACCGGGCCGATCCAGTTGACGTTCATGTATTGCGGGCCACGAGGCTCGCCGACCTGCCAGGATTCTTCGCCAAGGATGAAGTGGTTCCAGGGCTGGGTGGCGGAGCCGCCGTACTCGACCGGCCAATGTGGGATGAGCAGGTTCTGGGCCGCGAGAATTTTACAGAATTCGAATGAGAACTTGGTGACAGGCGTCGATCCGGGGCCATGGATGGCCCTTTCCTCCCAGTCATCCGGCAGATTCTCGGCAAGCACGTCCTTGACACGCTGTCTATATGCCGTCTGGTTTTCGCTCCAGCCGAATTCCATCGAAATGTGCTCCAAACCCTAACCGCAAGACGTGAGCAATGCTTCTGGAAAGAGACGCACTCAACCACATCGTCCTATGGGACTATGCACCCTTTTGATGGTTTAAATATCTGTTTTTAAACAGATTTTACTTAAGAGAAGGCCGGAAGAACCTTATCTGCAAAGAGCTGCGCATGTTGGGCAAGCTTGCTCAGCGGGTATCCCGCCGGCACCATCATCGCATGGCTTTCAATCGGCGCGATCGCCACTTTGGCCTTGAGGTGAGCAATCGATTCCTCCGGGGTCATTACCCAGTTTCTCGCAGCCGGAAGCAGTTCCTCGCGCGTGACTCGCTTGAAGGCGGATGTTGCGGAATCCTCCATCCATTCCGCATAGCTGTTGGTCTGGTAGACGATGTGGTCGATCACGTCCTCCACAGTCTGCTCAGGCTCTTCGGAAACGAGGTGCCACATGTCGTTGCTGCCGATCGAACAGATGCGCGCGCGCTTCGCCGGATCCCCCAACCCCGCCACGGCGGCGGCATATTCGGCAAAGGCCTCGACGGGCCCCAGGAAGCCGTCCGCATATTTCGCGACGCGGCGGTAGGCCGGCGCACTGTTCCCGCCAACCCATAGCGGCATGTCGGGGTTGACCGGAAGTGGATTGATGCGGGCGTTCTTCAACTCGAAAAACTCGCCGTTAAAATCGAACGTCTCCCCCCGCCAAAGCCTGCGGATGATCTGCAGTGTCTCGTCGGTGCGCCGCGCGCGCTTCTTGAAATCGTTGCCATAGCGCTCGGCCTCCCCGGGGACATAGCCGATCGCCAGCGCGAGATCGAAGCGCCCCCCCGAAATGATATCGATGACGGCAGCATCTTCGGCCAGGCGAACCGGGTGGTAGAAGGGCGCGAGTGCAATGCACGTGCCGATTCGCATCGTCTTTGTACGCGCCGCGACCGCCGAGGCCATGACAAGCGGCGAGGGCAGGTAGCCGTCTAGCGACCCATGGTGCTCTGCAAACCAGACGCCCTGAAAGCCGATCGTTTCGGTCCACGCGACGAAATCGAGATGCTCGGCATAATGCTGGTGCCAGGGCTTCTGCCAGTTGGCAGGGTTTCGCATGTCGAAGGCAAATCCGAAGCGTGGCTTGCTCATTTCAGGAATTCTCCTCAGGGATGATGCCGTGCTCAGGCAGAGATGCCGGTTATCCGGATGCCGGAACCATCGAGCTTGTAGCGGCGGTTGAGCGTGATGAGGATGCTTGTCAGCGCTTCGCTTGCCGCTGAATTGGCCAGCGGGCCGGCATCCCAGGCGCCAAGGCCGATGGCCCGCGCAAGATCGACCACTTCATCGGCGGCATCGCGATCGTCGGAGCAGACGAGGACATCACATTCGACGTCGTGATCGAGATGCGCCAGGTGATGCGCCGAGATGTTCTGGAAGGCCGAGACCACCCGCACGCCCGGGCCCAGCAAGGTCTGGAGCGCCGCTACCGCACTGCCGCCTTCGGGCAACTGCACCCGGCCCACTTTGGGTGGCATCAGCGGTACGGTGACATCGACCAGTATCTTACCTTCCAGTGCCTCGGCAACCGCCTGCGCCGTCGCCTGCTGCCCGGCATAAGGCACGCTCAGCACCACGATGTCCGCAGCCTCGACCGCGTCCAGCATGCTTGCGCCGGACGCACTGCCACTGGTTTTCTCCCGGATCGCCGCAGCTGCCTGCTCGGCCTTCGCGATGTCGCGGCTGCCGATGATAACGGGGAAGCCGGCCTTGGCCCAGCGCAGCGCAAGCCCCCCGCCCTCATTGCCGGTGCCGCCGAGAACGGCGATGGTCTTGCGTGCTTCACTCGGCATTGGCTTTCACTTTCTCTCTGCTTTTCGTGACGGGCGTCTGCACGATCGCGCAAGCACCTTGGGCGACCTCGTCCGGATGATGCCGAACGTGTGATCGCAAACTCGCACGGCTGCGTCCATCAAGGCCTCGTGGATCGCCTATTGCGAGGATCTCTTCCCGGTTCATTCCAGCGTGCGATCATGCTTGAGAAAACGAGATGCCCGATTGCTCGAGGCCGGCATCATCTCCGGAATACCCCAGCCAAGGCACTTCAGGCATTGGCTGCAAGCAATCGCGCTATCCACACCCGTTTGGACTATTCGCAAAACGCGCAATGCCCATTAGCTTTGCGGTCAGGCGCAATGGATAGTCCTACGTGATGGATAGCCCACATGTCGCAAGAGCTGAGCTGACAAGTCCACGCGGCATCGCGATCCACGCCCCAAGTGCAAATCGGGATGGGAGCTGAAAGACATGGCCACGAGTATCGCCACGGCACAAAGACCAGACAATGTTCCCGCGGAACTGGTCTATGACTATGACCTGTATGAAGCACCGCGTGAAATAGCGACGGCCTATCAGGTCGATCTCGCACGGAAGATACATGCCGAGGCACCGGAAATCTTCTGGAGCCCCCGCCTCGGTGGCTTCTGGGTCTTCACCAGGGCCGAGGATATCGATCTGGGCCAGCGCAACGGCGACCTGTTCTCGATGCGCGATGTCATCCTGCCCGCAGGAGCAAGCCCGCAACACAACATCCCGCTAGAAGCCGATGGACCGGAACACATCGCCTATCGCGGGATCCTGCAGCCCGTGTTCATGCCCGACCGAATCCTGAAGCTGGAGCAGGAGGTGCGCGCACTTGCGATCGAACTGATCGAATCGTTCAAGGATCGCGGGCACTGCGAGTTCGTCGGCGAGTTTTCGGCGGTTCTGCCGATCGTGATCTTTCTCAAGCTCGCTGCCCTTCCCCTGACGGACAAGCAGGACCTGATGGCCTGGGCCGATGCCGCGGTGCATCCGCTAAAGCAGGAAGATCGCGTCTGGGGATATGGCCAGATGTCGGGCTATATCGACCGACTGATGATGGAGCGGGAACATAGTGATGGTGACGACGTCATCTCGATCATCATGCGTGCGCAGGTTTTCGGCCGGGACATGACGCGCGAAGAGCGCCACAGCATGATCCTCAATGTGCTGCTCGGCGGCCTCGACACGGTGATGGCGACGATGGGCGTGATAGCGCGCTTCCTGGCGGTCAGCCCCGAGCATCGCCGGCAATTGCGGGAGGACAGCAAGCTGATTCCAAAGGCGATCGACGAGCTCATGCGATATCATGGGGCCACGGCCACGGCTCGCGTGATCACGCAGGACACCGTCTACAAGGGTATCCACTTCAAGAAGGATGACCGCGTCCTTATGCAGTCGATGTTCCATGGCCAGGACGATCGCCGCTTCCCCAATGCCGACAGCGTCGATTTCCACCGTCAGGATGTGCGCCATGCCGCCTTCGGGCAGGGGAAGCACCGCTGCATCGGCGCCATGCTTGCCCGGCTGGAAATCCGCATCTTCATCGAGGAATGGTTGCAGCGCATCCCCGATTTCGGCATTGCCGACGGCGAGCTTCCGGTGATTGAGCGGGGCATGGTCAATTCCATCCGCAAGCTGCCACTGAGCTGGCCGGTTCCTGGCTGATGAGTGCCTCCGGCGTTGGCGGAGCAGTGTTTAGGGCACGCCGCCGACATGTCGGGTCAGGAGGCCAGACTCGATCCCCTTCAGATTGAGCGGATCAAGTCCAGTTTGCCTTCTTTGCCGTCATTTCGGCGTCGTCAGGTGATTCCGTTGACTTTAAATCACTCTAGTTCGCCAGCCCGAAAGGCGCCCGCTCAGGCCCTGCATCGTCCGATCATGTGTGCAGACCGCCTGATCATTGCAGCTTGTTGCGCATATCCCTTCCAAGGGGCACCAGGCTGCTGGTGATAAGCGAAACCAGTTGCGATTGACGGCTCACGTCGGCCTTCAGGAACATGGAGCGCAGGTGCGCGCGGGCCGTGTTGTGCAGTATCTTGAGCTCGGCCTCGATATCCTTGAGGCACATGCCCTTCGCCAGTCCGACCGCGAGTTGCGCCTCGGTGTGGGTGAAGCTGAACAGTTGCTGCAGCATTTTGATGTCGTCGCGGCAAACCGATTCGTTGATGCGGGCAAAGACAAGCACCGAATATTCGGGATCGCCGGTCAGGAACGACGGATGTGTTCGCCGCCGCACGATCACGTTGAGGCGCCCGCCCTCATCTCCGCGGCGCAACCGCAGCGCTTTACTTTCGAACGGCGCGTTCGGCTGCACAGCCTCTCTCAAAACCTTCTGGAAAGCGGGATCGTCGCTCTCGTCAATTGCATGAAGGCCCATGGCCCAGAAGCGCAGGCCGATCTTCTGCTCGATAGCGAACTCAGCCGTTCGGTTGAGCAGGTAGGTGTGCCGTGATGCGGTCACGAGGACGGCTGCAATGCCGAGGCTGTCCAGCGCATCGGTCTGGAATTCGCCGACGATGCGTGCATGGGTCAATTCGCGCCGAATGCGCATTGCCGTGCGGAAGTGGACCCCGATGTCGCGAAGGAGCTGGCTTTCCATCCGGCTGAACGGCTCATCGCCCCGGCCTCTGCCGCAATTGAGCGTGACCTGCGCGCCATCCTGCGTGTCGACGCAGGTAACCATCATGTGGGCAACGTCATAGTCGTTCAGCAGGGTGTCTATCGACTGTGAGCTCGGCATCTCACGCCAGTCCAATATCCCCACCTCACCGATCTTGAGATCGAACGGCAGCAGATCGCGCGAATGGTGATGCTCCCAGTCATGTAATGCCTGGGGCGAGGCCAGCGGTCCGGCCGCATAGAGTTGCTGTGGTGAGCTGCTGTCGCGCAAGGCAATGCGCAGGCAGGCGACGTTTGCGTTGAGCAGTTGCCTCAGCTTTTCAAGAGCCCTGACCCAAGGCGACGCCTCGGACGCCTCGCGATAGATGGACGAGATGAGATCGTCATAGGCGACCGCCGTTTCCAGTTCGACGAAGCTGCATTCGTCTTCGCCGGCGTTCGGCACGCCAGGCGAAGAATGGACTTCGGCTTGTGGCATCGATCCTGCTCCATTGCATGTACCAGCGACTGGCAGCGCAAGCTCCGGCTGCCCGCCGTTGTCTGCGAGTATCTGCGAGCCCGCTCTCTGGACGGAGAGTACTGGTCGGCTCTTCGGTCGGTAACGTCCTTCCAGACTATTGTGTAGTAGCTGCTGAAGTTTATGCAGGAAGCCATTCGAGCCTTGGGAGAGCAGGAATGGCGCAGTCCGGTTGGCTGGCGGGAGATGTGGCCCTGATCACGGGTGGTGGCTCCGGTTTGGGCCGGGCTCTGGTGGAGCGGTTCATAGCTGAAGGTGCAAGGATCGTCGTCCTCGAATACTCGCAGGAGAAATCAGACGCGCTCGTTAAGGATTTTGGTGAAAGCATCGCCGTTGTAACCGGCGACGTCCGCTCGCTGGCCGATAACAAGAAGGCGGTCGCGCTCGCCCTCGAGCGTTTCGGAAAGCTCGACATCCTGGTCGGCAATGCGGGCATCATGGATATGCCGGCAATGATGATCGACCTTCCCGAAGATCGGCTGGATGCCGCATTCGATGAAGTGATGGGCGTGAACGTCAAGGGCTACATTCTTGCTGCCTATGCGGCGGCGCCAGAATTGCTCAAGACCCGCGGCTGCATGGTCTTCACCGCATCATCGGCGAGCCATATCCCCGGCGGCGGCGGAATCTTCTATACCACGTCAAAGCATGCGGTCACGGGGGTCGTGCGCGAACTCGCCTACCAGCTTGCCCCGGCGGTTCGCGTCAACGCGATCTGCCCCGGACCGATGAGGACCGATCTGCGCGGGAGTGCAGCGCTTGGTATGCAGGATTTCGTCTTCTCACCGGAGGATGCCGCCGTGAAGGCGGGGCTCGCCAAGGTCTTCCCGCTGCCGTGTGACGATCCGGCCGACTATGCGGGCCTGTTCGTCGCGCTGGCATCAAGGAACAATGCCGCCACGACCACCGGGGAAGTCATCAACGCTGCCGATGGCATCCGGATTCGCGGTCATATGGCTGTGACCGGCGAAAGCGCGCGGTCTTGGGCCAAGGATTGATCCGACGCGATTCGGCGGGGCAGGGCGCTGGCTTCAAAGCGTCCTGCCGCCGTCCGCGACGATGACCTCGCCGGTGATGTAGCTGGGGAGGTCCGAGGCCAGGAAAAGCACGACGAGAGATCGACGACGACGGCATGACCCCCGCCTGCTGCAAATCCTTTCGCCACCGCGCGCCCAATTCCCGCTGCCCCACCTGTGATGACGCCGATCTTGTCCCGGAAATTCACGAATCTTCTCCCGAGATGGTGACGCCTCGCGACCAACAATCGCAGGTAGCCGTTGCTAATCCTTCTGGGCGAATTTCCGGACGCGCATCCGCCCAGACAAGGAATCCGCAGATTTCAAAAGCGCGGGCAGGAAGGAATCGCGAGATGCCTGGAGCAGGACGGGTCGCCGGAACGGTTGCGATAACGGTGCCGATGGCGAGTATCGACGCCATCTCGTCCGCTCGGACGACCACTGCGCTCGGGTGAATTGCTATGAAGGAAGGAAGCTGATGCGTGTCTGGAGATTTTGAGAGTGTTTGAGCTGACGAATAG
>Ga0068854_100002604_pt1 | contig 11182 bp, 8 predicted proteins | sample KBSCornC42_FD_66590 | JGI IMG/M metagenome (GOLD analysis project Ga0068854, IMG submission 66590) | Corn rhizosphere microbial communities from Kellogg Biological Station, Michigan, USA - KBS Corn C4-2 | ecosystem: Host-associated > Plants > Roots > Rhizosphere > Soil ... | reverse complement strand
GGTCCAGCCGCGTCCGGCCTGACACCACCGGCCCGGCCTGCTTGGGCAAGCCCCGCATACGCGGCGTGGGACCCAGAACACAACACCCTTATGGTGAGAAGGATCCACCGAACCACGTGCTCGCCTCATGTCGTGCCGCGAACCCAAGGGGGCCTGGTTCACCGTCGTGAACCAGGCCCCTGTTCGTCCTACCTGAGCTGCGCCGCTATGGCAGCGTCCACTTCTGGGCAGCGGTCGCGTTGCAGGTGTAGATCTGCAGCTGCGTTCCGTCGGTCGTGGAGCTGCCCGGGTCGTCCAGGCACTTGCCGGACTGCGGGTTCATCAAGGATCCGTTCGAGGTCTGCTGCCAGACCTGGGAGCCGCTGCCGTTGCAGGTGTACAGCTGCACCAGGGTGCCGTCCGTGGTCCCGCCGTTGGTCACGTCCATGCAGCCGCCCATGATGCCGAGGCTTCCGTTGGAGTTGACGGTGAACTGCTGCGCCACCGATCCGTTGCAGGTCCACAGCTGGATCTTGGTTCCGTTGGTGGTGCCGCGGTGGTCGTCGTCCGCGCACTTGCCCGAGATGCCCGAGGTGAGCGGGCCGACGGTGCCGCCGCCTCCGCTGCTCTGGTCGTAGGACGGCGGGGCGTCGCCGGAGCCGGTGCCCCAGGAGGAAGCCGCCGAGCCCAGTGTGAAGTCCAGCGTGACGCCGGCCTTCCAGGTCGAGGCCGGCAGCCAGGTGTGCGTGCTGGCCGTGCCGTTCACGTTCAGCGACTGCACGTAGTAGTTGCTCGACGAGGCCGCCGGCGCGTTGATCGTGATCGTCTTGCCGGAGTCCAGGTGGACGACCGCCTGGGTGAACAGCGGGCTGTTGAACGCCAGGTCGGCGCTGCCCGGGGTCACCGGGTAGATGCCCAGGGCGCCCCACACGTACTGCGAGGACATGGTGCCCAGGTCGTCGTTGTTCGGGAAGCCCGAGGGAGTGTCCTGGTACAGCTGGTTCAGGAACCGGTTCACCACGGACTGGGTGTGCGAGGGCTCGCCGGTCCAGTCGTAGAACCACGGGGTGCCCAGGTCCACCTCGTTCGACAGGAACGACTGGTCGGAGTGGCTGGAGTTGAAGGTCTGGAAGTAGTAGTCCAGCGCCGAGTTGATCGCGCTGTTGCCGCCGTAGAGCGCGGCCAGGCCCGTCTGGTCGAAGCCGACGTCGAAGCGGTTCTGCGCGGCCGTGGACTCGGTGAACCCGGTCGTGGTCCCGGTGGAGATGCTGTCGAAGCTGCCGTTGCTCGACTCGGGGTTCAGCAGTTGGTTGGCCGGGTTGAAGATGTGCTTCCAGTTGTTGGCCCGGACGCTGAACTTGGTCGCGTTCGCCGAGTCGCCCAGGGAGGAGGCGAAGCGTGAAAGGGCGAAGTCGGCGTTGTCGTACTCGATCAGGCTGGAGGCCGAGTCGCGGACGTTGCAGCAGCCCAGCGAGCCCGTGTACAGGTCCGAGGGCAGGTAGCCGTAGGTGTTCTCCAGCGAGGTGCCGCGGCGCACGTTGTTGTTGGTTGTCGCCTCGGTGAGCATGTCCGACAGCGCTGTCGACGTGTCGAAGCCCGTGCCGCCGAAGGCGTAGTAGTTCGCGATCGCCGCGGTGGCCGGGTCACCGTCCATGACCCAGTTGTAGAAGTTCATGAAGCCCCACTGCGGGAACGTTCCGCCCTGGGCGTAGTCGTTCACCAGCGATTGCGCCTGGTCCGCGGCGATCGAGGGGTCCACGAACGCGGCGAGCTGCGTCTGGCCCTTGTAGACGTCCCAGCCGGAGAACTGGTCGTACTGCGCGTGGCCGGAGGCCGCGGTGTGCACGGCGTTGTCGAAGCCCATGTACTGGCCGTTGACGTCGGTCACCGTGTTGGGGTGCAGCAGCGCGTGGTAGAGCGAGGTGTAGAAGAGCTGCTGCTGCGTGGAGGTGCCGCCGGCGATCTGGATCTTGCCCAGCTGGGCGTTCCAGGCGTTGTGCGCGGCGGTCTGCACCGTGGAGAAGTCGAAGCCGGACTGCTCGGCGGCCAGGTTGGCGGAAGCGTTTGCGGCCGAGACGTAGGACAGGCCGACCTTGGCCTGGACCACCTGGTTGGAGGTGGTGTTGAAGTTCAGGAACACCGAGTTCGGGCCGGGCTGGCCGGATTCGGTGACGATCTGCGAGGACGTGAAGTTCTGGGAGAAGACCATGTCGAAGTGCAGCGTGTAGCTGCCGGTCTCCCCGCAGAAGCCGCCGGAGGTGGCGGTGCCGGTGACCTCGTTGCCGCCGACGATCTGCGCGCTGGTGGCGGTGGTGCCGTTCTGGCTGTCCAGCAGCTTGAGCAGGACGTCGGCCTGCGTGGTGGACGGGAAGGTGAAGCGGGCGATGCCGGTGTGCGCGGTGGTCGTCAGCTCGGTCTTCACCGGGGTCGAGCCGGTGCTCACCGAGTAGTAGCCGGCGTTGCCGACCTCGGTGCTGTGGTTCAGCGACTCGGTGAGCACGCCCGGGTCGCCGGAGGGCAGGCCGCCGGTGAACGGCAGGACGGGCACGTCGCCCATGGCGCCGCAGCCGGGTCCGGCCATGTGCGTCAGGGAGAAGCCGCGGGTGCTGGTGGCCCCGTAGTCGTAGCCGCCGCCGTCGTTGCGGCTGCCGTTGGGGGAGTCCGGGCTCCACTGCACCATGCCGAACGGGGAGTCGGCGCCGGGGAAGTCGTTGCCGCCGCCGGAGGTCATCACCAGAGTGTTGACGGTCGAGGCGGGGTCGGAGACGAACGCGGCGGCGGCCTTGGTGCCGGCCTGAGCGGCCCCGGCGGACAGGCCCGCCGTGGTGAGAGCCGCCGCTGCCACCAGGGCTCCGGCGGATATCAGCGTGCTGCGGCGCTGTGGGTGGCGCCCTGTGCGGTTCGGACCGGTCATGGTGTCTCTTCTCTTGGACGGACTGCATGAATGTGCACTGCGGCGCGAAGCGTCTCCTTGACGGGCGGTGGTGGGAGACGGGTGGGCGTTGTGAACGTTCACAGGCATCGGGGATTGTCTGGCCCCTGAGAAGAGTTGTCAATGGGGCGCCGCTACTGAATCACGGATGGTAACGTTAACCAGCCGAACTAGGAGGTCGGATGGCAGCGCGGCCCACGATGAAGGACGTGGCGCGGGCGGCGGGGGTGTCGCTGATGACGGTCTCGCGGGTGGTGGCCGGCGAGACCGGCGTGGCCCCCCAGACCGCGGCCCGGGTCGAGGAGGCCATCAGGGCCCTGGGGTACCAGCGTAACGACATCGCCCGCAACCTGAGGCGCAAGGCGCAGGATTCCCGGACGATCGGCCTGGTGGTCGACGACCTGGCGAACCCCTTCTTCTCCGCCCTGGCCCGCTCGGTCGAGGACGAAGCCTACCGCCGGGGCTTCCTGGTCCTGGTCGGCAGCACCAACGACGATCCGCGCCGGGAGCGCGACGTGGTCTCGGCCTTCAGCGCCCGCCAGGTCGACGGCCTGGTCCTGGTCCCGACCGGCGGCAACCGCCCCTTCTTCCGGGCCCAGATGGCGCGCGGGGTGAAGGTGGTCTGCGTCGACCGCCCGGCCACCGGCCTGGACGTGGACTGCGTCGCCGTGGACAACCGCGCCGGCACCGCCACCGCGGTGCGCCACCTGCTGGACCGGGGCCACAGCCGCATCGCGTACCTGGGTGACCGCCAGGAGATATGGACCCAGCGCGAACGTTTCATCGGCTACGAACAAGCCATGGCCGCCGCCGGCCTCGACGTCGACCCGGCCCTGGTCCGCCACGGCCTGCGAGGCGTCCCCGAGGCGGCCCGGGCCATCGCCGACATGATGAAGGCACCCGACCCGCCCACCGCCCTGTTCAGCGGCAACGACCTGGTCACCCTCGGCGCGGTCGAGGCCGGGGCCACCCGCCGCCTGGCGCTGGTCGGCTTCGACGACTTCCTGCTGGCGGACAAGCTCGACCCGCCGATCTCGGTCGTCAGCCAGGACCCGGCCGCCCTCGGCCGCACCGCCGCGCAGCTGCTGTTCGGCCGCATCGACGGCGACGACGCCTCCGCGCGCTCGGTGGTGCTCGCGACGCGCTTCATCGACCGGGGCTCCGGCGGGGCGGCGGTGGGTCCGCCGCTGCCGGGCGGGCTGGTGACCGGGGTGGTGGACGGCGTGGCGGGGGAGGTGCCGGCGTAAGGGCGTCAGCCGCCCCGGCACGCCGAACACCCGCGGACCGGCGAAGGTCCGCGGGCGGTTCGCTGTCGCGCGGGACGACATGTCAGAGTCGTGCGTCACGAGCCCGACTCTGCCGCTCCCACCGGATCTACGACAGCGCCGACAAGCACGTCGTCGGCGTCGCGTGCGCCGGGTCGAGCGCGTTCATCGTCTCGTGCAGGGCGATCTTGTCGGTGGTGCCGATGAGGACGTGCTCGGACAGGTCGGCGGCGCACAGGTTCTGCAACAGGACGTTGTGCACGTTCGGTCCGTTCAGCGCCTGCGACTGCCAGGGCGTGACGACCTCGTCGTACTTCGTCGAGATCACCGTGTACTGAACCCCGGGAACGGTGTCGCCGCCGGCGTTCAGCTGCTGCATCAGCGGCGAGCCGACGATCTGGTCGGTGCAGGCCGGGCAGGCCGTGCCGATCAGGCTGACCGCGGCGGGGAAGTAGTTCGCGGCCAGCGTCTCGATGCCGTCGAGGTTGGTGCCGTGGTTGGAGGGCGCCAGGCCCACGAGCGTGTGGACCTTGGCGGCGCCGCCGAGGAACTTCAGGTAGTAGCGGGGCATCATCCCGCCCTGGCTGTGCCCGACGATGTCGACCTGCGAGGCGCCGGTGGCGGCCAGCACCTGGTCGACGTAGCCGGCCAGCTGCTGCGCCGACTGCGCGACCGGCGCCAGGCCGTGGATCAGCGGGATCCCGGGCTCCTGGCCGTAGTCGAGCTCGAAGACGCAGAAGCCGCGCGAGGCGATGTACGGGCCGCCGACCAGCCAGTTGTCGTCGGCGTTGGCGAACGTGCCGTGCACCAGCACCACGGGCCGGGGGTGCGCGGCGCTGGGCCGGCACGAGAAATCGTTGATCCCCGAGGAGGTGGCGGCCTGGGCGGGGGCGGCCAGCGCCAGGAACGGCGCGGCGAGGAGCAAAGCGGAAATGGCTTGGGCGAAGCGATGTTTACGCATACTGACTCCATTGCGACCGGGGCGAACGGTTCGAGTGAGCAGGGTCACACGCGCGTGGTTACCGGTCGGTAAAGCTACTCGCAGGTAGCCTGGAAGTCACGAACTCATGGCAGTTCCTTTGCCGAGTTGCACACGGCCTCTACCAGGTCGATCACCCGAAGCGCCTCAGCTGTCGTACATGTAACCGTCTCATCGCCCATCCGATACGCCTTCGCCTTCGCGCACAGATCCGCGTACTTCGGGAACAGCCTCGCCGTGTAATCCGCGGAAGCCTCCTTCGAGATGACCTTCCCCGTCGCGATCGTCGCGTGCAGCCGCCCCGGCCCGGTCGCCTCCCAGGCCAGCAGGTACGGATCGACCGCCGCCCCGGGCTCCTGCTTCGCGAGGTGCGACCGGTAGTTCACGTGGCCGCGCCAGTAGGACTCCAGGTTCCCGCGGTTCCACTCCCGCAGCCACACGGGATCCGGCCCGACCTTCAGCTCTGCCGCGCGCGGCCCGCGCAGTGTGACGCCGTACTGGTCCAGAATCGCCCACAGCACCGGATCGGTCGTGTGCCCCTCGGGCTTGAAACTTCCGTCCACCGAGAACGGCACCCGCGCCTCGCTGCGCGCGCCGAGCAGATCCGGCGTGACGTAGTGCGCGTCGCTGTGCGGACCGCCGGCGCGCGTGGCCTCCAGTACGGTGTGCATCTCGCCGACCATCGCCAGGTCCGAGTCGGTCATCGGCCGGTCGAGCACCACCAGCACGTCCAGATCGCTGCGGCCGGGCCGCCAGCTGCCGAGTGCGGCCGACCCGACGACGTAGACGCCGCGCACCATGTCCGGCGCGAGGGTCGCCTCCAGGGCCTTGAGATACCGGTCTGCCGCCTGCTGGTAAGCCATCTTCGGAGCTTAACAACGTCGCTTCTCAGGGCGGTATCGGACAAGAACAGGAAACGGGCCGGCCGACTCCCCCCTCGGAGTCGGCCGGCCCGCGCTCGGTGCGCGGCGCCGACCCGGAACCCTGGTTCGGCGCTGCGCTCGGTTACGCAGGACCCTGGCTCAGTCGACCTCGGCCAGAGCCTGCGCGAACTGCGCCGCGTACAGCCGCGAGTACGCGCCGTCGGAGTCCAGCAGCTGCTCGTGCGAGCCCTTCTCCACGATCCGGCCGTTCTCCATGACCAGGATCATGTCGGCGTCGCGGATGGTGGACAGCCGGTGCGCGATGACGAACGAGGTCCGGCCCTCGCGCAGCTTGTTCATGGCCCGCTGGATGAGGACCTCGGTGCGGGTGTCGACCGAGGAGGTCGCCTCGTCCAGGATCAGGATCGCCGGTTCGGCCAGGAAGGCCCGGGCGATCGTGATCAGCTGCTTCTCGCCGGCCGACAGGTTGGAGCCCTCCTCGTCGATGACGGTGTCGTAGCCGTCCGGCAGCGTGCGCACGAAGTGGTCCACGTGCGTGGCCGCCGCCGCGGCCTGGATCCGTTCGATCGAGGCGCCCTGGGTGCCGTAGGCGATGTTGTCGGCGATGGTGCCGCCGAACAGCCACGCGTCCTGCAGCACCATGCCGGTCTGCGAGCGCAGGTACTCCCGGGACATCGAGGCGGTGTCGACGCCGTCGAGCAGGATCGCGCCGGAGTCCACCTCGTAGAAGCGCATCAGCAGGTTCACCAGCGTGGTCTTGCCGGCGCCGGTCGGGCCGACGATCGCCACGGTCTGCCCCGGCTGCACGGCCAGCGACAGGTCCTCGATCAGCGGCCGGTCGGCGGAGTAGCTGAAGTTCACGTCCCGGAACTCCACCCGGCCCTCGACCCGCTCCAGCTCCACCGGCCGCGCCGGCTCCGGCGACATCTCCTCGGCGTCGAGGATCTGGAAGATCCGCTCCGCGGAGGCGACACCGGACTGCATCATGTTGGCCATCGCCGCGACCTGCGACAGCGGCATGCTGAACTGCCGCGTGTACTGGATCGAGGCCTGCACGCTGCCCAGCGACAGCGCGCCGGCCGAGACCCGCAGCCCGCCGACCACCGCGACCAGCACGTAGGTGACGTTGCCGAGGAACATCATCGCCGGCTGGATCAGGCCGCTGATGAACTGGGCCCGGAAGCTGGCGTCGTTCAGCGCGTCGTTCTGCTTCTTGAACTCCGCCGCCGACTCCTCCTGCCGGCCGAACGCCTTCACCAGCTGGTGGCCGGTGTACATCTCCTCGATGTGCGCGTTCAGCCGGCCGGTGGCCGCCCACTGCTTGACGAACTGCGGCTTGGACTTCTTGCCGATCCGCCCGGCCACCAGCACCGACAGCGGAACCGTGGCGATCGCGATCAGGCCCAGCAGCCAGGAGGTCCACAGCATGAAGGCCGTCACGCCCAGCAGCGTGAAGACCTGCATCACCACCTGCGCCAGCGACTGCTGCAGCGACTGCGCCAGGTTGTCCACGTCGTTGGTGGCCCGGGACAGCACCTCGCCGCGCGGCTGCTTGTCGAAGTAGGACAGCGGCAGCCGGCTCAGCTTGGCCTCGATGTCGGTGCGCAGCCGCGCCATCGCGCGGTTCACCACGATGATGACCAGCCGCGACTGGATCATCATGCAGACGAAGACCAGGACGTAGATCCCCAGCAGGATCGCCAGGACATGGCCGACCTCGGTGAAGTCGATGCCGCGCCCCGGGGTGAAGTCGATCGACTTCAGCAGGTCGGCCTGGGTGCCGTGGCCGCTGTCCCGCAGCCGCTGGACGATCTCCTGCTTGGTCGGGTACCGCCCGTCCGGCCCCCGCTCGGCCTGCTGGCCGATGACGCCGGCGAAGATCAGGTCGGTGGCCTTGCCCAGCAGCTTGGGCCCCCAGACCGACATCCCCACGCCGATCGCCGCCATCACCATCGAGACGATGAGGATCGGGCGCTCCGGGCGCAGGTAGGCCAGCAGCCGGCGCGAGGAGCCCTTGAAGTCCTTGGACTTGGCGGCCGGGCCGGACATGAACGCGGCCGGGCCGCGCAGCGCGCCGCCCTGCTGCGGACGGGGCGCGTCGCCCTCGCTCTCGGTCTCCAGGCGGTCGTCGCCGGGGCCGGCGGGTGCCGGGATCTTCTTGGCGCCGTTCTGGCTCGCGTTGTTCGAGCTGGCACCGTTCGAGCCGGCACCGTTCTGGCTGGCGCCGTTCTGGCTCACGATGCTCTGACCCGCCCCGTTTTGGCTCGCGCCGGTTTGGCTCGCGCCGTTCTGACTTACACCGTTCTGCGTGGCGCCGTTGTGAGCGGCGCCGTTCTGCTCGACGTTCCCGTTCTCAGGAATCTCGCTCATGCCGCGGCCTCCTCTTCGGTGAGCTGCGAGAGCACGATCTCCCGGTAGGTCTCATTGGAGTCCATCAGCTCGCTGTGGGTCCCGGACCCGACCACCACGCCCCGGTCCAGGACGATGATGCGGTCCGCGTTGCGGATGGTGGACACGCGCTGCGCGACGATGACGACCGTGGACTCCCGCGTCTGGTCCACCAGCGCGGCCCGCAGCCGGGCGTCCGTGCTGTAGTCCAGCGCCGAGAACGAGTCGTCGAACAGGAAGATCTCCGGCTTGTGCACCAGCGCGCGGGCGATCGCCAGCCGCTGCCGCTGACCGCCGGAGACGTTGGTCCCGCCCTGCGCGATCGGCGCGTTCAGGCCCTCGGGCATCCGCTCGACGAAGTCCCGGGCCTGCGCGGTGTCCAGCGCCTGCCACAGCTCCTGCGCTACGGCCGGCCGGACGCGAGCGACGAGGAGCTGATGGTGCCGGTGAACAGGTACGGCTTCTGCGGCACGATGGCCACCGACTCGGTCAGCCTCTTCGGATCCAGGTCGCGCACGTCCACGCCGTCGACGAGCACCGCGCCGTCGGTGACGTCGGCCAGCCGCGGCACCAGGTTCAGCAGCGTGGTCTTGCCCGCGCCGGTCGAGCCGATGATCGCGGTGGTCTCCCCGGGCCGCGCGGTCAGCGACACCTCGTTGAGCACGCAGTCCTCGGCGCCGGGGTACTTGAAGCTCGCACCGCGCAGCTCCAGCGTGCCGGAAGTGAGCGGAACCTGCGCGGCCGCCGGCGGCACGACGCTGGACTCGGTCTCCAGCACCTCGCCGATCCGGTCGGCGCAGACCGCGGCGCGCGGCACCATCATGAACATGAACGTGGTCATCATGACGCTCATCAGGATCTGCATCAGGTAGCTCAGGAACGCCGTCAGCGACCCGATCTGCATCCCCCCGGAGTCGATGCGCTTGGCGCCGAACCACAGCACGCCGACGCTGGCGAAGTTCACGATCGTCATCACGACCGGGAACATCAGCGCCATCAGCTTGCCCACGCGCAGCGAGACGTCCAGCAGTTCGTTGTTGGCCTGGCCGTAGCGTTCGTACTCGTGCTCGTCCTTGACGAAGGCGCGGATGACCCGGATGCCGGTGATCTGCTCGCGCATCACACCGTTGATCTTGTCGATGCGCACCTGCACGACGCGGAACAGCGGGCCCATCCGCCGGATGATGATCCCGATCGCGATGGCCAGCGCCGGGATGATCGCGATGAGCAGCCCGGACAGCGGCACGTCCTGGCGCAGCGCCAGGATCACGCCGCCGACCAGCATCACCGGGGCCGCGGCGGCCATGGTGAAGGTCATCAGGACCACCATCTGCACCTGCAGCACGTCGTTGGTGGTGCGGGTGAGCAGCGAGGGCGCGCCGAACCGGCCGACCTCGCGGGTGGAGAAGGCCTGCACCCGGTCGAAGATCCCGGCCCGCAGGTCCCGGCCCAGGGCCGTGGCGGTCCGGGCCCCGAAGTACACCGCGCCGATCGAGCAGGTGATCTGCAGCAGCGAGAAGAGCAGCATCAGGGCGCCGGTCTTGAGCACATAGCCGGTGTCGCCCTTCACCACGCCGTCATCGATGATGTCGGCGTTGAGCGTGGGAAGGTACAGCGCGCACAGGGTCTGGACGAACTGCAGGGCCAGGACCAGCGAGATCGGCCCTCGGTACGGTCGCAGGTATTGTTTCAGGATTCTGACAAGCATGGAGGTCGTCCCATCTTGCTCGGCGTGCGCCGGCGAGCGGTGGCGGTCGGCGGTCGGCGTGACCGGGCGTGCACTGTATGCGAAATCAGGGGTTTGTGTTTTCGGGTAGACTGGCCCCCAGCGGGAGCGCGGGTTGCTGAGCCAGCGCCGCGGCCGTGCGGACCGCCTGGCGCAGCAGGGCAGTGTAGGGAACGTCGACGTCCTCGTGCAGCCAATATTTCGTGGCCACCCGCACCGCCCCGTTCACCGCCGCCGCGACGATGCGCGGCAGCAGGTCCTCATTCGGGTCCAGGCCCAGCCGCTCGGCGATGACCGGGGTGAGCTGCTCCTCCAGCTGGCGCATCGATTCCAGCAGGTGGGGCCGCGCCCCCTCTTCGTCCATGACCCGGCGCAGCGCCTCTTTGCTATAGCCGCCCTCGGCCATGATCTCCCGCAGCTTGCGCACGCCGGCCTTCTCCGGCTCGTGCCCGAGGGTGTACTCGGCCACGACCGCCTCGGCCAGCGCGACGTCGAAGGGCTCCTCGGCCGGGCGCTCGCTGAAGGCCAGCGCCACGCGCCGGGCCCGGTCCCCGGGCAGCGCGCCCAGTGCGGCCTCGCGGCTGTGGAAGTAGTTGTGGAACGTGCGCGCGGAGACCCCGGCGCGTTCGGCGATCTCGTCGGGGCTGACGTTCTGCAGGCCGTCGTTCTCCAGGGTCAGCTGCAGGGCCGCCTGGCTGATGCAGTTGCGGGTCTCCAGCCGCTTGCGTTCGCGGCGAGAGCCCGATTCGTGCTCGTTGTCGTTCGGGCTCTGATTCTCGGTCGCGGACACGGGTCCACCTTCCCCCATACTTGCGCTCAGCGCAATTATTTATTTGCGCTGAGCGCAAGCTTTCACGCCGCGGCGGTTACGCGACGTCCCGCGCGCAAGGTCTCGGCGGCCCAGGTGAGCTGGTCCAGCAGAGCGGCCACGGCCTTGTCGCGGGCCTCGGAGGGCGCCGGCCAGGACTGGTCCTCGGCGAACTGGTTCCAGTACTCGGTGAAGCTGACGGTGTCCCGGATCGGGACCGC
>Ga0068854_100002596_pt1 | contig 11190 bp, 7 predicted proteins | sample KBSCornC42_FD_66590 | JGI IMG/M metagenome (GOLD analysis project Ga0068854, IMG submission 66590) | Corn rhizosphere microbial communities from Kellogg Biological Station, Michigan, USA - KBS Corn C4-2 | ecosystem: Host-associated > Plants > Roots > Rhizosphere > Soil ... | reverse complement strand
GCGTTGGCCGAGGCGCGGTTCTCGCGCGACATGCCGGAGCCGTCGGCCTGGTGAAACTCGTTCGACGGCACGTCCAGCTTGCCCGTCAGCCACTCCGTCACCGCGCCGGTGCCGGCGGGCCACGTCCCCGCCTGCTTCTTCTCCGCGCCGATGATCTTCACCAGCTCCTCGGCGTAGTGATTCTGGCTCTTCTTGTTGATGACGTAGACGACGACGTTGAGCGGCGTCGTGTGCTGCGAGACCGCCTTCCAATCCGGCCGCTCATCGCGCGGCGTGACGAGGACCTGCCCCTGCACGTTGATGCCGTTGCGGACGAAGGTCTCGTGCGTAACCGACGCGAAATACTGCACCGGATTCTCGATGGTCACGAAAACCTCGGTGACGCCGGTGCGCGCCGGCGTTCCGCCGCGGACCATGATCGTGTTCGTGTTGCGGTAGCGCGTGATGAACGGAAGTCCGCGTCCGGTAATGCATGAGGACTGCAGTTCGAGGTACGACGTCGGCGGCTCGAACTGAACGACGCACGCTTTGCCCGGCCGCGACGGCGTCACGCGCACCTGCACGCAGTTTTCCTGCATCGAGAACGCCGACACCGGCGCCTCGTACCAGTTCACGAGCTGATCGACCGGCCAGGTGGGATGGATGTACTCGATGTCCATGTAGCCGTACTCGAAGATCAGATTGCCACGGATGGTCTTCACGCCGGCGCGCTTGAGATCCGTGGCCCATTCGTCGATGACGGCGGTGGCATGACCGTCGTGAAAACGTCCGCCGATGGTCGGATCGCCGTGGCCGACCACTTTCACGTCGCCCGTGAGCGTGCCGGCGGCATCGACTGCGCCGCGCATGAAGACGGTGGTAGTGAGCTGAAAATCGGGATGAAGGAGATCGATCGCGGCCGCGGTGGTGAAGAGCTTCATGTTCGAGGCCGGCGCGAGCGGCGTGCTCGGATTGCGCTCGGCGACGACTGCGCCGCTGTCGACTTCGACGACCTGCAGACTGGCGCTGGAGCTGTTCGCCACGCGCCCGTTCATCAGCGAGTTGATGCGCTCGGCCAGCGTGTTGCCCGACGCCGCGTCGGCAGGAGCGGCCGGCGCGGCCCGGCGCGCGCGCGACTTCCTCGTCCGGCGCTTGGCGGCGCCGGCGATGGGACTGAGCAGAATCAAAAGGAGCGCGAGTGCTACCAATCGCGTGGACCGAACCGTCATCGAATGCGAGGAACCTTTCTCAATTGCGGGCACCAGCCCGCGTTGTCGCCGTCAATTGTCGTTGATTGCACGCCGCGCGCCGTGCGTCGAAACCGCAAATCACAACCGCTGATACGGCTCCGGCAACGCCAGCCGGATCCGATCGCGCAACACCGCCGGGCAGCGGCGGCGAATCTCATCATGGATCACGCTCCGAGAATAGCGCCGGCTGAAGTGCGTCAGCACGATCGTTTCGTTTTCGAAACGGTCCGCGAACGCGGCGATGTCGTCGAAGTGGATGTGCCGGTACTTCGCCGCCCGTTCTTCATGCCCGGTGGTGATGAACGAGCACTCGATCATCAGCACCTCGGATTTGAACAGCGCGTCGTTCTGCTCGAGAATCCCGCGGTCGGTATCGCCGGTGTAAAAGAGCATCGACCTTCGCCACTCCTCGGTCACGCTCACGCCGCTCGCCCGCAGTTCCACGATCTCGTGTTCACTGCGCCCGTCGAATTCGTCGCGCAGCCGATGCCGCAGCTCGATCACTTCGTACGCATTCGCCGCGACCCGATGTGTAGCACGATGCACGCGAACCTCATGCGTCCGTCCGAGCCGCACGACGTCGCCAACCGCAAGGCCGATGACCTCGACCTCATCGAAAGTGGCCCCGGTGATCCGCTCATAGATCGTCATGATCTCGCGCATCCCCTCGGCCGCATCCGCCGGCACGTACACGCGCCCTCCCGTCATCCGATGCAACTGACGCTGGCCCGCATAAAACGGAATCCCGACCGCATGATCGAGATGCGCATGCGTGACGAAGATGTCCGAGGTTCCGATGAGCTGATCGGGACAGCGCCCGATATCGAAGGCCGCATTCAACTCGCGAACGCGAAACCACGTCTCGTGTCCCGCGCGCGATTGGCCTTCGATGGAGAGATGCGGGGTGTTGATGGTAACCAGATCCATTCGCGGCAAGGGTATCTCCTCCGCGTCCCCCGCGTCTCCGCGTGAACCCGGTTCCCCTTTACAATCCGCGCCCCATGTCGACTGAAGTCATCACCGACCCCGAAAAACTCGAGGCGTTGTCGCCAGCCTGGTTCGCCCTCTGCAAAACTCCCTTCCAAACCCCGATGTGGCTCCTCCCTTGGTGGCGCCATTTCGGATCGAATGACTTGTCGGTGATCGTCTCGCGCAACGGCGATGACATCGACGCCATCGCCCCGCTCTACATCCTCCGTGACGACGACTCCGACGAATCGCTCGGCCTCTTCCTCGGCACCGGCATCAGCGACTACCTCGACGTGATCGGCGACGCCTCGCGCGTCATCGGCGAAATGTCGAAACTGAATTGCCAGCTTTGGGACCTCCAGCAACTCCAGCCGACATCATCGATGCTGACCGTCGCGCTGCCGGATGGCTTCTCCGAAAACATCGAAGACCAGGAAGCCTGCCCCGTCCTCCCCCTCGCCACGACCTTCGAAAAACTCGGATCGACCCACTTCCAGAAAAAGCTTCGCTACTACCGCCGCCAGCTCGAACGCAGCGGCGACGTGCGCATCGAAACGCCGACCGCCGACACGCTCGACGATCTCCTCACCGTCTTCTTCGACCTCCACGCCGCCCGCTGGAAAAAACGCGACCTCCCCGGCATCCTCTCCGACGACGGCACGCAGCAGTTCCACCGCGACGCCGCCCGCCGCATGCTGAACGCGGGGATGTTGCGCATGTACGCCACTCGCATCGACGATCGCATCGCCGCCGTCTTCTACGGCTTCGCCCTCAACGGCGTCGTCTACTACTACCTCAGCGGCTACGACCCCGCCCTCGAGAAACTGAGCATCGGCACGCTCCTCGTCGCCCACGCCGTCGAACAAGCCGTCCGCGACGGCGCCACAACCTTCGATTTCCTCCGCGGCGCCGAGGAGTACAAGTACGCCTGGGGAGCAACGGACCGGATGAACAAGCGGCGCCAGCTTTTCAAAGCTTGACCACCCCGCGTCTCCGCCTGGACCGTTTCGAGAGGAATGACGAAATCCCGAATTCGTTTAGGATTCCGCGTCACGTTGATGGGGAGTCGCCAAGCGGTAAGGCAGCGGCCTTTGGAGCCGCCATTCGGAGGTTCGAATCCTCCCTCCCCAGCCATTTCTATCTGAGTTCATCTGCGTCATCTGCGGATGAAACGTCCCCTCACCGCACTTGCGCGAGGAACTTGTCGAGCGCTGCGTTGAACTCGTCCGGTTTGTCGAGCATCAGCCAGTGACCGGTTCCCGTGATCTTTTCCGCGGGTAGTTCAGGGAACTGCGGGCGGAACGACGCTGGCGACTCGATGTCCGCTGCGTAAATCACGAACTTCGGGCCGGGATAGGCGTTGACGACGGACCTCGCGTCGTAACCGGCGAGTTTTTCCAACGCGCCGGCGAAGGCATCGACAGTTGATTTCTCGACGGTTGCGTACACGCGATCCTGTACCGCTTGCGACGACGGCTTCAGCATCGGCGCGAACCACATGTGCGTGACTTTCATCCGGTCGGCGCGGAGAGCGTCGATGAACTTCTGCATCGGCGGCGACATGGCCGGAACGCTGGCGGCGGAATCGGCGTAGATGACCGCCGCGACCTTGTCCGGATGCGCCGCCGCGTACGTCGCCGCCACCGCGCCGCCATAGCTGTGGCCGACCAGGACGAATCGCTTCAGACCGATCGACGACACCGCCGCATCCACGGCCGCGGCGTTGGCCTTCGGCGAGTAATCGCCATTCGCCGCCGGCGCGGAGCGTCCCATCCCCGGAAGATCGATCGCCACGGCGCGGCGTTTCGGACGGAGGTGCGCGAGCTGCGCCTCCCAATTCGTCGAATCGGCCCCGTTCCCATGGATGAAAACCACCGACAATCCGCCCCTGCCACCGTCGTCGACGTAAACCGCGCCGTTCGGCGTGGACACCGGACCGGAAACCGGCGCATGCGCGCAACCGGCCAGGACCAGCGCTGCGATCAATAGCTTTTTCATGTAAAGCCTCCTTGACAAGCACGATACCGAAACGTCGATCGCCGTGTCAAGCCTGCTTGTCACGCTTCCGCTCCGGCCAGCCGCGCCGCTTCACCTCATCGAACGGCATCAACGAGTTCGCGTAGTAGTCGCGCAGCAGCGTCTCGCGCGGATTCCATCGCCACGCTTCCTCGATCACCGGCACGCCGCTGCCTTCGAAGAGATCGGAGCGCCATCGCTCGGCCGGTTCGATGAGATGCCGCAACTCGACCACCGGCCGGGCAGCACGCCAGATGGCTTCGCCCGTTTTCTCGCGCAGCAGCCAGACCCGATCGCGCCAGGTCTCGCGATAGCGATCGATGGCCTCGACGATCTCGACCTCGGTGATCGGCTCACCTGCGTCAGCGAAAATCCGCGCCAGCAGCGTGACCGGCGTGACCGGCAGCGCGTTCGAAATCTCGATCATCACCCGCTCCGCCAATTCCGTCAGCGCCGCCTTCCGGTCGTCGTACGCCGGCGCCAGGATGGCCGGATGCTCGGTCACGAAATCATCGACCGCGATCGGCGTCCCGAACGTGACCACCGCGTAGCCGTAGCGCTTGAAGCGTTTCAGGATGCTGCGCAACAGATTGCGAAACAGAAAATCGATCGTCGTCTGCAGCTTGTCAGTCTTCGTCCGCCGGTCTTCCTTCCCCACCAGCTCCTCGGTGAGATTGCGGTCCTCCAGCACGCGGTCGTAATTGATCGCGGTCGGAATCAGAAAGAGCGGCGCGCTGAATCCCGGATCGCGCTTGCCGGCCACGATGTAGTCGAGCATCCCCAGCTTCGGTTTCTGAAATGCGCCGTCGCGCGTCAGGCCGCCCTCGATGAACACGCCCTGCGTCACGCCGTTCTTCGTGATCGTGCTGACGAACGTCGACAGCACCGCGTGGTACAGCGGCTCGCGATACCGCCGCCGGATGAAGTAGCCGCCGAACCATTTGAAGAGATGATTCAACGGCCAGACGCGCGCCCACTCGCCCACCGCATACGACAGCGAGACGAATTTGAAGAGCATGTGCGCGACGAGGACGTAGTCGGCATTCGAACGATGATTGATCAGATAGACGACGACCGCGTTCTTCGGCGCGGTGGCGTTGAAATCGCGCAGCGTCTTGTGCTCGACGACCGGCCGATAAAGAAAGTGCATGATGGCCCGCGCCAGCGGCGCGCCGAGGCGGTAGTACGCGAGGAGATTGAACTTCGGGACGATCTCGCGCAGATACGTTCGCGCCTGCCGCGTGGCATCCTCGATCGAGGTGTGATGCTCTTTCGCGTAGCCGCGAATGGCGTCGACCACCTCGCGATTGCCGAAGACTTCCAGCTCGATGTCGGCATGACGCCGCTTGAGCTTGAAGCGATCGACATGAATGCGGCGCCGGCGCTGAAAACGGCGCGCGTGCCGTTTGCCGAGCACGAGCGCGATCGCGACGAGGATCAGCACAATGATCAGAACCTCGATCAGAAGTCGCATCGGTGTCCGGCAGTTTAGCCCGAGGGCGATTTGTCAACATCGACCGTGAAAAATCGGCGGGCGCGTCCCTCTAACCAATTACACAAGGCCCTTCTGGCGGATTTGGGTCCGAGGCGGGGAACGTGGCTATGAGCTGTAGATTCCGAACAGCGGTTGCGATCATCGCGCTGGCATCGCTCTACGCCTGCCGGCGAACGGAATCGCCGGCCGAACGCTTGCTGGCGCTGGCGCCGCAGTCCGGCCGTCCGATCGAGGCGCGTTTGACCGGCTTCGACTTTCCCGCCGCACGCCTGCAGCGCGCCACGCACGCCAGCCTGCTCGATCCTGCCCGCCTCGAGCTCGCCGGCGCCGCCAGCACCGTGATCCAGTCCCAACTTAACGACTCCTCGGCGCGCGCACGCCACGAATCAGGCGCGGCTTACCTTCTGATCGATCGCGACCGCGATGCGATCGATGCACTCGAATCGGCCGTCCGCCAGTCACCCAACAACGCCGCGTACTGGAGCGACTTGGCCGCGGCGCGCTACACGCTGGCGGTCAATGAGAAGCGTCCGCACGAGTTGCCGCAAGCGCTGGCCGATGCCGACCACGCCCTCCGTCTCGATCCGAAACTCCACGACGCGCTCTTCAACCGCGCGCTGATCATCGAAGCCCTCGGCATCAGCGAAGCCGCCCGCCGCGCCTGGCAACGCTACGCATCGGCCGACCCCTCCTCGCATTGGTCCACCGAGGCGATGCACCACCTCGGCAATCTGCGCGTGGTGACGACGCGCGACGAGTTCCAGAACCGCCTCGCCCTCGCCACCCGCGACCTCCCCAATCCCGCCCCCCTCATCGCCCTCGCCCGAAACTACCCGCAGGAAGCGCGCACCTGGAGCGAAGGGCCGCTCCTCTCCAAATGGGCCGACGCCGTCCACAAAGGCGACACGAAAACGGCCACTGAAACGCTGACCGTTGTGCGCACCTTCGGCGCGGCACTAGCGGAGTTCAACCACGTGCAGTCCGTGGCCGACATTGTCGCCACCATTGATCACGCCACTCCGGCCGATACCAAAACATTAGCCGATGCTCATGCGATTTATCGCGATGGCCGGGTCCTTTACAGCAAACGCCGTCTCGCTGAGGCGCAGGACCAATTGCAGCAAGCGCGCGACCTCTTCGCACGCGTGGGCAGCCAAATGGCACTTATCGCGGACTATTACCTCGCGAATTGTCTCTATGACAGCAATCACGTCGCGGAAGCGGCCCGGGCACTCGACGCACTGGCGGCTCGCTTTGACCCCAGCCGCTATCCCGGCCTGGCGGCGGAGATCAAGTGGGAGCGAACGCTATGTTTTGGCTCTGTTGGGGAGTGGGCATCGGCAATCCGCATGGCCAGTGAGTCCCGGCAGATCTTTGATGTTCTTGGGGAACAAGACAACCGGGCACAAATCGATCTGCTTCTCGCGAGCCATTTCAACCGAGCGTCCCAGCCGGCAGCAGCATGGAAAGCGCGGACCGCGGCATTCGCCGTTCTCAGCCGCACAGGATCGGCCGACGTCATTCGTAATTCACTGAACAGTGCCGTATATGCAGAAACTGCTCACGGGAATGCCGAAGCCGCTTTGTCGCTCACGACCATCTCGCTCGACGACCTTCGAAGCCTTCCTCAGCCAATCGGAATGTCGCTCGCCGAAGCAAGCCGCGCGGAGGCGCTCGCCGGCCTCGGCGACTACGCGCAGGCGCGAGGCACGATCAGCAAGGCACGTCTAACCGCGAAAACGATTCCGGATCCCGACCTACGCCAACGCACTGAGGCCGCAATCGACACCGCGGAAGCCGTCGTCGCGCGAGACCAAGCGCCCGATGTTTCCCTTCGCTTGCTCGATGGCGTCATCGCCTTCTATACGTCTCACAATGACAATCTCTGGCTGCCCAAAGCCTATCTGGAGCGGGCCAGGACGCGCATACGGAACGACGACGACGCCGGCGCACTCGCCGACCTCGGCGCCGGTATCCGAGAGCTCGATGCGCAGCGTTCGTCCGTGCGGCAGAAGGATGTAAGGGCAACGTTCTACGACACCGCCCCTGAGCTGTTCTCCGAGTCGATTGCTCTGCACTTGCGCCATGGCAACGTTGAGAGCGCGTTCGAAACGTCAGATGCTGCACGCGCCCGCAGCATTTACGAACACCTCAGTGGCAACCTGGAGACGCCGGCCCGCGTTACTGCGGCCCAGATACAGAACGCGCTCCCTTCTACCGCGGCGCTCATCGAATACGCTCTGCTTCCAAAGTCGATCGTCATCTTCTACGTCACGGCATCACATGCCGGGTTCGTACAAGTCGCGGCGACGCCTGCAGAAATACAAACATTCATAGAGAGAGCGAACGATCTGTTACGGCGCCGTCTCCCCACTCCGGCGGTCCAAGCAGCCACAGCATCCCTGCAACGTCTGCTCATTGCGCCGGTCGCGCGGGAACTCACAGGTACGAATCGTTTGATCATCGTGCCTGACCGGCAGTTGCATTCATTGCCGTTTGCAGCTCTTTTCGATATCGCTCGTCAACGGTACCTGATTGACGATTTCGCTCTTTCTGTAGCTCCGAGTGCCGCCTCCGTTCTCCGGCGGGATCGTACAAATCTGCGAGGACCCGCGCTGATCGTCGGAGATCCACACGACGAAGGTGAAGAAGCATTACCCGCGGCCGTTGATGAGGCGACCGCGGTAGCGGCCATTTATGAATCGTCGACACTGCTCACAGGCGAGCGAGCCACGCGAGCTCGTTTCATCTCTGCGGCTCAGAAGAGCGGAATGATTCATTACGCCGGTCACGCCGAGGGGACCGCGGCCGAACCGTTCGGCGTCATGCATCTTGCCGCCGATCGTCCATCATTCTCAGGCGACCTTGACGCCGCGGAAATCGCGGCTCTTCATTTGCGCGGCGCTCCGCTTGTGGTTCTCGCGGCATGCGGAACGATCCGCGGTGAGACGGAGCACGTCGAGGGGATGCCGAGCATCGCGCGCGCATTTCTCGCGGCCGGAGCCACTAGCGTTGTGGGAACGCTGAGCGAGATCGACGACGACACTGCAGCGGTTCTGTTCCGTCGCATGCATGCCGAGTTGTACAAAGGAGTGAATCCATCATCCGCGCTTCGAACAGCGCAGATCGCCCTTGCGCACAACCCTGACGTTCGCCTTTCCAACCCAGCGAGTTGGGCGCCCGTAGAACTGCTCGGCTACGCCGACGAACAACCATCACCAGCGCGCCCAAGGAGTCATTGATGTCCGCTACGAGTATTCAATTCATTGGCCTGTTCGTCGTCATGCTAAACAGTGGGGTCGGCCTGCATATCCTGCTGCCGCATTTTCCTGGAACACCGTACGCCAACCATGTGTCGGTCATTCAATACAGCCCTGCCCAGGTTTCCAGCTCCAGTTGGCCGGGAGTCACAGCTTGCGGTCCTGATAACTCCCTCCGCTGCGCGCCTGTCTCCCTGGAAACGATTACCTTCACCGGCGCCACCGACCCTATGCCTGAGGGCATCGTCGGCGACATTCCGCACCTTCGTTGCTGCTGCGCATCGATGACGGACATTCTGCCGAAATACAAGGACCCGACGAATACCGGCAAACAATCAGCGCACATCTTCGTGGGACAAGGAGTCGCGGAGGCGATTACCGGTACAGACGGGCGCACCGACACGTGGTTGACGATGCATTCCGTTGACCCCGTCGGCATCACTGTGACCGCCAACGCGGGCACCAGCGGCTCCTACAACATCGTCTTTAAACCAGGCGCTACGTTCACCATCCAGAATGAAGTAATGCCGACTAATGGCGCGAATCACTTCCTCGCTTACTACTTGATGGGTGTCGGCAGCGGTTCGTGCGCTTCTGTCCCCAGCGATGGCCCGCCCTGCGCTGCTCGGTCGACCGAATGCACTGTTTCCAGGACGGCGCCAGCAACAAAAAAGGTCACGCTGAGGCCGCGGCATCTGGTGAAAACCAACGTGAGGGTCGGATCAAGGTTAATCACGGAATCTCTCGATTCCGACTGCTCGAATACGCATTGGCCATAACCACCACCCTCCCCTTTTGCCTTATCATCCTCGCCATTCCGTCATGGCTGAGCGGGCGCATGTCCTGATCGTTGAAGACAACGACGCTGATCGGGCGTTGCTGGAGGCGCATCTGGGGAATGACGGGTTCGACACCGATTCGGCCGGCGATGGCGTCGATGGGTGGGCGATGCTCGATGCCAATCCGGACCGGTATGACCTCGTCCTCCTCGATCGCACCATGCCGCGGATGGATGGGATGGCGCTGCTGCGGAAGATCAAGGGCGATCATCGATTTCTGATCCTGCCGGTGATTTTTCAGAGTGCGCTGGTGAATCGCGAAGAAGTCATCGAAGGCATTCGGGCCGGCGCGTACTACTACCTCACCAAGCCCTACGACGCCGAGATGCTGCTCAGCGTCGTGCGTACCGCGGCCGCCGACAGCGCGGCCGCGCGCGACCTGCAGAATCGCGTGAAGCGCGGCATGCAGGTGCTGCAGCTTCTCGAGGAAGCGCACTTCACCTATCGCACCATCGAGGAAGCGCGCGGGCTGGCCGCCGTTCTGGCGCGCGCCTGTCCCGATGCCGAGGCCACCGTGATCGGGCTGACGGAATTGCTGGTGAATGCCGTCGAGCACGGAAACCTCGGCATCACGTACGACGACAAGAGCGAGTTGCTCGCGAATGGTGCGTGGATGGACGAAGTTTCCCGTCGCCTGGAACTGCCTGAAAACCGGGCCAAGCGGGTCGACGTCGAATTCTCGCGCGGCGATGATGAGCTGCGCTTCACCATCCGCGACCGCGGCAACGGATTCGAATGGACGCGCTATCTCGAAATCGATCCGCGGCGCGCCTTCGACCGGCACGGCCGCGGAATCATCATGGCGCGGCACGTCAGCTTTTCGTCGATCGAATACCGAGGGACGGGAAGCGAAGTCGTGGCCACCGTGCGATGCGATGTTCCAGTCGCCGCTGCCGGCGGCGCCGCGTGAGCGCGACCACCCCCGCGCTCGCACGCCGCCTCGGCGCGTTCGACGCCACCATGATCGTCATGGGCGGCATCATCGGCTCGGGCATCTTCATCAATCCGTACGTCGTGGCGCAGTCGGTCCACACGCCGGCGCTCATCGTCGGCGCGTGGGCCGCCGGCGGCGTCATCGCGCTGCTCGGCGCGTTCGCGTACGCGGAGCTGGCCGCGTTGCGCCCGGAGGTCGGCGGGCAGTACGCGTATCTGCGCGACGCCTACCATCCCTCGGTCGCGTTTTTGTACGGATGGGCGCTGCTGTTGATCGTGCAGAGCGGCGGGATGGCAGCGGTCGCGGCGACGTTCGCAAAGTATGTGGTCACGCTCACCGGCGTCGCCATCCCCGACTCGCTCCTCGCCGTCGTTACGCTGCTCATCCTCACGCTCATCAACTGCCTCGGCGTGCGCAGCGGCAGCAACACGCAGACGGTGCTGATGCT
>Ga0068854_100002594_pt1 | contig 11192 bp, 8 predicted proteins | sample KBSCornC42_FD_66590 | JGI IMG/M metagenome (GOLD analysis project Ga0068854, IMG submission 66590) | Corn rhizosphere microbial communities from Kellogg Biological Station, Michigan, USA - KBS Corn C4-2 | ecosystem: Host-associated > Plants > Roots > Rhizosphere > Soil ... | reverse complement strand
TGGTGATCACGAGATTCGGAACGACCTCGCCCGGCATGAAATTCAGATTGGATGCCATCGGCAGCGGGCTGCCGGCCGGCCACACCGTTACGTAGCCTTCGGCGCTGGGGACCACCGCAGTGACGTTCAAAACTACCGCGCCGATACCGGTGCCGGGAATGCCGCCACGCCCCGCCACCGGCAAATCCAGTCGAGCGCCTGCGCCTAACCTGCCAGAGCCCGCGTACTGGCCATCACCTGTCTGCGCGCCTGTACGGGTATCCAAAAGACGGAACGGCGGCAGGGGCGACAGTTCCGATGAAGACGCGAACCAGCCGGCCACGTCGGCGACCAAGTCCGTCGTACCGGCAGAATTATAGAAAGCGACCTTGCCGCTCGCACCGATCCCGGCGACGACCAGGTTCGGCACCGTCTGCCCGGGGACGAAATTCAGATTCGATGCGAAGGGGCGAGCGTTGCCCGCAGGCCACACGGTGAGATATCCCGGCGCCGATGGGTTGGTCGCAGTCACATTCAGCACGACCGCACTTACGCCTGTCGTGGGAACACCGCCACGTCCGCGTATGGCGACGTCGAGTTCGCCGCCGGCAGTCACCGCGCCGCCCCCGGAATACTGGCCGTCGATCGTCGCCGAACCCGTGCGCGTGTCGAGCAGGCGCGATGCGTTCAACGCAGTGAATCCCGATGTCGTGGGGAACCAGCCCGCAACGTCCGCAATCAAGTCTGTATTGCCCAGGGAGTTGAACAGGGATACGACGCCACCATCGCCTACTTTTGCAACAACCAGGTTGGGAACGGTCTGTCCGGGGACGAAGTTCAGATTGGACGCGTTCGGCCGCGCGGCGCCTGTGGGCCAGACCGTCACGTAACCGACTGAAGTCGGATTCGTCGCCGTCACGTTCAACACCACAGCGCCGACGCCGTCGCGAGCGATGCCGCCGCGATTGGCGACGATCAGGTCCAGCTTGCCGCCAGCCGCCACGGGACCAATACCCTCAAACATGCCGTCCACGGTGCTCTGGCCCGCACGGGTATCGAGTATGCGCGTCGGCATCAGGGATGCATATTTCGTGGTCGTGCTAGTCAAGTGAAAATTCGCCGCGCACGCTCCGCCCGCTACGCCGGCCGTGGCGATGAATTGGCCGGCGATAAGATTTGCCGAGACCGCCGGTGATGTGGCGATGCCGTTTGCATTCGTCGTCGCCGTAGCCGTGACGGCACCGCCGGCAAAGGCGCCGCTTGCACCCGAACCAGGCAAATTGAACGTCACCACGATGCCGGACTGCGGCGCGTTGTTCGCATCGGTCACCAGTACCGAGAATGGCGCACCGAAGCTCGCGCCGACCGCGGCTGATTGATCGTTGCCGCCGGCGACGATCGACTGCATCTGCTGGGTCAGTGCGAACTTGCTGAGCTGGCTCGACTGATCCAGAACGTACACCGCCGAGCAGGCAACCACCGGACTCTGCCAGTGGATCGAGCCGATCTGGGTTGTGCTCCACAACGGCGATCCCGACGTCGGCTCCAGCGCGCGCAATCCGCTGCCGGCGAAGTACAGCACATTGTTCGCCACTAGCGGTGAGGCCCCGCTCGTGCTGTTGTGCCATTGCGTGGCCAGCGACGGATTGCCCGCGGCATCGAACACAAGCTTCAACCCGGCCGCGCCGTTGGAATTGACCACGAAGACCCAGGTGCTGGCGTCGGTCGGATTGACCCACACCGCGGGCTGCGTCTTCACCATGCCACCCTGCGGCACATCAATAATCGCGCCGATTTCGCCGCCGAGATGGCCGGGACCGCCGCTTCCGCTCAAGTCGGCCAGGTTGATCAGGCGCAGCTTGGCATCCTTGCCGCCCTGCACGGCCAGGTGCTGCACCCTGGACGCGGCGGGCACCGGCAGGATCGCCGGCGCGGTGCTGCCCAGATCGGTGTCGCCAGAATCGAGCGCCGCCTGGTTTGTCGGCGTGTAGGCGTCGATCGGCTTGCCGCCCGCGCCGCTGCCATCGGTATTCAACGCGACGATCGAGTCGCCCCAATTGCTGACGGCGTTGTACGAGCCGTTTCCGGTGCCGGCGAAAATGCGGTTGGTGCCAGCATCATAGATGACGCCGGGCCGCGCCCAGCCGCCGGCCAAACGCGATGAACAGGACGGCGTGGCAGGTGACAAGGCGAAGTGCACGGACTGACTGGCGCAGACGAAATTGAAAACCGACTGCGCGCCGGTGTTGAGGTTGACCGTGGTCAGATGGCCCTGTGCATCGCCGCCATCGCCGTTATGCGCACTCATCGCGGCATACAGGTAACTCGTCGAGCCGACGCTCGCTACGGCGAGCGCGCCGGACTGCTTCTCGACACCCGGTTTCAATGTCGATAATTGCGGCCAGCCGCCGCCGGATATTTCGACGCCGTCGCCGACCTGCAGTTTATGCAGGTAGCCATCGAGCCCATAGGCATAGACGTATTTGCGGTTCGGATCGATCGCTGGCGATGAAGGCGTGAGGCATTCGTTGCCGGAACAACTGGCCGCCGGCAGCGCGTTCGGGTAATGGACGCTCCAGATCAGCGCGCCCGAATGCGCATCGATCGCGACGAGATCGCCCGCCTTGGTCGTGATGAACAACAGATCGCGCACGCCGGTGGGCGTCGTCGCGCCATCGAGAAATACCGGCGCGCCGTCGGCCACGGCCGGCAACGCCACGTGGTATTTCAAGGTCAAGCCGCCGACGTTGCCTGCTCCTAGCGCGGTCTCGAAGGTGTTGTTGCCGTCGTGCTGCGGATCGCCGTTATATTGCAGCCAATCGTAGGCGCCCGCGGGACGTGCGCATAGGCATAGCGCCGCGCCGGCTAGCAGCCAGCGTCTGCAGAAGACGTGCGAAGTGGGCGGCGCCGGCGCGCCTTGACCCCGAGAGCAGGTCGTTCGCATACATCTCCTCTGGCAGGACGTGAGCGCAACCGACCGAGCCGCGGTGTCGACGGACGATCGTGCGAAGCAAGCGTTACTCACGTCTTCAATCGTACTATCCATCGGCGTGAAATAGTGCGATGTGACTCGCAACATGGCGCAGGCAAAGGCGCATAAGGCTCGCTTTGCTGGCCTTTCGTTTACTCATGGCGAAAGCAGGCGATTCACGGGAGCGGCCCGCGGACGTAACGCGTCAAGGATCCTTGCTGCTCCAAGGCGAAGCACGCTCGGGGGCTCCCGCCACGCCGGCGAGAGGACGACGATTCCAGTCGACCACGGCGTCCTCGTAAACACGCCGGACGACCCACAGGAAATAAATCGATGCGAATACGCCGAGCAGGTCGAACGGCAACATCGCCCTGCTGCTGCCGAAGCTGAAGGCATGGACCAGGTGCATCGCTGCGCAAGTCGGGAACACCGCGGTCAGCGCCAGTCCCGAAAGCGACCACTGTTGCCCCACGGCGTAGCGACGCACCTGCGTCTCGAACAAATACCAGCCGACGAGGGAGTAAGTGACCGTGACGAAGACGTTGCAGAGCAATCCAAGGGAAGCAACGCTGTTGACCGGCAGCAACCCCGCCGCAGCGTAACGCATCCCAGTAGGCGTACACATCGCCTGATCCGCAGACAGCGGCGCATCGAGCGCGCCGCCGGCAAGCCAGCCGACCACGACGAAGAATGCAGTGGCGAGCAGCGCCAGTGTCCGCAGCGGCATCGCGATCGTGCGGTCACCACGCCGGCCCAGCATCGCCTCGATACGCAGCAAGCAGAATACGACCCCGGCGGGAAGACCGATCAGCGTTACCTCCAGCATCGGCATCGAGGCGCCGCCCTCGCGCAGCACGTGCCAGCCATGCACCAAGTGGTGCGGCCCGCAACTCGCCGCCATCAACGAAAAGCCGAGACCAAAGCGCGACAGCCCGCGCCAGCGGTATTGGCTGATCGCCTCCCACAGCGATAACAGGCCCAGCCCGGAATAGGCCATGCCGATCAGGAGATTACCGAGGCCGATGACGAGGGCGATCATGCCAGCTACTTGATCGCCGGCATCTTCGCGCCCATCGGCGCGCCAATGTGGTCGAGAAATTCGTCGATGAACGAACGATGCCCTCGCCGCTTGAGCTCGCCACCGAACACGACGGCCGTTGGCACTTTGCGCAGCGCCTGCGGTTGCCACAACGGGCGGCCGAGCATCGGCACGATCGCCTCCGGCGCCACGGCCGCGCCGAACAGGTAACCCTGGGCAACGGTGCAACCCATGCTGTGCAGTGCCGCCGCCTGCTCGGGTCGTTCCACGCCTTCGGCGATCACGTGCTTGCCCATGGCGAAGGCGAGGCTCAGGATCGAGGAAACGATGGCCGTGTCCTCGGGTTCGGTGCTCAAACCATCGATGAACGAACGATCGATCTTCAGCACTTCGACCGGCAGGCCGCGCAGCCGCGCCAGTGAAGAATGCTGCGTACCGAAGTCGTCGATAGCAAGGTAGATGCCCATCGCGCGAATGCGTTTGAGGGCAGCCACCATATCGGCTTCCGGGTTCACCAACGCGGATTCGGTGAGTTCCAGGCACAGCGATTCGGGATCGATTCCGGTTTCATCGAGGGTCGCACCAAGTTCATCGACGAATCCCGAAGCCTCGATCTGCTGCGGAGACACGTTCACCGTCAGCGTGAAGCGGTTTGCTGGCGATGCCCGCCGCCAACGCGTGAGCTGGCCGCAAGCCGTACGCAATACTTGTCGCCCCAGCTCGCCGATCAACCGACAGTCTTCGGCTACCGGAATGAAATCCGTAGGCGAGACCATTCCGCGCTCGGGATGGCGCCAGCGCGCCAGCGCCTCCACACCGACGAGCCTGCCAGTACCGAGATCGACCTGCGGCTGGTAGTCCACATGCAACTGCGCTGCGCGCAGCGCCGTGCGCAAATCCGACTCGAGTTGCACGCGTCGCACGATGCGCGCGTGCAGTTCCTCGCTGAAGCGCGCCATGCGCGCGCGGCCGCGATTCTTGGCAGCGTACAGCGCAGTATCCGCCTCGCGCAGCAGTTGTTCGGCGGGCTCGGCGCCGTAGGCGCAAATAGCCACGCCGACGCTCGCCGAAACCACCACTTCCCTGCCGGCGACATGAATCGGCCGGATCATCTCGGCAAGTATCCGCTCGCCGAGCAGGTCCTCGGAGCCGTTGCCGGCACGCGGGTGCAGGACGACCAGTTCGTCGCCGCCGAAACGACTCACCGTGTCGCCATTGCGCGTACAGGCACGAATGCGCCGTGACATCTCGCGCAATACCTCGTCGCCGCTGTCGTGGCCAAGCGAATCGTTGACCAGTTTGAAGTTGTCCAGATCGACGAACAGCACGGCAACTTGTCGATCGCCGCCATCCTTGCGCGCCAGCTCACGTGCGAGCCGGTCGAGCAGCACACCGCGATTGGGTAGTCCGGTCAGGGCGTCATGGGTAGCAGCATAGACCAGGGTTGCGATCGAATCGAGACCGTGCGGCGACGCGGCAACAGGCACGTGCCGCGAAGTGCCCGCAATTGCGCACAGCGACTCAATCGGTTCGGCGCTCGTACGCCCATCCGACTGCCCCGTTTCGTTGCTCGAAACCTGCGACTCCGGTGTGGTTCGCATTGCCCCCCCAAGCGGGCCGAGTATACGTCAACCCCGGAACCCAACTGCGAACTCTTGCACATTGTTTGCCCGCTTCCCAACGCCATTTCCAACGGCGCGGTGTTCAAGCCTGCCCACCTGCAAGGGCGCCCAGTGCCGACCGCAGCTTCGCGGCAAACGCCTTGGGCTCGCTTCTGCGGACGATGACCCGTGGCGTCGCATGCCAGTCAGCGGCACGCTGGATGGCCGCGGCGACATCGGCAAGCAGCACCGCATCAGGCTCGACCTCGGGTTCGAGAAAGATCGCCTTGATCTCGAACTCGCCGCTGGCACGGTGTGCCTTCGCATCGAGCCGGCCGATCAGGCGTCCGCGATGCAGAATCGGCAGCACGAAATAACCGTAGCGCCGTTTGTGGCCCGGCACGTAGCATTCGATCGTGTAATCGAAGCCGAACATCGTGCTCGCGCGCTCGCGATGCCAGACCACCGGATCGAACGGCGACAGCAGCGCGGTGTGCGTCGCGCGCAGCGCGCCGCGCGCGGCACGCGCGAGCAGCGGCGCATGGTCGCGATGCACGTAACCCGGATTCTCCCAGCCGCGTACCTCGACGCGGATCAGTTCGCCCGATTCGACATGCGGTTCCAGCGCTGCATCCTTGAATTTCTTGTACAGACGGAAATAGTCGTCGATCCAGCGCGCCTGGGTAATGCCGAGCGCGCGCACCGCGCCAACCAGGAACTCGCGGCGGATGTCCGCTTCATCGAGCCGCGTATCAGCATCGATGGATGGCGCTTTACTCGGGCCATTCGCTACGCGAATGTTCGCGCGCGCTCGGGCGCGCGCAGTGGCCAGCACGCGCTCGCTGAGGTCGTAGACGCGCTGGAAATTCTCGCGCCGCGCGATCATCAGCTTGCCAAGGACGAAACCGGCTTCGAGCCAACGCTTCTCGTTCGATCGATTCCACCAGCCGCCGACGCCTTTGATCTGGCGCTCAAAGTCGGACGACTTTACCGCGCCGTTCGCGCGCACATGTTCGATCAGCGCCGCGACCTCCGCACGATGCTCGCGCTGCATGCGTGCAGCGCTCTTGTGCGCCCAATGTCCCGTGCGGATCGGTGACGGATGCCGATGCAGGCCCAAGTCGCCGATCGGCGCGAAACAGGCCTCGTGCGCCCAGCATTCGAAGATGTCGGCGTGCGCCAGCGCTTCGTCCAGCCAGCGCGGCTCGTAGTCGCCGAGGCGCGAGAACAAAACCAGATACGGGCTGCGCGCAACGACGTGGATCGTGTCTATCTGCAGCAGGCGCATGCGTTCGATCGCGGCGCGCACGGCCTTGCGTGTGGCCCGCGCGCGCGCGGGCACGAGCAGACCCTGGGCCGCCAGATGCAGGTTGCGTGCCTGCTGCAGGCTCAATTTCAGCATTCTGCAGTTATCCGGCAGTCATCCAATACAGAACTCCGTGCGTTCATTCAGGTCGAACTTGCTTGCCAATTCCCGCCTGGAGAATGTCTATGAATGCCGTCTCATGTGCTGCGATCACCGTCTCCCTCCTTTTTGCTGCCGCGACACCGTGCTTGGCGCAGGACACGGTACGGCATCTCGCCGATGCACAGGGCCATGAGGTCATTGTGCGCACCGGCATGCCCGCCCCCGATCGCTACGGTCCCAAGCCGACATTTGCCGAACTGGACCGCAACCACGACGGCTCGGTCAGTCGCGAGGAAGCCGAGGCATTTCCACCGCTTGCCAACGATTTCGATTTCGTCGCGCAGAACGGCGAGCGCATTTCGCCGCGCCAGTACGCGCAGTGGGATTATCGCTGATCGCCTCGTAACTCCAAAAAAAACCCCGGCCTTTCGCCGGGGTTTTTTATTCATCTTCGATGGAAAAGAATCAGTGATGGCCATGGTGACCAATCGGCCCGGCGTGCCCACTACCGCCACGCCCGCCCCAATAGCCGCCGCCGTGGCCGCCGCGCCAAGGACCGCTGTAGCGGTGGCCACCCCAATATCCGCCATAGAAGCCGAGGCTGAGCGACGGCCCGTAGCCATACCAACCCGGACCGTACCAGTAGGGATCGTAGTAGCCGTAATAAGCCGGCGCCGGCGCGTAGTAGCCGACGTCGCTGTCATCGTAGTCGACGACGGCGTTGCCGTTGCGCCCGTCGTAGACGACACCGGTGCGCACCGGATAATAAACGCAGCCGCCCAAGCCGAGGCCGGCTGTGGCAAGCAAGGCAATGACCGTGGATTTGACGACCGCATTCATGACGCACTCCGCCGCGTGGGATACGTGGAAAATATACGCCTGACGGGCTAAATCAAGTCTGAGCGGCGGCGTTCACGAAACTTCACTCAGCTGCCAGCTATCTTGTCGACCCAGGCGGCGAACGCGTGCATGAACTTGCGCAGGAATTCCTGCGTCGTCGGCACGAGCGAGCCATCAGGCTGGACGAGCTTGTCGAAGCCACTCAGATAGACCTCCGGTTGCTGCATCAGCGGCACGTCGAGGAAGACCATCGACTGACGCAGGGCGTGGTTCGCGCCGAAGCCGCCGATGTTGCCGATCGAACCGCTCACGATCGCGCCGGGCTTGCCGGCCCAGACGCTTTTGCCGTACGGACGCGAGCCCACGTCGATCGCGTTCTTGAGCGCACCGGGCACGGACCGGTTGAATTCCGGTGTGACGAACAGCAATCCCTGCGCGGCGCGCACCTGATCGCGGAACCGCTGCCACGCCGGCGGGGGCGCCTCCGTCTCGAGATCGAGGTTGTACAGCGGCAGGTCGCCGATCTCGACGATTGCGGGCTTGAGCGATGATGGCGCGAGTGCGATCAGGTTCTCTGCGATCTTGCGGCTGATCGATTCCTTGCGCAGGCTACCGACGATAACGGCGATATTCTTCGTGCCCATGCGAAAACTCCTGTCTGTGTGGTGGATTCAAACGCAAACGTCTTGCCGCTCGGTACCTGTCCTCAGAATCGCGGGTTGGTGAGCTGCTGCAGAAACGCCGAGAACACGCGCGGCTCGGCCAGCAAGGTGAAGGCGACGCCGTAGGCACCGCCCCACAGATGCGCGCTGTGGTTCACGTTGTCGCGGCCCTGGCGATCCATATAGATCGAATATGCCACGTACGCCACCGCGTAGAGAATCGCCGGCATCGGCACGAACCAGACGTAAATCCGCGACCACGGGCTGAGCAGGATGAAGGCGAACAGCACGGCTGACACGCCGCCAGACGCGCCGAGACTGCGGTAGGCGGGATTGTCCTTGTTCGCGAAATAGCTCGGCAGGATCGCCACCACCACCGCGCCCGCATAGAACAGGGCAAAACCGAACGGCCCCAGTACCTGCTCGTAGAATCCCTCGAGCAGCCTGCCGAAGAAGTACAGCGTGATCATGTTGAACAACAGATGCGCGCCATCCGCATGGATCAGCGCATGGCTGAGAAAGCGGTAGTACTGGCCGCGCTTGACCGCGGGTGGCCAGAAGATCAGCTTGTCGATCAACTGCGCGTTGTTAAAGCCGAGGAAGGAAATGAGGCAGGTGACAGCAATGATTGAAATGGTCGTGAGCATTTGAATCCTGGAATTTATGGCGCCCTTTGGAAGTTCCTGACATATGCCGGGTTATGCTTGCGCCTGTAGCGCAATGGTAGAGGAAAAACCATGCTGACGATCCACGCCGCGCATCCGGCCGCGTGCAGCGTATGGAAATCTGGCACGGCCGCGCCCAGCGGCACACCGGTCTGGCTCGATCTGCTCGATCCGGATGCCGCCGAGCGCGCCGAAGCCGAACGCGTGCTCGGCGCGAAACTGCCGCAACGCGATCAGATCAGCGCGATCGAACTCTCAAGCCGCCTGCATGCGGACAACGAGATACTGCGCCTCAATATCCCCGCCTTCGTGCGCGCCGAATCGGGCAAGGGTGCGATGACGCCACTCGGTTTCGTGCTGACGCCGAAGCTGCTCGTCTCGATCCGCTACGCCGAGTCGCTCGCCTTCGCGCACACGAGCAAGCTCGCGACTGCTGCCGATGCGCCGAACGGCAGCGTCGAGACCTTCATCGCGTTGATCGAGGCAATCGTCAATATCGCCGCCGATCGCATGGAGGAAACCAGCGGCGAGTTGTCGAAACTGTCGCGCGCGGTGTTTTCCGACGAGCGCGGCCAGCGTGGCCTGCTGCGCGGCGCGCTGTTCAAAGTCGGCGCGATGCAGCGCCAGATCGTGCAACTGCGCGCGGCCATGCTCGGCGTGTCGCGCGTGATCGCCTATCTCTGCGAAACCGCGCCGACGTGGATCGACAAGAAGCATCTGCAGCGGCTGAAGACGATGCAGACCGACATTGCCTCGCTCAACGAATTCGACCAGCAACTGTCCGACCGCCTGCAGTTCCTGCTCGATGCCGTGCTCGGCTTCATCAACAACAACCAGAACGACATCATGAAGGTGCTCACGATCGTCTCGGTCGTGACGATCGGGCCGATGACATTCGCCGGCATCTGGGGCATGAACTTCAAGTCGATCGCCGAATACGACTGGCCGCACGGCTACGCAATGGCGTTGACGGTCATGGCGATCAGCGTGATCGTGCCGCTCGCGATATTCAAATGGAAAAAGTGGTTCTGATCGGCAGCGCATGACTTCCGGCAGTATCTTGCCGTGCAGCGCGCGCCTAGCCTGATGCAATCGCATCGGGGAGGAGCGCGATGAAGACCCTGCTGTTCGCCTGCGCGGCCGTGCTTGCTGCCACGCGGTCCTGGGCCGCCGAAACGACAACCGTCGCTCCTGGCGTCGATCTGATTCCCGGCACCTTCGTTCCCGGTCGCCAGCCCGACGGCAACAGCGTGGTTTTTCGCACTGCCGAAGGCCTTGTCGTGTTCGACAGCGGACGCCATGCCGAGCACACCCAGCGCATCCTCGATTTCGCGAAAGGCGCGAAGCTGCCGATCAAGGCCGTGGTCAACAGCCACTGGCATCTCGACCATATCGGCGGCAATCCGCGCATCCGCGCGGCGTATCCCGATGTCCGCGTCTACGCGAGCATGGCGATCGACGGCGCGATGGGCGGTTTCCTCGCCGACTACCGCAAGCAATTGGTCGACGCGATCGCGCAGACCAAGGACGAAAAGACCGTGCTGTCGTACCGCGACGAGGTCGCGCTCATCGATGCGGGTCGCGCGCTGTATCCGGACGAGGTCATAGCCAAGTCGGGCACGCGCCGCATCGCCGGGCATCGTTTCGACGTGCACCTAGAGGCGCGCGCGGTGACCGCCGGCGATGTATGGATCTACGATCCGACCACGCGCACGCTCGCCGCCGGCGACCTCGTCACTCTGCCCGTTCCACTGTTCGACACTGCCTGCCCTGCGCGCTGGCAATCGGCGCTGGCCGAGCTCGAACGCGTGCCGTTCGATACTCTGGTGCCCGGACACGGCGCACCGATGCAGCGCGCGCAATTCGCGACCTACCGCCGCGCTTATGCGAACCTCCTCGCTTGCGCGTCATCGAGCAAGGACAAGAACGCCTGCATCGACGGCTGGCTCACCGACGCCAAGCCGCTGCTGGCCGATGCCGATTCGAGCTTTGTGCGTACACTGGCCGGCTATTACATCGACAATTCA
>Ga0068854_100002582_pt1 | contig 11220 bp, 6 predicted proteins | sample KBSCornC42_FD_66590 | JGI IMG/M metagenome (GOLD analysis project Ga0068854, IMG submission 66590) | Corn rhizosphere microbial communities from Kellogg Biological Station, Michigan, USA - KBS Corn C4-2 | ecosystem: Host-associated > Plants > Roots > Rhizosphere > Soil ... | reverse complement strand
GGCATTGCCGGCGAACCTCGTCGTCGGCGTGGAAGTGCCCCAAGGCATCCCGGTTACCAGCCCGCAGCTGCTGGCCGAGGCACGCCGCAGCATTGAGGCGGCAAGGGCGGTGAGCGGCCGCTTGCGCTAGAGGCGGCCGAAGCCGGTATGACCATCGGCGTGGAGATCACTCCGGAACGCCCGCAGGTGCTCAGCCGGGGCGCTCGGCCTTGCGGTGGTAAAACGCACCGCAGGTCATGCCTCGCCGCCAGCATCACGCTTGATAGTCGAAGCTATGATCGAAATTCTCGACAAGGGCGTCGAGCTTGTCGGTCGAAAACCCGTTGGTCGGCGTAAATATGCAACTCCCCGGTGAGGAACAATTATCGTCGCAGTTGCTGGCGTCGCACGTTGAACCATCCTTCATCCGAAGGGACGAGGAGCGCGCAGGCGCGAGAATCTATGCCTCCTCGAGGCCGGTCAGGAAAACCTTCGCTTCTGCTGTTTGACATAGCTCGGCACTGACTGATTTCGCCCTCATTTTGAGCGATTATGCCCTCCCCAAGCCAAGGCCAATCCCATAACTGGATCGCAAATGGTCATAAGGCCAGCCGGAGCATTTCGACGTGTGCAAAGCACCGAAATCCTTCTGCGCTTCGGGTTTCGAGGGAGGACAATATGCAACGATCATCGCTATATCTGTGTGGATCGGCGCTGGCGCTCGTATCTGCGCCTTTGCTGGCGCAGAAATCGTCTGATGCCGCGGGGCCTTCACCAACGACTGGACCCGCTTCGATGCAAGGCCAGGGTGGTCTTGAAGAAATCATTGTCACCGCACGGCGGGTCGAGGAAAATCAGCAAAAAGTCCCCATCGCGGTTACGACCATTGCTGGCGCGGCGCTGCAACAGCGCAACGTCGATCGCGTAAACGATCTTCAGTTCAGCGTGCCCAATCTCCAGATCAGGCAAAATCAAATCACCCCGTCGATTGCAGAGTTTTCCCTTCGCGGTCAGCGCCAGCAATTTTACACCGATGAGAATGTCGTTGCCTATGTCAATGGCGTTCCGCAGGGTACGCGCGCACTGACCCTATACGACATGCAGAGCGTACAGGCGTTGAAGGGGCCGCAAGGTACGCTCTTTGGCAAGAATTCGATGGGCGGCGCCATGGTGTTCGCCACGACGCGTCCGGCCTTCGAAACCTCGGGCCGGATCGAATTGGAATATGGCAATTATGACCGGAAAACCGCGCTGGGCATCTTCAATACCCAGTTGGTCCAAGACAAGGTCGCGGTCCGCTTTGCAGGAAATATCGAACGGCGCGACGGCGTCTACAAAAACTCCTTTCCAGGCGGGAAGGACGCTAATAACCGCCATAGTGAAAGCGCCCGCTTGACGTTGCTGGTGAAGCCTGATGATCGCTTCGAAAGCCTGACGACTTTTGACTTCCTGCATCGCGATGAACTGCAGACCCCGACTCTGGTCGAAGCGGCGAATCTCCTTCATCCCTTCGGTGGTCTGGTCGCCCAGGGTGTGACCCAGCAAAGCGCGCTGGGCGGAGGAGTTCCGGTTCTTACCGCAGACGCGGCGGGAAACGCCAATGCCTTGCTTGTCCGCAGGGGCAACCCATATCGGATCGAAACGCCGACGGGTATCGGCACTACAATTCCAAGCGGCGGCGCATATGACCCGCTTCAGGCATTGGGAACTTATGTGAAATCTTTTGGCGTCTCCAACAACACCTCGTTCGAACTGAGCGATAATCTGACGATCCGGAACATCATATCCTACCGCCACGAGCGTTCATTCGATCATCAGGATACGTCGGGCATTGGTGGGTTTACGGTCAATCTTGGACCGTTCTTCGGTCTCCCAAACATCACCGTTCCAGGCCATTTCATTGACTTCACACCTAATTACAACCAGAGGGACAAGACCTTCACGGACGAGCTTCAGATCATTGGCGAGTATCGTGATTTGAAGTTCATCGTAGGGGGTTTTTACAGCCATCTGGACAAATTCTTCTCAAACGTATCCAGTGCCATGGCCGGACCTTTCGATTTCACTGGCGCCGGGCCCCGCTATGACGATGAGTTTACCAAGGTCTCTTCCAAGGCCATTTTTGGCCAGGGAACTTACGATTTCTCAACGGTCGGGCTTGAAGGCGTGCGCCTGACGCTTGGCGGACGTTATACCTCGGACAACAAGAAATATCTGGGCCACAACTTTTTCGCGAACGGCAACAACGCAAGTTTCCAGGTCTGGTCGCAGGCAGCGCCAGGATCAGTCTGCAATTATGGCAATGGCACCGGCCTCAGCGGATCGAGTGTGAGCAACGCCAATGAATGCGCGATCCGGGCCGAGAAAACCTTCAAGGCCTTCACCTGGACAGCTTCGCTTGAATATCAGGTGACTCAGAACACCCTCGTCTATCTCGCGAACCGTCGCGGTTACAAGGCAGGCGGGCCGAATCCGACGACCGCCAACCTTGATTTCACCATGTGGGGGTCGGAGCGCCTCACCGATTTTGAAGTGGGCCTGAAGCATCAGGGCTATATTGGCACCGTTCCTTACCGCCTGAACATTGCGGCTTTCACCGGCAAGTACACGGACATCCAGACGCAGGATATCGTACAGTTTTGCGCCAATGCCGCGTGCAGCAGCACCTTTACCGATCTGATTATCTTCAACGTCGGCAAGGCGCGGATCAGGGGCGTCGAAATCGATGGATCAATCAAGCCGATCCCCGATCTGACGCTTGATTTCGGCTATTCCTACCAGGTTGGCCGTTACGGGAAGGGTTCGGTGATCCCACAGCCGCGCGACCCGAATCGTCCGGTCAACGACTTCGCCGATCCCTCGTCACCGGCCTCCAATCCGATCGACTATGCGGGCGGCGTGAACCTGGCCGGCACGGAGTTTCCCGGGGTGCCGCGCCAGACGTTTACGGCGGCCGCGACCTATAAAATGGCGTTCATTCCGGAGAGCTTCGCAAAGACATTGCTCAGCGCCAACTACGCGATCCGTTCCAAGACCAAGGGCATTCAGGCTGTCGGTGTGTATCCAACTCCGGGCTTCGATGTCCTCAATACGAGGCTTTCGTTCAACGAACTGTTCGAATCTGGCGTTTCTCTGGCGTTCTGGGTTCAAAACCTTACGAAAGAGGTCTATCGTGTTTCGTGCGCGGACAATCTGAGCACGCTTGGTTTTGCCCAATGTCGCTGGGGTGAACCGCGGACATATGGCGTGACCGGATCCGTCAAATTCTAAGCCACTTCCGCTCTGATCTCGCGTGAGGGCATATAAGAAGGCCTCCGATCCTTGTGAACGGAGGCCTTCTATTTGCTCATCCCGCCATAGATGCGGGACCATTGCCGATTCGCGCATTGTCGGCGAGGCGACAGACATCGCCGCATCTTCCTGCACAAGGCGGAAGCGACGTCCCAACAGACGATGGATGTCGCGCAATCGCCGGCAAAGGATGTGATCGAGCGGAACCAATTTCGATAGGCGAAGGCATGACCAAACAACCGATCGTCAACGCCACACCGAAAAGAGCGCCGCAACCATTTATCTCGGCGACGGCCGTCCTGATTGTCGGCGCATTATTCCTGTGGGGCGGCGGCAAGCTTCTGCTCCTTGGCGGGTCGGCCTATTATCTTATTTCCGGCCCGATCTTGCTCGCGGTCGCGATCCTGCTGTTCCGGCGCAGGACGTCGGGCTACGCCCTCTATGGGGTCTTCCTGCTCGGCACGGCGGTGTGGGCACTGGCCGAGACCGGCCCGCAATTCTGGCCGCTCTTCGCCCGCCTGGGCGCACCGCTGATTCTGGGAATGGGAATGGTCATGCCCTGGCTGTTCCGCCGGTTCGGGTTGGTGAAGATGACGGGTGGCGGGCTGTTGTGCGTGGCGCTCGGAACCGCCGTGGTGTTGGTGGCCTTGCGGCCGGCCAATCCGAACGGCGGCGCGATCCCCTCAATTGACCAACCGGCAGCCGACTGGACGACCTACGCCGGCGACCTCGGTGCCGCCCGCTTTTCGGCTCTCGGACAGATCGGCCGCGACAATGTCGGCCGCCTGGAGCGTGCATGGGTATATCGCACCGGAGATTTCCCCGGCCCGGCGGACGCAAGCATCGCCTGGACCTTCGAGGCGACACCGCTGCAGATCGGCAATCGCCTCTTCATCTGCACAGCACACACCCAGGTCCATGCCATCGACGCCACCACCGGGCGCCGCCTGTGGGTATATGATCCCAAGGTCGACGACGGTTGGTCGCCGCTCAAGGCATGCCGCGGCGTTGCCTATTATGCGACGTCAGGCAAGGGCGGCGATGAGGGGGCGATCTGCCGCGAGCGCATCATCTCCCCCATCACCAACGGCGGGCTGCAGGCTCTTGACGCTACCAGCGGCCAGCCCTGCCCCCAGTTCGGCGCGCATGGCCGTATCGACCTCAAGCATGGATTGGGTCTGGTGCGGCCAGGATATTATTTCACGACATCCGCCCCTCTGGTCATCGGCGACAAGATCATCGTCGGCGCGTTCGTCATGGACGGCGCCGAGGTGGGCGTACCGTCCGGCGTCATTCGCGCCTTCGACGCCGTCACCGGCAAGCTGGCCTGGGCCTGGGATCTGGGCGCCAGCGAAGTAGCGGAAATTAACAGGAACAGGCCCGGCGGAGGCGATTTCGCGCGTGGAACGCCCAATGCCTGGGCCCCGCTGACCGCCGACCCACAACTCGGTATGGTCTATGTGCCGCTCGGCAATGCCACCCCCGATTTCTATGGCCGCCATCGCTCGCCATCGATGGAACGCTTCGGCAGCGCCCTCGTGGCGCTCGATGTCGCGACGGGAAAGTTGCGGTGGAGTTTCCAGACCATCCATCACGATTTATGGGACCAAGACATTCCTGCGCAGCCAACGCTGGTCGATTTTCCGACGGCCCACGGCTCGGTACCCGCGCTGATCCAGCCGACCAAGCGCGGCGAACTGTTCGTGCTTGACCGCCGCACAGGCAGGCCAGTCGTTCCGGTCGCGGAAAGGCCGGTTCCGCAGGGCGCCGTACCCGGCGACTTCACCGCCAAGACCCAGCCGTTTTCCACGGGCATGCCGAGCCTGCTTCCACCGCCGCTCAGTGAGGCCTCCGCTTGGGGCATGACCCCGCTCGATCAGCTCTGGTGCCGCATCCGCTTCCGCGAACTGCGTTATGAAGGGCCGCTGACACCACCTTCCATGCAGGGCACGATCTCCTATCCGGGCAGCGCCGGCATCATTAGTTGGGGCGGAGTCACGCTCGACAAGCAGCGTGGGATTTTGATCGTCAACAGCAGCCACACGCCCTTTAAGACGACGCTCATCCCGCGGGCCAAGGCTGACAAAATGGGCCTGAGCATCGCTCCGAACTCGGAAAGGGCATCCGATGCCAGTCGGGGCTCGCCGGAGAAGCAGAGTGGGGCCAGTGCTGGACTTCCCCAGGTCGGCACTCCTTATGCCGCGCAGGCGGTACCGTTCCTGTCGCCGCTCGACGTCCCGTGCATCCAACCGCCCTGGGGCCGACTTACCGCCATTGATCTAGCGACACGCAAGATCATCTGGCATCAGGCCTTCGGCACATCGAGCGACACAGGCCCAATGGGCATGCGGGTCGGCCTGCCGTTCCCCATTGGCGTGTTCAACACCGGCGGATCGGTCGCGTTGTCCAGCGGGGTCTTCTTCATAGCCGCGGCGCAGGATCGATATCTGAGGGCCTACGATACGGTCACTGGACGAGAGCTGTGGCGTGGCCGCCTCCCCGCCGGCGGACAGGCGACCCCCATGACCTACTATTCCGCCAAGACCCGCCGCCAATATGTCGTGATCGCCGCCGGCGGCCATGCGGGCATTGGAACGCAGGTAGGCGACTATGTCATTGCGTACCGCCTGTAGCGAGGCAAAAGTGGGAATTCGCCGCTTGCTACTTCGCCGCGGTCGTCCGTTCCGATGTTGACAGGGTACGAAGGCGGAGCATGATCGGGGGCAACCTCGCGAGAGGATTTTCCGCTCCGGGCCATGAGCATTGCGAGAGGATGTGAAATGAGCTTCTACGTGGATGCCGAAGCCTATCATGTCGCCCATGTCGTACCTGATCTGGACACAGCCGTAGACCGGCTGCTGGATTCGGGTTTCGGTCCAGCGCATTTCATCCGCGGAACGGAGATGAGGGCGCGTTATCGCGGCGAGATGATCAGCATCCGTGTTTCGGCGGCCTTCGTCGTTGTTGCAGGTCTGCTGACGGAGATCGTAACGCAAGACGACGACACCCGATCGACCTTTACGGATTTCATCCGGCTTCATCCGTCCGGCGCTCTGCACCATGTCGCTTATATGAGCGACGACTTCCAGGCGACCCTCAAGGAGGTGGCGGCGCGCGGGCTGACGCTGGTCCCGCACATGGAATATGTCGATGCCAATGGCAGCGCCTTCGAATCCTATTATGAGCCTGAAGGCAAGCCGGATGCCCTGCTGCTGCAACTGGCGCTGCCGAGCCCCCTGGATCACGTCTATAAGAAGATCGTCGACATCGCCGAGCATTGGGACGGCACTGATCCCAAACGCGATTTCTGGGCGTTGGTACCGGAAGGGGTGCCATGACGACACATCGTCGCCCCGTGTTGGAGAAGTTCACCCGTTCGCCTCGAATGCCCGGTGAGGCGATGCGGGTCGGGCCGCCGCGATCGAGCGGCGACCAGCCGCCGGACGAACTGGACTTGATTCCGTTGCAGGTGGCGAAAGCCCTTGTCGATATCATGGGCCAGACCCGGCTGAATACCGAAGTGGTGCTGACCAATGCCGGGCTCGATCAACTCGCCCAAGCGCTCCGCGATGGCGGGCCAGTCACCATTCCACGCCCAATCTTTGCCGCCCTCGCCGACCAATGCGTCGTCGCCCTTCACAATTACGCCTGCGAGCGCGAAAATCTGCGCGCCCTACCTTACAGCTATTTCCACTTGCTGTGCACGTCACTCATCGCAACGCCGGACTTGCGAACCGCCATCCAGATCGCTTCCCAATTCGAAGAAATGATGCTCGAAGGCCGGGGCGCGATGCGTCTCGCCATCGTCGGGGATGAGGCAATCCTCACGCTCGATCTTGGTCATGCCGTGCGGGATCTGCCGACGCTTCTGGTCATGATGTTTGCGCTGGGATCTTTTCATCGGATCTTCAGTTGGCTAATACGCGACGAAATCCGCTTGTCCGATGTGTTCCTTGATTTTCCGGCGGCGCTTGCGCAGCCGGCTTTCAACATACTGTTTCAGCAGGAACCCAAGCTGGAGCAGAAGCAAAGCGCGATCGCATTTTCACGAGCTTATCTCGATCGCCCCGTGTCGCGCACCTTCGGGGAGTTGACCGAGCTGTTCGAATACTTTCCCTTCGACCTGTTCCCGCCTTCCTACAATCAGGAAAGCTTGATCGAGCGGGTACGCAGGGCGACGAACCTTGCGCTTAGCTGGAATGAGGATCTACCCAAGGTGGATCAGCTCGCCCGATCCTTCGGGATGAGTGCGCCGACCCTGCGCCGGCGGCTCGCCCATGAGCATGCCACCGTCAATGCCATCCGGAAGGAATGCCGTATGAAGCTGGCGGAGCGCCTCCTCTGCGGCTCGAAGCTGACAATCGACCAGATCGCCTACCGGTGCGGGTTCTCCGATATCACGGCTTTCCGGCGCGCCTTCGGCGGCTGGTTCGCCACGACGCCGAGCGACTATCGAGCGAAGGCGGCGAAGGAACGTGGCACGGTCAGGATGGGTGCCGCTAGCTGAGCCTCAGCCTGCGCACTGGAATACCATATCTCGTTCGCGTGCCGGCAGTTCCCCGTCGGCGATGCTGAAATCCTCGGCCGGTGGGGCGGACTTAACCTATTCGTCGACGATGGTCGGGTCGAACTTTACTCCGACGTCGTCGCCCGAGCTATCAAACCTCAAGTTCTGACACGCAAGAACGCGCCGCTCCCGCTGGACACAATGTCGGCGGCTTCTTGAGATCTACCCGAACGACCTTCCGCGAGCGGGTCAGGCAGCCGGTGGCACGGATCTCGCCCGAAGCTTACAGCGTGATTGGTCTGCAGATAATCGTCGTAGCGCGACATGTCGTGGGTGTGGAGCGGCCCATGCGCGCCCGCGATGCCGGCATTGTTGAAGTACCACTCAACTTAGTTTCGGATTGGGCTCTGATTTTGTAATCGCCTCGAAAGTCTGGGTGTAGTGATGGTCGAGCAAGGCGATCGCGCGATCGGCATCGCGATTGATGCATGCATCGACCAGATCGCGATGTTCCTGCAGCTCGTTCCGCTCGAGGACCTGCTCCAGCGCGAGGAGGCGATAGCGTTCCGCGGCGTCGAACAACTGGGCGCTGATCCGCTTTATCCAGCGGCTGCCGCAGCCGTCGATGAGAGCAAGATGGAAGTCCTTGTGCCGGCTTTCCCATTCCGAGCTTTCATTCTGGCCGGTCTCGCCGCGATGTGTCCGTGACAGGCGATGGAGCGCCAGTATGAGATTTTCTTCCCATTCCAGGTCGAACCGCTCGATCGATTCACGAATGGCCAGGCCGTCGATCCACCAGCGCGTCTTGACCAGTTCCTTCAGTTCTTCGGCGCTGACCGGCGCTACACGAAAGCCTTTCTGCTCCTCGAGCGCCACGAAGCCTTCTGAAAGAAGCCGGTTCAGCGCCTCCCGAACCGGGCTGCTCGCCGTGTTGAACCGCCGGCGCAAGGCTTCCGCGCGAATCTTCTCGCCCGGACGCATCCGCCCGTTGAGAATGTCAGCGCGCAATTGCGCATAGACAGACTGGGTCAGCGTCGCCGGTTGGCGCTCTCCCGCTCCATCCGTCGGGGTAACGGCATCCTCGGCGGACTTGTCGTTCAGGAACATGTCAACCATCTTGCTCTTTCAGAATGGCGCCGAGACAGCGGCGGGGCGAAGCGATAGAGATGCATCCGGCAAAGTCCAATCCCTGAATGGCCGTCCAGCCGCGGCTGCGCATTCGACCCGACCCGCCCGTGATACGTCGCGTATCGGGGGCCGGCGCCATTCCAGAACTGAAGCGGCGATGCATCGCCAGGCAGCTCCTTCTGCATCATTTGCTGCCCCCCTTGCCCAGGGGGGCGCGGCGTCGCTGCGGTCCAGAAGCGACAGAAGTCACCTTCAAATGGGCCTTGCCGGTTCGGCTCCCCCTGCCTTGAGGCGTGCGAGCGCGGTGCGGTGGGCGATGCGATCGAGCAGGGTGACCATTTCCTCGAGTTCGCCGGCGGGCAGTTCCTGCGTGATGAAGACGATCCGCGTGCGCTGATCCTCATCGGGCCATTCGGGAAGCCAGGTCAGGTTGTGCAGCAGATGCTGCGCGCCCTGGATGACCGCCGGCCGCCCGGGTTCCTCGCGCACGTTCACCAGCCCTTTCACCCGCAGCAGGTTGGCGCCGAGATGCTTTTCCAGAGACGTCAGCAGCAGGTTCAGCGCCTCACGCGGGAGCGGTTCGTCGCGGATGAGGTTGAACGACGCGATGCTGCTATCGTGCCCGTGCGGCGCGTGCGCTGCATGACCATGTTCCGTGTCGGACGCCGCATGGCTGGAAGCAGCGCCAAGCGCGGCGTCGATCCAGGCTTTCGCCGCGCGCCGATCCTCTCTCGGATCGGCCATCAACTTGCGCATCACGCCGACGGGATCTGCCGCCAGATCATCGCTTTCCAGCACCGGGGCGCTGCCGTTGATCTGGCCCAGGCGGACGATCAGCGCCGCCTTGCGCGCCGCGCGCTCGGCGGGCTCCAGCAGGTCCGTCTTGGTAAGGAGAATGCTGTCCGCCAGGGCGATCTGCCGCACGGAAACGGGATGATCCGCCAGGGTCGCCTCCGCGTTCACCGCATCGACGGTGGCCACGACCGCGCCCATTCGGAACAGCCCTTCGAGCGTCGGTTCGGACAGAAAAGCCTGGAGGATCGGCCCCGCCTCCGCCAGGCCGGAGGTTTCGATGACGACGTGATTGAAGTCGACCTCGCCTGCCTCGCGGGCATGGTATAGCCGGTTGAGGGTCTGGATGAGATCGCCGAACACCGTGCAGCACAGGCAGCCATTCTCCAGCACCATGATCGTGTCGTCACTCGCCGTGGTGAGGGCGTGATCGATCCCGATCTCTCCGAACTCGTTGATGATCACCGCGGTGCGCGTCATCGCCGGATCGCGCAGGGCGCGATTGAGCAAGGTGGTCTTTCCGCTTCCAAGGAAGCCGGTCAGCAATGTGACCGGCGTCCTCAGATCCTGTTTGGGGGTCGGCATGCGTGGCCTCAGGCAGGTGCGCGGTGATTGGCGTACAGCTGTGGCCGAAGCGAGGGCTGAGCCATACGGTACTTGGGTGCATACTCAGCCGTCGCGCCAAGTTCCTCGGCGGCGTGCCATGCCCAGCGGGGGTCGTACAGCGCGTCGCGGCCGATCACCACGAAGTCCGCCTTGCCAGAAGCGACGATTTCTTCGGCCTGCTGGGCACCGCCACCGATCAGGCCGACCGACATGGTCGTGATATCCGCCTCCTTGCGGATTCTTTCGCCGAACGGCACCTGATAGCCGGCCGCCAGCGGAATTTGCTGGCGGTGATCGAGCCCGGCCGTGGTGACGTCGATGAAGTCGCACCCCAGCGCCTTGAGCGCCTTGGCGAACTCGACCGCCTCATCGGGATTGAAGCCTCCATCGACCCAGTCGGTCGCTGAAACGCGAATGCCCATCGGCTTGTGCGCCGGCCATTCCGCCCGCATCGCCTTGAACACCTCAAGCGGGAAGCGCATGCGGTTTTCCAGCGATCCACCGAACTCGTCGGTGCGCTGGTTGGCGAGCGGCGAGAGGAACTGGTGGATGAGGTAGCCGTGGCCGCCATGCATCTCGATCAGGTCGAAACCAATTCGTTCGGCGCGTGCGACGGCCTGGCGATGGGCTTCGACGAGGCCGACAATTTCGGGCCTGGTCAGTTCGCGAGGCGCCGGATAGTCGCCGAACGGGATCGCCGACGGCCCGACCGTTTCCCATGCGCCTTCCTCTGCGGTCAATGCCTTGCCGCCCAGCGCCGGAGGCTGCTGCGAGCCCTTGCGTCCGGCGTGCCCGAGCTGGATGCCCAGCTTGGCGACGCCGTAGGTGCGGCAGAAGTCGACGACGCGCTTCAGGGCGGCTTCGTTGTCATCGGAGCACAAGGTGGCGCAGCGCGGCGAAATCCGGCCTTCCGGCGA
>Ga0068854_100002579_pt1 | contig 11224 bp, 8 predicted proteins | sample KBSCornC42_FD_66590 | JGI IMG/M metagenome (GOLD analysis project Ga0068854, IMG submission 66590) | Corn rhizosphere microbial communities from Kellogg Biological Station, Michigan, USA - KBS Corn C4-2 | ecosystem: Host-associated > Plants > Roots > Rhizosphere > Soil ... | reverse complement strand
GGCCGCCGTCGATGACCGAGGCGCCCGGCGGAGGCGCGAGGCCGGGGGCCAGCCGCGCGATGCGGCCGTCGCTCACCAGCACGTCGACCGGTCCGGCCGCCGCCATGGGACGGACATCGCGCAGCAGGACGTCGGCGCTCATGCTGTCGCGAGTATCGGCAGCCCCGATGGGCAAGTCAAGGCGGGCGGCGGCTGGCACGCCCGACCTTGACGGCGGACCGTCGCCCGGCGCAGAATCACCCGCTCGATCGTGCGGTGACTCGAGGACCCAGGAGGCCATCGATGCGGGCTATGCATTCCCGGCAGTGGCTGATCGCGATCGCCGTCATCCTCGCCGCGCTCTCGCCCGGCGTGCGCGCGCTCCGCGTCGCCGACGCCCAGGGCGGCGGCGCCCTGACCGTCGCGCTCGACCAGGAGCCGCCCACGCTCGACCCGCACGCTTCGCCCTCCGCGGTGACCTACCAGATCATCGCCTCGGTGGCGGAGAACCTGCTGTACCGCGGCCCCGACGGCAAGCTCGTTCCGTGGCTCGCGGAGTCGTGGACCACCGCCCGGGACGGGAAGAGCGTGACCTTCAAGCTGCGCCGCGACGTGAAGTTCCACGACGGCACGCCCTTCAACGCGGAGGCGGTGAAGTTCAACTTCGACCGCATCGTGGATCCGAAGTTCAAGGCGGGCGGCGCGCGCGCCGCCCTGGGCAGCTACGCGGGCTCCAAGGTGGTCGACGAGTTCACGGTGCAGGTGCTCTTCGAGACCCCGTACTCGCCCTTCCTCAACTCGGTGGCCTCCGGCGTGCTCTCGATCGTCTCGCCCAGGTCGGTGCGCGAGGGCGGCGACCTGGTGCACACCCGCCCGGTGGGCACCGGCCCCTTCATGATGAAGGACTACGTGGGCAAGGATCACGCCACGATGGTGCGCTTCCCCGGCTACGCGCGGAAGGCGCCGTGGAGCGACCGGAGCGGCCCCGCTCTGCTGGAGACCGTGGTGTGGAAGTTCGTACCCGAGCCGGGCACGCGGGTGACCACGCTGGAGAGCGGGGAGACCCAGGGCATCTACCTCGTGCCCGCGCAGTCGCTGCCCCGGCTCGAGAAGGACTCCGCGCTGCGGGTGGAGAAGCTGCCGTGGCCGGGCGTGCCGCGCATCTGGCTCCTCAACGTCACCAAGCCACCCTTCGACGACGTGCGGGTGCGCCGGGCGGTGAACTTCGCGGTGGACAAGGAGGCGTTCCTCACCACCGTCTACCGCGGCACCGGGCTCAAGGCCTTCGCGCCGCTCACCGCGGTGATGCTCGACGATCCCACCCTCCGCCAGGCCTACCCGTTCGATCCCGAGAAGGCCAAGGCGCTGCTGGGGGAGGCGGGCTGGGCGCCCGGCGGCGACGGCATCCGCAGCAAGGGCGGCGCGCGGCTCGAGATCGTGCTGAACGCCATCGAGTACGGCGGGGGCGCGGATCCCACCGCCCAGCTCATCCAGTCCTCGCTGCGCGACGTGGGCATCGACGTGAAGATCAAGGCCCAGGCGCGGCCGCCGTGGTACGAGGACAACTACCGCTGCGCCACCCACGGACCGGTGATGTTCCTCCGCTCGATCGATCCGGACGGCCTCTGGTCGCTGTTCCACTCCTCGCAGGTGGGGGCGAACTTCAACTGGTCGTGCGTGAAGAACGCCAAGCTCGACGGACTGCTCTCCGACGGCCGGCGCGAGTCGGACCCGGCCCGGCGGCGCGCGATCTACCTCGCGGCCGAGAAGCTGGCGCTCGACGAGGCCCTCACCGTCCCGCTGGTGGACGAGCTCGCGGTGTGGGCGTTCCGGGCCACCGTGCAAGGGGTCAAGTACAACTTCAACGCCTATCCGGTGCTGAGCGACGCGACCATTCGCCGCTAGCCGGGATCCGCGCTCCGCGCCGTGCTGACCTACGTCGGCCGCCGCCTCCTCGCGGTCGTCCCGGTCCTGTTCGGGGTCACCCTGGCCGTCTTCAGCATGCTGTTCCTGGTGCCGGGCGATCCGGTCAAGATCATGCTGGCCGAGTTCGTCACCACACCGGACCAGGTCGCCCGGATGCGGGCCCAGCTCCACCTCGACGAGCCGGTGCTCCATCAGTACGGCCGCTTCGTGGGTAACGCCCTGCGTGGCGACCTCGGGATGTCCATCCGCAGCCGTCGGCCGGTGGCGACGGAGATCGGCGAGAACCTCGGCAGCACCGGCCGGCTCGCGCTGGCCAGCATGGTGGTGGCGATCGCCCTCGGCGTGCCGCTCGGGCTGATCGCCGCGCTCGGGCGCAACTCGTGGCTCGACGTGGCCGCGATGGGCGTGGCCCTGCTGGGGGTGGCGATGCCGAGCTTCTGGCTCGGGTTCCTGCTGATCTTCGTGTTCTCGCTGCATCTCGGCTGGCTGCCCGCCACCGGCGGCGGCGACCTCCCGCACCTGGTGATGCCCGCGGTGGCCCTCGGCACGATCGCGGCCGCGATCATCGCCCGGCTCACCCGTTCGAGCATGCTGGAGGTGCTGGGACAGGACTACGTGCGCACCGCGCGGGCCAAGGGCCTGGGCGGCTTCGCGGTGGTGGTGCGCCACGCGCTGCGCAACGCGCTGATCCCGGTGGTGACCGTGTTCGGGCTGCAGTTCGGCAACCTGCTCGCCGGGGCGGTGATCGTGGAGACCGTGTTCAGCCGCCCGGGCCTGGGGCGGCTCATCGTGGGGGCGATCCTGTCCAAGGACTTCCCGCTGGTGCAGGGGACGGTGCTGTTCGTGGCCACCGCATACGTGCTGATCAACGTGGTGGTCGACATGGCCTACGCCTACGTCGACCCGCGGATCCGGATCGGATGACATCAGCGGCGGCGCTCGTGCGGCAGCGGGGCGCCCTGCTCGGGCTCCTGATCCTCGCCGCGCTCGGCACTATGGCGGTGGCCGCCCCGTGGCTCGCCGCGCGCGATCCGATCCGCACCGCGGCGCGCGAGGCGCTCCAGCCGCCCGGCGCCCGCTTTCTGCTCGGCAGCGACCAGTTCGGGCGCGACGTCGGCAGTCGCGTCGTCTACGGTGCGCGGGTCTCCCTGCTGGTGGGCGTGATCTCGGTCTCGATCGCGGTGGCCCTCGGCGCCCCGCTCGGGCTCGTCTCCGGCTACTACGGGGGCCGGCTCGACGCGCTGATCATGCGGGTGATGGACGTGCTACTCGCGTTCCCCGGCATCCTGCTCGCGCTCGCCATCGTGAGCGTGCTGAGTCCCGGGCTCGGCAACGTGATGATTGCGGTCGGGCTCTCCGCGGTGCCGGGCTATGCCCGCCTGGTCCGCGCCACCGTGCTGGCCGCGCGCGAGCACCTCTACGTCGAGGCGGCGCGCGCGCTCGGCGGGCGCGACGGCGGCATCCTGGTGCGCGACATCTTGCCCAACGTGGTGGCCCCGCTGATCGTCACCGCCACTCTCGGCCTCGGCGGTGCCATCCTCTCCGCCGCCGCGCTCAGCTTCCTGGGCCTGGGCAGCCAGCCGCCGCAGCCGGAGTGGGGCCGCATGCTGAGCGAGGGGCGCGACTATCTGCGCGAGGCGTGGTGGATCTCCACCTTCCCCGGCCTCGGCATCCTGCTCACCGTGCTCGCGATGAACCTGGTCGGTGACGGCCTGCGCGACGTCCTCGACCCGCGACTCAAGACCTGAGCGCGTTTCCGCCCGACCGTTTCTGATAGACTCCCGGCCCATGGACCTCAAGGATCGCGTCGCGCTGGTGGCGGGAGGGACGGGAACGCTCGGGATCGCGATCGCGCGGGCGCTCGCGACGGCGGGCGCCCACGTCGGCATCACGTACCTGGAGCGGAAGGACGCCGCGCGCGAGACCTGCGCGGCGGTGGAAGCGCTCGGCCGCAAGGCCTGGTCCATCGCGCTCGATCAAACCGACGCGAACGCCATCCCGGCCGCGGTGAAGGCGGCGGCGGGCCACTTCGGCCGCCTCGACGCCCTCGTCAACAACGCGGGGTGGAACATCGCCATTCCGTTCCCCGACCTGGAGACCCTCGACGCCGCGGTCTGGGATCGCCTGCAGTCCACCAACCTCCGCGGGCCGTACCTGATCTGCCGCGCGGCGGCGCCCTACCTCAAGGCGAGCGCCTCCGGCCGCATCGTGAACATCGCCTCGGTGGCCGGGCTGAATCCGGGCGGCAGCAGCATCGGCTACGCGACGAGCAAGGCCGGGCTCATCCACCTCACGCGCTGCCTCGCGGTGGCGCTCGCCCCCGAGGTGAGCGTGAACTGCGTGGCCCCCGGCCTCATGGAGGGCACGCGGATGACCTCGCGGCTACGGCCCGAGACCGCGGAGGGCGCCCGGCAGCGCGCGGTGCTCAAGCGCGCGGCGAGCGTGGAGGACGTGGCGGATCAGGTCGTGGCGTTCTGCCGGACGGATAGCGTGACCGGGCAAGTGCTGAACGTCGACGCGGGGGTGTTTTTCCACTAGGCTTTTCGGCGGCCGCAGTTGGCGGGCGACCGTTTAAATCTTCAGGCTCTTCAGCTGCGGGGGCCCCGAGATGGCCCCCGCACTCCCCCAGTGGCGGGCAACCGTTTCGTTCTTGGGGCTATCCGGTTAGCCGGTTGCCTTCTCGATGCGGGCCCAGGTGTCGCGGAGGCCGACGCTGCGGTTGAAGACGGGGTGGTTGGGGCGGTGGTCCTTCCAGTCGGCCACGAAGTAGCCCACACGCTCGAACTGCACGTGGTCTTCGGGCTGCGTCTCCGCCAGCGCGGGCTCCACCTTCGCGCCGCGCACGATCTCGAGGGACTGGGGGTTGATCACGCTCTTGAAGTCGGGCGCCTCGTCGGGCTTCGGCACCGTGAAGAGCGCGTCGTAGAGCCGCACCTCGGCCTCCGCCGCGTGCGCAGCCGAGACCCAGTGGATGGTCGACTTGATCTTGCGACCCTTGACCTCGCCCCCGCGCGTCTCCGGATCGTAGGTGCAGCGCACTTCGGTGACCTCTCCCGTCGCCGGGTCCTTGGTGAGCCCGGTGCACTTGACCACGTAGGCCGCGCGCAGCCGCACCTCCACGCCCGGCGAGAGGCGGAAGTACTTGGGCGGCGGGGTCTCGCGGAAGTCGTCCTGCTCGATCCACAGCACGCGCGAGAACGGGACCTTCCGCACGCCGGCGGCGGGGTCCTCGGGATTGTTGACCGCCTCCATCTCCTCGGTCTGCCCCTCGGGGTAGTTCTCGACCACGAGGCGTAGCGGACGGAGCACCGCCATCCGGCGGAGAGCGCGACGGTTCAGATCCTCGCGGAGGCAGTGCTCGAGCAGGGCGACCTCCACCAGGTTCGCGGCCTTGGTGACGCCGATGCGGTCGCAGAAGTCGCGGATCGACGCCGCGGTGAAGCCCCGCCGGCGCAGCCCGGCCAGGGTGGGCATGCGCGGGTCGTCCCAGCCGCTCACGAGCCCGTCCTGCACCAGGCTCAGGAGCTTGCGCTTCGACATCACGGTGTGGCTGAGGTTCAGACGGGCGAACTCGATCTGGCGCGGGTGGTAGACGCCGAGCGCCTCGAGGTACCAGTCGTACAGCGGCCGGTGGTCCTCGTACTCGAGCGTGCACAGCGAGTGGGTGACACCCTCGATGGAGTCCGACTGGCCGTGGGCCCAGTCGTACATGGGGTAGATGCACCAGCGGTCCCCGGTGCGGTGATGGGAGGTCTTGCGCACGCGGTACATCACCGGGTCGCGCAGGTTCAGGTTCGGATGCGCCATGTCGATCCGGGCCCGCAGCACCTTGCTCCCGTCCGCGAACTCGCCCGCGCGCATGCGCGCGAAGAGATCGAGGTTCTCCTCCACGCCGCGTCCGCGGCACGGGCTCTCGCGGCCCGGCTCGGTCAGCGTGCCGCGGTGGGCGCGGATCTCCTCCGCGGACAGGTCATCGACGTAGGCCTTCCCGGCGCGGATGAGCTGCACCGCCCAGTCGTAGAGCTGGTCGAAGTAGTCGCTCGCGTAGTGGAGGTGGCTGCCCCAGTCGAAGCCGAGCCACCGCACGTCGCGCATGATGGCGTCGACGTACTCCTGGCTCTCCTTGGTGGGGTTGGTGTCGTCGAAGCGCAGGTGGCACCGCCCGCCCAGGTCTGCCGCCAGGCCGAAGTCGAGGCAGATGGCCTTGGCGTGGCCGATGTGCAGGTAACCGTTGGGCTCGGGAGGAAAGCGGGTGACCACCGGAGGGGCGAAGCGCCCGGTCCGGAGATCCTCCCGCACCGCCTCCTCGATGAAGTGCGACGGCCGGGCCGGCTCGGTCATGGCTCCGATCGTAACATCCGCCACCGTCCCTCCGCGCACTCGCCCGGGGCCCGCCGGGCGGGACGGCCGGACCGTGGGGGCGGCGCGGAGGCTCGGAGTACAATGAGGGTCTATGTCCGGATCGGTCCGCGTTCGCTTTGCTCCGAGCCCCACCGGGCACCTGCACGTGGGCGGAGCCCGCAGCGCGCTGTTCAACTGGCTCTTCGCGCGCCACCACCGCGGGACCTACGTGCTGCGGATCGAGGACACCGACCGCTCGCGCTCGACCGAGGAGTACACCCAGGCCCTCGAGGAGGCGCTGCGCTGGCTGGGCCTGCCCTGGGACGAGGGGCCGCCCACGCCCGGGTACCGCCAGACGGAGCGCTTCGACGTCTATCGCGAACACGCCGAGCGCCTCCTCGCCGCGGGCCGAGCCTACCGCTGCCGCTGCACCCCGGAGACCCTCGAGGCCCTGCGCAAGGAGGCGGAGGCCCGCAAGACGACCTTCCGCTATCCCGGCACCTGCCGGGACGCGAACGTGCCCGCCTCCGAGCCGCACGCGCTCCGCCTCGCGATCCCGCGTGAAGGCGAGACCGTGATCCACGACGTGGTCCGCGGCGACGTGGTGGTGAGTCACGCCGAGCTCGACGACTGGATCCTGGTACGCACCGACGGCACCCCGACCTACAACTTCTGCGTGGTGGTGGACGACGTGACCATGAAGATCACCCACGTCATCCGCGGCAACGACCACCTGTCGAACACGCCGAAGCAGCTGCTCTGCTACGAGGCCCTCGGCTACCCGGTACCGGTCTTCGCGCACATCTCGATGATCCTCGCCCGCGACAAGACGCGCCTCTCCAAGCGCCACGGGGCCACCTCGGTGCTGGCCTTCCGTGAGATGGGCATGCTGCCGGAGGCGATGGTCAACTACCTGGCGCGTCTCGGATGGTCCCACGGCGACCAGGAGATCTTCACCCCCGACGAGCTGATCGAGCACTTCGACCTGGCCCGGGTGGGCGCGGCGGACGCGGTCTTCGACCAGGAGAAGCTCACGTGGGTGAACCACCAGTGGATCAAGCGGCTGCCCGCCGAGCGGGTGGCCCGGGAGCTCGAGCCCTTCCTGGCCCGGGCCGGGCTGCCGCCGGCGCGCGACACGGCCTGGCTCGGCCGGGTGGTGGAGACCCTGCGCGAGCGCGCCCGGACGCTGGTGGAGATGGCCGAGCAGGCCACGTTCTACTTCAAGGCGCCTCAGGCCTACGACCCGCAGGCCACCGCCAAGTTCTGGAAGGAGCACGCCGCGGAGCGCTACGGGCTCCTGATCAAGCGGCTCCAGGCCCAGGAGGCGATGGATCCCGCCGCGCTGGAGGGGCTCTACCGATTCCTCGCCGCCGACCTCGGGCTCAAGCTGGTGGACCTGGCCCAGCTCACCCGCATCGCGCTGACCGGCAAGACCGCGAGCCCGCCCATCTTCGAGGTCGTGAGCATCCTCGGGCGGACCGAGACCCTGGAGCGCCTGAAGGCGGCGGCGGCCGCGGTCGGATCCGCCGGATGAGGCGGCTCCTGCTCGCGCGTCACGGGCAGTCCGTCTCCAACGCGGTCCGACGATTCCAGGGCGCCCAGGACGTCGCGCTCTCCCCGCTCGGGGTGCGGCAGGCCGAGGCGCTGGGGCTGGCCATCGGCCGCCGCCGGGTGGCGCACGTGTACGCGAGCCCGCTCGAGCGGGCGCGGCGCACCGCCGAGATCGCGCGGGGAGGCTCCGCGGTGCCGCTCACCCTGGTCGACGACCTGCGTGAGCTCTCGCTCGGGGACTGGGAGGGCTGCACGGTGGAGGAGATCCGGACCCGGCCCGGCGATCCCTACAGCCAGTGGGTGCGCGATCCGGTGCTCTGCTCGCCTCCGGGTGGTGAGCCCCTCCCGGTGGTGCAGGCCCGCGTGCTGCGCGCGGTGGCGGACATCGCGGCCGCGCATCCCAACGGCGACGACGTGCTGATCGTCTCGCACGGCGGGGTGATCAGCGCCCTGCTGGCGCACTGGCTGGGCCTGCCGCTGTCGTCGATCTGGCGGCTCGCGGTCGCCAACTGCTCCCTGACCGAGATCGCCCCGCCGCGGGTGGTGTCGACGAACGAGACCGGTCATCTGCGCGACGTCAACGTGACGATCACCGAGCCCATGAGCCCGTGACATGACCCTGCTGTCCCTCTTCGGCGGCCTCGCGCTCCTGCTCTACGGCATGCAGCTCATCGGAGAGGGGCTGCAGCGGGCCGCGGGCGGCCACCTGCGTCACCTGCTGACTCGCATGACCCGCACCCGCCTCGCCGCGGTGGCCTCGGGCGCGCTGGTCACCGCGATCATCCAGTCCTCGTCGGCGACCACCCTGATGCTCATCGGCTTCGTCTCGGCCGGTCTGGTGACCTTTCCCCAGTCGCTCGGGGTGATCCTGGGCGCGGACATCGGCACCACCCTCACGGTGCAGCTGCTCGCCTTCCGGGTGCAGGAGCTGTCGCTCCTGCTGGTCGGCGTGGGCTTCGCGCTCGCCTTCTTCGGCCGGCGCGGACTGGTCAAGAGCCTGGGGCAGGTGGTGCTCGGCTTCGGCTTCATCTTCCTCGGCATGAAGGTGATGAACGACGGTCTCGCGCCGCTGGCCGACAACGAGCTGACCCGCCAGGTGCTCATGTCCCTGGCCGGCAACCAGTTCCTGGCCCTCCTGGTGGGCGCGGTGCTGAGCGCGAGCATGGCCTCCTCCGCGGCCACCATCGGCCTCACCCTCACCCTGAGCCAGCAGGGGCTGCTCTCCCTGGCCGGCGCGATCCCCGTGGTGCTGGGGGCCAACATCGGCACCTGCGCCACCGCGCTCGCGGCCAGCATGCGCACCTCGTCGGACGCGCGCCGGGTGGCGGTGGCCCACATCGCGTTCAAGGTGCTGGGCGTGGCACTGGTGTTCCCATTCATCGGACCCCTCACCCACCTGGTCGGGCTCACCTCGGCGGATCCGGCGCGGCAGATCGCCAACACCCACACCTTCTTCAACGTGGCGATCAGCGCCCTCTTCCTGCCCTTCGCCCCCTGGGCGGCCCGGGTGATCAGCGTGCTGGTGCCGGAGGAGGAGCGGGGCGACAATCCCTACCGGACGCGGTACCTGGACGATCGCTACCTGGAGCAGCCCGCGCTGGCCATCGGCCAGGCCACGCGGGAGGCCCTCCGGATGGGTGACGTGGCCCAGGCGATGCTGCGGGACGCGATGGTGGTGCTGCGCACCGACAACCAGGAGCTGCTGGAAGACGTGGAGCGGCGGGACGACCAGCTCGACTATCTGGAGCGCGAGATCAAGATCTTCCTTTCGCGACTCGGCCACGAGACCATGAGCCCGGACCTGGCCCAGAAGGAGATCGCGCTGATCTCCTTCATCGGCAACCTCGAGAACATCGGTGACATCATCGACAAGAACCTCATGGAGCTGGCGCGCAAGAAGCTCTACCAGGGCCGCCGCTTCTCGGAGGCGGGGGAGGCGGAGCTGATCGAGTTCCACAGCATGGTGTCCAAGAACCTGGAGCGGGCCATCGCGGGCTTCGCGGCCAACGATCGCAGCCTGGCCCAGGAGGTGCTCGACCAGCGCCCGGTGGTGCGGCAGCGCGAGCGGGAGCTGCGCGACTCGCACCTGGCCCGGCTGCGACGGGGACTCGCGGAGTCGCTCGAGACGTCCGAGATCCACCTCGACGTGCTCACCAACCTCAAGCGGATCTCGTCCCACATCACCGCCCTGGTGTACCCGATCCTGGAGGAGGAGGCCTAGGATGGCGAACCGCCTGCGCATCCTGGTGGTGGCCTCCGAGGTCGCGCCCTTCGCCAAGACCGGCGGCCTCGCGGACGTGGCGGGCGCGCTGCCTCGCGCGCTGGCGAGCCTGGGGCACGACGTGCGGATCATGATGCCGAAGTACCGCGGGGTCGAGGCCCACGCGACCGATTCGCGGATCGTCGTGCCGCGGCTGCAGGTCCCCCTCGGGGATCGCGTCGCGGAGGGGGCCCTCATCGAGGCGCACGGCACCTCCGGCGTGCCGGTGTACCTGCTGGAGCACGATCACTACTACGATCGCGACAATCTCTACGGCACCGCCGACGGCGACTACTGGGACAACTGCGAGCGCTTCGTGTTCTTCTGCCGCGGCACCCTGGAGGGTCTGGCCGCGCTCCAGGCCTCGCGCCCCGGTGTCAGCTGGGCCCCGCAGATCATCCACGCCAACGACTGGCAGACCGGGCTCCTGCCCGTCTACCTGCGCACGCTCTACCGCGATCACCCGCTGCTGGGCGGGCTCGCGACCCTGTTCACCATCCACAACCTCGCCTACCAGGGCGTGTTCTGGCACTACGACATGCCGATGACCGGGCTCGGGTGGGACCTCTTCACCCCCGCCGGCCTCGAGTTCTACGGCAAGCTCAACTTCCTCAAGGGCGCGCTGGTCTTCTCGGACCTGCTCACCACCGTCAGCCGCACCTACGCGCGGGAGATCCGCACGAGCGCCTTCGGCAACGGGCTCGAGGGGGTGCTGGAGGAGCGCAGCCCGGACCTGCACGGGGTGGTGAACGGGATCGACTACGAGGTATGGAATCCCCAGAAGGACTCCGCGATCGCGCATCCGTTCTCGGCCGAGGACCCGGAGCCCAAGGCGATCTGCCGCGAGATGCTCCGCCGGGAGCTGGGCCTGGCCGACGGCCCCGGCCCGATCCTGGGAATGGTGACCCGCCTGGCCGACCAGAAGGGCATGGACCTGGTGCTGGAGGCGCTGCCCGGCCTCCTGGAGATCGGCGGTCAGCTGGCGGTGCTGGGCTCGGGCGATGCCCCCCTCGAGGAAGGGTTCCGCGCCGCGGCGGCCGCGCACCCCGGGCAGATCGCGGTGCGGATCGGCTACGACGACGAGATGGCCCGGCGCATCTACGCCGGCTCCGATCTCTTCCTGATGCCCTCCCGCTACGAGCCGTGCGGCCTCGGCCAGCTCATCGC
>Ga0068854_100002567_pt1 | contig 11244 bp, 13 predicted proteins | sample KBSCornC42_FD_66590 | JGI IMG/M metagenome (GOLD analysis project Ga0068854, IMG submission 66590) | Corn rhizosphere microbial communities from Kellogg Biological Station, Michigan, USA - KBS Corn C4-2 | ecosystem: Host-associated > Plants > Roots > Rhizosphere > Soil ... | reverse complement strand
TCTCGCCGAACCAGACGATGTCGGGCCGGACCTGCCCTCCGATCGCGCAGGTCGGGCACACAGCCGTCTCGCCCATCGGCCCTCTCCACAGGAAACGGCCATCGCACGCGAGGCACCAGCCGCTCGCCAGTTCACCGTGCATGTGGAGCAGCCGCGTCGATCCGGCCCGCTCATGCAAATCGTCGACGTTCTGGGTGACCAGAAGCAACTCGCCTGGCCATTCGGCATCGAGCCGCGCCAGCGCCTCATGCGCCGCGTTCGGCTTTACAGTACCGAGCTTCTCACGCCGCGCGTCGTAAAAGGCATGCACCAGCGCTGGATCGCGCCGGTACGCCTCGGGCGTGCAGACATGCTCGACGCGGTGACCTTCCCAGAGCCCATCGGGGCCACGGAACGTTGCTAGACCGCTCTCCGCCGAAACGCCCGCGCCCGTCAGGACCACGATGTTGCGGACGCCTGTAAACTCCATCGTCGCGGCCTAGGGGCTTGCACGACTCAGGTACAAGTGATTGTTGCGCGTCCGGACCGACCCAGCGGCCCCTTTTTTGAGGAGGTCTCATCATGCACAAGGCGATTCCGGTCACACTCGCGGCCCTCGCCGCTTTATCCGCCAGCGGCTGTACCAAGGGCGCGGAAGCGTCCGTCGATACCGCGAAAATTTCCGACGGCATCAAGGCGCAGGAAGCGCAGTGGGTGAAAGACTACGCGGCCAAGGACATGAACGCCCTTGCAGGCCATTATGCCGATGATGCCGCGCTTGCCGGCCCGGGCGACCCGGTCGCAACCAGCGACGCGGAGCGTCGAAAGCTTCTACAGGCCTTCGTCACCGATCCAAACCTCAAGCTGTCCTTTTCCTCAGACCGGGTCGAAGTCGCTCAGTCCGGCGATCTGGCATCGAGCCGCGGTCATTATTCGCTGACCACGACTGACAAGGCGACCAACAAGCCCGTCGACAGCGCGGGCACCTATCTGACCGTTTACAAGAAGCAGCAGGACGGCAGCTGGAAGGCGGTCGAGGACTTCATCACACCCGGACCGGCACCGGCCGTCCCGGCCACGGCTGCAGCGAAATAAGGGAAACGGCGTTGGTGCGGATATGAGCGAGGGGCGTATCCGCATCGGCATCGGCGGCTGGACCTATCCGCCCTGGCGTGGGACCTTCTACCCGGAGAAGTTCCCGCAGGCCAAAGAGCTCGAATATGCGGCGAGCAAGCTCGGCGCGATCGAGATCAACGCCACTTTCTATTCGCGCCAGAGCCCAAAGAGCTGGGAGAAATGGAGCAATAGCGCGCCCGACGGCTTCCAGTTCGCGATCAAGGGCTCGCGCTACTGCGTGATGAAGTCGAAGCTGGCTGAGGGCGCCGAGGGGATCGGCAATTTCTTCGCGCAGGGGTTCGCAGCGCTCGGGCCCAAGCTCGGACCGATCATGTGGCAATTCACGCACTACCGCCGTTTCGACCGCGACGACATCGCCGGCTTCATCGACCTTCTTCCGGAGAAGCTCGACGGAATGACGCTCCGCCATGCGATCGAGCCCCGGAACAAGAGCTTCAACGACGACAAGTTCTTCGACCTCTGCCGCGCTCGAAACATCGCGATCGTCCACGAGGACTCGGACGATTATCCGCTCATCGAAGCGGACACTGCCGATTTCACCTACGCCCGGCTCCAGCGAATGAGCGAGGAAGTGCCCACGGGCTATGACGCGAACTCCCTCGAGAGCTTCGCCACGAAGGCGAAGAAATGGCGAGCCCGCGGCGACGCCTACATCTTCATGATCAACGGCGCGAAGGTCCGCGCGCCGGCCGCCGCCATGGCGCTACAGGAGCGGGTCGCAACTTAATTTGCGTTAACAGCAGTAACCTGCTCTACGGCCGTTCCGGAACGACGCCGCCTTGTGCTGGCGTCTCGCCTGTCCGGCGACGCCGTTCCCTTAGAAGCGGAAAGCGGGGGCTTTTCGCATCAGTGGGGGAATATGCATGCGCAAATTGATGCTCGGTGCATTTGGCGCCGCGACGATGCTGCTTTCGGTTCCGGCCGTGGCCCAGGATTTGCCCTTGGGCCGGCGGCGATTATTGGGACGTCACCTCGGTCAAGATCGATGACGGTCACTTCGGCGACTATGCCGATTTCCTGGCGGGCCGGTTCCGCAGCGACAATGAATATGCAAAGTCGAAGGGCTGGATCAAAGCCTATTACATCTTCAGCAACGTCAACAATCGCGCGGATGAGCCGGACCTCTACCTCGTGACGGTCAGCGACCATGTCGCAACGCCGGCCGAGCAGGTTGCGCGCAACAAGGACATCAACGCGCATAACGCCAGCAATGACCGCAAGGAGATTGCCGGCAGCGGTCAACGCGCGACCTTCCGTCACATCACGGCGGACATGCTGCTTCAGCAGCTCGTCTTCCAGCACTAAGCCCAAGTGGGAGCGCCGCACGATTGCGCGGCGCTCCGCCTTTCGCCATGAAACGGCAGCATGCGCACTGCCGACCAGCCGATCCGCATCAGCCTCATCGCCCCGAATGGGCGAATGGGCAAAGCCATCGCGAACGCGGTCGCGAACAATTCCGGTTTTACGATCGATCCGGATCATGCCGACGTGCTGGTCGATTTCTCGGCACCGGACGCACTGGAAGCCAGCCTTGAACGCGCAATCTCGGCGAACATCCCGATCCTCGTTGGGACCACCGGGCTTCAGCCCGAGCACCACGAAAAGATCGCCGAGGCTGCGGAGCAGGTCGCGATCATCTGCGCGCCCAACACCTCGCTCGGCATCAACCTGCTCAGGCAGCTCGTCGAGGAAGCGACCGCGCGCCTCGGTCCCGACTGGGACATCGAGATCCTGGAGATGCACCACCGGCACAAGGTCGACGCGCCGTCGGGCACGGCCTTGCTGCTCGGCCAGTCCGCCGCCAAAGGTCGCGGCTCGACCCTTCAGGAACTCAGCCGTTTCGACCGGATCAGCGAGCACGCGCACGCTCGCGAGCCCGGTACTATCGGCTATGCTTCGCTGCGGGGTGGCTCTGTCGCGGGTGAGCATGTCGTGATCCTGGCGACCGAGGGCGAGCGCATCGAGCTTGGCCATCGCGCCGACAGCCGCGCCATCTTCGCACGTGGCGCGCTTGCCGCGGTCCGTTTCCTCATGGGCAAACCTCCAAGGCTTTATTCGATGGGCGACGTGATCGAGGCGTCCGCGGCTTGAACGAAGCGGCTACGCGCGTGGATTCCCCCGGCCTCGCGCGGCGGCTTGGCATGTTCGACGCGACCATGCTCGTCATGGGCGGGATCATCGGCTCGGGCATCTTCGTCAATCCCGCCGAGGTCGCGCGTCACGTCGACACGGCCTTCTGGATCGTCGGCGTCTGGGTCATCGGCGGCGCCGTCGCCCTCGCCGCTTCCTTTGTTTACGCCGAGCTCGCGGCGCGGCGCCCGGAAGTCGGCGGCCAGTACGCTTATCTCCGCGATGCCTACGGCCCGCTCCCCGCCTTCCTCTACGGCTGGGCGCTGCTGCTGGTGATCCAGTCTGGCGGAATGGCTGCTGTGGCAATCACCTTCGCCCGCTATTTCAACGACCTCACCCACCTGCCGCTGAACGACAGCGTCGTGGCGTTGGCGGTGCTCGCCTTGCTGACGATCATCAACTGCTTCGGCGTTCGCTCCGGAAGCAATGTCCAGAGCGCTTTGATGGTGCTCAAGATCGGCGCGATCGGAATGCTGGTCGCCATAGGCTGGTGGTTCGCCCCGGCAGGTCCTGCGCCTTCTGAACCTGTGACGGCGGCGAGCGCCGCAACGCCCCTCGCCGCGATCGGCGCTGCCTTGACGCCGGTGATGTTCGCTTATGGCGGTTGGCAGACGTCGAGCTTTTGCGCCGGTGAAATGCGCAATCCGGAGCGGGACCTTGCGCGCGGGCTTCTGCTCGGCGTCGCGGGCGTCATCTTCCTGTACTGCGCCGTGGCGTTCGTCTGCGTTCACGCGCTAGGACCGGCGGGGTTAGCCGCCTCCAAGACGCCAGCCAGCGACGTGATGCGCCTTGCCCTCGGCGAGAAAGGCGCGACCCTGATCGCGCTCGGCATCGCCATCTCAACCCTCGGATTCCTGAGCCAGGGCATGCTGACCGCCCCGCGCGTCTATTTCGCCATGGCCGAAGACAAATTGTTCTTCCGTCAGGTTGCGCAGGTAAATCCGGTGACACGTGTGCCGGTGATCGCCATCGCGCTTCAGGGCGTCGCCGCCGCAGTGATCGCGCTGTCGGGCAGCTACGGCCAGATCCTCGGCTATGTCGTCTCGGTCGACTTCATCTTCTTCGGCCTTACCGGTGCGGCCCTTTTTATCTTCCGCCGCCGCGATCCCGACCGGAAGGTCGTGTTCAAGGTGCCGCTGCACCCGTTCACCACCGCTTTGTTCGTCGCCGCCTGCGCGATCACGGTCATCGCGACCGTCTGGAACAATCCGGTCAACAGCCTAATCGGCTACGCGATCCTCGCCGCCGGAATTCCGGCCTTCCTCTACTGGCGGAGGGCCAACGCCGCATGACCGGCCGGATCATGCAGTCCGATTACATGCACTGGGCCAAGTTCAAGAAGCCGGTGCGCTACGCCCTGACGATGAGCGAGGTGCCGCATGTCCGCATGGACCGGTTTCCGCTCACCCTCGCCGACCTCGACATGGATGGCGCGAGCCACCCGCGTTACGCGCCGCTGCGTGAGCGGATCGGCAGGCGCTACGCTGTCCCGGTCGAGCAGGTCGTCGCCGCCGACGGGACGTCGATGGCGAACTTCCTCGCCATGGCGGCGCTGATCGAGCCCGGTGACGAAGTCCTCGTCGAAAGCCCGACTTACGAGCCGATGCTCGGCGCCGCGAGCTTCCTCGGCGCGAACATCAAGCGCTTTGATCGCAAGCCATCGGACGCCTTCCGCCTCGATCCCGCGGCAATCGAGCAGGCGATGAGCCCGGCCACGCGATTAATCCTGATCACCAACCTCCACAACCCGAGCGGCGCATTGGCCCCTGAAGCCGACCTTCGCGCGGTTGGCGAGCTCGCAGCGAGGAATGGCGCGCGCATCGTGATCGACGAAGTCTATCTCGACGCCGCGGTGCCGCCGCGCCGAAGCGCAGTCCACCTCGGGCCCGAGTTCGTCATCACCAACAGCCTGACCAAGGTCTATGGCCTGAGCGGCCTCCGCTGCGGCTGGATCTTCGCCGAGCCCGAACTCGCCGAGCGGATGTGGCGGGTGAACGACCTGTTCGGCGTCAATCAGGCGCATCAGGCGGAGCGTTTGGGCTGCATCGCCTTCGACCATCTCGACGAAGTATTGGGCGACACCCCGGCGATGCTCGCTGCCAACCGCCGCCTCTTCAACGATTTCGCGGCGGCCCGCGACGATCTGGACGTCATGCCCGCCGAACACGGCATCACCGCCTTCCCGCGCTGGTCCGGGGGCGACACCCAGCGTCTCTACGACCATCTCAGCGAAACATACGACACGTCGATCGTCCCCGGCCGCTGGTTCGAGATGCGTGACAATTTCCGCATCGGCTTCGGCCTCCCGACCGCCGACTTCGGCGAAGGCTTGAGCCGGCTCGGCCGGGCGCTGGATGACCTTCGATGAGGCGCGAGCAGGTGTTCGAATTCTTCCGCCGCCTCGCGGAAGCCAATCCTTCGCCGACGACCGAGCTCGAATCCTCCAACCCCTACCAGCTATTGGTAGCGGTGGTCTTGTCCGCGCAGGCAACCGATGCCAGCGTCAACATCGCCTGCCGCCCGCTGTTTGCGCGCATCAAGACACCGCGCCAGATGGTTGCCTATGGCGAAGATGCCCTTCGCGACGCGATCAAGACGATCGGCCTGTTCAACACCAAGGCGAAGAACGTCATCGCACTGTCGCAGGCGTTAATCGACGACAACGGCGGCGAAGTCCCCCGTACCCGGGAAGAGTTGCAGGCCCTTCCCGGTGTCGGGCGCAAGACGGCGAGTGTTGTCCTGAATACAGCATTCGGTGAGGAAACCTTTGCGGTCGATACCCACGTCTTCCGCGTCTGCAACCGCACCGGTCTCGCGCCGGGCAAGAACGTCGACGAGGTAGAGGCCAAGCTCGAGAAGATCGTCCCCCAGCCCTTCCGCCGTGACGCCCACCACTGGCTGATCCTGCACGGCCGCTACACCTGCAAGGCGCGCCTGCCGGAATGCTGGCGCTGCCCGGCCATCGACCTCTGCCGCTACCAGCCGAAGACGTTGGCGCCTACTTCCAGACCCGCTCGAACCGCGAGCCGAGCGTCGTCAAAAGCTCGTACTGCGAAAGCCCAGACTGCTTCGAAGCCGAAGGCAAGTCGTAGTCGATCTCGACCCAATCGCCTTCCTTGAGGCCCGGCGCGGCGTCGACGCCCACTGCAATCAAGTCCATTGACACCCGTCCCAGCACCGGTAGCGCGAATTCGCCGGCGAAGGCGGAGCCATGCGATGAGAAGCCGCGAAGGTAGCCGTCGGCATAGCCGATGTTGAGGATGGCCGCCTCGGTGTCCTGCTTGGCCGTGAAGGTTGCACCGTAGCCGCAGCTCTCGCCTTCGGGGATCGTGCGGCGCTGGACGATCTGGGCCTCGACCCGCGCCGCTTGGCGGATTTGGCCCTCGAACTCGGGTCGCTGGATGCCGCCATAGATAGAGATGCCGGGCCGGACCAGGTCGAAGCTGTACTCGCTGCCCAGGCCGATGCCTGCGCTGTTGGCGAAGGCATAACGCTTCGCGGGGACGGCCGAGGCAACCGCGCGAAAGCGCTCGAGCTGCATCGCGTTCAGCGAGCTATCCTCGTCAGCGCAAGCGAGATGGCTGTGCAGGGTGTCGATCGTCAGGCCGTCGAGGGCATCGATTTCGGTCGGGCGCAGGCCTAGGCGGTTCATGCCGGTGTCGACCATCACATCGCAGGCACGGCCCGGTGCAATCTGCTTCCAGCGAGCAAGCTGCTCGACGGTGTTGAGGCAGGGCCGCGCTGCCAGGCGTAATGCTGCTTCGGCATCGTCCGGGCCGACGCCGTGGAGGACAACCACGCTGACGTCGTCGGACAAATTGCCGAGCGCCTCCGCCTCCGCCCAAGTCGAGACGAAGAAATCGCGGCACCCCGCTGCGATCAGCGCCTTGGTGGTCTCACGGGCGCCGAGGCCGTAGCCGTCAGCCTTGACCGCCGCCCCTGCGGGCACGCCAGCGTAGTCGGCGAGCCAGCGCCAGTTCGACTGGATCGCTTTGGCGTCGATGGTCAGGCGCAGCGGTCGATGCATCCCGCGGCGATGGGCTACGGTTCAACGCAGCGCAAGCCGGTCAAGCGCGCTTAAAGCCACTAATGTCACATGGTTCGACGCCATTTTGTGCGGCTTTAAGGATGACTCGGCGAAACCGAATTGAAGCAAACGTCGAGAAATAGCCGACCCGGTTCTCGCATATCGGCACGGCTGTAGGACAGCGAATGTTGTTACGCCGTTCGGTCCAAGTCTGACCTGGCCTGCTCCCAATGCGCTCCGTCGAACAGCTCGACGGCGAGCTCGGGGACGTCATCGAGGCAATTGGCGTTTACGCTCCAGGCCTCCGGGTGCGAGCGCGGCTGGTAAAAGCTCTTCACCCCGCAGTGGCGGCAGAAGAGGTGCTCGGCGGTACCGGTACCGAAGCGATAGCTTGCGATGTCGTCACGGCCGCTCAGCAGCTCAAACCGATCGTGCGGGACCATGAGGTGGAGGAAGCCGGTCATCCGGCAGACCGAGCAATTGCAGTCGAGCGCGGCGACCGGCGGCTCGCCGACTTCGGCTTCGAAGCGGACCGCTCCGCAATGGCAGCCGCCATGGATCTTCATGCGGCGGTGATACGGACAAGAAGAAGGCCGCGCCAGAGGGAGCCGGCGCAGCCTTCAGCCGGTTGAGGCGATTACTGACCCGAAGCGACCGTGATCGGCGCGCCGCGGCTGGCGAGCTGGCCACCCTCGGCCCGCGCCTTGGCGAGTACGTCGGTCCGGCAGGCGCGAACCTTGTTCTGGCCGGCGAGATCGACGTTCGACGCCGTCCCGCAGACTTCGAACGCGGCGGTCACCAAGCGGTGATCCAGCGCTGCACGGCCCGACTTCGAACTGAGGTCGAGGTCGCTGGTGTGGACGATACTCACATTCTGCGCCGCGGCGGGCTCCGCAAAGGCCGGAACGGCCTTGATGACGGCGGCAGTCGCGAGGGCGGAGAAAGCGATAATCTTGAGGGTCTGTTTCATGGGGTCGCTCCCTGTTTGAAGAACGACCCTCTAATTAGTCGCATTTTGCAACTTACGTGAGCCACGAGTTCGTGCTATCATTCTGCAAAATTGCAGAACGTTCGGCGTGAACCATTTGGCTAAGGCTCGCCACGATGCTCGACTGGAACGACCTTCGTTACTTCCTGGCCGTCGCCCAGCACGGCAGCACGCTCGCCGCCGGCCGGGCGCTCCGAGTCAGCCAGACCACGGTCGCCCGTCGCATCGCCGCCCTAGAGGATGCGATCGGCTTTCCGCTCTTCGACAAGCGTCAGGCCGGCTACGCGCTCACGCCGGCCGGAGCGGGCCTGCTCGACCGGGCAAGGCAGGTCGATCTCGCCGCGACCGGCTTTGCCGAGGCCGCCGCAGCCGAGAAGCGCGAGACCGGTGGAGTCGTCAGGATTACCGCGCAGGAAATCTTCATGATCCTGCTGGCGCCGATGCTGCGTGAGCTGCACGAACGCCATCCCGAAATCATGATCGAGCTCGATGACAGCCAGGACTTCCGCGATCTTGCGGAGGGGGAAGCCGACATCGCCTTGCGAAGTGCCACCGGCGATCTCGGCTCCGGCGTCGTCGGCCGACGGATCGGACCCGACGACTGGACGCTCTACTGCAGCCGCGGGTACGCCGACGAGCATGGCGTGCCCAGGACCCGCGCGCAGCTGAAGAAGCATGCATTCATTGGCGGCGGCGGCCCCAAATTATGGCGCGCTTATTCCGCCTGGCTGCACGACCTCGGCCTCGACGACCGGGTCGTTATGCACCACGCTTCGGCGATGGGCATGCTTTCGGCAATCCGCTCAGGGCTCGGAATCGCCGTCCTTCCCTGTGTCGTCGCCGACGCCGAGCCGGACCTCGTGCAGTGCACGCCGGCACGGGACGATCACGGGCGGACAATGTGGCTGGTCACCCACGAGCGGGTGCGAAAGGCGCCGCGCGTCAGGGCGGTCATCGATTTCCTCTACGAACGCCTGATGCAGCACATTCGTACACTGGAGGCGCGGCAGGCGGCTTAGTCGTTCAAGTAATGCGGGCCGGGACGCTCGTGCAGTTCCTCGTAATGGACCAACACCGGCCGCGGTCCGAGAGGCACTGGGCGTCCGCCCCGAAAGGCCCATTCGCCACGGTCGCAATCCGGCGCTCGCACGTAGCCGTTGATGTAGAAACGCCTCTTATGATCCGAGCGATTGGTGCCCGATCCGTGGACGAGATAGGGGCTCCACAAGGCGAGGTCGCCTGGCTCGAGCTCCAGATCGACCGCGTCGCTTGCCGACAGGCCTACCGTATCCAACGCTGAATCTTTCATCGCGACGCCAAGGGAATGGCGCTCGCAATCCATGTGAAGATCGCCACGCAGATGGCTGCCCGGGATGAACCGCAGGCCGCCCGCCTTGAGCGTGTGCGGATCGATGGCGAGGCCGGTCTGGACATAGGAGGTCGCGAGATTGCGGTAGGCAGAAGCCGGCCGCCGCGACTTGCTGTCCTGGTGCCAGGCAAAGTCGCCTAGCGAGCCCAGCGTCTTCCAATGGACCTGGTTGATGATCTGCTTGAGGTTGCCGCCGATCAGCGGTTCGAGCAGCTCGGCGAAGCGCGGGTCGAGCCGCACCCGATTGAGGACGCGCTGATGATAGGACGGCCATTGGACCATCCGCACGACCGGCTCGCGGTCCTCTCCGGTCGCGACGTTGTAGAAGAGGTTGCCGTGGCGGAAGCAGCGCCCGTGCGCGACGCCTTCGGCATGAAGCTGATCGGTTGCCTCGGCGATCTCGGCAATCTCATCCGAGCTGAAGAAGCTGCGAACAATGCAGTAGCCGTCGCGCCAATATTGCGTGAGATCGGCCTGAATTCCGGCCGAAGGATCCCTTCGCAGCAGTTGCGAAGAACGCATGACCATTCTCCCCACCCGGCGGCGAGGATACATCAACATTCTGACATTACGATGAATTCTGGTTGCGCTGTCCCAATAAGGGGCGCTGGCGTTACTCGACTGTTACCCTCTTCCGGAGTTTGCTGAGCTGGAGCTAACCGGCCGCATCGGTCCGCGCCGCTCGCCAACGTTCTGCAGCTCGCTCCGACCAATTCTCAAATTGAGCGTCATCGGAAAAACAGTGACGAGGCAGAATGATCGCGCAGTTGGGGGTAGTGAACAAGAACAGGCGGTTGCCGCTCACGAGCACCTTTTGAATCTTGGACCAGTAGAAAAGAGACTTCTGGTTTGGATGGTGCGTAGCAATGCCCTCATTGGCAAGCAGCACGGCCATAGGCTCGGTCCAACCGCTTCGCTTTCGAAGTCGGACGGCGTTAAGCGGCAAAAGAAAGTATGCTGCAGTGTACACAGTGATCATGATGAGAACGTACGGAATTGCTTCGAACAGCAGATCGATGCCCCGCATCCCATTCCCAATTGCGAGGAGTGTGAAAAGGGCCGGTACCGCGACCAGGCCGATGAGTGCGTTGCGCTTACAATTACCGCAGGCTCGATAGAGCGCACGGAAGTCCGCGGCATCGTAGACAACCTTGACTTCCCCAAGGTTCATCAGATCACTCCACCGTCACACTCTTCGCGAGGTTACGCGGCTGGTCGACGTCCGTGCCCTTCAGCACCGCGACATGATAAGCCAGAAGCTGCACCGGCACCGCGTAGACAAGCGGCGCGATGAGTGGATGCACCTTCGGCATCTCGATCGTCGCAATGCAGCCTTCACCCGCTTCGGCGATGCCGTGCGCGTCGCTGATCAGGACGATCTTGCCGCCGCGGGCGCGGACCTCCTGCATGTTGCTGACGGTCTTCTCGAACAATGGCCCTGAGGGCGCGAGGACGATCACTGGGACGTTGTCGTCGATCAGCGCGATCGGCCCATGCTTCATCTCGCCCGCCGCATAGCCTTCGGCGTGGATGTAGCTGATCTCCTTGAGCTTCAGCGCGCCTTCCAGCGCCATCGGATAGTCCGGACCGCGGCCTAGATAGAGGACGTCGCGC
>Ga0068854_100002560_pt1 | contig 11254 bp, 11 predicted proteins | sample KBSCornC42_FD_66590 | JGI IMG/M metagenome (GOLD analysis project Ga0068854, IMG submission 66590) | Corn rhizosphere microbial communities from Kellogg Biological Station, Michigan, USA - KBS Corn C4-2 | ecosystem: Host-associated > Plants > Roots > Rhizosphere > Soil ... | reverse complement strand
AGCCCGAGGTGCAGCACTGGCTGCACGAGGCCGCGCGCGAAGCGGGACTCGTCTCCGCAAGCCGCCAGGAAATCATCGACCTGCTGACGCGCTGGATCGACGAGGACCGCAAGGCGACGCCGCTCAAGGCGTTGCAGGGCCTGATCTGGGCGGACGGCTACGCCAGCGGCGAATTCAAAGGACACGTCTATCCCGAGGTCGCGGAAAATCTGCAAAAGTGGAAAAAGCAAGGAATCCACTTGTACGTTTATTCGTCGGGCTCGGTTGCGGCGCAGAAGCTGCTGTTCGGCCACAGCGAGGCCGGCGACCTGACGCCGCTGTTTTCCGGCTACTTCGATACCGAGATCGGTGGCAAGCGCGAGGTCGATTCCTACCGGCGCATCGCTGCAGCGATAGGGATTCCGCCCAGCCAGATCCTGTTCCTGTCCGATATCGTCCAGGAACTCGATGCCGCCGCTGCGGCCGGACTGCAGACCGTCCAACTGTTGCGTCCGACCACGGGCGCGACTGCAAACCAGCATGAACAAGTCGGTGATTTCAACGAAATTTCAGTCGGTTAGCCTGTTTCTCGAGGCACGCCAATCGCATCAGACCGAAATCGTCGCGGCGCCGGATGAACGAAAATTCATGCGCTACAGTGCAGCGTGAAATTTGTTAAAATATCGCTATTGCACCATTTTGCAGCGTCAATCCGGCCTTGATCCGCACGACCGCCCGCCTGCTCCTTGCCTTCGTCCTCGCCTTCACCGTGGGCGCAAGCGTTGGCGTGGCCGGCCTGGGCACGCACCAGCCCGACGCATCCGCGGCGGCGAAGGCAGCGGCCGAAAACGATGACAGCGCCGACCAACCCATCGTCTGGCCGGCCAATGTCGGCTCGCCCGAACAGGTTCTGTACGCGCAGTCGCAGCGCATGCAGGACGCGATCGACAAGCTCGCTCCGCGCGCGCCCGGCAAGGCCAATCTCTACCTGATTTCCTTCGCCGGCGACGGCGAGGAAAACGTATTTCGCAACGAAGTCGAATACGCCGAGAAGCTTTTTTCCGAGCGCTTCGACGCCAAGGGCCACGTGCTGACCCTGATCAACAATCCGGGCACGCTCGATCGCCGCCCGATCGCGAGCTTGTCCAATCTCGAACTCGCCATTGACGCGCTCGGCAAGAAACTCGACCCGATGGATGACGTGCTGATGGTGTTCATCACCACGCACGGTTCGCGCGCGCACGAGTTGTACGTCAGCCTCGATCCGCTGCCGCTCGACCAGATCGTGCCCGAGGACCTGGCCGACGTGTTTTCCGAATCGCCGATCAAGCACCGCGTGTTCGTCATTTCGGCTTGCTACTCGGGCGGCTTCGTCGATGCGCTCAAGGGCGACAGCACGATGGTCATCACTGCAGCGCGCGGCGACCGCGCTTCGTTCGGCTGCGGCACGAGCTCCGACATCACCGATTTCGGCCGTGCCTTCCTCGTCGACGCGCTCAATCGCACCGCATCGTTCACCGATGCGTTCGCCGATGCGAAGAAGGAAATCGACGCGTGGGAAACGCGCGACGAGCAGACGCATTCGCTGCCGCAGATCGCGACCACGCCCGCGATCGAAGCCGCGCTGAAGAAGTGGCGCGACGGGTTCAAGCCGGGCGCGGCGGTGCCGTTCCGCGCCCCCGTGCGCGAACACGTAATACCGTTCAAGCCGCGTACGGACAGGCCTGCGCACGACACTCCGTGATCCGCTCAGCGCCCTGCAATCGCCGATCGTGTGCCGCATTTGTGCAGCGCGCTACGGACTGGTCAGCGCCTTCAGATAGCGGTGGTAGAACTCGGCGGAATCGTCGAAGGCCTTGATACCAAGCCGCTCGTCACGCCCGTGCATGCGCACGTCGTCGCGGTCGATCGCCGCGGCGTTGAAGCCATAGGTTGGAATGCCGGCTGCCATCGTATACACGCTGTCCGATGCGCCCGTGGCCATGTCGACGACGATCGGCACTCCCGGCCACATCTTGCCCACCACCGCAGTCAGCGCGTCGAATACGTCTTTGCGCGGTGGTGGTGGCGGCAGCGCCTTGCGATCCGAACCGACATCGAGGCGCTGGTCGGTGACCGGATCGATTGCGCGCACGCGCAACTTCGGCTCGTCGAAAATTTTGACCAGATCGCGACGTACTTCTTCCGGGGAATGACCCGGCAGGATGCGGCAGTTGACGATGGCGGTCGCTCGCTGCGGCAGCGCATTGTTCGCATGCCCGCCGTCAAGGCGCGTCACCACGCAGGTCGTGTGCAGCACCGAGTTGTAGCGCGCATCGCGGCTTAGGCGCGCGATCGCCTCGGCATCCGGTGGCGTTGCCAGCACCGCCTTGATGTCGTTCGCACGCTTGCCGTCCTCGATCTTCTGCATATGTTCGAGCCAGGCGCGCGTAACCGCGTTCAACTCGAACGGAAACGAGGCTTTGCCGAGCCGCGACAATGCACTCGACAGGACATAGACCGGATTGTCCGGCGTCGGCAACGACGAATGCCCACCCTTGTCGGTCGCTTCGAGTTCGTAGTCGGAATAGAGTTTCTCGGTCGCATCGACGTTGAGCACGACCGGCTTGCCCGCATCCGAATCGAGGCCGCCCGAGTCGGGATTGAGCGCAAACTCCGCATCGACGAGATCGCGATGGTTCTTCAGCAGCCATTCGACGCCGTTGTCGGTGCCGCCCTCCTCGTCCGCAGTCAGCGCGAGGATGATGTCGCGGTTCGGTACGAAGCCTTCCTTCTTCATGCGCAGCAGCGCGGCGACAGCGACCGCGTCGGAATTCTTCATGTCCTGCGTGCCGCGACCGTAGAAATAGCCGTCCTTCTCGTTGAACTTGAACGGGTCCATCGTCCAGTCGGAGCGAACCGCTTCGACCACGTCGAGATGACCGATGATCAGCACCGGCTTGTGCTTGCCGCTGCCGTGCAGGCGCGCGACGAGGTTGCCGCGCTTCGGATTCGCACCTACCAGGACTTGCGCATCCTTGGCCGCGAAACCCGCGTCGAGAAAGCGCTTCTGCATCGCTTTGGCCGCGTCGGTCGTGCTGCCGACCGAGTCGGTCGTGTTGATCTCGATCAACTGCCTGAAAATTTCGCGCGCGAGCGGGTCGGGCGAAGTCGCGGCGTGGGCAGCATTGATCGCGAACGCGACGGACAGGGCGAGCAGGGTCTTGGGCATGGCGGCTTTCACGACGTGGAAAGTCCGAATCATGCCATAGCCGCGCACGCGACAAGCAGCACTACTTGTGCCGCGCCCGCAGTTCCTCGACCACGTCGGCGAATTCGACGCCGCGCGCGCGCAGCAGCACGAGCAGGTGAAAAATCAGATCGGCCGATTCGCTGCGCAACGCGGCCTCGTCCTGTGCGACCGCAGCCAGCGCGGTCTCCACGCCCTCCTCGCCGACCTTCTGCGCGATGCGGCGAATACCGCCTTTGAACAGCTTGGTCGTATAGCTGCCGGCGGGCCGTTCGCGTTCGCGTTGCGCGACGAGCGCGTCGAGTTCGGCGAGGAACGCGAGCGGCGGTTCCGCACCGTCGCCGAAGCAGCTTTGCGTACCCTTGTGGCAGGTCGGCCCGATCGGCTCGGCCTGGATCAGGATCGTGTCGTTATCGCAGTCGCCGCGCAGCGACTTCAGCAACAGAAAATGGCCTGAAGTCTCGCCCTTGGTCCACAGGCGTTGCTTGCTGCGGCTGAAGAACGTCACCTTTCCGGTTTGCTGCGTCTGCGCGAGCGCGTCGGCATTCATGTATCCAAGCATGAGCACGGCGCCGCTGCGCCAGTGCTGTACGACCGCAGGCAGCAACCCGTCGCCTTTCACCCAATCGAGTTGCTTTGTATCCAAATCACTCATGGCCGTACCGGTATGTCTTCTTCACGCAGGAAAGTCTTCAGCCGAGGAATCGCGATCGCGCCCGAGTGGAACACGCTCGCGGCGAGTGCGCCATCGACGTCGGCATCGCGGAACACATCACGAAAATGCTCGACCATACCGGCGCCGCCCGAGGCGATCAGCGGCACCTTGCACAGCGTGCGAACGGCACGCAGTTGTTCGATGTCGTAGCCTTGGCGCACGCCATCCGAGCCCATGCAGTTGAGCACGATTTCACCGGCGCCACGTACCTGGACCTCTTCAACCCAAGATAAGGTCCCGCGCGCAAGCGCACGGGTTTTCGTCGGATCGCCCGTGTACTGGCGCACGCGCCATTCGCCGTCGTCATCGCGCAGCGAATCGACGCCGACGACGACACACTGCACACCAAACGCATCGGCCAGCTCGTCGACCAGCTCCGGCCGCTCGAGCGCGGGCGAATTGACCGAGACCTTGTCCGCACCCGCATGCAGCACCGCGCGCGCATCGTCGACGCTGCGGATGCCGCCGGCGACGCAGAACGGAATGTCGATCACGCGCGCCACGCGCGCGACCCAATCGCGATCGACCGAGCGGCCCTGCGGGCTCGCGGTGATGTCGTAAAACACAAGCTCGTCCGCGCCCTCGTCGCGATAGCGCTGTGCCAAGTCGACGATGTCGCCCATCTCGACGTGGTCGCGAAAGCGCACGCCCTTGACGACCTTGCCGTCCTTCACGTCAAGACAGGGAATGATTCTGCGGGTCAGCATGAGAATGCCTCCGCGAGAGTGAGCTTGCCTTCGAGCAGACTGCGCCCAAGCACGACGCCGCCGACGTCCTGCGTACGCAACGCCTGCACGTCGGCAAGATCGCGTACGCCGCCCGAGGCGATCAACGAAAGCTGCGGCGCGATACGCTGCACGTGTGCATAAAGATCGAGGTTCGGTCCGGACAGCATGCCGTCGCGACTGATGTCCGTGCACAGCAAATGCTTGGCGCCCGCGTTCGCGTAGCGTGGCGCAAGCTCGTCGAGCGTGGCGGCTTCGCTCTGCGTCCAGCCCGCACTCGGCAGGCGCCAGACGCCATTCTCGTTACGCGTATCCAGCGCGATGCAGAGCCGATCCTCACCGTAGCGGGAAATCCACTTTTCCACTTTTTCCGGCTCGCGTACCGCAACACTGCCGACGACGACACGCGCCACGCCGGCATCGAGCAGGCGCTGCACGTCGTCCTCGCTGCGCACGCCGCCGCCCGCTTGCACCGCGAGACGCTCGGCCGCAGCGATCTTCTCGATCACGCGCAGGTTCTCGAACGCGCCGGACTTGGCGCCGTCGAGGTCAACAAGATGCAGCCACGTCGCACCGGCGTCGGCGTAATCGGCAGCAAGCGCGCAGGCGTCGAACTCGTAGCGCGTTTCCTGCGCATAGTCGCCCTGCTTGAGGCGCACGACGCGGCCGGCACGCAGATCGATGGCTGGAATGATTTGCATGGTCACAACTCGATGAAATTTTCGAGCAGCCTGGCGCCGACCGCTGCCGAGCGTTCGGGATGAAACTGCGCGCCGTAGAAGTTACCCCGCTGCACGACGGCCGAAAACGCGCCGCCGTAGTCGCAGCTCGCCAAGGTGTAGTCGCCGACGGGCGCGGCGTAGCTGTGCACGAAGTACGCAAAAGTGCCGGCATCGATGCCTGCCAGCAGCGGGCTCGCCCTTTGTATCTGCAGCGAATTCCAGCCCATGTGCGGCACGCGCAGCGCGTCGCTCTTCGCAAAGAGCTGCAGGCTGGCGGGAATCAGCCCGAGGCAACGCGTATCGCTTTCCTCGGAATGCTCGAACAGAAGCTGCATGCCGAGGCACACGCCGAGCACGGGCTGGGTCAGGCCGCGCACGACATCGACCAGGCCGGTCTCGCGCAGACGCTGCATGCCGGGTGCGGCCGCACCGACGCCGGGAAGAATCACGTGCGTCGCCGCACGGATTTCATCCGCGTTGCTCGACAGCGGGGCATCGACGCCGAGACGCTGCAGCGCATAGCGGACCGAGCCGATATTGGTGCCGCCGGCGTCGATCAGCACGACGTTTGCCATCACAAGGCTCCCTTCGTGCTCGGCAGCTCGGAGCCTTCGCGACGCAACGCGATGCGCAGCGCACGCGCAACCGACTTGAAACAGGCTTCGACCATGTGATGCGCGTTGTCGCCGCGCACGGCGAGATGCAGGTTCGCACCGAGCGTGTCGCAGAGCGAACGGAAGAAATGCGGCACGAGCTCGGTCGGGATGTCGCCCACACGGTCGCGCGGAAAGCTGCCGTCGAAGACGAAATATGCGCGCCCGGAGAGGTCGATCGCGGCGCGCGCAATCGTCTCGTCCATCGGCAACGTGATATCGACGATCGCGACGCCCTGGGGCGTCTCCGCCGCAGCGCCGTAGCGGCCGACGCCGCGTTTGTCGCCGAGTGCCTGGCGCAGCGCAGAACCAAGCGCCAGAGCGCAGTCCTCGATCGTGTGATGCTCATCGATATGCGTGTCGCCGTCACAGGAGAGTTCCAACGCAAAGCCGCCATGCTTGCCGATCTGTTCGAGCATGTGATCGAAGAAGCCGAGTCCGGTATGCACCTTCGGCTCGGCCGGGCGATCAAGATCAACCTGCACTGCGATGCGCGTTTCCTTCGTGTTGCGTTGAACCGATGCGCGCCGCGGCGCATCGCACAGCTCGTGTGCGATCGCATTCCAGTCCCACTCGCCCGTGTCGAGGCGGAAGCTGCGGATGCCCAGGTTCGCGGCGAACTGCGCATCTGTCTCGCGGTCGCCAACCATTGCGGATTGCGCGCGGCTCCAGCCGTCATCGGCCAGCCAATGACGCACGAGCCCCGTGCCGGGCTTGCGCGTGTCGCGACCTTCGTGAGCGAAGCTCGGATCGATCAGGACTTCGTGGAAGCGAATGCCTTGCGATGCGAAGATACGCATCATCAGTTCGTGCGGACCATCAAACGTGTGCTGCGGAAAGCTGTCGGTGCCGAGACCGTCCTGATTGGTGATCATCACCAGTTCGTAGCCGGCCGCGACGATGCGCGACAGTGCCGGAATGACGTTATCGGCGAGCGCGAGTTTCTCGAACGAGTCGATCTGGTAATCGGCCGGCTCGACGATCAAGGTGCCGTCGCGGTCGACGAAAAGCAGCTTGCGCCCACTCATGCCGCCACCTCCTGCAGACCGAGCGCGCCGAGGACGGCCGTGTTTTCCTGCGGCGAGCCGATCGTGATGCGCAGGCACCCGGCCAGCCCGGGATAGCGGCCGACGTCGCGCACGATGATGCCGAGCGCGAGCAGCGACCTATAGGTTTTCTGCGCATCTGCGAAGCGCACGCAGAGGAAATTCGCCGACGAGGCATGGACCGCGAGCACGCCAGCCGCGGCCGGCAGCGAACGCGCCAGCCGCCCGCGCTCGCGCAGCAGGACGGCGATGCGTTCCTGCGCCTGCGCGACACCCTGCGGCGACAGCGCGGCAAGTGCGACATCCACGCACAACGCAGGAATCGGATACGGCGCCTGGATCCGCCGCAGCAGCGCGATGATTTCGGCATGCGCGATCAGCGTGCCTATACGCGCGCCGGCGAGCGCATAGGCCTTCGATAGCGTGCGCAGCACGGCCACGTTCGCGTGCGCGCCGAGCAGGCTCGTTGCACTCGTCGCACCGTCGGCAAATTCAAGGTAGGCCTCGTCGACCACGACCAGCGCACGATCGCGCAGCGCAGTTGCCAGGCGCTCGATCGTAGCCAGCGGCACCAGCGCGCCGGTCGGATTGTTCGGCGTGCAGACGAACACGAGCTTGGTCGAGTCGGTGACTTTCGCGAGCATGGCGTCGACATCGACGCTGAAATCCGCAGCCAGCGGTGCCTCGATCACGGCCGCGCCCTGCGTGCGTGCCGCGACGGCGTACATGCCGAACGTCGGCGGCGAGATCGCGATCGTGTCGCGGCCCTCGTGACAGAACGCGCGCACGAGCAGGTCGATCGCCTCGTCGCTGCCGCGCCCAACAAGAATCTGCTCGGCCGCAACGTCGTAAAGTTCGGCCAGCCGGGTGCGCAATGCCTTCGGCTGCGGATCGGGATAGCGATTCAGCTCCGAATCGCCGCTGCCTGCCGGAGCCCAGGGCGATTCGTTCGCGTTGAGCATGATCGTCGCCTGCCCCGCTTCCATGCGCGCCGACGAGTACGCCTGCATCGCCAGAATTTCCGGCCGCGCGCGCTCGAGCAATTTCGAGACCGACGCACTCATCGCTTCGACTCCAGATCGGCCAGACGCAACGTGACGGCGCGCTCGTGCGCGTTCAGGCGCTCCGCGCGCGCCAGCGTCGCCGCAGAAGGTCCGATCGCGCGCAGGCCGTCGGCAGACAATTCCTGCACGGTGATCTGCTTGACGAAGCTCGCGACCGACACGCCGCTCCACGCGCGCGCGTAGCCGTAGGTCGGCAGCACATGATTGGTGCCGCTGCAGTAGTCGCCTACTGCCTCGGGCGACCACGGACCGAGAAAAACCGAGCCGGCATTTTCCACTCTTGGCAAAAGCGCACGCGGCTCGCGCACGTTGAGAATCAGGTGCTCCGGCGCATAGTCGTTGCTGATCGCAACGGCCTCGACAAGCGAGGCGACGCGAATCAGGCGGCTTTTCGCCAGCGCAACGCGGGCGATGTCGGCGCGCGGCAATTGGGCGAGCTGGCGTGCCAATGCCGTCCGCACCGATTCGAGTACTGCGTGATTGTCGGCCAGCAACAGTACCTGCGAATCGGGCCCATGTTCGGCCTGCGACAGCAGATCGGCGGCGACAAATTCGGGATTCGCCGAAGCATCAGCGATGACCAGCACTTCGGACGGCCCTGCCGGCATATCGATCGCCGGGCCGTCGGCGAGTGCCGCTACCTGGCGCTTCGCTTCAGTGACGTAAGAATTTCCCGGCCCGAACAGCTTGTCGCAGACGGGCACCGATTCGGTGCCGAAGGCCATCGCCGCGATCGCCTGCGCGCCGCCGAGTTTGAACACCTGGCGGATGCCGCACAGCGCGGCGACGTACAGCACGGCCGCGTCGGCGCGCCCGTCCTTGCCGGCTGGCGTACACAGAACTACTTGCGGATTCTTCGCGATCTGCGCCGGCACGCCAAGCATCAGCGCGGTCGACGGCAGCGGCGCGCTGCCCGCGGGCACGTACAGGCCCACACGCGCGATCGGCCGCGTCACGCGTTCGCAGACCACACCCGGTGCGGTCTCGATCGCCACGGTTTGCGGTGCGGCGGCACGATGGAATATTTCGATGCGTTCCTTCGCCTCGGCGATCGCCTGCTTCAGCACCGGGTCGAGGCCGGCTTCGGCTTCGGCAAATTCGGCTTCGCTAACCGCGAACGTCGCGAGCTCGCAGCCGTCGTAGCGGCGCGTCAGCGCGCGCAGGCTCGCATCGCCGTCGGCGCGCACCTGATCGAGGATGCGCGCGACTGCGGCGCCCAGTTCCTCACCGCGCTCCTGCACGGGGCGGCGCAACGATGCGCGGCGTGTGCCTGCATCGAGCGTCGCCCATTCGAGAATCGGCAGTTCCATATTTTCCCGCTGCGCGTTCATGCCAGGATCTTCTCGACGGGAAGCACGAGCAGTTGGCTTGCACCGGCACGCTTCATGTCTTCGAGATGCGTCCAGGTCACCGCGCCGTAGCACACGGCCTGCAGCGCGACCCGATCGGGACTGCCTTCGATCGGCAGCAGCGTCGGCGTTTGCGCATTCGGCAAAATGGCGCGGATCGTCTCGATAGCGCTGCGCGCCGCGTGCAGCATCACGAGCTTGGACTCGCGCACCTGGATCACGCCGTCGATGCGACGCAGCAGCAGTTCGCGCAGCTCGCCGCGCTCATCAAGCGGCACTTCTTCAGGACCGGCGATGACGGCTTCGCTGTCGAGCAGGACGACCGCTTCCTTGAGCTGATTCGCCGTGAGCGTCGCGCCACTGGAGACAAGATCGCAGATCAGGTCGGCGGTGCCGAGGCGCGGCGCGATCTCGACCGAGCCGGCGAGGAACACGACCTTCGCTGCAACGCCGTTGCGCGCGAGCCAGTCAGCCAGCAGCGCCGGGTACGAAGTGGCGATACGCAGACCCTGCAACTGCTGCGGATTTTCGTAGTTCATTTCCTGCGGCAGCGCGATCGACAGACGGCAGCGGCTCGTGTTGAGCGGGCGCAATTCCACGCCAGGCGCGGCTTCGCCGTTCGCGCGCGCCACCAGCGCCTGCTCGGCGAGCACATTGCGCCCGACGATGCCGAGGTCGGCCACGCCCTGTGCGATCAGGCCGGGAATATCGTCGTCGCGAACGAGCAAGAGGTCGATCGGCATGCTCTCGCCGAAGCAAAACAGCTTGTCTCGGCTTTGGCGGAACTTGAGGCCGCAGCGCGCGAGCAAGTCCTGGGACACGTCGGCCATGCGTCCGGACTTCTGGATCGCGATGCGCAGGCGATCGCGGGTTTTCGTCGTGGTCATCGTTTCTGCATTCTTTTGGCGAGAAGGAAAAGATGGGCGGGCCTCCTGCCCGCCCGTCCCACTCAAACGGATTTCTTCGAGGCCGCCGCAGGCCTGCCGCGCTTGCGCAGCGAGGGCACCGCGCGATGCTCGATCGCGGCGCGATAGCCGCCGCTGCCTTCGGCGAGGAAGCGCGCGACGCGGCCGATCGTCGTCACGCTGACGCCGGTGCGATCGTGGATCTCGCGATAGGCCACGCCTTCAAGCAGGTACGGCACCACGCGCCAGCGATCGATCAGCGCCTCCAGTTCCGACGGAGTGCACAGGTCGCGCAGGAACGAGCGCATTTCGGCGACGCCGCGCATGGCAAGCAGCGCATGACAGAGGTTGTCCTCAGCCGATTCCTTCGTGGTTTCCGGATCGATCTGTTTGCGTTTCATGCCTGAATACTAGCAGATCGAAACTCTCAAATCAATGTAATAATGCATTAATACATAATTTCGGATATTCGCGGAATTCTTCACGCCTTGATGGACGCGATGTCGCCGATTCCACTGACGAGTAACGCAGCGCAGTGCTGGCAATCGCGATCGGCTGCGGCGCATGGTCGCGGATCTTGCGATACGATCCGGCGCATGACTTCCCCAACCGCCACCTCGGCAATGGAACCCGATCTCACCACGGCCGCGGAGCATTTGGCCGCACGAGAAGAACTGCGTCGGCGCGAGCCGGTGTTCCACCATCCCGAATTCGGCACGACGCGCGCCGACTTCGAACGCATGACAGACGAGGCGTTCTGGGAGGTCGGCGCCTCGGGCCGGCGCTACAGCCGGCAGTACGTGCTGGACGAGCTGGAGAAACGGTTCGCGAGCCCGGCTGAGGGCGCCTGGGAGACACGCGACTTTC
>Ga0068854_100002556_pt1 | contig 11264 bp, 13 predicted proteins | sample KBSCornC42_FD_66590 | JGI IMG/M metagenome (GOLD analysis project Ga0068854, IMG submission 66590) | Corn rhizosphere microbial communities from Kellogg Biological Station, Michigan, USA - KBS Corn C4-2 | ecosystem: Host-associated > Plants > Roots > Rhizosphere > Soil ... | reverse complement strand
TCAGGTATTTAACGACATCGGCTTTACAATTGAATCTGGTGAGACGAACTACCAACAACAAGACCTTGGCGAGATCATACTCATTACCCAAGATGCTCGACCCCTAATCACACAAGGTGGGCTGCCAGAACTTGTGACACAAGACCTAAGCCCACTCTTATCACAAGATGGCCTTATATTCGTACCACAACAGGTCTCACCTGACAATACAGCGCTTCTAATAGCCCAACAGAACGCCAACACAGGTTTTGGGAATTTATCGCTGCCACATGTGGATTTATCAATATCTACCGATGGCGGGGCTACATTTGGCAATGAGTGGGCTTACTACTTGCCACCAATTGGTGTGCGTAAGAACAGGCTTATGTGGTGGCAGCTAGGCATTGCGAATGATTTTGTCCCCCAGTTTAAGTTTTGGGGATTAGGCAGGTTTGTGGCCACTGATGGCCTTGTTAACACTAGGACATAATTATGGGAACAGCAAATCCTAACCAAATGCAGTCGATATTCCCAGACCTGCCACGGGAAATTCCGGTTATTGATGCAAAGACTGGCGATTTCATGCCGTTATGGTCACTAGGACTATCATCGCTTTTCCAGGCATTACAAGAGAACTATAAGAACGAGGGCATTATATTCCCAAGATTGTCGGCACAGAACATTGCCAACATACAGGCCATATACACTCCATTAATAGGTTCGCCGCTGCCTATCAACATACAGGACATTAGCGGTCAAACTGTATTCGATACCACTAATAGGGTTTCCAAGCAATTTGTAATAACTTATGACAGTGCAACGCCACCAAACATATTGGCAGCACAATGGAACATCTTAAGCTATCTGGTTTTAGGCTCAGGAAACCCTAACGGTTCACAGGCTGGAGAGGTATCTTGGTTTTACTATGACCTAGTAGGTCATGTATTATATATTTGTACGACGAATGGCGGCACAGGAAGTGCTGTCTGGACTGCCGTTTAGCGGCAATGTGATTTATATGGTTTAAGGACGAATCATGGCATTCAATACAACTGGTTTTGGCCTAGGAATGGGCGCAGGCAATATTCTTGGAGGCCTTGCAGGACTGTTTGGTGGTAAAGGGAAGAATCCCGCCAACGCTGCTAATAAATACGTTTCACAAATTCCAAACTCCACAGCACCTTATTATGCTCCATGGCTTGGGGCTGGCATGCAAACACTCCCGCAGCTCCAAGGCCAATACAGCCAACTTACGAATGACCCAGGCGCTAAACTAAACCAAATAGGTAGTTCATTCCATGAATCACCAGGTTTTCAGTTTGCTTTACAACAGGCATTACAAGGCGCTGGACATCAAGCTGCTGCTGGGGGCATGGCAGGATCGCCTGAACACCAACAACATAACATGGAACTGGCTACTAATTTAGCCAACCAAGATTATTACAATTATTTAAATGGTGCTACTGGTCTCTATGGCCAAGGCTTATCGGGCATGCAAGGTCTCTCGCAACAAGGCCAACAGGCAGGACAATCATTGGCAGACCAAATAGCGCAATCATTGGCACAACAAGGACAATATGGTTATGAAGGCCAAGCAGGCAAGAACGCATCACAAAGTAGCTTTTTTGGCAACCTTGGCTCAGGCCTTGGATTGCTGGGCGCATTTTTGCCTTGGCACTAGGGGGAATTGAAAATGGTATTTACAGCATTTCAAGCAAGACGCCTACATCCTGAAGAAGTGAATCCTATGGCTGGCGCTGTGTCAAAAGCTATGGAGGGTTTCGGCCAAGGCATGAAAGCAGCCTATATGCCTGGGAACTTGAAACAAGACTTGCTTAAAAAGGAGATCCTTAATAAGTATCTACCACAAATGCAAGAGGCTGAGATTTTCGGAAAACAATTTTCACCATTAGCAAGTCTTGCAACTACACCTATGTTTCTAAACAACCCAAGATTTCAAGCAGCCCTTGGTGAACTCGTATCAAGAAACATGCATTTAGGATCAGAAGGTGGTCAAGGGTATGGTCATGGCAATATGAACCAGAATACCTACGCAGGCCAAGCCAACCTAGACTACAAGGCGGCTGAAAACCTTGCAAAAGAACTTAGTAAAGCAGGGAAAATAAAAGGCTACATTTCAAGTGCTGGCGGAGGGGCTGTAAATTATCTTGGAGACATAGGCAAGAAAATCATAGACCTTTTACCAGGCGGCAAAACAAAAGAACTTGTAGACCCTGCTTTGGCTGGAAAAACACATCAATTTGAAACATATATTAATAGCCTCAAGACTCGCGCATTGCAAACCCAGAGTGCTACTCCTGCTGAAATAGAAGAAACCTTTAGCCAGCATAAGGACGAGAACCCAGCGCAACGCCTTGCGAGAATCAAAACTAGAATGCCCGCATTATTTGAACAAGCGCAATTGGAACAACAGGGCGGAGAACCAGAGCAACAAGAAGCGATGGGAGCCGCAGAAGAAGGCAGTGTAACGCCAGAACAAGAAGAAGGCCATAATGATAATGAATTACTTACTAAGGCATCTAAACTATCCGACGAAATAAAAGAAAAAACTGGTCATGATATCGATCCACAATTTATTGTGAATTATTACAAGTCAAATCCTGGTAAAATTAACATTGCACAATTATTAAAAACCGCAGCGGTGACAAGATGACCTTTGACGTGGATTGGGGCGATATAAAAGCGCCTTCAAAAGCTAAAGCGGCAAAAAAAGCCAAGTCTTCTACAAGTTTTGACGTGGACTGGGGAGGCTTGTCTGAGAAGCCACCTATAAATGCTCTGAAAGAGAAACACCCATTGCTTTATAAATTAGCTGAACACCTACAAGGCAATCCACTGCTTGAAAAAGCTGGTGGTATAGCAGAGAAATTCAATCGTGGTGTAGAGCAAACTGGACTGCCATCCATGGCCAAAGGCTTCTTTGGCACAGGCATAAATATGGGACGCGGAATCGCCAACCTAATCCCTGGCGTAAACATCCAAGAACAGGAATATCCACAATTAAACATTGGTCCGAACCAAGAACGCATAGCTGAATTCATAGGCTCTCTGGGCATGGGCGTTCCTGCATTTAAAGGCTACCAAGCTGCCAAACAAGGCATAAACATGATTCCCTGGGCGTCCCATATACCAGAAATCATAAAGAACTTGAGCGCTGGTGGTCTGGCAGGGTCGGTCCTGTCGCCAGACAATAGGATTCTTGGTGGCGCTTTAGGCGCTGGATTAGAAGGCGCAGGCTCTGCAATTCGTGGTGGTAAAAACTTCATAGCCAATCGTAACACAGGCGCTAAAGGGCGTGAGTATTTAGAAGCCCAGTTGACCCTAGAACGTCAAAAGGCCGCTGAACAATCCGAAAAAGCCATCGCAAAACACAACTTTGGCAAAAATACCCCTGAAGCCCTAGAATTGTCCGCTAAGGAGAAAGAGCAACAGTTCCTAGAAAACCAAAAGCGCCAAGAGAAGTTTGGTGAAAATGCTAAGATGCTTCCTGGCGAGCAGACAGTCCCAGAGGTTGAGCATCGCCTGGCAGAAAACACGAACGCCTTACAACAACACTTAGGCCATGGAGAACCACATTCTTTACTGCTTTCAGACCGCATTTCTAATGCCATAGAAGGCGTTCCAACTATTGAACCACACCCAGTCACAGGCTATCCAAGAGTAGTCCGTAAAGGCGGATTGCGCGAACAAATAGGTTCCCAATACGATAAGCTTGCAGAAACGTTCCCAGAAAAAATACAATTGCCTGGGAAAGTCGACGTTCAAGGCATTCAAAAAGAATATGATACCTTTTTGAAAGACTTTCCTAACGTTGCAGACGAAACCAAGGAAGAATTCAGACAAATTGCAGCCAAGACCCATCCAGGCCTTCCTGGGAAAGAAATCAACCCTAAGGCCTTCTTTAAGGCCTATAGAGCCATGAAACAGCAAGAAGGCAACCTTAGGTCTAAAGCACACACTTTCGGAACAAGCCTTGCAGACGCGGAAATCCTTAACAAGAAGGCGGATTCTCTAAAACATACTTATGAAGACATGCAAAAAGTAATTGAGGACCATTTCCCTAAAGATACTATTAAAGAACTGCATCGCATAAACCATGAATATTCAACCCAGATTGCCCCTCTGAATAAAAACAAGGTCTATTCGGACATGCGCAACAGCGGGAACATATCCGGTAATATTCTTGAAAAGCTTTCTGGAAAAGAAAAGGGCAACAATCTGGTTCGTGATATGATTATGAATGATCCGGAGCTATCACGCTTAGCATTAGGCCATAGCTTTGCTGAAAAGCCCCAAAATCTGCTTAAGCCTAACCAGATCATAGAGCCCTATATTAAGGCGAGCCCTGAGATTTCTAACCTGCTCGGACAACAACGTCAAGCACAACAGAACCTTTTGACAGCACAACAGAACGAGCTTCTAGTAAGCCAATTTGAGAACCAACCCAAACTCCGCGCTGAGTTCAACAGACAGCGCGCCATGGCCAAACGCTTACGTGATGAAGCTGAAGTAACTGGATTGTCTAAGGCTGAAGTATTGCGACGTAAAGAGGCCTACGAACAAGCGCAGCGCAAGCTTAACAGCACAATCAAGAAGGCATTAGGGGGAATAGGAACCAGTGTTGCTGGCGGATATACGTTGAAAAAGCTGTTAGAATAAAAAACACTATGGTTTTTATGATGCATTGTGTTACACTAACGCCTCTTTAATCACATGAGGCATTATTATGTTACATTGCATATTCTTAGGCGTTGTTGTATTTGTTGTTTTAGAAATATTTTTACCTTAATAGTTAAAATTAACTAAAGGATTAGTTATGGCCATAAATCCCGCGCTGCTTATTGCGGCTCCCATGTTACAGGACAGTTTTGTAGATAAAGACGGCAGCCCAATGTCTGGCGGCACAGTAACATGTTTCGCAGACAACAGCAGAACCACACTTAAAAACTGGTACTATCAGACTGGAACGCCAGGCAACTATACCTACGTGCCATTGCCAAATCCACTAACATTATCCGCAGCAGGAACGATTTGCGACATTAACGGTGTAGACACCATACCGTTCTTTTACCCATTTGCCGAAGCCCTTAGCCCTACAGGGCAATACATCGTTGAACGTTATTTTATAACCATTGTAAACCATGCGCAGACAAACCAAATAACACGCGCTAATTTCCCATACAACATTGACGAGTCCATAAACGGCAATACGAACCCTGAGCTAGATAACCTTATTATCAATAACGGGTTCTGGAGAAATGTCGGTACGATGCTGTTTAACAACACGCCACCAAACAATATTACGTCGGCAATAGTATGTCCTAGCCAGCATGACGGGTTCCGTTATCCCGACATACAGTTCATCAAGAACAATACAACAGCCACTGACACAATAACATTTACAAAGTTTCCGCTATCTAACTCCCAGGCATTAACAGGCGATGTTACGCCTGAGTTCTATATAAACCACGACTGCTCTAATGCCGGTTCTAGCGAAACCCAGAAGTGCTACCAATTCCCAGTACAACTACATGTAAATGTGCTGGCAAATTTCCAGTTTACGTTTACCATACAAGCCCAAAACATTGGGGGAACCGCAACGGGACAAAACGTACTGAAAATCTTCCTGCTACAAGACACAGGCACAGGCACGTCTTCACCAACACCAACATTATTAGGGCAAATATCGGTAAGCACGTCTTGGACAAAATACAGCTTTTCTAGCGTGTTTCCGGCCACCTCTGGACTAACGCTCGGCAACGGTGGTGATGATGGCTGGTATATCCAGGTACAGCTACCGCTAAACCTAGATTGCAATATAAACTTTACAAGCCCATCCCTGTATCTGGCTACAACGTCGCCTACAAATGCGTTCCTGACTTATGACCAGGTGAATAGCGTTATTTCAAGCCCTAGGACTGGTGATATTAGGATCACTACGAATCCCTTCTACAATTCAGGAAACAAATGGGTCTATGGTTGGGTTCCTATGAACAACGGAACTATTGGAAGTGCTTCATCAAATGCAACCACAAGACCTAATACAGATACATGGCAGCTTTATAATCTTATTTGGAACTTTGCAGTAGCCTACGATACGGGCGGAACCTTTAATGCCATAGCTCAAATTTATACCAGTTTAGGCGTAGTAACTAATTATGGCGCAAGTGCCATTGCAGATTTTAACGCAAACAAGCAGCTTAGCCTTACCAGAGCCATGGGTGAGGTCTTTTTAGGCACTGTACCTATAAAAGCGTTACTAGCTGGGACACCAACATTTGCAGGTTGGAGTTCTGTTGTGACGGACTCTAGCTCTAGTGGACTCCTGTTTACAACTGATGCATCTAACTTATTGGCAATGTTTGTAGGCTCTACTGTGACTTTTACAAATACTGGTGGTGCGCTTAACTCAAGCATTCAAGCGAACGCGGTTTACTATGTTGTTCCCCAGACAACCACAACCTTTAAGATTTCAACGACCTTTGCGAACGCTATTGCCAATGTGTACGTCCCGTTTGGCACACCTGGATCTGGGACGACCACTGCGTTCTTACAAACGACAGGCTCCATTGAGGGTGAATACGCGCATCAACAATCAACAAATGAACTCGCAACACACCAGCATGCATTTTTAAATTCTACACAAACAGGCGTTGGTGTAGGAACCTACCAAAACGGTGGTGCTACGGAAGCTTTACAATCCACATTCCCCGCAACTGTATTTACAGATTTTGCAGGCTTGGGTGGACCTGCAAACATCACACAGCCTGGGGTGTTTAATAATATATTTATTAAGCTATAATGCGTATGGTTATGTAATAAACATGACACAAGGTTGTGTCGATAATTTGCTAGAAAATAAACATAAGGACAAGGAATGTCTACTACACCTCTTACCTTTGGTCGTGATCAGCAAGGCTATAACGCTTATGCTCCACAGCCCAGCACTGTTAAATATTCAGCGACTCTTACTGTAGGCAACGCTACCAGTATCACTGTGCCTACTACATATCATACCTGGATTGTGTCTTTTAGGTACTACCCAAATGATGTCTGGGTAGATGTATCAGGGGCGACCGCTGCAATTCCCGTTGGCGCTACATTGGCCGCTACTACATCTGAAATGAATCCAGCATCCTTGACCCTACAATCTGGCACCACTATAAGCATGATTACAGATTTAGCGACAGCTGATGTGTCAGTTGTAATGTGGCCTGTGAGTTATACATAATGCCTTCAATACTTGATCAGTTTGACTTTGATGTAAATTACGCAATGGCGACTGATTCGGTATTTACATTGGTGGACGTAGAATTAACGGCACCGTTTCCACCTATAGTTGGTTATTTTTTACTGTTAGATGGCACTAATTTTTTGCTGCTCGATGGAGAGAACCTAGACTTATTGTAAGGCTAGGAGGTACATACTGATAAGGATTTCAGAATGTCTAAAAATATTCACCAGGTCTATTTGACCAACCCGATAACGTCCAATTCTGGTACGGACTTAATGTACTTTGGCCTGTCTCCATACGGTGCCACGGATGATGCCGCGATGCTCTACAGTAACTTCTCAGCACAGTTCGTATTATCAACGCTGGCAACACACAATGCAGTCCTTACCACGAACGCCACAGGTGTAATAACGCCAATTGCCGTAACGGATGGGCAGGTAGTGATAGGTTCAAGCACTGGCGCACCATTGGCTGCAACACTTACTGCCGGAACGGGCATAAGCATCACCAACGGCCATAACAGCATTACCATAGCTTCTAATGGCGCTAATCCATGGGTAGACCAGACGACCGCTTCTGTGACTATGGCCACAAATACAGGCTATACCTCTGACGCAGGGGCGTCCCTTGTAACGTTTACATTGCCAGCATCCGCAAACATTGGCGACTGGGTGGAGATAAACGGAAAGAACGCTGGAGGATGGACAATAGCTCAAGCTGCTGGACAGTCAATACATTATGGCAATCAGACTACCACAGTAGGCGTTGGTGGCTCGCTTGCGTCTTCAAACCAGTTTGACTGTGTTCGCCTTAGATGTATTACAGCAAACACAACATGGACAGTTGTATCAGCAATAGGAAACTTAACCGTAGTTTAGTACAAGGATTGTAAAAATGACTACTAATAATTCAATTAATAATGCCTCACCTAATGTTGCAGCCCACAGCCTTCTATTAAGCCAGGGAGCTTCCAACCAAACAGGATTACTTCTAGGCGCAGGCCAATTGGCCATTGGTACAACCGCTAGTGATCCTTCTGCGGCTTCACTCACCGCAGGCACAGGAATCAGCATCAACTCAGCCAGTGGTAGTGTGACGATATCTAGTAGTGGAGTTGGCTCCCTTGTTTGGAATGATGTCTCAGGAACCACGCAAGCCGCTGTTGTGAACAATGGTTACATTATCTCCAATGCAGGACAGACCACGGTGACCGTACCTGCAACAGCTGCAGAAGGGTCAGTAATTGGCGTAGCTGGCAAAGGCGCTGCGGGTTGGATATTACAGATGAACACAGGTCAAACCTGCCATTTTGGCAATAGCGCAACTACCAGTGCGGGAAGTCTTACTAGCACGAACCAGTGGGACTCTGTGCAAATACTATGTGTGACAGCTAACACTACATTTTCTGTTATAGCCGTACAAGGAAATCTAACCGTAGCATAAGGACATGCCATGGCAATTGAAGAACGTTTTACAGAACTACCGACCACCAGTGGCGCACAGATGTCGGACATTATATGTGCTGTGCAGGGCTATGTGTCCCCGTCAAATCTAGGATTGTCTGTACAAGAAACCCTACAGCAGGTTTTTACCCTGTTTAATTCAAACATTATCTTGTCAAATGCTGGCGACCCCAATGGCGTTGTAGCTGGAACTACATTCCAACTCCTTTGGGACACCACGAACCATATCCTCTGGGTTTGTACCACATCTGGAACTACTACAACCGCCGTCTGGACTGTGGCCATCGGTTCCCTGACTAATGGTGAGGTTTTAATAGGCTCTACAGGCAATCCACCAACCAAGGCGACCCTTACCGCGGGAGCCAACATATCCATAACCAATGGCGCTGGAAGCATCACGATTGCCGCTACAGGTCTTGCAGGATTTAGCTGGACAACCGTTTCTGGTTCATCACAGGCCATGCTTGGAAACAACGGTTATATTACAAATAATGCAGGCCTTGTAACGTTAACGTTGCCCGCAACAAGCACAGTTGGGGATGAAATAGACATCATTGGCAAAGGTGCTGGTGGCTGGACTATAGCACAAGGGGCAGGACAGCAAATTGTCATTGGAAACGTTTCTAGTACGGCTGGCGCTGGAGGCTCTGTTTCGTCAACAAACGCTAAAGATTCATTACAAATTATATGCACTGCGGCAAACACAGAATGGACAGTATTGGGGGCGCCCCAGTCGCTAGGATTAACTATTGTATAAGGATATAACAAAATGAGCACAAACAATGCGGTCAACACTACCCTGTCAGGTCAATCAGGAACTGGGTCTTTTGCGGGAACGACTAGTCCCACATTAGTTACACCTACTTTGGGCGCAGCTACTGCTACCAGCGTTACCTTTAATCCTACTACTGGCGGGATAGTTGGAACAACTACCAATGACAATACAGCTACTGGCAAAGTAGGAGAGTTTGTTTCTAGTGTTATAGCGTCAGCTTCAGCTATTTCAATTTCTAATAATACGCAAAAGGACTTGACTTCTATAAGTTTGACCGCAGGAGACTGGGACGTATGGGGAAACCTGACTTTTTTGCCAGCAGCAACTACGCAGGTTACAGCATGGGTTGCATGGATTTCTTCAACATCGGCAACGATACCTGATTCTTCCTTATACAATGCAAGTGCAACAGCACTCTTCACTCCTGGATCTGGATCTGCAATCGGAAAGGTTGCCCCATCGCTAAGATTTTCTTTGTCAGGAACCACTACTATTTACATTACTGGATATTCATCCTTTATCACAAGCACGATGACGTTTTGCGGAGGAATATATGCTAGAAGGCGCAGATAACATCAAATGCCACAAGTAAAATACCTAAAGTCCGGTGAAATAGCTGAGGATTCTATCCAGAAGACTGTTATTCACTGGACTCGTTTCCATCCCGTCCTAAAAAACATTGTTATCCACATTCCTAATGAAGGCAAACGCAGCCCCCAATATGGCAGAAATCTAAAAGCCATGGGGCTTATGCCAGGTGTCTGGGACTTGTTAGTTGCATGTGGCCGACATGGCTATATTGGTGCTTGGATAGAACTGAAATCTGCAGAAGGCAGACTGTCCCCATACCAGATTGCATTTGGCAAGCATATGGAACAACAAAACTACTATACGGCAGTTTGTTATTCCATAGATGACGCGATCAAAAAAATTGAATGGTATTACAATGGTGATTAAAAGGGAACATTTTCATCCTGATACTGGCTATACTCCTGCTTGGGCGCTGGTGCCTGGCAAGTTTGGGCTTGCTGCTGTGGGGCTGCTGCCTTGTTAGAACTCTGGATAAACTTCACATCGCTAGCGGTCAATGAATATGCCCATTGTCCTGCCTTTTCTCCAGATTCAATCTTTTTGTGGTTGATCTCGCCCTCGACATAAATCAGATCGCCAACATGTACATATTTAGAAGCCACGTCAGCCATTTTGCTAAAGAAATTCACTATGTGCCAGGTGGTGACTTCCTTCTTTTCCCCATTAGTATCAGCAAACTTTCTACTGGTTGCTAGTGAAACGGTAGTCATATTGCTACCGTTCTTTAGGGGCTTTGAGTCTATTTTGCCAACCCTACCCAGGAGTGAGGCTTTGTTTATCATAAATTTTCCTTAAGTTTGTTATAAAATCATCTGCTTGTTCTACGGTAAGGCCTTCAATATCTGTTATGCCGTAATTGTCCATGGCCTTGTTGAAACGTTCTTCAGATAATGCGCATACAGATAAAAGATCCAAAATGGTGACAATTTGCGTATTTGTGCAAAGCTCTTGTGTTTGTATTGCCTCGCCATGAACGTTGCAATTTATAAGGTTTTTTAAGCGTTCTGTCTGTGTATTACCTTCAGGTGCATTTATAAGCTTAAGCCTTGGCTTCTCTGATGGTAGTTCCGCATCAGAATAAGTTCCAGCAAGCAAGTCTTGGAATGATTGCCTTAAGGCTTGAGCCTCGGCAACCTTCTTAATCATGGTTTCAGGCTTGCTGTTCCAAAGGCCTTGTCTTAGGTTGTATTCATCCATCGTG
>Ga0068854_100002554_pt1 | contig 11270 bp, 8 predicted proteins | sample KBSCornC42_FD_66590 | JGI IMG/M metagenome (GOLD analysis project Ga0068854, IMG submission 66590) | Corn rhizosphere microbial communities from Kellogg Biological Station, Michigan, USA - KBS Corn C4-2 | ecosystem: Host-associated > Plants > Roots > Rhizosphere > Soil ... | reverse complement strand
AACACGCTGCCGTCGGTATAGCTGAACTCGTTCGAGGCGAGCGCGACATACAGCGGCGCCAGTTCGGCGGGCTGGCCCGCGCGGCCGAGCGGCGTGTCCTGCCCGAACTTGCCCATTTCGCCCGGCAGCTGGCCGCCGGCGACCTGCAGCGGCGTCCAGATCGGCCCCGGCGCGACGGCGTTCACGCGGATGCCCTTCTTGGCCATCTGCTTGGCCAGGCCCTTGGTGAAGATCGCGATGCCGCCCTTGGTGGTGGCATAGTCGAGCAGCTCCTTCTCCGGCGCGAAGCTGTTGACCGAGGCGGTGTTGATGATCGCCGAACCCGGCTGCATAAGCGGCAGCGCAGTCTTGGTGATCCAGAACATCGCGTAGAGATTGGTCTTCATCGTCCGGTCGAACTGCTCGAAGCTGATCTCGTCGATCGACGCCTTCGACTGCTGATAGGCGGCGTTGTTGACCAGGATGTCGAGCCCGCCGAGCTGGCGATTGGCGCGGCCGACGAGATCGACGCAGAAGCCCTGGTCGGTGAGGTCGCCCGGTAGCAGCACCACCTTGCGCCCCTCGCCGCGGAGCAGCTTGGCGACGTCCTGGGCGTCCGGCTCCTCGCTCGGGAAATAGTTGATCGCCACATCGGCGCCCTCGCGGGAGAAGGCGATGGCGGCGGCGCGGCCGATGCCGGAATCACCGCCGGTCACCAGCGCCTTGCGGCCGGTGAGCTTGCCCGAGCCGCGATAGCTGCGCTCGCCACAATCGGGCACCGGATGCATCTCGCGCTGGAGCGCCGGCCATTTCTGGCGCTGCTCCGGGAAAGGCTGGTCGGTATATTTGGTTTGCGGATCGGGGGCCGGGCCGCCGTTCGCGGCTTGCGCGAAGGCGGGACCGGCGGCAGTAGCGGCACCGGCGGCGGCGGCACCTTTCAGAAGATCGCGGCGGCTTGGGTCTTCGGTCATGGCGCTGCTCCCTGTTGCATCGGGTTCAGCGCGCGAGATCGGCGAAGGTTCAGCGTTGACGGCAAGAAACCGAAAGGCTTCAATAGGATATGACTATCTCCGCATTCCCGCTCACGCGCCGCGCGCTGGTCGGCGCCAGCGTGGCGCTCGGCGCCTGCCCGACCGCGCTGCTCGCCCGCACGAACGGCGGGCTGATCGCCGGCACCTATGTGAACGAGGGCGGCCCCGGCCTGGTGCCGCTGACGCACGGCGCAGGGGGCTGGCAGCTCGGCACGCCGGTGGCGGCGATCCGCAACGCGTCGTTCGGCGTCCGCTCGGCGACGACAGGGATGCGCTATCTGCTCGACGAGCAGACCCAGGGTGCGGTCGGCGTCTATACGGCAGGCCTCGCCAAGCTGGGCACCGCCTCGACGCTGGGTGCGGACCCATGCCATGCCGCGCTTTCCGCCGATGGCCGGCGCCTGGCGATTGCCAATTATTCGAGCGGTTCGGTCGCGCTGTTCGATCTCGATCGCAGCGGTCGGCTGGCGGGCGAAGCGCGGCGCATCCAGCATGAGGGCAGCGGCCCCAATCGCGAGCGCCAGGCCAGCCCGCACGCGCATTGGGTGGGCTTCTCCGGCACCAACCAGCTGCACTCGGTCGACCTCGGCGCCGACGCGGTGTTCCTGCACCGGCTGGGCGCTAGCGGTGCAGTCGACACCAGTATCGCCTATCGCACCGAAGCAGGGGCGGGCCCGCGCCATCTCGCGCGCCATCCCAAGCTGCCGATCGCCTATCTCGTCACCGAGCTTGCCAACACAGTAACGGTGCTGCGCGCGCTGCCCGACGGCCGCTTCACCGCGCTGGCGACGTTGTCGACCCTGCCCAAGAGCTTCACCGGTACCTCCGCCGCCGCGCATATCGCGGTGAACGCCGCCGGCACGCGGCTGTATATATCCAACCGCGGGCATGACAGCATCGCCGTGTTCGCGATCCAGCGCGACGGCGGGCTCACGCAGATCCAGCACGCCGGCAGCGGCGGGCATTGGCCGCGGCTGTTCCTGCTGCGCGAGGGCGACGGCGAGATGCTGGTCGCCAACGAGCGCTCGGGCAACATTGCCCGATTGCCGATCGGCGCGGACGGCAAACTCGGAACCGCCGCCAAGGGCGTCGCGCTACCGGGCGTGGTGTTTCTCTCCGCCTGAGGTCGGGCTGGCGAGGCGCACGGTTGCCGTACCCTCGGCCCAGACCGGCAGGTACAGCCCCTGTCCCGAGGCCTGGAGCGTGCCTGTGCGGGTGCGCTCCAGCTTGGCGTCGATCCGCAGCACGCCTTCGCGCCGGCTGGAGATCGCGCGGCTGACCTTGCCGAGCAGCTCGCCATAATCGCGCTCGAAATTCTGGCTGAGCGCGGCGGCGATGAAGCTGCTCATCCCTGGCGCGTTCATCAGCTGGAGGATCAGGTCGCCGCCGGTCATGTCGGTGGTGCCGCTGACGCCGAGATTCTGGAAGTCCACCTTGCGCGAATTGGGCAGGTTGACCGGCGTCGCGGTGAGCCACACGGTGCCGCGCGTCCGGCCGATATTGCCCGCCACGTCCTCGGCCGAGAACAGCAGGCCGACCGCCATCTGGCCGCCCTTGGTGCCGTAGATCGTCGCCTTCTCGAACGTCGCCCGCACCGGGCCGACGCCGGGCACCTCGAACGGTCGCGCCTGGCGCTTGACCAGCGCCTTCATCAGCACCGGCTCCAGCTCGCGATAATCGGCGATCACCGGCAGGAACAGCGAGACCTTGCCGGTTTCGCCCTGCAGCGGCTGCATCGGCGGCAGCGGGGTGGGGGCGGGATCCGCAGGCTTCTGGCCGACAAAAGTCTCGGTGGTCGCCTCCATGCCCAGCCGCAGCTCGAGCCGCTTGCCGGTGATCGCATAGCCGCCATAGCGCAGCTGCTTGGGCGTCACCCGCATCCATACCGGCGGGTTCTCGCGGTTGAGCGACAAGGTGGTGAAGGCCGAGCGCCAGGCGTCCTCGATCTTCTGGCGCACGCCGAGCTTCTGCAACTCGCCCGGCAGCTCGCGCTCGAGCTTGGCGATCACCGGCTCCAGCTTCTGGTCGGCCTTGTCGGTGAACTCGATGCGCTGGCCGAGAATCTCGACATGGGGGACGTTGGCCCAGTCATAGTCGATGTCGATCTTGCCGCGCGGGTTCCAGTCGGGTCCGAGCGACAGCGTGATGACGGCGTGCGCCATCGCATCGGCGGTCGCGGTTTCGCGCTTGAGCACGCCGCCGATATCCTCGGCACGCACGACCGCGTGGAGCGGCATCGCCAGCCGGATCACCTGGCCCTGGCCGCCGATCGTCATCCGCCCGCGGGTGACCTCGCCGACGATGCGGCACTTGATCGTCGGCGTCTTCACCTTGGCGATGCCGAGGTCGAGCTTCTTCGGCGGCACGCAGGGCTGGTCGGGCTTGTCGATCGCCCAGAGCTGGCGCGGCACGGCGCGCTCCAGCGTGGCGGCGAGGTCGTCGAGATTGGCTTCCAGCGGCAGGGTGAGGGTGGACAGTTCGGGCTTTACCTCGATCCGGTCCTTGGCGTGCGGCGGCGCGCCGCCGCCATGCTTGCCCGAACAGGCGGCGAGTGCGAGCAGCAGCACCGCCGAAGACCACCGCCCGCGCATTCGCTTCCCCTTGTTGCCGATCCGGAACAAGGGGCAGAACCGCCGGACCCGACGATCCGTTCCGGGGGCGGCGTGCACCGGCCCTGGTGCGCGATGGCATGCGGCTGAGGTGACATCTGTCACTGGGGCAGACGGCGCTTGCAGGGCAGGTTCCGGTCGTACTTGAAAAGGGGTTCGACCGATGATCGACGATCTCGCCGCCGTCGCGCGGCTATCCGGCGTATCGAAGCGGCTGGGCGGGCGGGCCGTGCTCGATCGCCTCGACCTGACGATCCGCGCCGGCGAAGTGACCGCGCTGCTGGGGCCCAACGGGGCCGGCAAGACGACCTCGGTCGCACTGCTTACCGGCCGGCTGGCGCCCGATGCGGGCACCGCGCAGCTGTTCGGGCTCGATCCGCGCCGCCCGGCCGCGCGCCGCCGGCTTGGCGTGATGCTGCAGAGCGCCGGGCTGCCCGACGTGCTGACCATCCGCGAACTGGTGACGCTGCACGCCGGCTATTATCCGGATCCGCGCCCGATCGACGAGGTGCTGGCGCTGGCCGGGATCGCCGATCTCGCGGACCGCCGCTGCGGCGCGCTGTCGGGCGGACAGGCGCGGCGGGTGCAATATGCGCTGGCGATCTGCGGCCGTGCCGACCTGCTCGTGCTCGACGAGCCGACCGCGGCGATGGACCGGGGCTCCGCCCGCACGCTGTGGGGTACCGTCCGCGCTCTCGCCGACGACGGCGCCGCGGTGCTGCTGACCAGCCACGATCTTGCCGAGGCGGATGCACTGGCCGACCGCGTGCTGGTGATGGACGCCGGCCGGATCGTCGCAGACGACACGCCGGCGGCGCTGCGGGCGCGGGCAGGGGGCTCGGTGCTCCGCTGCCGCACGACATTGATCCCTGCGGCGGCCGCGCTGCTGCCTGCCGTGCGCGATGCGGAGATGGAGGGCGCGGACCTGCGGATCGTCAGCGCCGATGCCGCCACCACCGTCCGCACGCTGCTCGATGCCGATCCGGCGCTGACCGCGCTGCGGATCGCCGACGCCACGCTCGAAGACGCCATCGCGACCTTGCTCGCCCCCGTCCAGGAAAGGATCGCCGCATGACCGCCCTTGCCCTCCCGCACGGCGTCTGGCGCCGCGAGGCGCTGACCGAAGTGAAGCGCAGCCTGCGCCTGCCGCAATTCCTGCTGCCGACGGTGCTGACACCGGCAGGCTTCTACGGCCTTTTCACCCTGGCGCTGCCGCACGATCCCGCCCCCGGCTTCGCCGCGGCGACGCTGGCGGGCTACGGCGTGTTTGCCGCGACCGGCCCGGCGCTGTTCGGCTTCGGCGCTGGCGTGGCGGTGGAGCGCGAGCAGGGGCTGATCGAACTCAAGCGCGTCTCGCCGATGCCCGCCGGCGCCTATGTCGCGGCCAAGCTGACCGCCGCCGTGGCGATGACCGCGCTGGCGCTGGTGCTGATCGACGCGCTGTCGATCGTCGCGGGCGTGCGGCTGCCGCTCGCGACCTGGGCCCTGCTGACGCTGCTCCACCTCGCCTCCGCCGTGCCTTTCGCGCTGATCGGCTTCGGCATGGGCATGCGGATGAGCGCCAAGGGGGCGGTGGCGGTGGCCAACGCGCTGTTCCTCGGCTGCTCGGTGCTGGGCGGGTTGTGGATCCCGAGCCGGTTGCTGCCCGGCTGGATGCAGTCGATCGGCGCGTGGACGCCGTCCTACCATCTCGGCCAGCTCGCACGGCTCATCGTCGGCGCGGACACCATCGGCAGTCCCTGGATGCACGCCGCAGCCATCCTCGCGATGACGGTGGCCGGTGCTGCCTGGGCCTGGACCGGCTGGCGGCGGAGCCCGGCTTGACCGGGACCACGCCGATCCGCGAGGCTGGCGCGATGCAGACCGAGACGTCCTATCAGCGGTTGCGGGGAACTGGCTGGCCCTGGCTCGCCTATCTGATCTTCGTGCCCTTCCCCTGGCTCTGGGCCAAGCCCGACGCCACCACGATCCTCGTAGCGGCGGTGGCGATCGGCCTGTTCCTCCCGCTCTATCTGGCCTCGACCCGTGTTCCGGACCGCGCGCTGATCCCGATTGCACTGGCCATGCTTGCGCTGGGCATCGCGGTCGCGGGCCTGCCGCTGGGCTGGACGACCTTCTGCATCTATGCGGGGGTGACGGTCGCCCGGCTGCGGTCGCGCCGGCATGCCGGGATCGGCATCGGCGCCATCGCCGCGGTCACTGCCCTGACCGGCCTTGCCTGGCACCAGCCGATCCTGTGGTTCGCGCCCGGCGTGCTGTTCGTGGTGATGAGCGGCGTCGCCACCATGTCGAGCTTCGCCTTTTACGAGCGCACCCAGGCGCTGCTCGCCAGCCAGGAAGAGGTCCGCCGCCTCGCCGGCACCGCCGAGCGCGAGCGGATCACCCGCGACCTGCACGACGTGGTGGGGCGCACGCTGACGCTGGTCGCGCTCAAGGCGGATCTCGCGGCTCGGCTGGTCGACCGTGACGCCGCCGCCGCCAGGGAAGAGCTGGAAGCGATCGCGGCGGCGGCCCGCTCGGGCCTTGCCGAGGTGCGAGCGGCGCTGACCGGGCAATTGGGCGGCTCGCTCGCAACCGAGGCCAGCGCCTCGCTGGCCGCACTGGAAACGGCGGGGATCCAGCCCGTCGTCACCGGTGACCCTGCGGCGGTGCCGGCCGATGCCGGCGCCATCCTGGCGATGACGCTGCGCGAGGCGGTTACCAACGTCATCCGCCATGCCGGGGCGCGGCGCTGCGCAATTGGCTTCGAAGCGGGACCCGACGATGCCCGGCTGGTGGTGGAGGACGACGGCGTCGGGCTCTCCTTCCGCGAGGGCAACGGCCTGCGCGGCATGCGCCAGCGCTTGGTTGCGGCGGGCGGGCGGCTGGAGCTGCAGGCGCTCCAGCCCGGCACAAGGCTGGAAGCGAGTGTGCCGGCATGACCATCCGCATCGTCATCGCCGAGGACCAGGGGCTGGTGCTCGGCGCCATCGCCGCGCTGCTGGCGCTGGAGAATGATTTCGACATCGTCGGCCGCGCGGGTGACGGCGATGCCGCGCTCGCGCTGGTGCGCGATCTCACGCCCGACATCCTGCTGACCGACATCGAGATGCCCGGACGCACCGGACTGGACTGCGCGCAGGTGCTCGCGGCCGAGAAGGCGCGCACGGCGGTGGTGATCGTCACCACCTTCGCCCGGCCCGGCTATCTCGCCCGGGCACGGGCGGCGGGGGTGCGCGGCTATCTGCTCAAGGACGCGCCGGTCGATACGCTGGTCGCCGCGATCCGTACCGTTGCCGCCGGGGGACGGGTGATCCCGCCGGAGCTCGCCGCCGCCGCGTGGGAGGCGGGCAGCGACCCGCTTACCGATCGCGAGCGTGACGCGCTGCGGCTTGCCGAGGAGGGGCTGTCGAACAAGGACATTGCGCGGCGGCTCGGCCTCTCGCCCGGCACGGTGCGCAATTATCTCTCCGAAGCGGCGGGCAAGCTCGGCGCGGCCAACCGGATCGAGGCTGGCCGCACCGCGCGGGCGAATGGCTGGCTCTAGCGCTGCGAGGGGCCGGCCGCGTCGATCTCCGCCCCCCAGGGATCGCGCCCCGCCACGGCCTTGCCGTCGGCCGCGAAGTCGAGGATCGCGTCGTCCTTGGCGGTGAAGCGCGGCCAGGCGGGCAGGCCGGCACCGTTGGGGTCCCCCTTCTTGGCAAAGTTAGCGAGATAGGCGCTGATCGTCCTGCCCATCTGCACGTCCTTGGGGCTCGTCGCCGCGCCATATTTGATCGCGGCATTGTCGAAGAAGAAGGGGATGTCGGTGGCGTGGCCGGCGCCCGGCTTGCCGACCGAGTCCGCGACATAGGAGAAGCGATACTCCCATACCGGCACCTTTTGCGCGGCGATGCGGGCGCTGGCCTCGCGCGCGCCGGCGATCATGAAGCCGGTCTTGCCGCCCATGTCCGCGCTGGTCGCGCCGATCAGCATCGGCACATGCGCGAAGTTGCCGCTCGTATAGGCCTTTTCCTGGTCGACCAGCAGCGTGCCGTCGAGCATCGGCCCGCCATAGGTGCGCGGGCCGGGCTTGGGCTGGAACAGCTCGATCATGCTGAGGCCGTCGGTCACCTGTTCGGCACTCAATGCACGCAGCTTGTCGAGCGCATCGGGTGCGGCAGGATCGATGCCGTGTGCCCGCGCGAGATTCTCGCCGATCGCCTCGGCGTCCTTCAGCGTCGCGCTCTTCGCGGTCTGGGCATTGCCGCCCGACATCACCACTGCCTTGTGGAACAGCCCGCGCGCCAGCGGCGAGGTGACCAGCGTGTGCACCGACATGCCGCCCGCGCTCTCGCCGATGATCGTCACGTTCGCCGGATCGCCGCCGAACGCGGCGATGTTCTGCCGCACCCATTTGAGCGCGGCGATCTGGTCCATGAAGTTGTAGTTGCCGAGCAGCCCGTCGGGGTTCGCGGCGCTGAGCTGGGGCAAGGCGAAGCTGCCGAACCGACCGACGCGATAGTTGAAGCTGACGAAGACCACGCCCTGCTTGGCCATGTTGGCACCGGCATAGGTGGGCGGCGAAGAGCCGCCGTTGACGAAGCCGCCGCCATAGATCCACACCATCACCGGCAGCTTGGCCTTGGCGGCTGCGGGCTTCCAGACGTTGAGATAGAGGCAGTCCTCGGCGGGCGCGGTGCCGAGCGGCGCGGCGTCGCTCGGGAACGGCTTCTGCATGCAGTCATGGCTGTATTCGGTCGCCGGGCGGAGGCCGCTCCAAGCCGCCACGGGCTGCGGCGCACGCCAGCGCAGCGGGCCGACGGGCGGCGCGGCGAAGGGGATGCCCTTCCAGCTCGCGACGCCGTCCTCGACGACGCCCTGCACCTTGCCGCTCTCCGTCGCGGCCACTGGGCCTCTGGTCTGCGCCAGGGCGGCACCGGGCAGCATCCACGCCGCCATGCTGCCGATCAACGCCGCTTTCCATGCCTTCATGCGCTTCTCTCCCACGCGATGCTTTGCGCCTAGCTAACCCAAAACCTGCCCGGCTTCTCCACAAACTTGACCTGCAAGCCCCTGCTCGGACAAACTTTGTAACTGGGAGAGGGGCGAACGGACGGCTAGCGCCGCCGTCTCGCGCAAAGGGGCAATATATGCGTTTCTGGATCACCTCCGCGACCCTGTTGGTCGCCGCCGGGCCGGCGTGCGCGCAAGAGGTCGCCATCAAGCCGCTGATCGAAGCGCGCACCCGCTACGAGCATCTCGACCAGGCCGAATTCGCCAATGCCTCAGATGCCGTGACGATCCGCGTCCGCGCCGGCGTCGAGGTGACCCGCGGGCGCTGGGTCGCGCTGGGCGAGGCGCAGGGCAATCTCGCGGTGATCGGCGATTATTATGACGGGCTGCACGGCCTAGCCAATCGCCCGACGATCGGCGATCCCGAGAATGTCGCGATCTACCGCGCCCAGCTGCAATATCGCTCGGCGCCGCTGACCGTCACCGCCGGGCGCCAGCGGATCACCCTCGACGACGAACGCTTCGTCGGCGGCGCGCAGATCCGCAACAATGCCCAGACCTTCGATGCCGTCCGCACCGAAATCGTGCCGGTAAAGGGCCTCAAGCTCGACCTCACCTATGCCTGGGATGTGCGGACCATCTGGGGCACCGAAGGGCGCGGCGCCCGCCAGCGCGGGGTCGGCGGCCACAATGTGTTCGCCAATCTCGGCGCGGCGACGCCGCTCGGCACGCTCACCGGCTTCGCCTATCTGGTCGACCAGGACGAGGCCGAGGTCCAAGGCTTCCGCCTCTCCAGCCAAAGCTATGGCGTGCGGCTCGCGGGCAGCCGCGCCATCGCGCCCCAGGCCAAGCTGCGCTACCAGCTGAGCTGGGCGCGCCAGTCCGACTATCACCACAATCCCACCCGCTATCAGGCCGATTACTGGCTCGCCGACGCCGCGCTCGACGTGCGCGGCTGGACGCTCAACACCGGCTATGAAGTGCTGGGCGCCGATGGCGGGCAGCCGCTCGCCAGCTTCCAGACCCCGCTCGGCAGCGTGTTCAAGTTCCAGGGCTGGGCCGACAAGCTGACGGTCACCCCGCCCAACGGCGTGCGCGACTTCTATGCGGGCGGCGGCTATGGCTGGAAGAAGCTCGGCCGGATCGACGCGCTGTCGCTGCAGGCGGTGTGGCACCGCTACCAGAGCGACCGGCTGAACCAGCATTATGGCGACGAGTGGAACCTGCTCGCCACCGCCAAGCTGCGCAAGACCCAGCTCTCGGTCCGCTACGCCCGCTACGAGGCGGATCGCTTCGCCACCGACACCAGTCGCTTCTGGCTGCAGATGGACTGGGCCTATTGACGCAGGCGCGTCGCCGAACTGCAATGGAACCGACCTAAGCGCAGAAACGCCAAGGGCTTTTGCACGAGAGAGGTTCCCATCGCGACGCTCGCCACCGAAGGCCGGATGCTGGCCTATGCCTCCGGCAATTTCGGCAAGGCGCTGCTGTTCAGCGGCGCCGACCTGACGATCCTGTTCCTGCTCACCGACGTGCTGGGGCTGGACGGCGCGCGGGCGGCGGGGCTGATGCTGTTCGCGCTGCTCGGCGACCTGGTGTTCGACCTGGTTGCCGCGAAACTGGTGCTGCGCTGGCGGGCGGCCGGGCGGGGCTATCGCTGGGCGGTCGCCTTCGCCGCGGTCCCGTGCGGTGCGGCCTTCGCGCTGATCTATGCGATGCCCGCGCTGGGGCTGCACCGCGGCTGGATGCTGGCGACGGCGATCCTGGTGTTTCGCGGCGCCTATGCGGTGGTGGACGTGCCCCACAACGCGCTGATGGCGCAGGTCAGCCGCGACAGCCGTGCGCGCGGGCGCGTCTCGGGCTACCGCCTGTTTTTTAGCACCGCCAGCGCGCTGGCGATCGCCGGCATCCTCACCCCGCTGGTGCAGCAGGCGGGACATGCCCGGCAGTTCGGCGCGCTGGCGTTTACCGGGATCGGCGCGGGGCTCGCCTTCGCGCTGACGATGCTGCTCTGCGTCTGGGCGTGCGGCGGCCAGCGCGGCGCTGCGACGGCACTGCGCGGCGACCGCATCGCCGTGCCGCTGCGCGATCCGATGGTGCTGGGGATGGGGGCGCTGGCGCTGATCACCGGCTTCGCCATGCCCTGTTTCGGCCGGATGCTGATGTATCTGGGGACCTATGTGATCGCGCGGCCGGGCGCGGTGACGCTGCTGCTCGGCGCGATGACGGTCGGGCAGTTCGGCGGCGTGCTCGCCTGGACCGCGCTGACCCACCGCTTCGGCAAGAGCCAATTGCTGGCCGCAGGACACGGCGTGAGCGCCGCCGGCCTGCTGCTCTTCGCGCTCTGCACCACCTGGCCCGTGGGGCAGATGGCCGGCGCCGCGCTGATCGGCTTCGGCTTTGCGAGCGTGTTCATGTTGCCCTGGGGGCTGCTCGCCGACGCGGTCGACGTCGTCGAGTGGCGGCACGGGCGGCGCTACGAGACCGGGCTGTTCGCCTTCTACCTGGTGCTAGTGAAGGCGAGCGGGGCTGCCTCGACGGCGATGATCGGCTGGGTGCTGGGCGCGCTCGGCTATATCCCCGGTGCGGTCCAGCCGACGGGCGTCCGCCTCGGCATGCTCGGCCTGGGGCTCGGCGTGCCGCTGGCGGGCGCGCTGCTGGCGCTGCTGCTGCTGCG
>Ga0068854_100002547_pt1 | contig 11279 bp, 9 predicted proteins | sample KBSCornC42_FD_66590 | JGI IMG/M metagenome (GOLD analysis project Ga0068854, IMG submission 66590) | Corn rhizosphere microbial communities from Kellogg Biological Station, Michigan, USA - KBS Corn C4-2 | ecosystem: Host-associated > Plants > Roots > Rhizosphere > Soil ... | reverse complement strand
CCGCCGCGGCGGAGCTCCTCGAGCTCGCCGACCGGGCAGGCCTCCGCGTCGGCTGCGCGCCGGACGTCTTCCTCGGCGGCGCCTTCCAGGAAGCGCGCACGCTGATCGACAGCGGCGCGATCGGCCGTCCCCTCGGCGTCTCGGCGACGATGCTCGCGGGAGGGCAGGAGGCCTGGCATCCCGATCCCGACATCTTCTTCCGGGATGGCGCCGGCCCGTTGCTCGACATGGGCCCGTACTACCTGACCGCGATCGTGGCGCTGCTCGGCCCGGTCGTACGTGTCGCGGGCCTTTCCTCGACGTTCGTCGCCGAGCGGACGATCGAGATCGGCCCCCGTCGCGGCGAGCGCTTCGCCGCCGAGACGCCGACCCACACGACGGCGGCGCTCGAGCTCGGCTGCGGCGCGACGGCGACGCTCCTCGCGACCTTCGAGGCGCCGAGCCACTACTCCTCGACGTTCCTCGTGCTCGGCTCGGAGGGAACGCTGCTGCTTCCGGACCCGAACATGTTCGGCGAGACGATCCGGCTCCGCGGCGGCCGCGGCGACTGGCAGGTGCACCCGTATCGCTCCCGCGGCGCGCGCGAGGTGCGCGGCATCGGCCTGCAGGAGATGGTCGACGCGATCGCGCACGATCGGGAGCCGCGCGCCTCCGGCCGGCTCGCCCTGCACGTGATCGACGTCGCCCGTTCGATCCTCGCCTCGGCGGAGTCCGGAACGACCCTGCCGGTCGGATCGACCGCCGACCGGCCCGACCCGCTTCCGGTCGAGGAGACGGTCACCGCGCGGCGGGCCGCCTCCTCGGGTTAGCTCGACGCCAGGAGGCGCTCCTCCTCACGCCGTCGCCGGCCACGGCGGGTCAGCCACACGGCGACGGCGACAAGCACGAGCGGCGCGACCGCGACGAGGAGCGCGAGCACGACGACTGCCTCCCAGGCGAGCACGGCCAGCGCCTTGTCGAGGGCGCGGTCGAGCCGCGAGCCCGGCGCGGGCGCGGTCGACGACTCGTCGGTGCGTAGCTCGAGCTGGATCGTGGCGTTCTGCGCGACCTGAGCGGTTGCGGCACGACTCGCCCGGAGCTCTTGGAGCTGCGCCTGTGCCTGTGCGCGGCGCTCGACCAGCCGCGCCCGCTCCGCCGCCGTGTCCGCGCGGTCGATCGCCGCCGTGAGCGCTGCGACCTGAGCCCGGAGCCGCTCGAGCTGGCGGTCGAGCGTGTCGAGCGACTCCTGGAGGTCGTCGATCTGGACGTTCTGCGCGAGGATCGTGCCGAGGTCGGACAGGCGCGTCACCGCGGCGGCCGCCTGGCCGGACGGGACGCGAAGCGTGAGCGAGGCCGCGCCGCTCGAGCCCGTCGCATACTGGACGGAGACCACGTAGCCGCCGAGGTCGCGGGCGATCGCGAGCGCCTGCTGGGTCGCCGTCGAGAGCGCGTCCGTGTCGTCGACGCCGAGCGTCAGCGTCGCGCTGTAGCGCTGTGCCCGTCCCGTCGTCGGCGCGGGAGCCTTCGCCGTCGCCGCGCCGGCGGCGTCCTGCGCCGGCCCGGCGAACGCCGCAGCGCCCGGCGGCGCGGTGGCGCTCCGTTCCGCCGTCGCTTTGGAGGCGATCGCGTCCGACGCGACGGGCGCCGGCGCGGGCCGCGTGACGCCGACCGCCACCGCCGCTACGACGGCAACCGTTGCGGCGGCGGGGAGCGCCAGCATGAGCCGTCGCCGGTCGCGGAATCGCTCCCGCAGCGTGGGTGAGACGGGCCTCGGCGTCGACGCGAGCGTCAGCACCTGGAGCCGCAGCGCGTCGCCTGCGCGCGGGCGCGAGCCGCGCAGCTCGTCGACGATCTCGTTCACGGTCATCCCTCGTTCACCCTCTCCTCGAGTCGCTTGAGCGCCCGCGAGAGCCGCGTGGAGACGGCCGTCGGGCTGATTCCGAGCACGCGCGCGGCGGCATCGCCGTCGAGCTCGAGCACGATCCGCAGTGCGAGTACCTCGCGCTCTCCCGCGGAGAGCGACGTGAGCGCCGTCTCGAGCTCGGGCGAGAGACCCTCCACGAACGCCTCCTCGACGCGCTCGTCGAGCGCGGCCGCCTCCTCGCGCTTGCGCCTCCGCGCCTCGGCGCGGAACCAGTCGAGCGCAGTCGTCCTTGCGATGCCGAGCAGCCAGGTCCGGGCGCTTCCGCGCCGCGGGTCGAAGCGGTCCCACATCCTGAGCGCCTTCTCGAACGTCGCGCTCGAGAGATCCTCGGCCGTCTCGCGATCGCGGGTCAGATAGAGGAGGTAGCCGAACACGTCGTCGAGGTGCGCCTCGGCGGCCTCGGCGAGGCTCCGCGGCGGGCGCGTGGCGAGCGGCTGCTCGAGCGTCATCGCGTGCACGCCCCTACTACGCCGCCGCCTGCCCCAATGTCACACATTCGTTGTCGGCACGAAGCTGGCACAGAACGAGCCACCGCAAGGTGCACACTGTGAGGACGGAGTGGCTCCAGGTCTTCACGATCGTTGCCGCCCTGCTCGGCGTCGTGGGTCTGCAGACCACGTGGGTCATCCGGCTCGAGGCGCGCCTCGAGTAGATCTTCACGATCGAGCCGTGGCGCTCGACTGATCCCCCGGCCTCACGACGCGCCCTGCTCCTCGCGGACGCGCTGGGCCTCGGCCTCGCGTAGCTCGATCCGGCGGATCTTCCCGGTCAGCGTCTTGGGAAGCGACGGCACGAACTCGACCAGACGCGGGTAGTGGTAGGCGGAGAGGCGCGTGCGGACGTGCTGCTGGATCGCCTTCGCGGTCTCGTCGCCCGGCTCGTAGCCGTCGGCGAGCACGACGAACGCCTTGACGACGCTCCCGCGACGCTCGTCCGGGGAGGCGACGGCGGCCGCCTCGGCCACCGCGGGATGCTCGAGGCACGCGGACTCGACCTCGAACGGGCCGATCCGGTACCCGGCCGCGATGATCACGTCGTCGGCGCGGCCCTCGTACCAGACGTAGCCGTCCTCGTCCATGCGGGCTGCGTCCTTCGTGTGGAACCACTCGCCGCCGAATGTCTCGCGGGCCGCGTCCTCGTTGTTCCAGTACCCGAGCGGGTAGTGCGGATTCGACCGCGCGCGCAGGCAGATCTCGCCGCGCTCTCGCTGCTGCACGGGCTGCTCGTCCTCGTCCAGGATCGCGACGTCCCAGCCCGGCATCGGCCGTCCCATCGATCCCTCTCGCACCTCCATGAACGGGAAGTTCCCGCACAGCGGGTAGCTCTCCGAGAGGCCGTAGTAGTCGAGGACGGTGACGCCGTACTGGTTGCGGAACCAGCGGATCGCCTCGGGGTTGAGCGGCTCACCGGCCGCGCAGACGATCCGGAACTCCTGGGGGTGCCGCGTTCCGGCATCGGCGATTCCCATCATCGATCGGATCGCCGTTGGCGTGCCGAAGACGTTCGTCACCTTGTACTTGGAGAGGAACGCCAGCTGCTTCGCCGGGTCGAAGCCGCCCTCGCGCTCGAGGACCACCTGGACCGCGCCGAAGCGCCACGGGCCGAGCAGCGGCGCGATGCCGGCCGCCCACGCCCACTCGCCCATCCCGTGGAACCGCTCCCCGTCCTGGACGTCGTGGCACAGCTCGAACTCGTTGTGCCCGAGCAGGTACCGGTGCGCGTGGAGAATGCCCTTCGCGAGGCCCGTGGTGCCCGAGGTGTAGTAGAGCTGGGCGGGGTCGTCCGCTCGCGTGTCGACTCGCTCGAAGCTCGGGTCGCCCGACGCGATCAGGTTCTCGTCCAGGACGACGACGTGCTCGACGGGGAGACCGAGTGCGCGGACGCGGTCGATGTGCTCCGCGTTCGTCACGAGGATCTTGGCCTGCGAGTCGGTCACGCGGTGCCGGATCCCGTCGTCGCCGTACAGCACGGAGAGCGACAGCAGGATCGCGCCCGCCTTGAACGCTCCGAGGAACGCGGCCGCGGTCTCGGGCCGCGGAGTGAGGAGCATCGCGACGCGGTCACCGACCTCGACGCCGTGCGCGCGAAAGACGCTTGCGAGCCGGTTGCTCGAGTCCTGGAGCTCTCCCCAGTTGACCTCGCGCTGGTTGCCGCGGTAGTCCTCCCACAGCATCGCGAGCTTCTCGGGAGGGTGCTTGTCGCAGACGTCCTGGGCGATGTTGTAGCGCTCCGGGACGTCCCACCGATGGGCGGCGACCGCTTCCTCGTAACTCGAGAACCGGCTGTGCGCGGGCATCGCTCCTCCTGCGGGCTGGATGGCTCCGCCAGTGTCGCTCATCCGCGCGCTTCGGCGTCACAGGTCGGCACTACGACTCCGCAGCTGCCCCCTGGGCCTCCGCGAACAGCACCTCCCACTGCGCGAGCAGGCCGTCGAGCTCTTCGCGCGCCGCGGTATACGAGGCGAGCAGATCCATGTCCGTCCAGCTCTCGGCAAGCCGCGCCTCCAGCTCCGCGACGCGCGGCTCCAGGTCGCCGATCCGCTTCTCGACGCGGTCGAGCTCCGTCGGCCTCCGCGCGGCAGGCTTGGGCTTCGGCTTGCGTGCGGCCTTCGCCTTCGGCTCCCCGGCCGAGACCCGCGCGGGCTCCGCCTCGCGCACGCGAACGAGGTCGGCCCAGCCGCCGTCGTACGAGCGCAGCCCGAGGTCCTCGACCGCGACGATGCGATCGGGGACGGCGTCGAGGACGGCGCGGTCGTGCGAGACCAGCAGGACGGTCCCGGGGAACGCCTCCAACGCCGCCTCGAGCGCCTCGCGGCTCTCGAGGTCGAGGTGGTTCGTCGGCTCGTCGAGGACGAGCAGGTTCGCGCCGGAGGCGACCACGAGCGCCAGCGCCAGGCGGCGCCGCTCGCCGCCGGAGAGCACCGACACCTGCTTCTCGTGGGTCTCCCAGCCAGAGAAGAGGAAGCGCCCGAGGAGGTTCTGCGCCTGCGGGCGAGGGAGCCGCGTTGCCGCTGCGGTGACATCGAGGATCGAGCCGTGCTCGGGCAGCTCGGCCTCGTGCTGCGAGAAGTACGCGGGAACGACGCCGTGGCCGATCTTGATCCGCCCGTCGTCCGGCTCCCGCTCACCGAGCAGCGTCTCGAGCAGCGTCGTCTTGCCCGACCCGTTCGGGCCGACCAGCGCGACGTGCTCTCCGCGCTCGAGGACGAGCGACGCGCCGTCGAGGAGCAGCTTGTCGCCGGCGGAGACGACAAGGTCGTCCGCGTCGAGCACGATACGGCCCGAGCGCGCGGGCTTGAGGAACTCGAACCCGAGCGTCCGGCGGCGCTTCGTCATCGACTCGAGCTCCTGCGCGGCCGCGCGGCGCTCCTTCTCGAGCCGCCCGATCTGCGTGAGCTTCGCCTGGGCCTGCTTCGCCTTCGACTTCTTGAAGCGGAAGCGCGCGACGAACCGGTCGAGCCGCTCGATGTCGTCGGTGATGCGGTCGAGCTGCGTCGCGGCCGCCGACGCGCGCGCCGCCTTCTCCCGGCGCCACTCGTGCCAGGGGCCGTCGAAGAAGAACGGCTTCGTACCGCCGAGCTCGAGCACCGCGGTCGTCACGGCCTCGAGAAACCAGCGGTCGTGGGCGACGAGGATCACCGCGGCGTCGAGCGAGGTCAGCTCGCGCTCGAGCCACTCGAGGCTCTCGACGTCGAGATGGTTCGTCGGCTCGTCGAGCAGCAGCAAGTCGGGATCGGAGGAGAGGGCGCGCGCGAGCGAGGCGCGGGTCAGCTCGCCGCCCGAGAACGTGTCGAGCGGCCGGTCGAGGTCGGCGTCGACGAATCCGAGGCCGCGGACGATCGACGCCGCGCGGTCGCGCCAGGCCCAGCCGCCGGCGTGCTCGAGCCGCGCCTGCGCCTCGCTGTAGCGTCGCAACGTCGCGTCGGCGTGGTCGCCGCCGGCCATGGCCTCCTCCAGTCGCCGCAACTCGTCCTCGATCGCGACGAGGTCTTCCGCGCCGGAGAGCGAGTACTCCCGCAGCGAGAGCCCCTGGCCGCGCGGCGGGCGCTGGTCGTGCAGTGCGACGCGTGTGTCCTTCGCAAACGCGAGCTCACCGCCCTGGAGCGAGGTCTCGCCGATCAGCGCCCGCAGGAGCGTCGTCTTGCCCGCCCCGTTCGGGCCTGCGAGCGCGAGGCGGTCACCCCGCCGCAGCCGGAACGAGACCCCGTCGAAGAGCGGGTCGCCGGAGAACTCCTTGCGCAGCCCGGACGCGATCAGCACGGCCATGGACTGAAGGGTGCCGACGAATACACGGGCGCGTAAGAACCGTGTGTCGTCCCGATCCGAATCGGGTAGTGATCCACCATGGCAACCGACCCGATCGTCATCGTCGGGGGCGGCCTCGCGGCCGGGCGCCTCGCGGCCGAGTACCGGGAGAGCGGTGGCGAGGCCGACGTCACGATCCTCACAGCGGAGCCCGATCCGCCGTATCACCGGCCTCCGCTGACGAAGGGATTCCTGCGCGGAGAGCAGGACCGGGATTCGACGCTTCTGCAGCCGCTGCCCGAGTGGGAGGAGGCCGTCGTGGAGATCCGGCTCGAGACGCCCGTCGAGGCGATCCACCCGGACGAGCACGAGATCGAGCTCACGGGCGGTGAGCGCGTTCCGTACGGCACGCTCGTCGTCGCGACGGGTGCTCGCCCACGGCCGCTCCAGATTCCCGGCGCCGACCGCGTCGGAGTCCACACGTACCGGACGCTCGCGGACGCCGAGGCGGTGTCGGCGGCGGCCGAGGAGGCCCATTCGGCGATCGTGATCGGTGGCAGCTTCATCGGCTCCGAGACGGCTGCGTCCCTCCGCTCCCGCGGCCTCGCGGTCACCCAGGTCGAGATGGGCCCGACGCTGATGCCCCAGCTCCGGTGCCCCGATCTCTCGGCCCAGCTCGTCGAGCTCTACCGCGCGGAGGGTGTCGACGTCCGTCTGGAGACGCAGGTCGAGGAGCTCACGGGCAACGGGCGCCTCCTCACAGGAGCGCGCACCGACGACGGAGAGACGGTCGAGGCCTACCTCGCGATCGTCGGAGTCGGCGTCGAGCCGAACGTCGAGCTCGCGCAGGAGGCGGGCGCAGACGTCGACGACGGGATCGTCGTCGACGAGCGCTTTCGCACCTCGCTGCAAGACGTCTATGCGATCGGTGACGTCGCGCGCTACCCCGACCCGACCTCGGGACGGCAGCGCCGGATCGAGCACTGGTCGAACGCCGACGCCCAGGGTGCGCACCTGGGCCGGCAGCTGGCGGGGTCCCGCGCGGCGTACGACGAGCTGCCCGTCTTCTTCACGCAGCTCTTCGGCCGCAAGCTCCAGGTGCTCGGCGACGTGGAACGGGCCGCGGAATGCGTCCTCCGCGGGTCGCTGACCGAAGGACGTCTGATCGGCTTCCATCTCGACGAGGGCGGGCATCTCGTGGGCGCCGTCGTCCACGGCGAGTCGGCCGACGTGGCCGTCGAGCTGGAGGAGCTGATCCGGAGGGCGGTCGTGTTCGACGACCCGGCCCGGCTCCTCGACGGGAACCTGCGGCCGGCCGACGCGGTTGTCGCCTGAGACAGCGCAAGGCGCGTAGTCTTGGCCGCATGACGTCGACCGACCCGGCTCGTCTCACGATCGACACGATCCGCGTCCTCGCGATGGACGCCGTCCAGAAGGCGAACGCGGGCCATCCGGGCACGGCGATGGCGCTCGCCCCCGTCGCCTACCTCCTCTACGCGGAGGAGATGCGCCACGATCCCTCGACGCCGGATTGGCCGGGCCGCGACCGCTTCATCCTCTCCGCGGGGCATGCCTGCATCCTCCAGTACGTCTCGCTCCACCTGTCGGGCTACGACGTGACGATGGACGACCTGCAGCATTTTCGGCAGTGGGGCTCGCGGACCCCGGGACACCCGGAGCTCGGGCACACGCCGGGGATCGAGACGACGACGGGCCCGCTGGGCCAGGGCTTTGCGAACGGCGTGGGGCTCGCGGTCGCACAGCGCTTCCTCGCCGACCGGTGGAACCGGCCGCACCACGCGCTCGTCGACTCGTGGGTGTACGCGATCTGCTCCGACGGCGACATGATGGAGGGGGTGACGCAGGAGTCGGCGTCGATCGCGGGCCAGCTCGGGCTCGGACGCCTCGTGTACGTCTACGACGACAACCACATCACCATCGACGGCTCGACGACGATCAGCTTCACCCGCGAGGACAAGGGGAAGCGCTTCGAAGCGTACGGGTGGCACGTCCAGCACGTCGACGACCCGAACGACCTGGATGCGCTGCGCGCCGCGTTCGCGGCGGCGCGCGCCGAGGATGGCCGGCCGTCGCTCGTCATTCTCCGCTCGCACATCGCCTACCCGGCCCCCAACGCGATCGACACGTCGAAGGCCCACGGGTCGCCGCTCGGTGAGGACGAGGTGCGGCGGACGAAGGAGGTGCTCGGCTGGGACCCCGACGAGACGTTCGTCGTCCCCGACGCGGTTCGCGACCATATGAAGGGTGTGGGCGAGCGTGGCGCGGCAGCCCGCGCGGCGTGGGAGGAGCGGCTCGAGGCATGGGCCGACGCGCATCCGGACGCGGCGGCAGACCGCGAGCTCGACCTGCAGGGGCGCCCGCGCGACGGCTGGAAGGAGGCGCTGCCGTCGTTCGAGGCCGGCGAGCAGATCGCGACGCGCGACGCCGGGAAGACGGTGATGCAGGCGCTCAAGCACTTCGCGCCGACCCTGATCGGCGGCGCCGCAGACCTGGTCGAGTCCACGAAGACCGAGTTCGAGGGCGGCGGGATCTTCGCGGCGTCCCACGTCGGCCGCAACATCCCGTTCGGGATCCGCGAGCACGGGATGGGGTCGATCGTGAACGGGATCGTCCTCGAGCCGGGGATCCTCAAGCCCTACGGGTCGACCTTCTTCGTGTTCTCCGACTACATGCGACCCGCGGTCCGGCTGTCCGCGCTCTCGCACCTGCCCGTGATCTGGATCTGGACGCACGACTCGATCGGGCTCGGGGAGGACGGCCCCACGCACCAGCCCGTCGAGCACCTGATGTCGCTGCGCGCGATGCCGAACCTCTGGATGGTGCGCCCGGGGGACGCGAACGAGACCGTCGCCGCCTGGCAGATCGCGCTCGAGCGCGACGGCGGGCCGGTGGGGTTCGCCCTCTCCCGGCAGAAGCTGCCGGTGCTCGGCGGCGAGGGCGTGGCCGATACACGCGAGGGCCCACTGCGCGGCGGGTACGTGCTGTGGCAGCGCGATCCGGGCGCCGAGCCCGACGCGATCGTGCTCGCGACGGGCTCCGAGGTAGCCATCGCGCTCGAGGGCGCACGGTCGCTCGACCTGAACACGCGCGTCGTCTCGCTTCCGTGCTGGGAGCTCTTCGACGAGCAGCCAGACGAGTACCGCGACGAGGTGCTGCCGCCGGCGGTGACGGCGCGCGTCTCGATCGAGGCGGGCGTCACGTTCGGCTGGGAGCGGTACGTCGGCCCGGGCGGCGCGAGCATCGGCGTCGACCGCTTCGGGGCGTCCGCGCCGTACGAGCGGATCTACGAGGAGCTCGGCCTCACGCCGCAGGCCGTCGCCGACGCGGTCGGGCGCGTCGTCTGATGCAAGTCGCTGCGGGCTTCGACCACCGCGGCTGTCATCTGCGCGAGGCCGTCCTCGGCGCGATCGCGGCCGCGGGCCACGACGCGCTCGACCTCGGCGTCGACACCGACGCGGTGCGGGTCGACTATCCCGACATCGCGCAGTCGATCGGCGCGGCGATTCGCGACGGCCGGGCCGAGCGGGGTGTTTTCGTCTGCGGGTCCGGAGTCGGCGCCTCCGTGGCCGCCTGCAAGATCCCGGGGATCCGCGCGGCGATCTGTCACGACGCCTACTCGGCGCACCAGGGCGTCGAGCACGACGACATGAACGTGCTCTGCCTCGGCTCGGAGATCATCGGGCCGTCGCTGGCGCGGGATCTGGTCGAGCGGTTCCTCGCAGCAACGTTCATCGGCGAGGGCCGCTATCTGTCACGGTTGGAGAAGGTCGCCGAGCTGGAACGGCTCCGCGACGACTGAAAGCGAGGGACGGACATGGCGACATCGAGGCTGCACGAGCTGAGCGCGCACGGAGTGAGTGTGTGGATGGACTCGCTCTCGCGCGAGATGCTCGAGACCGGCGAGCTGGCGCGGCTGATGGAGGAGGACGCCGTCGTCGGCGTCACCTCGAACCCGACGATCTTCCAGAAGGCGCTCGCCGAGGGCGACTGGTACGACGAGCAGCTGCAGGCGGTCTCGCGCGAGACCGAGGATCCGACCGAGATCTTCCTTGCGCTCGCGCAGGAGGACATTCGCGACGCCTGCGACCTCATGGCGCCGGTGTGGGAGCGCACGAACGGCGTCGACGGGTACGTCTCGCTCGAGGTCGACCCAAGGCTTGCGTACGACCGCGTCGCGAGCTTCGAGCAGGCGATGCGCTTCCACGAGGAGGTCGAGCGGAAGAACCTCTACGTGAAGATCCCGGGCACCGAGCCCGGGCTCGGCGCGATCGAGGACTGCATCGCGAAGGGGCGCTCGATCAACGTGACGCTCATCTTCTCGCTGGCGCGCTACAAGGCCGTCGTCGAGGCGTACCTGCGCGGCCTCGAGCGGCTCGTGGCAGCGGGCGGCGATCCCGGCTCGGTGATATCCGTTGCGAGCTTCTTCGTGTCGCGTGTCGACACGGAGGCCGACCGCAGGCTCGAGGAGGCGGGGCGGACCGATCTCCAGGGCAAGCTCGCCGTCGCGAACGCGAAGCTCGCGTACGAGCACTGGCAACAGGCGTTCTCGGGCGACCGGTGGGCGTTCCTCGAGGGCAAGGGCGCGCGCAACCAGCGCTGCCTCTGGGCGTCGACGTCGACGAAGAACCCCGCCTACCGCGACGTGCTCTACGTCGAGGACCTGATCGGGCCGGAGACCGTCAACACCATGCCGCTCGAGACCGTGCGGGCCTTCCAGGACCACGGCGAGGTGCGCGACACGCTGACCGAGGGCGTTCAGGAGGCGCATGCTCTGCTCGACGAGCTCGCCGCGGCCGGGGTCGACTACGACGACGTGGTGGCGACGCTGGAGGACGAAGGAGTGCGGAAGTTCTCCGACTCGTTCGACGAGCTCCGCGCGGGCATCGCCGAGAAGCTGCGAGTCGTCGCGGCACGGTAGTGCCTCCGGCGGCGAACCCGCTCGCGCAGGGGCTGGGCGTCCGGCGCCAGCCGGATCCCTGCGCGCTCGTCGTGTTCGGGGCGTCGGGCGACCTGACGAAGCGCAAGCTCCTTCCCGCGCTCTACTCGCTCGCGTTCCGCGGGCTCCTGCCGGAGCGGTTCGCCGTCGTCGGCGTCGCGCGCAGCGAGCAGAC